>CEQE01148400.1_pt1 | contig 49009 bp, 43 predicted proteins | sample 356201 | NCBI WGS metagenome assembly CEQE01 (sample SAMEA2619970, study PRJEB7988) | marine metagenome | biome: marine biome (ENVO:00000447); feature: mesopelagic zone (ENVO:00000213) & marine oxygen minimum zone (ENVO:01000065); material: "saline water (ENVO:00002010), including plankton...
CGCGCGTCGCCGTATCCGCAGACGGGCTCAGTTTCGAAGCAAAACCGGAAGTGATCACCCGCCCCTATCTGCGCATGTTTCGCTGGGATGGCCAGTTCTACGGTATGGCCATGCCCGGAGTGTTCTATCGCAGCCGGGATGGACTGACCGGTTTTGAAGGGGGCCCACAACTGTTCAACAGCGATATGCGCCACTCAGCCCTGCTCGTAAGAGACAACACGCTCTATGTATTCTGGACCCAGGTTGGCGATGCGCCGGAGAGGCTGCTGCTGTCACGGATCGACATCAGCGCTGATTGGACCACCTGGCAGGAGAGCGATCCCCAAGAGGTGCTGCGACCGGAAGAAACATGGGAGGGAGCAGACAGACCCCTTGAACCATCCGTTAGGGGCGCCATCGAGACACCGGTGAATCAACTGCGAGATCCAGCTCTCTTTGAGGAGGACGGCAAGGTGTGGCTGCTCTATTCGGTAGCCGGCGAGTATGGCATCGCGATAAGTACATTGGAGATCCACTGACCGAAGGACCTCCGTCTGCACGCACCAATATGGATACTAAATGCCTCTCTCAGAGCGAAGTGCCGCATGCACGCTAGCAAACTCGTCAGCGCTCACCGCCAGTTCGGCCAGTATGTCGTTCAAGTCGACGGGTGGTCCCGAGGCGCTTAGTTGACGCCAACTTTCCCTGAAGGCGCGCTCATCCATGCCGGAATTGATAAATGCCGTGATGAGGTTGACGGCCTCCGTCCTGCGTTGCGTCGTCAATGCTTGACCCGAGTCCGGGAAGAACAGTGCGGTTTCGAAACGGCTCACTGCGCCGCTGACATTGGGGTTAGGGCCACGCGGTATCATCAGTGTCAGGGCAAGCACCACCACTGCGGCAGTGGCAACGGGCCAGCGAACCTGCCACCAGCTGAGAGCGTCGTGCACGGTCTCCAGTATGGCGTCGTCCAGATGCTTGGGCAGGTCCTTCGGTCCTGCGGCGTCGTACAGCCCTTCAACGGCATCTTCGTCACCACGTTGCAGGGCTCGCCAGCTCTTTTGTAGATCTTCCGGATCAGTCATGGTCAGACCTCAGGTCCATGCGAAGTTTGCGAACGGCATGCCGTAATCGGCTCTTCATCGTCTCAACGCCTGTATTGCAGATGTCGGCCAATTCAGCGACGGAGAAGCCGGTTTCCCGCTGCAGCAGGAATGCGGATCGCTGCTCCAACGGTAATCTCTGCAGGGCATCGGACAACCTGCCAAGGATACGCGCACTGTCCAGTTCATCCTCCAACATCGGTGAGGATGATGGCGTGGCGATCTTGTGAACCGAGTTGTCGCGCACCGCTCTGCGCCTGTAGTAATCGGTCAGCGTGTTGCTGGCGATGCCATACAGGTAGGTCGTGAACTTTGCCGTGCTGCGGTATGTTCCGCGAGCGTTTATCAGCTTCGTCCAGACATCCTGATAGAGTTCCTCGGCAGTCGGTTCATCACCGGTGCCATGCACGAAATATCGAAACAGTGACAGCCTGTGACGGCGGTACAATGGCTCAAACGCACGCTTGTCTCCTCGCGCGTACCGAACCATAAGTGCATCGTCAGTAATCTCAGTGATGGACGCGGCATCCGTGTCAACGCCATCTGTTGGCTCAGCCGGTTGCCGCAGCATGAAGAGACTCGCCATTTGAGACAGTCGTCCTATTGTAGTCGTTGCATCACTGCGCCGAAAGTACGGCGAAAGGAGTTTCTCCCCCGGGCGACATCAGCGACTCGGCCAGGTGTGCGAGAGCGAGTAGGGCATTCCTGTCTCCATGAAGATCCTGGCCTCGGGCACCGGCCGCCAGAGTCCTGATGTCGCTGTAGCCAAACTCACCTAGGTAGGTGCCGCCCCGTAACTGCTGCCCGAACGCCGCTGCCGCTGCAGCAAAGCGAAAGTCGTCCGAGGTCTCGGCAACCGTGTCCTTAATATCTCCCGCAAGGATGGGCGTCGACATCTGCACCGACCGGACCGATCCAGGACGCTTGTATCGCAGCTTCACGAACGCGAGTTCGGATAGAGTGTCTTGCACCTGAGTCGTATCAGCCGAGCCATATCGCCGCTCCGGAAGTCGTACACCTTCGCTGCCGCGCAATGCGACTTCATAAAGCGCAGTGACGCTGTGACCTGCTCCGATATCACCGGCATCAACCTTGTCGTTAGTGAAATCGGCTTCATCCAGCAATCGGTTTTCGTAGCCGATCAGACGATACTCGGCAACGAGCGGACTGAATTCCACTTGGACTTTGACATCTTCGGCGATGGTCAGCATGGTGCTGGCCATGTTTCGCACCAGGACCCTGTGTGCTTCCACAAGGTTGTCGATGTAGGCTGCGTTGCCATTGCCGATATCGGCAAGTGATTCCATCAGTTCACTGTTGTAATTGCCGCTGCCGAATCCGAGCGTCGTTAGGCTAATGCCCGTGTCGCGGTTGCGGGCAACCAGGTCTTTGAGATCCTCAACGTCTACTACGCCCACGTTCATATCACCGTCGGTCGCGATGATGACGCGGTTGATACCACCTGCTACGAAGCTATCCGCCGCAAGACGGTACGCAAGGCGGATGCCTTCGCCGCCATTGGTGCTTCCGCCGGCTTCGAGCGCGGTGATGGCGGCGGTGATGTGTCCCTTACGATCACCGGTCGTCGCGGGCAACACGAGACCAGCCGCTCCCGCATAAACCACGATCGCCACCTTGTCCTGCGGTCTCAGTTGCCGCGTCAGCAACTGCAGCGACTTCTTAACGAGCGGAAGTTTTTCCGGCGTCGCCATGGATCCCGAAACATCGATCAAGAACACCAGGTTGGCGGGGGGTGCGTCGTGCCACTCAACGCCATACCCTTTGATGCCGATGTGCAGCAAGTGCGTGTCCGAATTCCACGGCGCGGGGCCCGCTTCGGTGTGCACCAGAAAGGGCTCGGCTGCGGACTCCGGCAGCGCGTATGAATAGTCGAAGTAGTTGATGAATTCTTCCACCCGGACCGCGTCCGTCGGCGGCAGATTTCCTGCTTCGAGGAGACGGCGAACGTTGCTGTAGGAAGCGGTATCGACGTCGATGGAAAATGTGGATATCGGCTGAGTGGTAACGCGCTGCACGGGATTCGACTCTATCCGGGCATAGCGTTCCCGGTTCACCGGCGGAACTGCGTAACTCTGGGTGGGAGAGGGTCTGCTGCTCACAAACGGCTTTCGAGGGGGCAACCCCAGCGCTGCCCTTCGTTGGTTGACCTCTGCCACGAGTTGGGGGTCCATTGGACTGGTCAGACCCAGTGCCGTCTGCGTGTTCGCTTTGACTTCCGTCATATCGAGGATTCGCTCGAGTTCCGCGAGCTCCTCCTCTGGGGTTGGTGCAGGCTCAACGCAAGCACATAACAGGATGGAAACTGAAATCATCAACATTAGCCGAAACATAGTGCCTTCTCCGTGACTATATGGACTGTTTAACGCACGAGCCGACACAAAGGGGTAAGACTGGAACTCTTGCGAATGGGAAAATCCATCGATGGCCGGATGAACTATTCAAGCCTGAAAGCGAACAATTCTCATATACCGAATGAGTTATGGAGACTAGACGTGGACAGTTCGACCAATACCCATATAGAAGCAGCTGTCTTCAGACGTCTGCTGGCCCACCTCGATGATCGCAAGGACGTTCAGAACATCGATCTGATGGATCTCGCGGGATTCTGCCGAAACTGCCTGAGCAAGTGGTATCGTGAGGCCGCCCGCGAGAAGGATATCGACATGGACTACGAAGCAGCCAAGCAGATTGTCTATGGCATGCCATATGAGGACTGGAAAGAGAAATACCAGACCGAAAGATAGCACTCCGAATTCCCCTCCAAAATACCTCGGATCTAACGATTAAATCCTAGGCGCCACAGTCGCCGGTTCGCCCAATCCGCGCTTCTCGTGCGGAAGAGTTCCCATATTCCCTTCTGAAAGCTACGGATATATTATGGATTGTACGGATGCCCCCATACCTACTCGTGAAACAAGGACATATCCATGAGTAACGATCTCTTCGTGACAAGGCCACGCTGCGAATACGAGATCAATCCTATCGGTATCGATGTTCGCAATCCCCGGCTTGGCTGGCAACTGGTCAGCGCTCGACGAGAAACGCTCCAGTCTGCCTATCGCATTCTGGTCGCCGACAGCTTGGTTAAGATAGAGCAGGACATAGGCAACCTGTGGGACAGCCAGCGTGTAAGCAGCGATCGATCAAACCAGATTGAGTATGCAGGATCGGACCTGCCAACGAGACAGCGCTGCTACTGGAAAGTCATGGTTTGGGATACGCGAGAGGATCACTCTAGCTGGAGCGAGGTCGCCTATTGGGAGATGGGCTTACTCGATTCGAGCGAGTGGCAAGCCGACTGGATCACGGCCGACATTCCCGAGGATAAGGCGGTGATGTCGCCCAGCCCCATGTTCCGCGCCGAGTTCGAAGTCGGGGACAACGTGCAGTCAGCTCGCATCTATGCTACTGCCCTCGGCACGTACGAACTGCATCTCGACGGCCACCGCGTCGGCGATGCCTACTTCACGCCCGGCTGGACCAGCTATTCGCAGCGACTGCAATACCAAACCTACGACGTGACCGACCAACTTACGAGCGGCCGCCATGCCCTCGGGGCGATTGTGGCCGATGGTTGGTACCGCGGCAATCTGGCCAATTTCAGAGGGGATGGCCGCTGCACCTATGGCGATACGTTGGCCCTGTACGTGCAGCTCGTCATCGATTATGAGGGTGGTGCAACTGAGATCATCTCATCCAATCCTGATTGGCGTGCAGAAACCGGTCCCATTTTGTACACCGACCACTACATGGGTGAGAAGTACGACGCACAGTTGGAGAGGCCGGGCTGGACCGAGGTCGACTACGACGACAGTTGGTGGGCTGGGGCGAGGCTAGTCGATCCGCCGGAGGCTACCATCGTCGCGCAAACCGGTCCGCTGGTACGCAAGATGCACGAAGTCGTGCCCACTGAGATCTTGACCACACCGGACGGTACAACTGTGGTGGATTTTGGGCAGAACATGGTTGGCTGGATTCGGCTCGTAGTCGCAGGGGCAGCAGGGACTGTGGTCACGCTTCGCCACGCTGAAGTGCTCGACGGTGAAGGTAATCTCTACACCGCCAATCTTCGGCCCGCCAAGCAGACCGTTACCTATATTCTGAGAGGAGCTGAAACTGAACAGTACGAGCCCCGCTTCACCTTCCAGGGCTTTCGCTACGTCGCCGTTGACGGCTATCCCGGTACGCTGAACCTCGACAGCCTGACGGGTATCGTCGTCTACTCCGCTATGACGGCGACCGGCAGTTTTGAGTGTTCCAATCCCCTCGTCAACCGGCTTCAGCAGAATATCGTCTGGGGACAGCGCGGCAACTTTCTCGATGTACCGACTGACTGTCCTCAACGGGATGAACGATTGGGCTGGACAGGGGATGCGCAGGTCTTCACGCGAACCGCCTGCTTCAATATGGATGTGGCCGCATTCTTCACCCGTTGGCTGCGTGATCTGGTCTGCGATCAGCGCGCAGACGGGGCCTACCCCCACGTCGCACCCAATGTTCTCGGCAAGGGCGCCGCCGGTGCAACCGGTTGGGCGGATGCCGGCGTCATCTGCCCCTGGACGCTCTACTTGTGTTACGGCGACACGCGTATTCTGGCTGAACACTACGGTCCCATGCAGCGCTGGATCGATTACATGGTTGAGCGTGCCGGCGACGATCTGATCTGGCGCGGTGACTTTCACTTCGGCGACTGGTTGTCGACGGAGCGGGACGATCTCGGCAGACCCTTTGGCGTGACCGAAAACGATTTGATGGCGACGGCATTCTTTGCCTTCAGTTCTTCGTTGATGATCAAGATAGCCGCCCTGCTGGACGACCAGGAAAGTATGCAGCGCTATGAGGAGTTGCTGATCGGAATTAGGCGCGCATTTTGCCGCGAGTTTGTAACTCCCGCCGGACGTATCGGTACCAATACGCAAACGGCTTACGTAGTGGCCCTGATGTTCGATCTGCTGCCTGAGGGCACGCGATCGGAAGCCGCTAGACGGCTGGTGGCCAATATCAGAGATCGTGGCAATCATCTCTCAACCGGGTTCCTGGGGACACCGTATCTATGTCATGTCCTGACTCGATTTGGCCATCTTGATGTAGCTTACGACCTGCTGCTGCAGGACAGTTGCCCGTCCTGGCTCTACCCTGTCACGCGGGGCGCTACAACCATCTGGGAGCGATGGGACGGCATCAAGCCGGACGGATCGTTTCAGAATGTCGGCATGAACTCCTTCAATCACTATGCCTATGGCGCCATAGGGCATTGGCTCTACAGCGTGGTGGCCGGTCTGGAGTTGGATGAGGCATCGCCGGGATACCGGCACACGATCATACGGCCCCAGCCAGGCGGGAAACTCTTTCACGCCAAGGCCGGGCTTGAGACGCCTTACGGTCGCCTGTCATCGCGCTGGGAAATTGATGATACTGCCTTTCGACTCGATGTCACCGTGCCACCGAATACTACGGCCACAGTCATCCTGGGGGCAGTAAGCATCGATGACGTGACCGAGGGTAAGCGGCCATTGTCAGCTGTAGAGGGCATCATCTCCAGCGACAGTGACGGGCAGACAGTCTCCATTGAGGTCGGATCGGGCGAATACGAATTTCGGCACTCTGTATCGCGGGAATAGAACCTACTTCACACTGTCCAGATAGGTCGGATAACTGTAATAGACGTCACTCAGCGTCGAGACTCGTATCGACGTCTCCGCGGCGACATCGTGCTGCATGATTGTTCCGTCTTCGGCATAGATAATGTGCTTGTTGTCAGGTGAAATGCTGACGTACCAGCTGAACTTCGATTCGTCCTTCGGCACGAATGCAACTTCGTTACTGATGGCCGGAGCGGAAATGTCCAAGTCAGCATAGACGATTTCCGCGCCCAAGTAGTCATCGCCACTCGGATCCACCTTCTTCATGTAGGCGATCATGGTCTCGTCATTGGATATGCTGCCCTTATGGAGATAATGGTAAGAATCCGGATAGCTGATCGGTTCATACGTCGGCTCGCCTCCCGGGTTCGGCGTCATCAAAAAGTACTCGGTGCGTCTTTTGACGAACACACGGCCATCCTTCAGGTTGCTGTTGCTCCACTCATAGCCGGTTGCCGAGATCTGCTGCTCATCTCCGGGTTGGGCGTCCGAAGCGGTCCAGTATACGTAGGTTCCAGGTGGGTTTTCCGAATTGCGGATCATGCGCGACCATGTGATTCTGTTGGTACCGTCGCGTGTCCAATATGGTTCGGTATTCATGAGATCATGGCCAGTCAGCTCCCGCAGATCGCTGCCATCGGCGTTCATCACACAGATGGCGCTTCGCCACAGAAAGAAGTCGGCGTCCTCGCGGTATGCTCTGAAGAACGCGATCTTGGTGCCGTCCGGGTTGATCACGGGCTTGTAATCGTTATACGGTGAGTCGGTCAGGTAGGTGATCTCCGACGTCTCCCCATCGCTCGTGGTCCTTGCGATGCGCCTGCTGCTGCCGGGAGGCATGGCGGACGATACCCATGTCACAGTGCCGTCGGCCTTGCTGCTATCTTCACTCTTCTCCACACTATTCTCCAAGATTGATCTCTGTTAGCTAAGCATTGTAGTCAGGTATTGAGAAGCCTATATTCGCAAGTTCCGCAATCAGTGTGCGCTTCTCCATGTCGCTCAGTTCGATGAGTGGGGGGCGCAACCTGTGCCATTCCGGATCTCCACGAAAGTGCGACAGCGCCGCTTTCATTGCGGCGATCATCATATACTTCCCGCCGAATGTATCGCGTACCATATCGAGGTCTCGTTGCTGCTGCTCAGCATCATCACTTTGCCACTGCCGATAGAGACTATGAATGGCTGCCGGATTCACGTTGGCTGTCGCTGAGATACAACCTGCGCCGCTGCTGCGCATATTCTCTAGAAGAAATGTTTCACTGCCAACGAAGACGTCAAAGCCGGACTCTGCAAACGCATTCAGCATGGTGCGGGTGTTGTTCCAGTCCCCGGAACTGTCCTTCAGGCCGGCTATGGTTACCGGGTATTGCTTCAGGAGACGTTCGATGAGTGAGGCAGTGATGCCGACGACTGCAACCGGCGGAATATGGTAAAGATAAAGGCGCAGCCGGGAATCACCTACACGCTCGATGACTTCCGAGAATGAGCGGTATAGTCCCTCTTCACTCACGCCTTTGTAGTAAAACGGTGGTAGCATCAGTACTCCGGCACACCCGGACTTTACCGCGTGCAAGGTTAACGCTACCGAATCACTCAAGGCGCTACACCCCGTGCCGGGCAACATCGCAGCCGGATCAAGCTTGGCTTCGATCAGTGCGTCGAGCAGCATTATGCGCTCATCGACCGAAAGAGAGTTGGCTTCACTATTCGTACCGAAGACAGCCAGACTGCAATGCTGTGTCAGCAACCAACGGCAATGGTCGACAAATCGCTGCGGATCGGGATTCAGATCGGGCTTGAAGGGTGTAACAACGGGTGCGACGACGCCTTTGATGCGTTTCAGGTCCATCATAGTGTCCATATTCCTGCCGATGCGGGCCCAAATCATCACACCAGGCGAGTTAGTCTAATTACCTTATCTACAGCTCTCTCTTGCCCAAGGATACTGCATTCATGGCAGCATATCCCAGGCTCGATCTCACTGTTGAGTGATGATAAGGTCCACGCATCACACTCTTGGAGCACCGCCATGATCGACTCTCACGCCGTCAAGCTCAGGGGACCCATATCCGGTGGCGACCACGGCTGGCCTTTCGCTGCCTCGATGCGGGATATGACGGTTCTCGGCTACCGCGAGGCCGAGTACTTCCTGGAAGGTCACGCCAGCCGTTATCGCCCCGTCCCGGGTACCAGTCTGGATCGCGATGGTTACTGGCAAGCTGAAGTTGCGGGGACGTCACCCTTCAAGACTAGATTCCTGGTTTACCACCCCGCTGATCCAGCCAAGTTCAATGGCACGGTTATCGTGACCTGGAACAATGTCACGGCGGGCCACGATCTATTCGGTGCCGATAGTCTCGAGATCTTTGAAGGCGGATTTGCGCTGGTCTGCGTGACCACGCAGAGAGTCGGCATAGTGGGTTTGCCGCCGGATAATCAGGGGCTGGCTGATTGGGATCGCGTACGTTACGGCAGCCTCGACATTGCCAGCGACGATTATTCGTTCGATATTTTCACTCAGGTGGCTACAGCGGTAGGGCCCAACCGGGACACTGTCGGGGAAGATCCGTTGTCGGGGCTTGAGGTCAAGCATGTTGTGGGCCAGGGCGCTTCGCAGTCGGCCGGCCGCCTCGCCACATACGTCAACGCGATCGCACCGCTCAATCAGGCGTTCGACGGCTTCATCCTAACGATCTACTTTGGCCGCGGTACATCACTTGAAGTTGGCGATACGGTCGTTAACATCAATGCGCCTCAGGCGGGGTCTGTGCAGCAGCGCTTACAGGGGCAAAACCTGCTGCGAGATGATCTTGATGTACCCGTATTTGTGGTCAATTCCGAGTTGGAGGCAATTGCATGCCAGAGCGTGCGCCAACCCGATAGCGACAGCATGCGTTTCTGGGAAACAGCCGGAACCTGCCATGTCTCCCAACAGGGCCGAGCGGTGCGCCAGCTACTGATCGACCGTGATGGCCTAATATCGAGACCGATACAGTCCGGCATTAACGCCATCCCCATGAATCCTCTCTACGATGCGGCCTATCATCATATGCATCGCTGGTTGAAGGACGGCATCGTGCCACCCATTACGCCACGCATAGAATTTGCCGGAGAGCCGCCGGAGGCGGTGCGCGATGACCACGGGATTGCCAAGGGTGGCATCAGATTGCCGCAAGCAGATGTGCCTCTGGCGCAAAACAGCGCCATTCCCGTTACTGACGATATCTATGGGGTGCTGGGCGGGTCATCGAATCCGTTTAGTAGGCAAAGAGTGCTGCAACTTTACGGTGATCTGGAGAGTTTTCTGGCTAAGTTCGCTCTGGCAGCCGAGTCCGCTGTGGATGCCGGTGTGATCATGCCGCGGGAAGTTCCTCAGCTGCTGACGGAAGCCCAGGCGACATGGTCGCGGGTTGTGGACACGGTTGTGGACACGGTTGTGGACACGAATGGAGGATCTGATGATGGCTGAATCGAAAACGGTAGATGGCGGCGAACTGTTGGTAAGGACCCTTAAGCAGGAAGGCGTGTCCGATGTCTTCGTGCTTCATGGCGGTCATCTCGATCCCATTTTTCAGGCCTGCCTGGATCAGGACATCAGGGTGATCGATACGCGCCATGAAGCAGCGGCGGGCCACGCAGCCGATGCATACGCCCGTGCCACGGCTGGGTTCGGGGTGGCAATGGCGACGGCAGGCCCCGGATTTACCAATGTCATCACTGCGATTACCCATGCTTATCTGGATTGTTCGCCGGTGATTTTCATCGCGGGCGCCGCTCCCCTGCGTGATGCGGAACGGCTACCCTTACAGGGCGGGATCGATCAGGTGGCGATGGCAGAACCGGTGACGAAGTGGGCGGCACAGGCGACCCGAACCGAACAGATTCCCCATCTGCTGGCCCATGCCATTCGTGAAGCGACCAGCGGGCGTCCCGGCCCGGTCTTGCTTGAAATACCCATAGATGTCTTGTTCAGCAAGATCGCTGCGGATGCTGTCAATATTCCCACGAGCATCACAGTGAAGAGTGCCCCGGCTCCGGCAGCCAGACAGGTGCGGGATGTCATGGATGTGCTGCAGAAAGCTGAACGTCCGGTCATGGTGGCTGGGGGCGGCACGCTTTTTTCCGGTGCGCACAAGGCACTACTGCAGTTTGCAGAGACGACCGGCATACCCGTCTATACCAACAATAAAGCCAGGGGTGTCATGCCGACGGATCATCCATTGTCCGGACACTCCTTAACCAATATGGCTATGGCGCGTGCCAGTGGCCTCGGGATACCGGACGTTGCGCTCTTCCTGGGCGCGCGCTTCGGAATGTTCACAGAGCCCGGGCTGTTTGCTTCTGAATATGTGCCGGATCTGGCAACGCGGATTATCCAGGTGGACATATGTGGCACCGAAATGGGGCGCAATCGACCCGTAGAGATCCCCATCCTGGCGGACTGCAATGAGGCGTTGACTGCTTTTGCCAGTGCCGCCGCAGACAGGGACTGGCCGGACTGGTCGCCCTGGGCCAGTGCGATTCATGAAATGGCGTCCTGGCATAAGGGTGCATTCACTGACGCCATTGCCAGAACAGAAGGTCTACATCCCTATGATGCAGTAACCGAGATCATGAAGGTGCTTCCCGATGACGCAGTTGTCTGTGCGGATGGCGGCGAAGCGGCTCTGTGGGTGGATTTTGTTTCCCGAGCGAAAAATCCCGGTCAATACATGGGACACGGCTACCTTGGCTGTCTCGGTATCGGCCTGCCGTTTGCCATGGGCGCCCAGGTGGCCAACCCGGATAGGAGGGTCGTCTGCATCTCCGGAGATGGTGCGGCTGGGCTCAACATCCAGGAATTTGACACCATGGTGCGCCATAACCTGCCTGTTATCACCATCATACTCAACAACAAGGCGTGGGGGATGTGCGTGCATGGGCAGCAGAACATGTTCGGAGGCAATCGACTGGTTGCCACCATGCTGGGCGAAAGCCGGTACGAGACCGTGGCCGAAGGTTTTGGCTGCCATGGCGAATATATCGAAACTGCAGCGGAGATTGGTGACGCGCTGCAAAGGGCTCTCGATTCCGGAAGGCCGGCCTGTCTGAACATAGTGACAGATTTGAGCGCCACCCTCGCTGACCGCGCCGAAGTTGAACCGAAGTCAGAGATTGAGATGCCCTACTACGAGAATCTCAAAGACAGTTAGCCTGCAGCACCCGCAAACCGCGATCCGACGCGGCCTTCAATAGATAACTGGAAGGGAAAACGGGTTGAGCCGAGCTGAGCGAGACTTACATCCGGTGGTGAACCTGGTGTACTGTCTCGTAAGTAACTGGTCTTATCTGTGGACGCTCAACCTACGGCGTTTTCGATAACCACTGAATTACGGGACTGCACAGCAGATGTTCTATAACTATCTACTTTCGGCGTTGCGTAGCATCAGGAGTCAGAAACTGTTTGCCGCGATCAATATCGCGGGCTTGTCGATAGGGCTGGCAGCGTGCACCCTAATCATTCTGTTCGTTCAGCATGAATTTAGCTACGACACCCAGTTCTCAAACGTGGGCTCGCTCTACAGGATCGAAGCGACCGCGAATATCCCCGGACAGGACAGCAATCAGTCGCCGAATTTCTTCGGCACGACCTACGATTTGCTCCCAGGTGACTTCGAAGCAGTTGAGGCAGTTGCCCGACTGCAGCAGCGAGGCGGCACCGTAATCAGTGATGCCGATGCCATGACTGAACAGTTCACCTACACCGATCCGGAATTCCTGCAGATGTTTGATTTTCCCCTCATCGAAGGCGATGCGGCCGTCGCGTTGAATTCACCCGATGGGCTGGTTCTCACAGAGGAGATGGCGATCAAACATCTCGGTGAAGGACCGTGGCTCGGCCGCATCATGCGTATCAATAATATCCTGGAGCGTGAGCATAAAGTCACTGGCGTCCTGGAAGACCTGCCGGCTAACACACACTTCGATTTTGACATTCTGGTGCCCATAGACGACAAGGTCTATGCGGCAGTCGCTGCCGGCGGCACCACTGACCTCGAGCGCTGGAACGGTCTGCCCTTCTTTGTCTATGTCAGACTGAAAGAGGGGCGCAGCGCAGCGCCCTTGACTACCGGCATCAACGATTGGGTAGACAGGTACTTCCCGTCGCAGATTCAGGCATTGGTGGGCATCAAAGGAAGCGAACTGTTTACCCCTCGACTGATGCCGGTACAGGATATCCATATGTTCAGCCCGGTGCAGTTCGACATGAAGAGCCCTGGGAACCTGACGACGATCTACAGCTTTGCGGGAATAGCGCTGATGATCCTCACGATCGCATGCATCAATTTCATGAATCTGGCTACCGCGCGTTCCACACTTCGTGGCAGAGAGGTGGCAATGCGAAAAGTGATGGGTGCGAGTCGTCGCCAGTTGTTTGTCCAGTTCGAACTTGAATCCGTCGTATCGTCACTGATTGCATTGCTATTCGCGATGGTGATCATGGAATTCGCCTTGCCGCCGTTCAGTGAATACACGGAGCGGGCCATACAGTCCTCAGCACTGCTCGACCCTATGGTGCTGGTGATGGTGGCGGGCCTGACGTTGGCTGTGGGTCTCTTGGCGGGACTGCATCCCGCACTCGTCCTGTCCGGTCTGAGACCAGTACGAATGCTGTCCGCCAGCAAATCCGGTGCCGGAGGCGTGTCCTACGTGCGGGCGGCACTGGTTCTGTTCCAGTTCACCATATCCGCTTCGCTGGTCATTGTGACCCTGCTGGTTTATGTGCAGACGGACTTCGTACGATCCATGGATCTCGGCTACGACAACGAGAACGTGCTGACAGTGCGCGGTATAGCAACGCAGCAGGTTGGTGATGCAACGGAGACTATTGCGCACGAAGTAGAATCGATGGACGGTGTGACTGACGTCAGCCTGGCGAGCTTTGCACCAGGTGACGGCATAAACACCGGATTGTCACTAAAAGTACCTGGGATTGAGAGCCGCATAATCATCTTCTATCGTGCGGTCTACCCGGCTTTCTTCGAACAATTCAAGGTGAAGCCCCTGGCCGGCCGTTTGTTGAGCGATGATCATGCCGGCGACCGTACAGTCTTCATTAGCGATCCGAATTCTCTCGAGCCTCAAGACGTCAATGTGGTCATCAACGAAACCGCTGCGAAGGCCCTGGGCTTTGGCACGCCGCAGGAGGCCATCGGCAGATTTTACTATCGTGGTCGGGAGAACCAGATCGTCAACACGGTCGTCGGTGTCGTACCCGATATACATTTTGGTTCTCCGCGCAGTCCGTTGGACGGCGAAATCTATATGTATATCCCAGATCAGGTGAGCAGTCTCATCGTTTCCTATCAGCCTGACAGATTCAAAGCGGTAACCAGCATGATTGAGGCGCGCCTGGTGGAGATGTTTCCGAAGGTCCAGACCCAGGTACAGCACCTGCAGACCAATATTGCGCAACAGTATAGAGAGGAAGAGATTCAGGGCACCTTACTCGGCTTGTTTGCGGGCCTCGCTATCCTCATCGCCTGCATGGGGCTGTTTGGTCTTGCGTCTTTCACGATTGTCAGGAGAACAAAGGAAATAGGCATGCGTAAGGTGATGGGAGCATCGCCTCGGGAAATCGTGATGCTGCTGATCATGCAGTTTTCAAGACCAGTGCTGATCGCCAACGTGCTGGCATGGCCGATCTGTTGGCTTACGGTGAATGAATGGCTCACCGGCTTTGAGTTTCGTATTGACCTCCTTCCCTGGTTTGTATCGGTGACTGCGGCCGCCGCGGTGATCACCGTTGCACTCGCCTGGGGTACCGTAGCTACTCATGCTGTCAGAGTCGCGCGGACAAATCCGATGTTTGCGCTTCGCTATGAATAACGAGAGCAGAGGGAATGATCGTCGCTTGAGTGTAGATCAACCGGAAACCGGGAACGGTCTAATTGATAGGTTCAAACGGAACGCTGTAGATGTCACCGAGGCCGTTTCCCGGTGCGCGGAAGGCTGCGCTTAAAGCCTCAATATCCGTCGCTACCCCCAAGGGGATGGTGCGTTCACTGGTGAAATAGAGCCTGCCATTGAAGACGGAGGGGCAGTAGTCGAGTCGTTTCGAATTGACCCCGCCCTGCATCATCGTTGCGGATTGGAACACACCCTCTTTGCGGACGCTGAGATACAAGTCGCCACCACCCAATTCACCTTGACGACGTTGTGATCCGAAAATCAGATAACTCTCGTCCGGTGCCACGAAAGCATTGAACTCATAGGTCTCTTTATTCACGCCGTCACCCAGGTTCTCCACTCGAATGAACCTGCCGTCTCGAAAGATCGCTCGATAGATGTCCTCGCCACCCATACCCCCTTCCCGTGTTGCGGTGAAGTAAAGGTTGCTATTGTTGGCGATGGATGGGTAGTACTCGTCCCCCGTTGTGTTAACCGGTGCCCCCAGGTTAACGGGTTCAGACCACGCGCCCGCGTTGTACGCCACTTCCCAGATATCCCAGTCGTCACCGTCACGGTCAGGCTTTGGGCGTTTGGATGAGAAGAATAGACGCATGCCATCCGGTGCAAACATCGCTTCGATGTCCTGATGCTCTCCTGAGAAGGGCGCAATCTCAAGAGGGGCCCACTCGCCGTCTATCTTGTGACTGACAGCAATCGCAGCGAACAGATTCTTGGGAGACATGATGGTGGTGAGGAGCACGTCGCCATCGGGTGAGAAGGTGATATCGCGATTATTCAGCCCTGAATTCACCCAGTGAGGCTCCGGGGCTGCGATGACGCAGAGCGAGAGGATGTATGCGACGCACCCTATGAGAACCCTTGGCATGGTATGGAGAGCTCCCGACTCCTGTCACCCTGACTGTTCTGTGGTAGCCAATTTGCGCGCGGCAAGTTCTTCCTGTATTTCAGCATGTCTTTTCTTGTTGATCCGGTATCCAGCATAGAAAGCCGCGGCAACAAAGCCGGGAATTACCGCAAGAGGACCATCCATCATTCCCAACCAGAACACTTTGGACTCGTCTACCGTCCCTGGTGCAGCTCCCGTCGGGAACTCGATCACATCGATGAATATGCCTGCAATGAGATGGCCCATACCCGAAATAGCTTTCGCGAAGAACGTCCGGGCTGCGTAAAACACGCCTTCCTGGCGACGTGAGGTCGTCAGCTCATGCTCATCCGCAATGTCTGCGAGAGCCGACATCACACTGATATTAAGTACAGCACCACCGTGATAGCCGAAGATCGCCAGAAACACCAGTAGTGGCATCAGCATTACTGAGTGGTTTTCCGGGAACAGACCGAGAATTCGCAAGAGGATTGGCAGGGCCGAAAAGATACACATAACGATGAGCGAACCGAGGATCGTCGGGCGTTTATCAAACATCACGTGATATCGTGCGGTAAGAACAAACGCAGAAACGTAGCCGATGAGCGATGCCAGGTTGTACCAGACGATTTGCTCCGAGGTTATTTCCCAAAAGAAGGTGCTAACGTGATTACCGAGGGTTTCTCGTGTACCCAGCATGGCACTCAGGAAGAAGAGCCCCAACATGAGTGACAGATAATTGCGGTTCTTAAGCGCTCCCAGCATCTCACTGAATATCTCACTGAAGCGAAATCCCGCCTGGTCATCCGGCGGCTGGCTTAACCTGGGGATCTGATCCCTGGTGAACCAGGCGGATGCAAGAATGAGTATGATGGTAACCAGCGCAACGAATATGCCGAATCGTGGATAAGCCTCTTTGTCCAGCAGGCCATAGGAAAATTCCGGAGTTGCAGCAAAGAACACTGTGAGCCCGAGAATATGCGTACCGGCGCCACCGATCCAGCCAAAGAAGTTGTTGTAGCTCATGACGATTGAACGTTGGTTGTAGTCTTTCGACAGTTCAGCGCCCATCGCCAGGTGCGGTACCGCGAACAGGGTCAAGAAGGAGCGCAACAGTACCGTAAAGATCGTAAACCAGACAAACAACCAGAAGCCCTGCAGCACATCGGGGGGCGTATAGATGGAATAGAAACAGTATGCGACCGGCAGGGGCGCAGCAAACATGAACGGATGTCTTCGGCCGAGTTTGGACTTAAGACGATCGGAGAGCACGCCGATGAGGGGATCGGTGATGGCATCGCAGATCAGCGCAATCGTGACGGCGAGGCCCGCCAGCGTGCCGGACAGGCCGAGAATCTGATTGTAGAAGAAGAAGTTGAATGCATTGAAACCCACGTTTACGGCGGCTTCTGCCGTCGCGCCCACGCCAAATGCGAGTTTGGTGCGCATGGCAACAATGTCGTTTTGTTCCACTCGATTCTCCGCAACAGACATGATAGCAGGCCCCCTTAACTGATTAGCTCGGCGGCTATATCGAGGTCATTGCGATCCCGGTAGCCGATAATCACCTCGTCGAATCCGAGCTCATCCAAAGCCTGCACTCGCTCCTTCAGTTGCGGGAGTGAACCCGCTTTGTTTCCGAGGAACTCTCCCGGAGAGAGGGCAAAGGGAATCAACACTGCAGTCGGCATCTGGCGGTCAGCCATAGTGCGGCGATAATTGTCTGCGGTTATGTCGGTCCACACCGTAGCCACACCGTCAGCGACACGAACGGCGACATCCCAACTGGCTGGGCCGATTGCCGCCAGATAGATGGGTACGGGGCTCGCGGGCGGAACTGTGCGCAGTAGCATGCCGTCAATCCGGAATGCGTTGCCATCCAAGTTGGTTCTCTCACCGGCGATCATGTCGTGGAGTGCAGAGATGCATTCCTCCACAGCGGTCTCGTGCTGCTCAATGCCCGCTTTATCTAGAAACCTGCCGATACCTTTGCCGAGGGAGATGGCCAGGCGTCCGCCGCTGATGTTCTGCAGCGTTGCGGCCATCTGAGCGACCACTACCGGATGACGCGTGTAGGGATTGGTCACCCCAAGTCCAATCTTGATTACATCAGTGTGATTAACGATCAAGCTGGCGGCCAGCCAGGCTTCCCATTGCGAGACGACGGTATCCGGTACCCACACGCGGTGGAATCCGTGCGATTCCAGCGCGCTGGCGTGATCCGTGATCTCCTCGAGGGTGCAGACGTGGGACAGCTCAACGCTGATGCTGATGCTCATGAAATCTGATCTCCGTAGCTAAACGACTATGACTCCCATCTAAAGGGCAGCTTGGGTATCTGGACCTCCTTTCCATCCACCACGCGTGTCTCAAAAAACTCTCTAGCTGCGGCGTGCGGACTGTCCATGATCTGAAAAGGATCTTCGACCGGGGCGAAAGTCCAGCCCATCTCGGCGGCCTCGGTAAACCACTCGTAACGAGTCTTTGTGGCGATACGTCGATGGAAAGCCTCTTCCATCTCTTCCCAGGGCTGACGGTTGTCTTCGTTGAACTCGATGAATTCACCCAAGCCAAGAAACGCAGCGACATCCTGCCACGGAACTCGGAGAGCCAGCATATAGATCCAGCCGTCCCGCGCCATGACCGTATGTCTGCCCCCGATCCCCTTAGTCTCCCTGTTGGCACGCTTCATCAGCGCACCGGTGTAGGCATACATGGAAACATGGCGAGTCCAATGCTGCATGAAGGTGTCCTGAGCGGATATATCGATATGTGCTCCTGTTTCAGCGCCCGTCTTGACGCCGCAAACGGCTGCTGATACGGCCGTCGCGCCGTGCAGGCCTGCGATCATCGCCGCTGAATCTCCCGGTAGTTTCCTGGGCGGCTCGTCATCATAGCCGGCTACGTGCATAACGCCACCCGCAGCCTGTACGGTCAGATCGGTTGCCTGCCAATCTTTGTACGGGCCCGATCGGCCGAAGGCAGAGAGGGAGATGATGACCAGATCCGGGTACTGGTGCTGCAGCTTGCGGTAGGACAGTCCAAGCTTCTTCAGTCCCGAGGATCCCACATCTTCCACGATGGCATCGTATATCCCCACATCCCGGAGGGCCTCCAGGTGATTCTTGTCCCGGTGGAGAAAGGGATCGTCCTCGGTCGACTCTTCCCTCTGGTCGATCCAGTCCACGTCCGACTGAAGTTCCGCCAGTAAGACCCCCGCATAACTTGCTGCAGTGCCTTGCGATATCTCCAGAATCTTCAATTCTTCAATCCCAGTTTGCTGGCGAAATCGGGATCGTTGAGACTCGACGCCCAAAGCCGGTTGTCCAGTGATCTGGACCGACTCACGCTCATCACGCCGGACTTGACCAACTCCTTAACTTGAGCTGCGTCGTATCCAAGCCAGCGGCCCAGGACCTTCTCGTTATCTCTGCCGTTGTTGCGATAGTCCGTCAGCGTCTTTCTCTTCCTACCTATGATCCGCCATGGTAGCGGGGGCTGCGGATGGGAGCGGTATCCCATGACCGGCTGACTGTGTCTGATCTGTTGCAGTGAGCCTCTGGCTTTGAACTGGGGATCCAACGCCGAATCCTGTACGGTCCTGACGGGCGCTGCGGCAATGCCATGGCGTTGCAGTAGATCTGCAAGGACGTCCTTGTCCCGCCCCATGGTCCACTGGCGTATGATCGCGTCGATGTCATCATGGCTTGCGCGCCTCTCTGCGATCGTCATCGCGTTGTTTAGGCGTGCATCGGCAACGATGTCAACCAGTTGTTCCCATGTTTGCTGTGTACCTATGGAGATGGCTAACCACTGGTCTACACCGGCGCAGGGATATACGCCCTGCGGAACGTAGCGGCTATGGCGATTGCCTTCGGCCGAAGGGACGCTGCCGGTCGTCGCTGCCTGCACCATCAGACTGCCGAGCATATGCGTGATGCACTCGGTCATGGAAAGATCGATCGTGGCGCCCTCGCCCGTCTCACACCTCTTCTCAAGCGCTGCGACGATGGCCAAGGCTGCATAGCGGCCGGAAAGCTGATCGGAAAACACACCCGAGCCGACACGAATCGGTACTTCCTCCTCGTTCACAAACAGACGATTCAAACCGCCGGCAGCTTCCGTAGAAGGTCCGTAGGCAGGGAACGTGGACCAGGGACCCGGCGTGCCATAACCGGACAACTGCATCCAGATCAGTTCTGGCTTGGCTTTCCTTAGCCGATCCGAACCAAGTCCGAACTTGTCGAGAACACCCGGCCTGTAGTTGTTGGAGACGACATCCGCCTCGAGAGCCAGGTCGAGTGCGAGCTGTTTGCCCCTTGCCGTCTTCAGGTCGATGTCGATACACGGTTTGCCGTGGAAGACGCCATCCACCGCGCTGATGTAACGGCTGTAGGGATTGCCGCCCGGTCGGGCGACGCGCACGACCTCTGCGCCGAGGTCGGACAGCACCCTGGTTCCGGCCGGCAGAGCGAAGGCGAGTTCGAAACTGAGAACTCGAACCCCTTTCAAAGGCAGATAGACGGTCATGCCGGGCGGCCTACTCCCTTTTGCCGAATAGGCCGGCGCTGGACTGATAGACCTGTAAGGTTTCTGTCATCGACTCCAGCGTCTTGCCTGATGTAGCCAGATCGTCCGCATGGGCGAGGTCGCCCTTGATGTCGCACTTGCGCTCGGAATCCACCGCCCCGGCGGCAAGTTCGGCGACCAGACGCATTTCAGCGGCATTGTCGTCCCTGATGTAACGTAGTGAATCGAAGTGCAGCAGAGATTCCTCCCAACTCTCGAATCGATCCCTTGACGCACTCATCCCGCCGATCTGTCGACCCTGTTCGGCCGCCTGTGCCAGCGCCTCTTGAAAGTCAAATCGTGTCGCTGGTACAGGATCGATTGCGCGCATCCGCATGATCTGGAAGAAGTGATACACCGGTTTCAAACCGGATAGCAGACCGGTCCCCGATCCCCCCGCGATGGCCAGACCCAGTGCCGGCAAACCGTTGAGGGGGCCGGACATGGCAAATACACGGAACATCTTCAGTATCAGATACTTCACCATTGCGCTGGTATCCCACCAGTAAACCGGCGTACCGAGGATCAACGCACTGCAATCCAGAATCTTCTCGTTGAGAAATTCGAAATTCTCATCGTTATACTTGCATTCGAGGGTTTGCAGACAGGTCCAGGGCAGGCAGTCCTGGCATGGGTCAACCACGAATTCCGACATCTGCAGCTTCTCGATGCTCGCCCCGCTTTGTTGCGCGCCGTCAAGGGCTGCGGTTACAAGCTGATTGGTCAAGCCGTCGGGGTTCGGACTACCCACCAGTCCTAGAACAGTCTTATTTTCACTCATGGATTGCCTCGCTGATCTCTGTTTGATCTCCGGATGCCCCGCATGTTAACACTGACTTCGTCGCTCGATCATCATCGTTCTTGATTTCTGCCCAAATAGTCAACCGGGCTCCGCACTGGTCATGGTCTTGCGGGGGTCGAGGGCATCGCGGATGGCTTCACCGATGAAGATCAGCAAAATTAACATGACTGCAAGGGTGCTGAATACGGAGATGCCGATCCACGGAGCCTGCAGGTTGGATTTTGCAGTTGACAGCAAACGACCAAGCGAAGGGGAATCAAGGGGCAGGCCAAAGCCGAGAAAGTCGAGGGCGGTTAGTGTGGTTATGGAACCATTCAAGATAAACGGCAGATAGGTTAGTGTAGCGACCATCGCATTGGGCAGTACGTGACGATACATGATGGCGAAATTGCCGACACCAAGCGCGCGCGCAGCACGGACGAATTCAAAGTTACGCGCACGCAGGAACTCGGCGCGAACGACGCCAACCAGCGCCATCCAACTGAACAGAGCCAGCATCCCCAACAACCAGAAGATGTTGGGTTCGACAACGCTGGCGAGGATAATCAAGAGGAACAGTACCGGCAGACCCGTCCATATCTCCACCACGCGCTGGCCGAAGAGATCGACTAGGCCGCCGAAATAGCCCTGCAGCGCACCGACCAGAATCCCAATCATCGAGGTGATGATGGTCAACGAGACGCCAAAAAACACCGACAACCTGAAGCCGTAGATGAGCTTGGCGACGACGTCGGTACTGCCGCCGCCGGTCCCGAGGATGTGGTCCAGACTTGGCGGATGCGGATAGGGAGGCCCGAGACCCCAATCGATGGTGTCGTATGTGTAGCGAAGCGGTGGCCACAGTGCCCAACCTTTTTCGTTGATCAGATCGATGACAAATGGATCTGTGTATTCAGCTTCAGTTTCCAGAACGCCACCGAGTTCGACTTCCGTGTACATGAACCATACGGGGAAGTAGAGGCTGCCATCCATGGCGAACAAGATCGGTTTGTCGTTGGCGATGAACTCGGCGAATAGGGAGATCACGAACAGCACGATGAATATGCGCAGCGAATAGAGTCCCCGTTTGTTGGCTCTGAAATTGGCGAGGCGCCGCTGATTGATGGGTGTCATCGCGTTTGTCCCATTCAGCTCTCTCGTGTTTCAAAGTCGATGCGGGGATCGATGAACACGTAGGTCATGTCACCGACGAGTTGCATGATCAGCCCGATCAGCGTGAAACTGAACATGGTGCCGAAGAGGATTGGATAGTCGCGCTTGAGAACCGCCTCATAACCGAGCAGCCCGATCCCATCCAGTGAAAAGATCACCTCGATCAGTAAGGCGCCGGTAAAGAGGATGCCCACAAAGGCAGCCGGAAAACCCGCGATTACGATCAGCATGGCGTTTCTGAAGATGTGTCCGTACAACACCCTCTGTTCGGTCAGTCCCTTGGCCCTGGCAGTCAGCACAAACTGCTTATTCAGTTCCTCCAGGAAGCTGTTCTTGGTCAGCATGGTGAGAGTGGCGAACCCGCCGATCGTCAGCGACATCAGCGGCAGGGAAAGATGCCAGAAATAATCCTTGATCTGGCCCCACAGGCTCAAGTTGGCAAAGTTCTCCGATGTCAGGCTGCGTAGGGGAAACAGGTCGAAATAGGATCCACCTGCGAATACCACGATAAGGATGATGGCAAACAGGAAGCTCGGAATCGCGTAGGCGACGAAGATGACTACGCTGGTCCACAGATCAAAACGTAACCCGTCTTTGACGGCTTTGGCGACACCGAGCGGTATGGAAATACTGTAGATTAAGAGCAGCGACCAGAGTCCCAACGACACGGACACGGGGAGGCGCTCCAATACCAGGTCGATCACCGGTCTGTCCTGGAAATAGCTGAAACCGAAGTCCAGGGAAAGGTAATTTCTCATCATCAGCAGGAAGCGTTCGTGGGCTGGTTTGTCGAAGCCGAACTGTTTCTCCAGCCGCTCGATCATTTCCGGATCGAGGCCGGCGCCGCCGCTGTAACTGCTTTCCACCGATGGACCCATGGATTCGGCGGCAGATACCGTAGCAGTACTGGAAAAGCTGCCGAAGCCCGACATCTGCGCGATGGCCTGCTCGACGGGGCCGCCGGGAGCGAACTGAATGATGCAGAAATTGATGAGCATAATGCCGAACAGGGTCGGCAGTATCAGCAGTAAGCGCTTTACGAGATACACGCCCATCAGTCTTTACCCATAATGAAGAGTCGTCACTCATTGCCTCCGGTGAACCGTTCGACCCGCGCTGCTTTCTCGGAGTCCAGCCACCAAATGTCTTGGTGTGCCAGCCGAACCAGACGCCCATGTTCGGGAACACCGAACTTGTCCCAGTAAGCAACTGCATGGATGGTCTTAGAGGCCATGGGAATCCAGTAATAGTTGAGCAGCATCACCCGATCGAACGCTCGAATGGCAGCCACGTAGCCATCCCAAGTCTTGGCCTGGCCGATGGCCTCGATAAGCACATCGACCGCCGGGTCCTTGAGATTCGACCAGTTAGAGCCATAGGGCTTATCCGCCTCGGAACTCAGCCATGAATTAGCGATGTGCAGCGTTGGGGTGTTGTTCGGCAGGAACCAAACAGAACCCGCATCGAAATCACCGGACTCCATTCGAAACAGCCAGTTGGAGATCTCGGGTGACTTGATGGATGAGGTGATTCCAAGCCTCTCCAATAATCTCGTGAAGACGATCCAAGAGCTGCCCAGGGCGGGCGACACGGCAACGAATCGAATGTGAAACGGCTCTCCGGTCTTGCCGTGTACCAGTCGATTATCCTTCACCACCCAACCGGCCTGCTTCAGCAGGTCTGCCGCCCGAAGCAGGTTTTCCCTGGACCACCCCTCACCAGCGTTGGGTTGTGGTCGATAGGGCTGGGTAAACACAGTCGCTGGGATGAAGTCACGTAACGGCTCCAGCAGTTCAAGTTCTCGGTGGCCGGGCAGCCCCGTGGCGGCAAATTCCGAGTCGTGGAAAAAACTGGTTGCGTGGCCCCAGAATCCGTAGGAGCGCTTGTTACCCCATTCCATATCGTGCAGCAACCACAGCGCTTCGCGTACCCTGATATCCTGGAATCGCGGTTGTGCCATATTCCAGAACAGGGGCCACCACATGCCGGCCGGCTTGGCCAGTCGCAGCTCCACCTTGTTGAGGTAGCCTTCGTTGTAGCCGGGGAAATCGTATTTTGCGTGCCAGGTCGAGGCGACGTTCTCAATGTGCACATCGACTACGTTTGCCTTGAGCGCTTCCGTCTGTACCTGATCGTCCCTGAAGTAGTCGAACTTAATAAAGTCAAAATTGTATTTGCCCCGGTTAACGGGCAGGTCCGCTGCCCAGTATTCCGGCACCCGCTCGAACTGCACCCAGCGACCGACGTCGAACTCACCGATGCGGTAGGGCCCTGACCCAAGTGGTGGCTCCACCGTGGTCTTGGTGATGTCGTGGGAGTCCCAGTAATGCTTCGGCAGAATCGGCAGGCCACCCAGTCGAATCGGTATGGTGGGATCACCGTGCAGCACCGGGTCGACATTGAAGCGAATCTCTCTTGGGCCGATGACCTCGATGGAAAACGGCTTGAAAGAGGTGGCTATGGGCGGAGACGCATCGTCCTGACAGACTTTGAAACTGAACACCACGTCATCCACGGTAATCGGTTTGCCATCGTGCCAGCGAGCCCCTTCACGCAACTTGAAGGCAACCCAAGCGCCGTCCTCTGCGACCGCCACGCCCTCCGCCAGCAGACCATAGTGGGTCGCCGGCTCGTCCAGGCTGGGTACCAGCAATGTATCCCAGAGCACGTTCTGATCGCGGGCCCAGAAATCGATTCCCGCGGCCACCCGTCCCTTTTCGGACACCATGTTGAAGCTGTCCCAGTTGCCCATCTGCGGCACCCGCATGCGACCGCCCTTGGGTGCATCGGGGTTTACATAGTCAAAGTGTTCGAAGTCGGCCGGATAACGGGGTGTTGAGAGGAAGGCGTAGGCGTGCTGGTATTCAATGCTGTCCGACTGGCTGAATGCGGCACAGCACACGGCCAGGATCGGTAGCAGGAATAGTCGCTGGCGGGAGAGTATCACTGTGGTGGCCATCGGCATTGCCAACGATCCGTCAATCATCTGAGCTTAGTGTCACCTGTATCGGGCTAGAAGTCACTCAGATAGGTCACATTAGTCACTGGCTCAATGGATCGGCGAGTCCGGGCAGTATTTCATCTTGATGATGGATTCTCGATACCGGACGTTCAGTGGGTATTGCGCGAACAGCCTATCGATGAACTAGGCTCAATGGCAAGAGACGACATCACAAAAAAGAGATGGGAACGGCTAAAGCTCTCGTCCGATCGACCATAGCGCCGACTGGTGCGACTCCCCAGTTACCGGAGACAGCCAAGAGTAGCCGGTCTCCTGCTACTGCGAAGCCTGCTTCGAGTATTTTTCCCTGTAGCGTTCGAACAATTGCTGCTGGGTACCGTTGAGGTCGATGGCACGACCTTGGATGAAGGCACGTAGTAGCTGATTGCCTCGCATGTCGAGGGCATCACCTTTGCAGACGAACAGGGTGGCATCCTTCCCAGCCTCGAGCGTGCCAACGCGATCCGCTATGCCGAGAATCTCAGCATTGCTTCGGGTGATCATGGTCAACGCCGCCTCCCTGTCCATGCCATAGGCCACTGCGGTCCCAGCCATGAAGGGTAGGTTGCGGTCTGATTCCATGCGCCCATTGGTGCCCAGCCCCACCTTCAATCCTGCCTCGATCAACTGTGCGGGTCTCTTAAACGTCTGGTCTATGTCGGCGTCCTCTGAGTCCGGCAAGCCGTGGACTTGATCCACGATCACCGGAATGTCATGCTCGAGTAAGAGGTCCTTTACACTCAGTGCTTCACGTCCGCCAACCAGGACGACACGCTTGACGTTCAGTCGCTCGGAAAAACGGATGGCAGAAATGATCTCTCTGGCACCATTGGCATGAATGTACAATCGGGTTGTGCCATCGATCAGCTTCTTCACTGCACCGAGTTTGAGGTTCAGTCCAGACTCACCTGCATAGACCGATGCATTCTGAAAAAGCGCCGTCAACGATGCGACCAATTTTTCATAGTTCACATTCTTCTTAACGGTCACGGTTCGGGTTGTGACATCGAAACTCGGCTGGTACATGGCGGGCCAATAGAGATGAATGCCATCATCGACAGCATATGCCGCGTCCTCCCAGTTCCACCCATCCAATTGCACCACGGATGAGAATCCGCCAACCAGGGTACCGCGGGGTGTGATCTGAGCTGTGAGAATCCCGTTGAATCGCAGGGCCGGAATGAGTTCCGAATCGGTGTTGTAGGCAACGATTGCTCTCACGTTAGGATTGAGCTCGCCTTCTTCCAACACGTCCTGTGTGGCGCGAACCGAAGTTACTTCGATCAAGCCGAGAACGGTATTCGGTAGGATGAAACCCGGGTACAGATGATTGCCGGCCATGTTGATGACATCGTGATCGGTAACATTGACGGCAGGCCCGCCAACGGCTGTGATCTTCCCTTCTGAAAAGGTAATCACACCGTTTTCGATAACATCACCGTTACCCGTATGGATCGTGGCGCCGGTGATCGCTACGGCATTGTCCTGCACTGCCGCCGGGGTGGGTACAATGGCCTGAATCTGAACTGTGGGCATCAGCAGAGCCGCAAAAAGGAGAAGCCAGCGTGCCTCGATCTTCTTAATCAGCTTCATCACAGCTCACCCCCTTGCGTCAATTCGTTGCTGCTTGGCGGTGTGCCGGTTTGTGGTTTGGATCCGGCGCGCTTCTCCTTGGCACTGACCAGGCGCATCTTCTGAATCACGCGTGCCCGCTCAGCCTTGATGTTCTGTCTGGCTCGAACATCTTCCTCGGCATCAAAATAAACGATGCCGTCTACCAGCGTCTTGTTGACCCGTGAATATACCGACAGGGGGTGATCGCTCCAGAGTACTATATCTGCATCCTTACCCACTTTGATGCTGCCCATGCGATCATCCAAGTGAAGCAGTTTCGCCGGATTGATCGTCACCAGGCTGAGTGCCTCTTGTTCACTCATGCCGCCATATTTGATTGCCTTGGCGGCTTCCTGGTTCAAACGTCGAGACATCTCCCTGTCGTCGGAATTGATCGCGGTAACGACGCCAGCCTGCTGCATGAGGGCGGCATTGTAGGGGATGGCGTAGCGCACCTCCCATTTGTATGCCCACCAATCGGAAAACGTCGCGGCGCCAACGCCGTGTTGTGCCATCTTGTCAGCGACTTTGTAGCCTTCGAGAATGTGCGTGAAGGTGTTGATGCGAAATCCGAAAGACTCCGCAACCTTCATCAGCATGTTGATTTCCGATTGCACGTAGGAATGGCTGGTAACGAATCGCTCACCTTCGAGTACTTCCAGCATGGCGTCATGGGCCAAGTCGCGACGGGGTTCGGTCGTTCTACGCTTGGCTGAACGTGACAGGTCGTCGTAGTCTCGGAGTCCTTGTTGGTATTTCCTCGCCTCGGCGAAGGCATCCATATACACCTGCTCCACGCCCATACGAGTTTGAGGATAGCGAATGGATGCCGGGTTGCGGGACCTCTTGACATTTTCGCCGAGGGCAAACTTGATAAACTTGTCGGCACCTTCGATCAGCAGTTGTCGCGGTGGCGCTCCCCATCGTAATTTGATCAGAGCCGACTGCCCACCGATCGGGTTGGCCGATCCATGCAGTAGCTGAGCGGCCGTGACGCCACCGGCAAGACCCCGGTAGATGGCCACATCCTCTGAATTCATGACGTCCGCCATTCGCACCATGGAGGAATTGACGGCCACGTCATTTACGCCGCTGAGAGCCATATGAGAGTGTTCGTCGATAATTCCTGCGGTTATGTGTTGGCCGCTGCCATCCACCTCGATCGCCCTTCGATCCTTGAGGTCTCGACCAATTCCGGCAATCCTGCCGTTTCGGATCAGCACGTCGGCGTGTTCAAGAATTCCCGCCTCTTCACCGGTCCATACCGTTGCATTTTTTATCAGTAGGTCAACGGGCTGCGGCATCTCTTGTCTACCGTAGGCGACGAACGGATAAATGATCGAGCCAGGGTCCGACGGTTCGTCTTGCTGCTCTTTTTCCGGATCCTTGGCCTCTGCCGTCAACGCTTCAAGGTAAGTAAGTCGCCAGTCGACCGGATCCCCATTCGCCAATCGACCGTTACCCGTCCAACCGTCGTCGATCGGCCAGCCGGAAAGACGAATGGCTTGCTTCTCTCCTTGCGGCGTGAAGCTGAGACTCACCAAATCCCTTGTGATCGATATTTTGGTCGCGGGCCTTTTGGCTTTTTTCGTTTGCTCCGATTCGCCTTCGTCAGCGTTGACTATGCGCGCCTTGGGCTTGCCGGGCTCCCCCGCGATTTCAAGCTTGTATTGTTTGTCACCCACTGTCAGTGAATAGACGCCCGAGTGATCCGAAGCAAACGCACTGATCTCAAATCTCTCGCCCTGAATCCAGCTTTCGTTGATCTTGGTTTTCTTTTCAAATAGATCCCCGCTGGTAATAATGAAATTGGCCAGGCGACCGGGTCGTAGGGATCCGATCTGATCCGACTTTCCTAACAGTTCTGCTGGGACGCTAGTCAGTGCCGCCAAGGCGTCTGATTTGCCAAGGCCATTTCTGACTGCTTTCTTAAGGTTACTCCAGAAGCGATCGCGACTGCCGTTGGAGGTGATCGCGAAACTGATGTCGGCCTCGGCCAGGCGCGCCAGGTTGTAGGGGGCCAACTCCCAATGTTTCATTTCCCGCAGAGTAACCCTCTGGGCATCGACTGGATTTTCTACATCACGGGCCTTGGGAAAGCTAACCGGCACTACAAATGCTGCCGAGGTCTCTTGCAGCAATTCCAGCCGCTGGTACTCGTCACCCGAGCCTTCGATGATGTACTGCACGCCGAATTCATCGCCCACTTCGTCGGCCAACAGTGCAGTCTTCCAATCGGTGGATGCAAATATCTGTGGCAGTTCCCGCGAACCAAGCCATGCCTCAAGAGACAGGTCACTAAACGGTCGCGGCTGCTGTGCACCATACCAATCCGCATCCAGATGGGTCTGCCTCAGTAGGGCTACTGCGCCCATACGCGAGGTGGGATAGTGCTGCCTGGACGATCCCTTGTTGAACGAATAATGCGCAGCAGCCTGTCGTGTCAGCACGACCTCATTCACAGACTCGTTTCCCAACGTCACGAGGGCGGAAGTGCCTCGTGCAATCCCGTCAGGCCGAAGCGTCAAGACCGCTGTAAAGCCGAGCTTGCGTAATTTCCCGGCACTCTTGTCATCAACTTTGAACACTTGCGCTGCACTGTAGTGCGACTTGATGCTCTCGTTGCTGTTATAGGCGCTCTTGTTGGTGCTGAATAGGGCCTCCGGGCCGGTGAATCTGGCAACAGCTCGCTTAACGGGTTTGGGAAGCCCGTAGGAAGTGTGCATGTCGATCAATCCGGGATAGATGTATCGCCCCTCGACGTTAATCTCCACATAACCTTTGGGCACGTTCCCGGCGGACTTAGCACTAACGACCAAACCGTCCCGTATCAGCAAGGTTGCGTCTTCCAGGCGGGTATCGTGATCTTGAAACAGCGTGGCGTGGGTAAAGGCATAGGGGTTGTCGCGGTCGTCTTGAACGCCGTTTGGTGTTTGGGTTTCCTGTGCCGGGATTGGAAACGTCAAGATCAGGGCAAGTACTGCTATGATTCTATTGAGCACCGTCAGTTCCTTGAGCGTGGGCGGACTGAGAGACTTACGCATGCTGCTGGAAAAGTCAATCCGTTCTATACGCCCCAGTCGGTATCAAAGCTTCACGCTTTGACTGGTTCTCTCGCTACGTTAATATGAATTCGTCAACGGTTAGGGGAAGCACTGGAGGATCGGGTGCTGAGGCAAGTTCTCTTCATCTACTGCGCGATCATCTCAGTGACCGGTATTGCCATGGAACAGAAGACGCAGTTCACGAATCCCGTGGCACCGAGTGGCGCTGACCCCTGGGTCGTTCAAGAGGGCAGCTTTTACTACTACTGCTACTCCCTTCGCGGCGCTCTGTGGGTCAACAAGCGCAAGCGACTGCAGGACGCTGTGCAACATACCGGCAGGAAGGTCTGGAGTCCGCCAGCCGGCAAGCCGTATTCCAAGGAGCTGTGGGCGCCGGAGTTACATAGGATCGCAGGGAAGTGGTACATCTACTTCGCAGCCGATGACGGCGAAAACAGCAATCACAGGATGTACGTGCTCGAGAGCGCGGCAGCCGATCCGCTGGGCAGCTATATCTTCAGAGGCAAGATCGCATCCGAGTCCGATAGGTGGGCTATCGACGGCACTGTTTTGAAGTGGCGCAGCAAGCTCTACCTCATCTGGTCCGGCTGGGCTGGTGATCGAAATGTACGCCAGGATCTCTACATTGCACCCATGAGCGATCCGTTGAGGATTTCCGGGAAGCGCGTGCTGATTTCCAGGCCCGAATATGAGTGGGAAAAAATGGGCACGCCACTCGTCAACGAGGGGCCACAGGCACTCATCAACGGCAACGATCTGTTCATCATCTACTCGGCCAGTGGCAGTTGGACGGATCACTATAATCTCGGGCAGCTGCGTTTGACCGGCATTGACCCGCTGCTCCCCACCGCTTGGTCCAAGACTGCGACGTCCGTCTTTTACGGCAGCAGCAGCGTGTTCTCGCCCGGACACGCGTCCTTCACCAAGTCGCCGGACGGCAAGGAAGACTGGATCGTCTACCACACGGCCAAACATCCAGGCGCCGGATGGAATCGGGACGTTTGCATGAAGCGCTTCACGTGGGATTCGAAGGGCAATCCGGTCTTCGGCCAACCCTCGACCAAGGGTGTGCTGATGGACACGCCGACGGAGTAGCTCAAGCGGTTCATAAACCATTTGCAGTCATTGGGGAACAGAAAGCTGTCTGCATAACGGGGCTAGGCGAGGCAGAAAAATGAAATGCGATCTATATGCGGTACGAATATTCGTCGCGAATTGGGATGCAGCGGTTGAATTCTACGAGAATGTCCTGGAACTGGAGTGTGCATTCAAGGACGGTGACATGGGATGGGCGCAGTACAAGGTGGGTGCATCTCACCTTGGTATAGAGAGGGTTGCTAACGACTCGACGGAGGCGTCGCTGATAGGTCGATTTGTTGGCGTATCTCTTATGGTCGAGAGCTTAGATCAGCTCTACCAGGAGTTGCTGGCGAAGGGCGTTCAGTTTACCGGGGCGCCGGCAAAGCAGCCCTGGGGCGGTGTGCTCGCACATCTTAAGGACCCGGATGGGAATGTGCTGACACTGTTAGGACAGCCATCGTAGAGGGATTGCCCACATCTCCGGTCGGCGACTGGCCGAGTGTCAATAACTGCAGAAATCCAATAGACTAGCTGGCACCCCTGACTGGGCATTTCTGCATGCGGAGCAAACTGGCAAACATTAGGGAGTTGCCACCACACGCCAAGGCGATCGGCATCGAACTGGTCTCCCACGGAGATCGGCGCTGCCGATTGAGACTACCCTACGGCGAACACCTGGTGGGAGACCCCGATACCGGCATTATTCACGGTGGTGTCATCACTGCGCTGCTCGACAATGCTTCCGGCTGGGCAGTTCGTGCTGAGGAAGACTGGACGCCGGCCCGCGGCATGGCGACCCTCGACCTGCGTATCGACTACATGCGTTCGGCAACACCCAACGTCGATCTGATCGCCGATGCCGAGTGCTACAAGATGACCCGCAGTGTCGCCTTTGTGCGCGCAATCGCCCATCAGGGAGACGAGGAAGATCTGGTCGCGTCGTCGGTCGCCAGTTTTATGCTGACCGCCGCAAGCGTGCCGCAGCCATGAAGATTCTACAGAAGATGAGAGATGAGGGTCGCGCCCAAGACATGGGGGCGCTGATCGAGCAGATTCCCTATGCCCGTTTCATCGGCATTGAAGTGGACAGAAAGGGCAGTGAACTCACCACCATCCTGCCCTTCAAGGACTCGCTTGTCGGCAATGACATGCTGCCTGCGATCCACGGCGGTGTGATCGGGGCATTCCTCGAAATCACCTCAGTGGTCCAACTGCTGTTCGACACCTCCTGCGAGCGCTTTCCCAAGACCATCGATATCTCCATCGATTATCTTCGCTCAGGTCGTGCCGTGCCCACATACGGTCGCGCCGTCGTAACCAGGCAGGGCCGCAGGGTGGCCAATGTTCGTGCTGAAATCTGGCAGGAGGAGAGGACCAAGCCGATCGCTGCGGCTCACGGTCACTACCTGCTGACGCCTGCTTGAGTGACGGGCAATGGTGCCGAGGCGTTGAGCGAGAATCCCCTATGCAACCTCAGTCAGGTTGTTTATCCTCTGCTGCTCGCCTCACGAGGCCCGCAGGAGAAATCATGAAATTCGGACTGATATCGGATTCCCACGACCATCTGGAGAACGTGAAAAAGAGCATCGCCATTTTCCAGGCGAGGGGTGTGGAGATGGTGATCCATGCAGGGGATATCGTTGCGCCACCGGTCATCAAGCTGTTCGACGGCTGCGGCATGCAACTCGCAGGTGTCTTCGGCAACAACGATGGTGAAAAGCTCGGCCTGGCCAGGTTCTTTGAGCAGGTTGGCGGCCAACTTCATGGCGATTTCGCCGACTTTGTCGCCGACGACTGTCGATTCGGTGTTTATCATGGTACCAGTGTGCCGCTGCTGGAAAGCGTCGTCACCTGCGGTACCTATGATGTGGTCGTGACCGGTCACACGCACAAGAGCGTCATCCGCGAGGTTGGAAAGACGCTACTGCTGAATCCGGGCTCAGCCCATGGGTTGGGTGATACCGCCACCATAATGATTTTGGAAACACCGGACCGCAGCACCGAACTTGTGGAGCTGTGAAGAAACGTGAATGAACGTCACGCGGAAACGACGATATGAGTGAAACAAATCCCGTTTGCCTGGTGGTCGGTGCCGGAGACTACATCGGGGCCGCCATCGCCAGGCGATTTGCCAAAGGGGGCTATACAGTGTGTATGGGGCGTCGCAACGAAGACAAGTTGGCCCCACTGGTGGCGGAGATTGAAAAGGAGGGCGGTCGCGCCTTCGGGTATTCGTTGGATACCCGTGAAGAGGAGCAGATCGTGGCGCGCTTCGCTGCCATCGAAGAGGAGATCGGTCCTCTGGAAGTGGTGGTCTTCAACGTCGGTGGCAACGTTAACTTTCCCATTCGTGACACCACCTATCGCGTCTTCCACAAGGTGTGGCTGATGGCGTGCCTCGGGGGCTTTCTGACCGGACGTGAAGCCGCCAAATACATGGTGCCTCGACAGAAAGGGTCCATATTCTTTACCGGTGCGACGGCGTCCATGCGTGGCGGCAAGGGTTACGCAGCTTTCGCCAGCGCGAAATTCGGACTGCGTGCAGTAGCGCAGAGCATGGCGAGGGAACTTGGCCCTCTGAACATTCACGTAGCGCACCTCATCATCGACGCTGGCGTCGATACGGCCTGGGTCCGGGAGATGATGCAGGCAAGGGGTGTCGATCTCGACAATCTACCACCTGACAGACTCATGAAGCCGGAATCAGTCGGCGAGGCCTATTGGCTTTTGCACAATCAATCGAGGGACGCGTGGACCCAGGAACTGGATCTGCGTCCCTTTGGCGAAAACTGGTAGCAGGTAACCTTAGGACTCAGTAAGGGGAGAACAGATGACTAAACTGGAATTTCACTTCGATTTTGGCAGCCCGAATGCCTACCTTGCCCACCTTGTCATACCGGCAGTGGAGGACCGCACAGGTGTAAAGTTCGAATACGTCCCGGTGCTCTTAGGCGGCGTGTTCAAAGCCACCAACAATGTTTCTCCGGCGATTTCGCTGCAGGGAATCATGAACAAGGGGGAGTATCAGGGGGTAGAGACGCGACGCTTCCTTAAGAAACACGCTATCAGTAACTATGCCAGCAATCCACATTTCCCGGTCAATACGCTGCAGATCATGCGCGGTGCCATATACGCGCAGCGCGAGGGATTCTTCGAAAAATACGTGGACGCGGTGTATCGGCACATGTGGGCTGAGCAGAAAAAGATGGACGACCCCGAGGTAATACAGACTGCGCTCAATGAGTCGGACCTGCCGGCCGATGCAATTCTGGCAGGCATGCAGGACCCGGAAGTGAAACAGGCGCTTATCAAGAACACCGAGGACTCGGTAGCACGCGGCACCTTCGGTTCACCCACCTTCTACGTGGGCGACGAGATCTTCTTCGGGAAGGACAAGCTGCACGACGTGGAAGTGGAGATCGAGGCGCAAAAGGGGTAGCTGCAGGCGGGGCTGTCTAGGAGACCCTCTCTCGCTCCTTTAGATAGTCGATTAGGAGCGCAATCTGCAGTTCGAGACGCTTGATCTCTCTGGTCGTGTTGTTCTTCGTTATCTCCTGCCAGATGAAGATAGCAATGGTCACCGCGGTACTGAAACAGATCGCCACCGCAAAGCCATAGGCCAACATGAACTTGAGTTCCTCTTCTACAAAAAAGAGATAGATGCAAGCGAATGCACAAGCCATGGTCACTACCAACTTAAACCAGGCAACGGTGAGAAGTACCCTGTAGCGCCCCTTGAATGTTGCGGCGATATCTTGATACAACAGTTTCATTTCATCGCCCAAGTAGAGGCTCTCATTGGAAACTGATTCCAATGCTGACCTAATCCTGCTGTCAAGATCACTCATTTTCGACCTCCAGGTGTTTCTTGAATTGCTCCCTGGCATGGTGCAGCCGGGATTTAACAGTGCCTACCGGAACAGATAGGATGTTGCTGATATCGTCTACCTCGAACTCTTCAAGATAGAAGAGTGCGAGGACGGTGTGATGATCAGTCGAAAGCTGCTGGAGGATATAGCTGACCGCCTCTTCTTGCTCTATCCGATCCGGGTCAACATCGCCCTGCACACGCGTGTCTGTGTTGATTTCATCTGCTATGTGCTTCGATACCACCTTTTGGTGTCTGAAGTGGTCGTTGATCTTATTGGTCACCGTCTGGTAGAGCCATAGGCGGAACCTGGCAGGATCTCTCAAAGAGGGTAACGACTTGATGACACTCAACCACGTATCCTGAATGATGTCTTTGGCCAGGTCCGGGTTCTTCGTTGCCAAGCGTGCGTAATTCATCAGTCTCTTCTGCCAACGATCGATCAGGATGGGAAGTGCACTTGCATCGCCGTCCTGGCAACGCAAGACCAGCAGTTCGTCATAGACTTGCTCTGATCGTCTGTTCACAAATCTCGTCTCTTATTAGATAAGACGAATGAGTACAGATTCAGGTTCACCCATGTGAAATCCGTCGCACTCTCACTCTCGAAATACCATCTTCTTAATGTCAGTCGCCAATTGAACCTGAAGCCCATTCAGTCCGTCACTAGTATATGTTAAGACGATTCCTGACCGGAGAGCGTGACCTATGCAATGTGTGCTGACTTCTGATACATTGTGCTGCTATTCGCACGGACGCAGCGCATCCAGAGCGTTGATCTAGGTGACGGGCTGATCATGATGCCGGACAGAATCAACTTGCGATTGCTTAGGCATGCCCCGGCAACGACTATTGTCGTTGTTCTTCTTTGCACCTTCAGTGCGCCGGCCGTTGCCGCGGCGGCCGCTGCCGCGCCGGGCTCTGCCGCCCACGCCGATATCACAGCAAGAGAACTGGTGGCAGGAGCCATTGATCAGACCCGCGGTATCTCCTCCTATGCTGAATTCACCATGGTGGTCCATCGACCCGACTGGGAGCGAACTTCCAGTCTGAAGTCCTGGACCCGGGGACGCAAAGACGCACTTATTCGTTTCGTCGCGCCCGCCAAGGACGCCGGCAACGCGACTCTCAAGCTCGGCAATAAGATGTGGACATTCACTCCCAAGCTGAACCGAACCATTCGATTGCCCTACAGCCTGATGTCCCAGAGTTGGGGCGGATCGGATTTCTCCTACACGGACCTGTCCCGCTCCGATAATTGGCTGGATGAGTATGATCTCTCCATCGCATCGATGCGAACGGAAGCCGACTACAAGATCTACACCCTCGTTGCCATACCCCACGACGATGCACCGGTGGTGTGGGGCAAGGAGGAAATGCTGATCAGGGATGACTATGTGCTGCTGCTGCACACGTTCTACGACCAGAGCATGCAGCCGCTCAAGAAGATGGAAACGCTGCAAGTGGAAGAGCGTGATGGCCGTATGATGGCAACCCACGTGCGTATGGTGAAGCTGGATTCACCTGAAAAATACACGGAGCTGATCTGGGGCGAGGCGGACTTCGACGTTGAGCTTGAAGATCAGATGTTTACCTTGTTCTATCTGAAATCCGGCGACTGAGGACGTCCCCATGTCTGAACGCTCAATAGCTGACAGCATACCGACAGCAGCGACGGCTGCCGCAGCGACGGCTGCCGCAGCACCCAGCCAGGCTGATATCAAGCGCGCCGCACCGGAACTGTGGGCCGTGGCCTGGCGAAACATCATGCGCACAAAACGGCGAACTTGGCTGACCGCCAGCGGCATCGCCTTCGCCATCCTGCTGATGAGTCTGATGCGCTCGCTGCAAGTGGGCGCGTTCATCGGAGCCGTCGACAACTCGGCCCGCATCATGCTGGGCCACATTCAGCTGCAGCATCCGGACTATGAAGATGACCCGACCATCGAGAACAGTATCCGCAATATCCATGAGATCATTGCGGATGTAGAGTCGCGACCCCACGTGGAGGTCGTCTCCGCCCGAGCCCAGTCGTTTGCACTGACGTCATCTGGAGAGCGTAGCTTTGGGGCACAAATCATCGGCGTACAGTATGAGAAGGAAGCAGTCTGGTCTTCACTGACCACTATGGAGGTCGAGGGTCGGTACATTGAAAGGCCCGGCGAAGCCTTCATCGGTTCTGCTCTTGCCCGTAATCTAGGCATTGTCATCGGTGATGAAATGGTAGTTCTCGGCACTGCCGTCGAAGGTGGCGTTGCTGCGCTGGTTGCTGAGGTGGTGGGCACCTACACCAGCGGACAGCCGGAACTGGATCGTACCATCGTGCAGGTGCCATTACCGGATTTCCAGTCCGCTTGGGAACTTGCAGCGGACGAAGCACATATCATCACCGTGATTGCAGAGTCAGTGGCCGCTAGCGAGGAGCTTGCGCCGCAACTGAGTCGTGCTGATGTGAGGAGTCTCAACTGGCGCGCCCTGCAACCTGAAATGGTGCAGATGATGGAATTGAAACTGGTCGGGACCTATGTGCTATTCATTCTTGTTGCCATCATCGTGATATTCAGCGTGGTCAACTCTTTCATGATGATTATCTTTGAGAGAACGCCGGAATTTGGCATGCTGATGGCAATTGGCATGCGCCCGCACCACATCATCATCCAATTACAGATCGAGGCCCTGCTGGTTTGTCTGCTCGGGATAATCATCGGGCTTGCCGTCGCGGCGGTCGGCATCGGCATTCTCAGTGAGACGGGCATCGCCCTGCCAGCTCAGGCGGAGGAACTGGTCAAAGGGATGGCCTTCCCCGATAGGATGTACCCGCAGTTTTCCCTCAACGCCATGTATATAGCAATTCCCGTTATGTTGCTTGGCACACAGTTGGCTGCCCTGATTCCCGGATTGCGCCTGCGACATATGCACGCCGTTGAGGCGCTTCGAGCGGCGGAGTAAGCCATGCCGATCTCCCTTCTTGCACAACTGAGTCTGCGCAATATCGTGCGTCATCGGCGCCGCAATCTTATGCTGTTGCTGGCGATCGCGGTCGCCGTATTTACGGTTCTAATGGCAACCACAATGATTCGCGGTATGCAGTATGACATTCGGGATCAGGCGATATCCAATCTGAATGGTCATATAAAGATCCATGCATCCGGCTATCTCGACGATCCGAATATTGCCCGTGGCTTCGAGTTGGCCAAGGAATGGGAAACAAAGGCGGACCAGCAGGGGATTCAGGGCTGGGCAGCCCGGATCCGTATTCCCGCGGTGATCATGAGTGAGCGCGAAACTCGCGGCATTCAATTTGTGGGGATAGATCCTGCGCGGGAGTCTATTTCTTTTCTAAGCAAAGCCAGCTATGACGGCGACCCCTTAAGCTCATTGTCAGATCGACGCATCATTATCGGGCGGGAGATGGCAGATCAACTTGGCACCAAGGTGGGTAGACGCCTGGTGATCATCACCCAGGGATCTGATGGGCTAAACAGAGAGGCTGGCTTTCGCATTTCAGGTATCTATGATGCGGAAGGTACCGCAATCGAGAAGATCTTCGTCTTTACCGGAGTCGCTGCCCTGCAGAGCATGGTGGATACCGAGGTCGTTACGGAGTTGTCCGTGCGGCTTATCGACGACGCCTATCAGATCCCCATGCTGGATTCCCTGTTGAGCTTTTTCAGCAGCCTCGAGGTGAAGACCTGGCAGCAGCTCGAACCGATGGCGGCGGCGTTCTTCGTGTTTGCCGAAGGTGCGGTGTTTATCTATTTCTTTATCGTCATGACGGCCCTGATCTTCGGATTGGTCAACACACTGGTCACTTCGGTTATGGAGCGCGTTCACGAGCTTGGCATGCTCCGGGCTGTGGGCATGCGTCCAGGCGCGGTGGTTGTCCAGGTCGTGCTCGAATCGACCTTTATCATGCTGATCGGAGTGGCCATTGGCCTGACGCTTGGCTGGATGGTTTTCCAACTGATCCCACCGGCCCTGGATCTGTCCGCCTTCAGTGATGGGTTCGAGAAGTTTGGCGTACCTGCCATATTGCACTTGCGCCTGCATGTTTCCGACATGGTTCTGATAACGGTGCTGAGCATACTGTTTGGCGTATTGGCAAGCCTGTATCCGGCTAAACGAGCGGTGAAGATAAGCCCGCTGGAGGCATTAAGAAGATGAGTGACGTGGTCGTTACAGTTCGCGGAGCAACCCGTACGTACAATGAGGAAACTGTCCCCGTACATGCGCTACGGGGTGTGGATATGGATGTACACCGCGGTGACTTTATCAGCCTTGCAGGTCCCTCTGGCTCGGGAAAGTCCACATTGCTGAATCTAATCGGCGGCCTGGATCGTGCGAATGAAGGGGATGTAGTCGTCGACCAGGTATCCCTGTCGGGATTAAATGAAAACCAGCTTTCCGATTTGCGCCTTGCCAAGATCGGCTTCGTCTTTCAGGCCTACAACCTGCTGCCGGTATTGACCGCCGAAGAGAATGTCGGCTTTATCATGCAGCTGCAAGGCATGTCAAAAGCGGACCGAAGTTCCAGGGCACGTGAGACGCTGGCTTCTGTTGGCCTGGAAGATCTTGCTGACAGAAGACCGGGAGATATGTCCGGGGGTCAGCAACAACGCGTTGCCATTGCCAGAGCCATTGCCACCAAGCCGGTCTTGCTGTTAGCCGACGAACCCAGTGCCAATCTGGACTCCGGCACCACGGAAGAGTTGCTGGAGCTTCTGAAAGAACTCAATGAGGAGCATGGCATGACCATCGTGACAGCAACCCATGATCCGATGGTGATGGGTTACACCAGCCGTAAAGTCAATCTGCGAGACGGTGCCATCGTCGAGGAATCGTAGTCGACAGATGAGGGCGTTCGGTCTCCCGCTGTGTCTCGTTTGTACTCTGGCATCGACCAACACATTTGCTCTAGAAACTAACATTCGTCTGAAGCTGTTCGGTACTGCGTCATTTCTGCCTGCCCATGATGTTCAGCGCCAGTTGGCTGGCACGCCCGCCTGGGATCTGAATGGCGATATGCGCATCATGTTTCGCCACGAATGGGGTGCGGTCCGACTCCTTGTCGATCATTCAACCACGCTTCTCTCCGGAGACACCTTTGCGTTTGCCAATGCCCCGCAGACCACCTTGGATCAGTCCCTGGTGGATGACGATGCACGCATCATGGATCTCACGTTCGACCTCGAAGATGGGGGACGTCATCGCAGCCTGCATCGGTTAGACCGTCTGGCGCTGCAGTACCGCAAAGGCAGGTGGGCAGTGAACGTGGGTCGTCAGGCGGTGAGCTGGGGCAATGGCATGGTCTTTTCACCGATGGATCTGTTCAACCCGTTTGCGCCCACCGTGGTGGATCAGGACCACAAGGCCGGCGATGATATGATACTGGTGGAGCGGCTTTTCAGCAGCGGCAATGATCTGCAACTCCTAGTCGTGGGTCGCCGCGACTTGTCGGGTGATATCACCGGGCAGGCCGCAAGTGTGGCATCCAAGTGGCATGCTTTCATCGGCAATGCCGAACTGGAACTTCTCGCTGCAAAACACTTTTCTGATCGGGTAGTGGCAATTGCCACACGCCTGCCGTTGGGTGGTGCAATGCTGCGATCAGACATTGTGGCAACACGCCTGCGCCATTCGGACACTAAGATCAGTGCTGTCGTTAACCTCGACTACAGCATTGCTGCACGTGACGTTCTCATCTACCTATTCGCCGAGTACTATAGAAATGGATTTGGCGTAACGAACATGCCGGACAGCATTGCGTTGTTACCTCTGGCTCTACAATCCAGACTGGCGCGTGGAGAGATCTTCAATGTGATGAGAGACTATGCTGCCGTTGGCGCCGCCGTTCCATGGCATCCGTTGGTCAATCAGTCTCTTGCGTTTCTGTTTAATCTGCACGACGCATCTTCTCTAGTGCAGACGTCGCTGGTCTATGATCCGAGCGACCATCAGCGCCTGCAGTTCGGCTTAGTCAAGTCGCTGGGACGTGCCGGCGATGAATTTGGTGGCATTCCGCTGGCCGGCGACGCCGTCACGACCGGGGCAGGGACACGGCTGTTTTTCCGCTGGCAGTACTATTTCTAGGGCGAGATCGGTGAGGATACCTATGACAATGAGACTGTGATCAGTCTCATCTGCGAAGGATCTTGAAGCGGCGACCAACCAAGTGGTGAGGTGTGCCGAGGGGTGGCGCACCCCATCGCGAGCTGTGGCCGAAGAGCAACCAGCCCGACTCAGAAGAGATGTAGTCGGCAACCAATGTTGCGCCCCAAGAGAAAGTCTTGCCGATCAACGGCACTGTATAGTCGCGCAGGAGCAACTGTGGGTCACTCCAGGCTACACCGTCTTTTGAAATCGAAAGGTAGATCCCACTGTCCGTCAGTCCACGATCGGTCAGGTAATCACCCCAATAGTTAACGCTTAGTGTCATAAAGTATGTGTCGAACCCGGGCAGGAACACAACATGTGGGATAAGTGCCTCCGAGACGGAAGGTTGAGGCAGCGAGATGATCGGTGAATCGAGACCTCCTATTCCTGGTTGGTCGAATCTTCCATCTCTCAGTTTGTAAAACTTGGGTGTTGTGCCAGGGGCGAAATCGGTCGAAGCCCTGGCCATGCCAATGTGGACACCTGGTGAATCGATTCGTGAGTGTTCCGTGTAGTATACGTAGATCCATTTCCCGGTCTTATCTATCACAAGGCTCGGCTCGCCGGTGCCACGATCTGATTGGCCGGGACACTTCTGCCAGGCCTTTCCTTTTGAGCTTGTAATGACCGGCCCGAGTCTGTGCCATGTTTCGGCGGAGTCGTCTGAATAGGCTAGCGCCACACTTGCATAATATCCTGGGGCTCCGCTTGGAAAGCGCGGAATGTCCCGATGATCCTCAGCGTGGTAGATACCGTGGAGCGGACCGGCCTGCGTCTTGAATACACCGGCGATCCCCGCATAACCATTGTCATAGGTGCTGTCAGCTACGGGCGCAAGAACTTTTTGTGAGCTGCTGAGGGATTTCCAATCCGCTCCTGCAATCAGATAGGTGGAGTCTGTTGCGGCAGCAAGGATTCTCAGGCTGGGTGCGTTAGAGAGGACCACGGTTGTTTGATCGGGAAAGTACGCCAGCCCCAATTCGTTTCCGCCATTTAGCAGCTGATGCTCACCCAGCGATATCTCGAATCGTTCCCCGGCGAACTCCAATTGAACGCCGTCCAACGGGGCCGCCGATTGTGCATGGTTCTTGTTTGTCAGTGACACTGCCATGACGAATAGCAGCGCGACTATTCTGAGCATCTGAGCAATGTATCACGATGCGCCCGGTCGGGGAATCGGGGTCCCCAAGGCTATGCGACCCCAACGCTATGATTGTGTTAATGTGAAGGAACCAACTTCTTCAGGAGAACGTTGTGCTCGAAAACTGGTCCGCTGAGGCATTAAACACCGCACCCAACTCACAGAATGAGATACACGGCGATCGCATCGCACAGGAATTCGGATTCGAAGGAGGGCTGGTGCCAGGTGTGACGATTTCCGCGTACCTGGTGCACCCGGCCATCCTTCAATGGGGCGTAAAGTGGTTGGAGCGCGGAACCGCGCAGGTCAAAGTGTCGTCACCGCTCTACGACGGAGAGCGATTTGAGGTCAGCATGCGTGAGACATCTGAGCGTAGCTTTGAAGCTGACCTTTGGCGACCGAACGGTGTAAAGAGTGCCACTGCCACGGTTGGCGTTCCCGATCACCTGCCTGCTGCGCCGATTCGACGACAGGATCCAATTGCAGAGCCGGATTTCCGAGGTCCCGCAGCTACTTTCGAAGTCTGGCGCGAACTGAAAGCGAGTGGATGCAAGGCGTTCCGTTATTACTGGGATGGTGGCGATGGCGAACTCAAGATCTACCTCCGTGATCAGGCCGCTTTGCCTGCCTTGCTCCAGCCGGAAGATGGCGGATTCGCCAACATGTCTTTCCTACTTGGCTGCTCTAACTGGATCCTGGCGAGTAACGCGTATATGAACCCGTGGGTCCACCTTGAGACACGATCGCAAAATTTCTCGCCCGTTCCCAGAAACACCCACGTAATTGCTGAGATGCAGGTTCTGGATTACTTTGAGAAGAAAGGCCATCAATTCATCGATGTCGATGTCGACTTGTACGATGAACGATCTGGAACGTGCTACATGACCACAATGTTGAGGGCGATATTCCGATTGCGGGGTGCCTGAAGCCCACTCGCATCACTCCGACCCCACTGGCTGCCTAGCGCGCCGATTGTTCTGCGTTGACCTTCTTGACCGAGTCCAGATCGCCGACCTTGGCAAACCAGTCCGTCGATCCCGGCAACAACTCGAACAGGTCGATTTCCACATTCATCTTGGCGAGACGATTGGCCAGCCCCATGGAGAAATAGCCGACAAAGTCAGCGTAGGTGAGCTGATCACCCGCAATCCAAGGCGAAAACTTAGTTAACCGTGCCAGCGCAGCACAGCCCTTGGGCAGATCTCGCTTCAGGCGTCTCTTGACGTCTTCGGATACGTCTCTGCCGAAGGCGGCACTGATGCCGGTCCGGGAAACCAGTTCCACGTTTAGTTCCATCGCCTGGGAGAGTTCCCTCACCTTGGCGCGCTCGAAAATGTCTGCCGGCAAGAGGGGCACTTCGCCCGACAGCTCTTCCAGGTACTCGATGATTGGAATGCTCTCGGTCAGGTACCTGCCATCCACTTCGAGACAGGGCACCTTGCCCATGGGGCTTTTCACCAGAAAGTCTTCCTCCTGAGAGGGTGGCGCCGCGACTTCCTCAAAATCGATATTCTTCTCGTTCAGCACGGCCTTGACCATGTTGAAGTAGTTGGACATTGGAAATCCGAGTAGTTTGATCATCAGCTAGAACCTTGTGAGTTAATCGAAGTGACCCGATGGAGAGGCGGGGTCGGCGTGTGTTAGTCTAAATCACTACGGCTCCGATAATCCAATGATGGTTAGCCCAATGATCGAAATTGACACAGGAACAGAAGAGCTATTGTGCTCTATTCAGGAACGCGTAGGCGTCATTACACTGAACAAACCGCACAAGAAGAACGCCCTGGGTGACATCCTCACGCCGGCACTGCGAAGAACGGTGGTAACCCTGGAAGAAGACGATCGCGTGGGTTGTGTGATGATTACCGGTACGGGTGATGCATTCTGTTCAGGCGGTGATGTCTCGGGCATGGAAGCAGGTAGCGGCCAGCCACCCAAATCCAGTCAGCCGCGGCCATCCGGAAAGGACCGAATTGCTGAATTGACGCACAAACAGGTAACCCTCACCCTCCGAATCCATGAGTTGGAGAAGATCACAGTAGCGGCGCTGCCAGGCGCCGCAGCGGGTGCTGGATTTTGCATTGCGCTCGCTTGTGATCTGCGAGTCGCTTCCAGCAACGCCTTCGTGACAACCGCGTTTCGCAACATTGGCCTGTCGGGGGACTATGGTGGCAGCTGGTTCCTGCCGAGATTGATCGGCCTCGCCAAAGCCAAAGAGCTTTACTACACCGCTGATCGCGTCGACGCCGAAGAGGGGGCAAGACTGGGTATCTTCAACAAGGTTTTCCCCGAGGATACGTTTCGCGAGGACGCGCTGGCCTATGCCGCTCGAATCGCCAATGGCCCAACGAACGCGCTGGGCCGTATGAAGATCAACCTCAATCGAGGCGTCGGTCAAAGTTTGCGTGAGAGCCTGATACTTGAGGCACAGCACTTGATCGGGAGTGCTGGCGGCAACGAGTCGAAAGAGGCCATCTCTGCGTTCATGGAAAAACGTGCTCCACAGTTCCATAAAGATTGAACATCGGAGGGGTCAGAGCATCGGAGGGGTCAGAGTAACATCACGAATAGAAGTCGTTAGCTTCCCAGCAATCTGCTTTCGTGACTTTACTCTGACCCCTGCGGTCCTCTTCCTGTCGTGGTCATCCGATGGCGTCATTGCCTACCTGCAAGGTGGTAACGGCCTGCAAAGTGGTGACATCTGGGTGCTGCCACCCGATGGAGAACCCACGCCCTTCTTCACCTCAGAGGCAGACAAGTGGCATGCGACCTTCTCTCCGGATGGAAAGTGGCTGGCCTATAGTGCTGTTGCGGGTTCGAGAGGGGTGAAGTATACATTCGTCCCTACCCCGGTGCGGGCCCTGCAGTCTTGATCTCCGGCAATGGTAGCATGGGTCCCGCGTGGTCGCGTGATGGCACGCAGCTCTACTTTCTACGAAATAATGCGAGCCTTCAAAGAAATGTCATGATGGTGGTGGATATGATCGAGGGGAGACCATCACCCGCACGGCCGCTCATCGATCCCTGGCCCTATGGCCGTTCCGTTCCGGCAAGAAATTACGACGTTTTCGAAGATGGTGGGTTCATCGCTTTAGTGGTTGATCCGCAGAGCAACGGCGATGAAAAGGAGAGCAGCAGTCCTCGCGAGCGCCATCGGGTCGACGAGCTTCAGGTGGTTCTAAACTTCTTCGAGGTGTTGCGCCAGCGCGTGGGCGATCGAGATTGTAGAGTTATGATTGATTCAAAGGGGCGACCACAAAACCCTAACGGATAGTAGGATTGAAGGCTGTAGCCTGTTCCATCTCCCTGGAACGAGCAGCTGACGATGGCTGGTTTGCGTTGAGTGCTGCCTTTTAGTCATCAATTTGTACTCGCGGATGTTATACTCATCCATGGGGCACCAGTCATCTGAGCGACTCGCATCGGTTGGCTGTCCGGTATTGGAGTCCGGCAGCGATGTTGCGATTTACTTGAGTGAATGACGTGAGGGCCCTCGTCATTGGTGATACATACCCTTTCACAACGAAGACCTTTTAGCTAAAGAATTTTCGAGGCCGAACTATTGAAAACCACAATACTCTGGGATCACGATGGGGTGTTGGTCGAGACGGAGCCTTTGTTCTACGAGGCAACTCGACTGAAATTAGCTGAACTGGGAATAACGCTTCATAAAGATGATTACCTTCGCGATATGGCCAGTGGCGCCTCTGCCTGGGAGCGAGCGATAGCAGCTGGTATACCTAATGATGAAATCAAAATACACAAGACACGCCGGAATGAGATTTACCAAGATTTCTTGCAGCACAGTGAAATAGAAATTGATGGGGTGGAGACCGTTTTAGAGCAACTCAGCAAAAACTACTCTATGGCGATAGTCACGACGTCAAGGAAGGCGGATTTCGATCTTATCCATCGTGACAGGAACATCTGTAAGCACATGTCTTTCGTATTAGCTAATGGAGACTACAAACGCAAAAAGCCTCATCCTGACCCATACTTAGCTGCTCTAGAGCGGTTCAGTGCGAGCAAAGATGAAACGGTTGTAGTGGAAGATTCAGAAAGAGGATTGAAGGCGGCTGTAGCCGCCGGTATCGACTGCGTTGTCGTCAAAAACGATTTTGTGAGGGGGCACGACTTATCCACCGCGACCCATCGAATTGAGTCTCTTTCGATGCTCCCAGACCTTTTACGCGAAATGTAGAAACTGGCTGCTTCTGGCCGATCAGAGACTGTTGCCGACCTGGCGGTCAGTCGTAGCACTGTTTCTGCTCCGCTCTCTAAAGCGGACCATGGAGGTGCTCCAGACCTGAAAGTTGAGATTGCTCACGGAGCAGGGGACGTTGAACTCTGCGCAAAGGATGCACGATAGAGCTTTTCGAGGTCATGCACGATCTTTCACTAACGATAGCCAGTGGCGATCGTACGCGACCCACGTAGGTTGCGTCGATCAAGTGCTCAACTTGGCAATTTCTCCCATGTAGAACAGTCGCTTCTCCAGGGACATACCCCAGCTGGGTGGGTTGAGTGCCATTGAGTCCGCAACCGTCCATGCCTCTTCGATCTGTGCCTTTACTGCATCTGGCCTACCACACAAAACGAAGGTTTGCGCCATATCATCAGGAACCAAGTGGGTACGATCTGCGTCCATGTCTTTGATGGCGGCAGCCTGAAGCTGACCTGCTTCTCTGCCGAAGCCATGGGCTTCAAAAAAGGAATGGTACTGCTCTGCTGCTGCATAGAAGGCGACTGTACCTTTGGCGTCCTGCAAGGATTCCTTTTCGTCAGGATTGGGAGCACACCAGAACCAGAGATTGAGGTCCACATCCTCACGATTTCGACCAGCTTTCTTGAGCCCTCGTGCAAGCGCAGGTTGAATCTTATTCACTGCCCAATCAACCGACCAGATCGGGTGTCCCATCACACCCTCGGCAATCTCACCACCGAGTTCTACTAGTCTTGGTCGAAGTGCGGCTATCCAGATGGGTATCTCTTCCCTGACCGGAGGTTCCTGCTTATCCAAAAAGCTATAGTCGCCACTGTAGTATTCACCACTGAAGGGCTCGAGGCCCTTGTGTGCGCCAGCAATAACATGTCGCACTGCGCTTACAGTCTCGCGAAGGTGCGTGACAGGTTTGATCTTGGGCGCCCCAAAGAATCCTGTAGTAATGGCCTCAACGCTTGCACCAAGACCAAGAACGAATCTCCCACTACTGATTCTGTCCAGATCTATCGCGGTCATCGCCGTCTCGAAAGGGCTTCGCGCAGCTGCGATGGCGATACCACTGGCAATTTTGATGCGCTCTGTTACCGCGGCCGCAGCCGCAAGACTGGTAAATGGCGGCCCCCAAACCTGGGCAGCGAATACACCCTCTTGTCCCTGGGCTTCTGCACCCTTTGCCAGCATAGTAATGACCTCTGCAGATGCAGGACCAATAGTTCCCCAGTAGCGTCTCTGTTTTGTTGACATCAGGGCCTACCCATTTTGTGCTCAATTCACAGCGGATGTGGGAACGGTCGTTCCATGAATGGTGCATTTAGCAACCGAGAATAAAGACTGCACCTCATGTGGCATCAAATCAAGCGTTCGGTCCGGTTATGGCGGATCCAGGCAGCTACGAACGCTTAACCTACTGGGCCGACTCCTTCGCAGTGAGATCACCATCGAACAGTGACTCTACTAGAACCGCCGCAGTTGGCCGGATCCAGGCAGCTACGAGCCTGATCTCGATGGATCATTAACGCCGGAGTCGCCTACAGAGAGGCGCTCAATTCAGTGAGCGTTTCCACAAGCCAACGGTTGGTGAAGATGCCGGAGCGGATCGATTCAAAATGTCCGCTTTTCCAGAAATTGCCCATTAAACAACTGAGAGTTTGACTAATGAGCCAGACGCCGGCAGTGTGCCATAACCCGCCGTTTTCGACGTCTGAACGTGGATAGCGCCAGGAACTGCATACTTTGAATGGCCTCGGCCCTGAGTTAATATGAGATCGTCAAGAAGAATAAGGAAGAAGGCGTGGAGAGGCCTTTCCCGGCGTACAAAGGCGATGATCCCTATATCTTCATCTGCTACGCCCATGCAGATGCTGAGGTCGTATATCCCGAGATCACCAGACTTAGGGATGAGGGCCTAAATATCTGGTACGACGAGGGGATAAGCCCTGGCGTAACCTGGCGGGACGAGGTCGCGGAAGCCCTCGCTCGCTGTCAGCTATTGCTCTTCTTTGTCACCCCTCAGTCGGTGGCATCCGCCAATTGTCAGAAGGAAGTGAATTACGCCCTCTCCCGCAATCACCGCATACTGACGGTACATTTGCAGAGGACTACATTGTCGCCTGGTCTAGAGCTGAGCCTGAGCGATATGCAGGCGGTTGTCAAAGAGGACCATACGCAAACCGACTATGAGAGAAAGCTGAAAGACGGCCTGCAATCGCTGCTTTCAGACGTCTCATCGCATGAGTCTCTGGTGCCAGATGCCCCTCACGTGCAGCAGACGAAAGAGCCGGAACTCACTGCAATTGCCGTGCTGCCTATGGTGAATAGCAGTAACGATGCTGACAATGAATTCTTGTGCGATGGGATATCAGGCGAGCTTATCAATGGTCTCTCGCAGGTCAAGGGGCTGAAGGTGGCATCGCAGCTCTCAGCTTTCACGTTCAAGAGTGAAGCCGTTGATATCAAAACGGTTGGTGCAGTTCTGTCGGTGGGTTCCGTGCTCAGCGGCAGCGTGCAGAAATCAGGCAATACATTACGGATAAGTGTTCGACTGGATCAGGTGAAGGATGGCACCACCCTCTGGTCTCACCACTATGACCGGGAGATGAAGGATATCTTTGCGCTGCAGGATGATCTGGCCCGTGAGGTGATTGAGGTCCTCAGGATTGAATTGGCACCGGATCATCCAAGTCAACTTATCGACGCGGGAACCAGCAGCTCAGACGCATATCACGCCTACCTCTCATCTAACATAAATTAGGTGGTTGATATCATAAAGGATTTT
>CEQE01145915.1_pt1 | contig 48937 bp, 38 predicted proteins | sample 356201 | NCBI WGS metagenome assembly CEQE01 (sample SAMEA2619970, study PRJEB7988) | marine metagenome | biome: marine biome (ENVO:00000447); feature: mesopelagic zone (ENVO:00000213) & marine oxygen minimum zone (ENVO:01000065); material: "saline water (ENVO:00002010), including plankton...
TTAAGGAGTAGCAGGAGGCTGAAAATGAAGCTATTGAGGATTCCGGCAATACTGATTGGCATTGCTGTCCTTGGCTGCTCGAGTACACCTCCGACAGGGGTCGGGCCTACCACCCAACCAACCGATGTCGCGTCAATGCCCGCGGCTACGCCCCCCTCTATTGCAGTCACGCCAACACTGGCGTCAATCTCTGAGCCGACACCTGTTCCAACCTCACCCGTGTCTCAGATGCCTCGAGGCAAATTAGACCCAGCGATAAAGGTGGCCGTGTATAACCAGGAAAAGGTGTGGCCGGGGACAACGTTGCTTAATGATAACCACGATGCGGAATGGCCTCGAATCATCGAGGTTAACATGCTAGGTGAAGTGGTTTGGGAATATGTCATTTCGAGAGACTTATGGGAGGGAGAGCCCTATAGGTCTATGGACAGAGATGTTGAATTGTTGGCAAATGGTAATATCCTGCTTTGTCTACCCAAAAGAGGGGTTTTTGAGATAGACCGGAGCGGCGAAGTCGTGTGGTCTCACTTGGGCGAAAAGATATCGCACGACGTAGATCGTCTGCCAAATGGCAACACTTTATATAATTTCGGCGGCACGGATACCGTAGACGATGCCCAAGCGAAAGAGGTATCTCCTGATGGTGAAGTAGTGTGGAGTTGGCACGCGAAAGACCACTTCGATCAGGAGCCTTATCGAGGTATTGATGATCACGGATGGACCCATAACAATGCAGTTGAAAGACTGGAGAATGGCAACACTCTGTTGAGTCCAAGGAATTTTGACCTGTTAGTGGAAGTAGACCCGAGTGGGTCCGTCGTCCGGACGATGGGGGAAGGCTTATTGCATAATGCCCATGACCCGGAACTTCTACCCAATGGCAACATACTTGTTGCAAATCATGTGATGCCCCACGCTGCCATAGAATTCAATCCCGACACAGGCGAGGTCGTTTGGGAATTTGCGCCAACATTCAAAGGAAAGGGTGGGTTTGTTATACCTCTCAGGGATGCTGACCAACTGCCTAGTGGTAATGTCCTGATTACAGGGTACGGGATAATATATGAGGTCACGAGAGAAGGGGAGATTGTCTGGCAGCTTGTTCTGAAAGACAAACAGACTGCATTAGAAGGCTGGCATAACCTCGGATTTTATAAAGCCGAAAGAGTTAGCGCGAACATAAAGTAAATTGCCGACATTTTACCGACAAACTCCCAGTAACTAGGTGGCATAAGGGGTACTAGCAAGGAAGTAGACGGGCCATTCTAGCTACGGAACGCGATTATATGGGACGGAGCGTGACAGAGAAACACACGCTACGCAGAACTCAAGAATCGGTAGGGGTGACCCTGTGTCGGTTCGACATTCAGAGGTTCGGGCTGCCTGCGAGCAGGTAGTGGAGTCGCGCCGTCAAGATAACCTTGCCGTATTTCAGAGCTAGTAAACCCGTGCTTCGGTTATCAAACCGGTCAATGGCCTCCACTGCCGCTAGAGGGTTTAGCCCGCTTGGGTATGCGTATGAACGCCCAAACCGTAGCCGCTGAGAACAATAGGACCGACGAGTAGTAGAAGACGGTCGAATATCCGAATTGGGACACTATGTACCCTGCTAACATGGGCGCCGGTAACGTAACCACCTGCTGAAACAGAGTCATGAAGCTCTGCGTGGTGCCCTGAACGTGTTCGGATGCCACGTCCAGAACCGCAGCGGTCGCTATGTTTCCAGTACCGTAGAAAAACAGGCCTAAAGTCCCGATGATCAAGGCGAGTAGAAAGCCCCCTTCGGGCATGGGCAACAGTAGATACAACAATCCCATGGTGGCGAAGGACGGCAGCAATACGGTCTTGCGGCTGAATCTGTCGGATAATATTCCCATCAACGGCTGGGAAAAGATGCCCATGGCGTATAGCAAGGCCCAATGAAACCCGAGCCAGAAGGAATCGTAGCCCATCTCTTCGGCGAGATACAGAGGCAGGAAGGTTATCACGCTCAACCGCGCCATCCCGACGAAACTGCTGGCAATCATCACCATGAAGATGGTGGGACGGGCAAAAATGTCCTTTATACCAGCGAAGTACGACCTTCGGGTCAGACCGCCCGGTCCGGCTGAGTAATACTGGCGGACAGCCTTCCACATCACGAGGGCCAGGATCAATGCCGGAATCATGTGCCACTGCGCCAGATTCTTCCATCCCACCAGTAGCAGCATTGCTCCGATACACAAAGGACCAACGCTGTCACCTACGCTGGCCCCGACACCATGCAATGCCAAAGCGGTGCCCCGACGGTCGGCGAACTGCAACGAAAGAGTGGACACCGACGATGGATGCCACAAGGCGGAGGCCGCTCCCAGCATGACCAGAAACGTCAGGACCCAAAAGTATGTCGGGGCAATGCTGGCGACAAGGTAAGCGCACCCGCCCATCGCCAGGGCGGAGCCGAGAATCACCGCCTTGTGCTTGTTGAAGGCGTCAGCGGCGAAGCCGGACGGCAAGGTCAAGAGTCCGCTGGCCCCCTGCTTGGCCGACATCAAGCCGCCGACTTGAACCTCAGAGAGTCCCAGGTCGGCTCTGATGAAGGGCAGAAAAATCGGGAACATCTGCTGGTACCAGTGAATGACCGTGTGCCCGAAGGTCAAGGTACCAAGAAGGAATTTCCGCTCTTCTTGGGGTTCCTGTGTGTTTTGTAACGTACTGAGAACTTCCGCCAATTTTAGGTCCTAGTTGGGATTGGAACCGGTGGTTCTGCCGGGTTCCTGATCGCTGTCTTTACCGTAATAGGCTTGGTCCGCCTCCATCGGAGAACATACCCTTATTATCAAGCCCCCGAAAATCATTAGGATCGGTAGTGGAATTCCCGTCCCAGTCCTGTATCAGGCCAGGTTGTACTTCGCTTCCTTGGCGGGCAGCCACCAAAATCTTTGCGGCCTATTTGCAGCCAAAGTTAATAATACGCCACATCATCAAGAATCGGGTTGAGCACAATTAGTTCGATATTAGTAAACTTACCAACATGAATTCACTCCTAAAGACACTGGAGAGACCATTAAGAGCAAAACTTCGAACCCAGGGGTTTGTGAGTTCGAGTCTCGCCGGGCACACCATTTCTCTAAAGACCAACAGGGCTCTCGGGTAAAACCAGGAGCCTTTCGTATTTCCCCCGATGGCCGATCTCCCTGCCGACATTTCAATATACGAAGGACAAACGGGGCTTGGATGTTAATGCTCCGACACCCAAGTGCGCGCAGCAGCGACGATTCTACGCATGTTCTCTTAAGAGTTGGTCTCAAGGTCGGCCCGAGGTCGAACGGGCCGCCGCATAGACTAAGTCCCGGCCAGACGACGATCCCCCCTCTCAAGCTACTAATGATCGAAAGCGCGGTTACTATGAACGGGCCTGAGGTGCTCTTGCCTAGGGCGAAAATGAAAAATGTGACCACCGGCCCGCCGGGATACCCACCGCTTGCGGTGTCCGTTCCAGCCGATTCGATGGAAAACGTTATCACCAAATACCCAACCCTGCCGTCAAACTCGTCCGTTTCGTTGGCGCTGGGAGTATATAAGACAACGCCAGACTCGTCGGGGACCGTCACGAAAAAACGTAAGGCTGGGACAGTTTGGGTCCGTGCTTAATATCCGTTCGTTGAATATGCTCTGGTGTTCTTAGAACAGGGTGTAAGCGCTCTTCTCCAATTCAATATCTTGGGAACCGGGCAAGATCATACGCAGGTCTGGTTCGGTCGTGCTTATCTGGAGCACCACAAATACTGCCACTCCGGCGGCAGCCAGCAACACTCCCAATAAGTACGGCCATCTGCTCTGAATCGTTGGCTGTTATCGTTCCTTCCCCAGATCAAGCCTTGGACAGTGCAGCTGGGCTTGCAGTATCGGAAATCTCTCAAATGCGGGTCAACTTAACTCTCGCCCAGGATTTTCTTAAACGGCAAGCGCCACGATGATCTGAGGCGAAAGTTTTAAGGGAGGCCGCCAGAGTTATTAGGGCAGCGAGGTAACGATGAGAAGGGGAACGAAAATGAGGAGCAAGCCTAGGTCCATGCCGAGGATAGCGTACAAACTCAAGTTTGAATCGTAAGTCTTGGGGATTTCAATCAACGTTACCATAGCGCAATTTCCGCAGGCTCAAGCCAAGCAGCGGAGTACACACAATGCCAAGTGTTGTAGTCTGATTGGGTCGGCAGCGCTACCCAAACGGTTCGGTCCTACGTCCTTGCTGTTGGGTCCGCGGGAAACGGCACTACGCCGACGCCGTCGATCAGGTGTCTGGGCATGAAATACTCGCGGGTGTCAGGGCCGCCAAAGCCTTCTATAAACGACTGAATTATGCCGTCGGACTCCAAAGCTGCTCGGACTATCTGTTTGTTGAAGTTCGCGATGCTATCAGAGGCGATGAATTCATCCACCGGCATCCACAGGCACTCTTGGATCTCATCGGTCTGCATGACGATCTCCTTGCTAAGCGGCCTCAGTTTGCCCACGAAGTAGATGTCCGACTTTCCGTACCGGTAGCCATGCCACTGTCGGAAACAGGCGATGGACTCGAACACGGCTTTGACCCCGGTCTCTTCTAGCACCTCCCGTTCGACTGCCTGCCCGAGATGTTCTCCGGCCAGCAACGCTCCGCCCGGTAACTTCAAAGTGGGTGGGCGTCCGCCGACACCGAACTTCTCCCTCACCACCAACAACTCTCGTTCCGGGGTCAAGACTACGCCGCCGATTCCGATGTAATGGGTGGCGAATGGAGGGATCTGCGAGCCCGGCACCAACATACGCGTCAGCAGGATGTAGTCGTCGCCTGTGTGGTGGAAATCAAAGCCTTGGTCGATGGCCTTGGGTATAAGAGCGGACTGCGACTTGGCGATATCCAGCCATATAGTGAGAAAGCCATCGGTCATCCATTGTTTGATCGAGGCGGCAAGTCTGGCGTCGAATTCATCGGGGTCGACCGGCAACGCTGTCCGGTCGATAACCGCCCCGTTGAACGGATTGGGTTTGAATTCTAAGATCTCTGCCATGTTCGCCTCAACTCAATTATTCGTAGCTGTCCGCCGGGCCTGTCATTTGGGAGGCCGGAAGCATAGCATACCCAATATCCCCATAGAAAACACCCGTAGAACTGACATCGGGCCGTGGCATTAAGGACGTTAATGCCGATTATGTAAAGGCTTCCAGATTCGACCCAGTGGACGACCGCACCGAGCCTATCGCCAGGCAGCTTCTGGACCGCTACGGGGTGATCTTTCCGGAGCTGTTGGCCCGTGACGCCCTGACCTATCGGTGGCGCAACCGGCTAGTGGTGCGCGACGGACTTCCCATCGCCTCCATGGAGAACGGCTCGGTGGTTGAACTGGCCAACGTCAGCCCCGAAATCATGGACCAGGCCAAAGTCGTGTTAAGCGTGCCCATCTCCCACTCCGGCTACCGGTTAGACCAGCCAGACCTAGTGATAGTCTAGCCTCTTATTTCAGCCCCTTAATTGATAATACAGGGGGGCTATGCTAACGTTGCTAAAAGCTTTCCGTGCCTTCCCACCCTCGATTTAAACTGAATAATTCGAGGCAATATCACAAAGGCGGCCCCATTGTCCGAGTTCCGTTTTTCGCCCAACCCAAACCAGGCCCAATTGGTCAACTGGCTGCACTGGGGCCCGGCTGCATTCGCCAAAGCCCAGGAAGAAGACAAGCCCGTTCTGCTGTCGATCTCCGCCGTTTGGTGCTATTGGTGCCACGTCATGGACGAGGAAACCTACTCCGACCCTGAAGTCCAAGACCTGCTCAACGAGCATTTCGTTACCATTCGGGTAGACAACGACCACCGGCCGGACATCAATTTCAGGTACAACGTTGGCGGCTGGCCCACCACGGCATTCCTCACGGGGCATGGCGGCCTGATTGGCGGTGCAACCTATCTTCCGCCTGAGCAATTGATATCCATGCTCGCGGAGTTCGCGGAGGCCTATAAGAACGACCGCCCTACCCTCTACACCCAGGCTAGAGACCTGATGAACAACCGCAAAGCTCACGCGAGCCGTTTCGTAGCTAGCGAGGAACTGGTAGAGTCGATGGTGGACCGGGTCGCCCGGGTAGTAGCAGGTGCCTACGACTCGGGCAACGGCGGGTTCGGCAGCGAACCCAAGTTCCCCAACGCCTCCATACTGCGCTTTGTGAACCACCTGTACCGCACCAGCGGCGAGAAATTCTACGCGGCCATGCTCACCAAGACCCTGGACGGCATGTCCGGTGGACAAATATGGGACAGCTCCGACGGTGGGTTTTTCCGGCACTGCTCTCAAGCAGATTGGGGCCAACCACAGCTAGAAAAGATGGTGGAGGATAATCTGGGCCTGGCACGCGAATACCTGGATGCAGGCATCCTGCTGGACAGGTCCCGATACCGTGAGACAGCCAGGCGGATCATCAACTACATGATGGAGCAACTCTACGACCCGGCCGCGCCCGGATTTCGCGGCAGCCAGGGCGCGCACTCGGACTATTTCGCCCTTAGCCCGGACCAACGCACGGACGAGGCCCAGCCTGCGCCCGACCCTTCTTGCTACGCCAATTCCAACGGCCTCGCGGTGACGGTGCTCTTGGACGCGGCTTGGAAGCTGGGTGACTCAACGCTGCAGACCACGGCCCTCCAGGTGTTGGAAAGGCTGGACTCCATGGCCCAAACCGGTTCCTTCAGTCACGTTTATTCAGAACAGGGGCCGCTGGATGCGCCGGCGCTGTTCACCGACTGGGCCTGGCTGCTGACGGCCCTGATGCAGGCCCACGGCAACACTGCCAACGAGTCATACCTTGAGCGGGCAGTCGCCGTAGCACAGATAATGATGGAGCGTTTCTTCGATCAGGACGGCGGTGGGTTCTACGACATCGAAGAGCAATCCGAGGCCATCGGCCACCTTCAGATACGAGAGAAGACCCTGATCGACAACACCGTGGCGGCCCAAGCATTGGTCCGCCTGCACCAGAGCACCAGGAACGAGGACTACCGCCAGGTTGCGGAGGCCGCTCTAAGCGTGTTCGTGGATACATTTAGAGAACAGGGCGAGTTCGCCGCCGATTACGGACTTGCAGTGCACTTGCTCAAGAACGAAATGGTCGAAGTGACCGTCGAGGGCCGGCCCGAAGACCCCGGCTGCCAGGAACTCTTGGCCGCCGCATCCCGTCTCTCTCAACCCAACCTGGACATCAAGACCGTGGTTGCAGCTGATGGCGACAACATCGCCCGCGCCCACGTCTGTCTCGACACCGTATGTCTTCCGCCGGTTGACTCTCCGGCGGAGTTGGCCGATGCAGTGGCGGGACTGACCCAGCAACAAGAAAACCCGTTTCAAGATATCTTCCAGGTCTTTCCCGGCAATTAGAAACGGGAGACTAGCAACAAAACCTAGGGCATCGGTGGCCCAGGTTACGTATCATCTCACCAAACGATAACGGAGGAATTGCGTGCTGCGTAGCGCGGACTGCGGCTCCCTAAGGAGTGAAAATGCCGGCGATCAGGTTACCCTGGCGGGTTGGATCGGCCGGAGACGTGACCACGGCGGAATAATCTTCCTTGACCTGCGCGACAGGTCGGGCGCTGTACAAGTGGTTTTTAACCCGGAGACCGCCGCGGATGCCACACGCATCGCCGAAGAGGTCAGGGGCGAATGGGTCGTCCAGGTCAAAGGCACGGTCAACCGCCGTCCCGAGGGCAGCGAGAACCCGGCCATGGACACCGGGGACATCGAGATACTGACCACGGAGATCACCGTGCTGAACCGCTCGCTGACTCCTCCCTTCTACATCGAAGAAGACTCTGAGGCCGACGAGAGCCTGCGCCTGCGGTACCGCTACTTGGACCTGCGGCGTCCGCCCATGCTGCGCAACCTGACGCTGCGGCACCAGGTGGTCAAGTACATCCGGGATTTCCTGAGCGACCGTGATTTCCTTGAGATCGAGACCCCCATCCTCATCAAGAGCACGCCTGAAGGGGCCCGGGATTTCCTGGTGCCCAGCAGGATGCAGCCCGGCAATTTTTACGCCCTGCCCCAGTCTCCTCAACAGATGAAGCAACTGCTGATGGTCGCCGGTGTCGAACGCTATTTCCAGATCGCCCGTTGTTTCCGCGACGAGGACCTACGCGCCGACCGGCAACTGGAGTTCACCCAGCTAGACCTGGAGATGAGCTTCGTCGAAGAGGACGACATCCTGGACCTGACCGAAGCCCTGTATACCGGAATGATCGAGTCGGTGTCGCCAGAGAAGAAACTGCGCAAGCCGTTCCCCAGAATCACTCACGCCGAAGCGATGGAACGCTACGCATCCGACAAACCGGACCTGCGATTCGGCCTGGAGATGACCGATGTCTCAGAATTGGCCAGCGAATCGGAATTCCGGGTGTTTCTCTCCGCGATTGAAGGCAGCGGACAGATAAAGGGTTTCGTGGTGCCGGGCCAGGCCGGGTTCGTCACCGGTCAGATGAAAGACCTGGATGACACTGCCAAAGCGGCGGGAGCCGGCGGGCTGGCCCACATCCGATATCGGGGAACCAACCCAGTTGGGCAGTTGAGTGAAGACGAGATCCTCCAGTCGGCCGGCCTGCGCATGCCTGCGGAATGGCACCAACGGGTGGCCGATAAGATGGGCGCCGGTCCTGGAGACCTGATCCTGTTGTTGGCAGGCCATCAACCTCGGTTGAACACCTGGCTGTCAGCGATGCGAACTCACGTCAGCGAGCTTCTGGAATTGACCGATCCCGATGTGTTGGCTTTCGCCTTCGTGACCAAGTTCCCGATGTTCGAATGGAATGAAAGCGCCAAGCGCTGGGACTCATCTCACCACCCATTCACCGCCCCGGACGACGGTATGGAGGGAGAGTTGGACGGCGAGAACCTGGGAGATATTAAATCCAAGGCTTATGACCTGGTCTGCAACGGTTCTGAACTGGCCAGCGGCAGCATCCGGATCCACAACCGACAGCTTCAAGAAAAGATTTTCTCGATCCTTGGGCTTTCAAAAGAAGAAACCCAGTCCCAGTTCGGCCAGATACTAGAAGCGTTCGAATACGGAGCCCCGCCCCACGGTGGAATCGCACCCGGCATCGACCGGCTGGTGGCCATCCTCACCGGCAGTACGTCCATCCGCGACGTGATCGCCTTCCCTAAAACCCAGACCGGGTCCGACCCACTATTCAACGCGCCAGCCCCAGTCGGCCCAAACCAACTGGTTGAGCTATCCCTGCGGATAACCGAGCAGCTGGAGTAGTGGATTCCGGCCTCCGCCGGTATGACAGGGGAATCACCTGGCAATAGACCGAATAACCAAAAGGCCCGTCCTTCCGCGGAAGGACGGGCCTTTTTAATAACCAGGTGGGAAGCGACGCTACCTAGGCAGCGCCTTTGCGGGCGGCACCGGTGAGTTTGGCCCTAGTGTAGAAGGCCAGGGCGGCAGCTTCAGTGTTTTCCGCCTTGCCCGCCCAGGCAGCCAGAGGGGCTCCCTGCAGACTCCTACCGAAGGAGAAACTGAATTCCCAAGGCGCATTGGCAGCAGCAGCTTGCTGGTTGAGGGCATTCAGGTTGGCGGTCACCGAATCGTCGGGCTCGCCGCCTGAGAGGAAAACAATCCCAGGGACAGAGGCCGGCAGCGTCCGCTTGAAACACTCGATAGTCCGTTCGGCGACTTCCCTGGGGTCGGCGCGTTTGCCCGCGGAACCGCCTGAGATAACCATGCTCGGCTTGAGAAGCATCCCTTCCAGAAGGACCTTCTGCTGGGCCAGTTGGTCGAAGACTTCCCTGAGCGTCTCCTCGGTAACCTCAAAGCACCGGTCGATGTCATGGTCTCCGTCGCGCAGCACCTCGGGTTCAACGATGGGCACCAGGCCGGCCTCCTGGCTCAGCGCGGCGAAGCGGGCCAAGGCGTGGGCGTTGGTGGCCAAGCTGTAGGACGTGGGGGTTTCGTCGCTGATGCCGATGACCGCCCGCCACTTGGTGAAGCCGGCGCCCAGATCGTTGTATTCCTTCAGTCGGTCACGTAAACCGTCCAGACCCTCGGTCACCAATTCATCAGGGGCTTCCGGCAGAGGGACGGTGCCTTTGTCGACCTTGATGCCCGGGATGATCCCTTGGTCGGCCAGTACCTTGACCATGGACGTGCCGTCGGCGGCGTCCTGGCGGATTGTCTCGTCGAACAGGATCACACCGCTCAGGAACTCGTTGACGCCGGCGGTGCGAAATAGCATCTCGCGGTAATTACGGCGGCTGCCCTCGGTGGACTCCACGTTGATGCTGTCAAACCTTCTCTTGATGGTGCCGCTACTCTCGTCGGCGGCAAGGATACCCTTCCCCTCTGCGACAAGCGCCTGAGCGGTCTGGACTAAACGCTGCTTATCCATGTATCACCTCTCGTCCCCGTATTATCCTGGTTATGTCTAGTAGCAAGCAAGGTCTTTCTTCCTAGGTTTGACTCCTACTAAGAAAGAACTTAACTACCACTAATCACCGATACGGTCTCCTCGACAACGTCCTTGTTACCCAGGATCAGGGGAGTCCGCTGGTGCAATTGCTTCGGAACTATGTCCAGTATTCGTTGGTAACCCGTTGAAGCGGCCCCGCCGGCCTGCTCGGCCACGTAGCCCAGCGGGTTCGCCTCGTACATCAACCTGAGACGGCCGTCTGTACGGTTGACATCTGCTGGGTAGGCGAAGATACCGCCCTTGAGAAGATTCCGGTGGAAATCGGCCACCAGGGAACCCACGTACCGTTGAGAGTATTTGTCCCGAAGAAGAGTTATGGCTTTTCGGGTGGACTCGTCCAAGACCTTGTTGTTGCCCTCGTTGGTGCTGTAATAGGGGCATTCCGCAGGGATTCTGATGTTGGGGTGGGTCACGGCGAAGCTGCCAGACTCTGGGTCCAACGTGAACCCGCAGACGTTGTCTTTCGTGGCGATGACCAACACGGTGCTCGAGCCGTAGACTACGTAGGCCGCGGCGACCTGCTCGTTGCCTAACCGAAGCAGAGAGGCGTCATTCACCGTCTCATCGGGCCTTTTCTGCCAGATGCCGAAGATCGAGCCGATGCTAACCGCGACATCAATGTTGGATGAACCATCCAACGGGTCCATGAGCACGATATACCCATCTGCGGCTTCGCCCTTGACGATGACCGGATCTTCGATCTCTTCGCAGCCGATGGCGGCCACGTGGCCCGATTGGGAAAGGGTTTCCACGAAAATGTCCGAACTGGCCGCATCCAGGCGTTGAACGATCTCACCTTGAACGTTGGTCTCGCCCGTGCTGCCCAGAACGTCCGCCAAAGAGGCTTGTTGGACCTGTAGCTGGATACGCCTTGAGCCCTCGGCGATGGCCATAATCACCGCGCCTAGACCTTGGCCCTGGCCTTTCTCCCGCCACTCTGACGCCAGGTATTCTTGAAGAGTAGTTCTCGTTTCTGCTACCGGCACGCGTCACTTCCCCGCTGAATTACCAGCTCATGCCCAGATCGGGCCACACCCGGTCGATTATTACTTGTTGTGACAGATTCGGGATACAGCCATTATTCGTAGTATATTTAAACGATGTTGAAGCAAACCAACGAGCCGGTTACCCTATTCGTCAAGCACGCGACAGGCGTGACTTGGCTCTCTGGTTTGGGTCGAGACAATTCTAGCAGTCCGAATTTTACCCTGTCAATTTTCGTCGTACTTTGCGTGTTGTGCAAACGAATCTAGTCATGCTGGACGGGCCGGGGCCATTGGTTGTAATCGCTCCGGTTTTCCTCCCGTCGACCAGGTTTCGGGCGTTGCCGAGAGCTCGATACGGGTGTATATTCAATATTTGAATACTCGCCATTTCCTCAGGCACGGTGGAAATTCCTGCCCAAGTGGTCTCGGCCACCGAGGTCATCATCAAGGACATAGATCTTGGCTGAAATCTTTCAATATTTGGTGGTATTTCTCCTTTCCACGTGGACCGCTCGTTTGGCCAAAACAAAAGGGCGCAACGCCTGGGGATGGGGTGCCGCGGCGCTGGTACTGGGCCTGTTACCCTCTCATCTGTTTGGTGTCCTTCCCGTACTCATCCTGCTATTCATCAAGCTCCCCACAGACTCACCGGTCGTGCAAACGGAAAGATTGGCTTGTGCCCGGTGCGCCAAAACACACACTGAGGGCCAGCACTTCTGCACCGGCTGCGGCTGGGACCTGAACGAGGCTTACACACCTGAAGAAACAGACGAAAGCTTGCCCTTCCCGTCGCGGCCCCAAGCCCAGACTACGGTCCCTTCCACCGGTGTTGCTCAGCTGCCAGAAACGTCAGAAACCCCTGGAGTCCCTGAGCCGCCTGAAGCTGAACCGATCGTTGCTGACGCTCCGGTGCCCGAAGTGGCGGATGCAACCGTTGCCGACCCTCCTGAGCAGCCGGTAGGCGAGCCGGGACCGCCCACCGAGGCCACCCCTGAAGAGGCCGAGCCTGAGCCTGAAACAGAATATGTGCCCTGGGGAACCTACGACCCCGGTGTGGCGCCCACGGCGGCAGTCATGGTCTCACGTGGGATCGAGCGATTTGACGCTCACAAGTACCAAGAGGCCATCGACCAGTTCACCAAGGCCATCGCCTTGGACCCCAATTACGCCGATGCCTGGCAGCGCCGCGCTGAAGCATACGTCCAATTGGGTCGACCACAGCAGGCTGAAGAAGACCGCCGGCACCTGCAGGGCCTTGACCCCAACTCCTCACCCGGTTAACCTCGGCTTTACGACCGGCTATAAAAAAGGGACCACCTAAAGGTGGTCCCTTTTTTATTCAGCGTCATCCCTCAGCAGTCCTCAGAATGACAGTTGCGAAGTAGGTCTTCTTACACCGCCATGATGTGGTAGCCCGCATCGACAGGGATGATCGTCCCGGTGATGCCGCTGGAGAGTCCGCTACAGAGGAACAAAGCCGTCTGGGCGACCTCATCCACTGTGATATTCCGTTTCAGAGGCGCTTTTTCTGCCGCGGTGTGGTGCATGTCTCTGAAGCCGCTGATCCCCCTGGCCGCCAGCGTCTGCAACGGCCCAGCCGAAATGGCATTGACCCTAACGTCCTGCTCTCCGTATTCGAAGGCCAACTGCCGCACGCTGTGCTCCAACGCGGCTTTGGCAGTGCCCATCACGTTGTACCCAGGGTAGACCTTTTGGGAGGCATCGAAAGTCATGGCCAGAACGGTTCCCCCGGCGGTCATCAGCGGCGCGGCGTGGCGCACCAAGGGCAGCAGGGAATAGGAACTCACTTCCAAGGCGAGTCTGAACCCATCTCGGGAGGTGTCCGCGAACCGGCCTTCCAGGTCTTCCTTGTTGGCGAAGGCGATGCTATGCACCAGGAAAGAGATATCCCCGAATTCTTCTTTCAGCGATTGGAACACCTGGGCGATCTGGTCGTCGTCGGTGGCGTCGCAAGGGAGGGTGAGAGCGCCGTCCAAGGTGGCCGCCAGGCTCTCGACGCGCTCTTTAAGGCGGTCTCCCTGGTAGGTTAGGGCGATACGCGCCCCGGCCTGGGAGAGGGTCTGTGTGATGCCCCAGGCGATGCTGCGGTCATTGGCCACCCCAAATACGATACCTTTTTTGCCGGACAGGTCTATCGGAAACACCTGATCACCTCGCTATCACTTCATCACTGGCGGTTTCTAAGTTCAACACCGATCGGTTTCGTCATTGGATCAGGGGAAGGCCGGGGCCACCTTTTCCAAGAACATATCTAGCTGTTTCTCCGGTTCGAAGCTGGCGAACCGCACGATAACGGTGCCCGCGCCGGCCGCCACGTATTCCGTGATCCGCTCTGAAACCCTTTCAGCGCCGCCGAAAGGCCCCCAGCGTGTGCCCCAGATATTCGAGCCATAATATCCAGTCAGCCATTCCACGGACTCGGCTTCCGCTTTGACCAGGTCCGGGTCCATGTTCACCGTCATGTAAAAAGTTGTGTCCAGAGTGTCTGGGTCCCTGCCAAACTCGCTGGCCATCTCGCTAACCTGCTCGATAATCTGGGCGAATTCTTCAGGTGAGTCGGAAATGGATATAATCCCCGCTCCCAGCCGGGCTGCTCGGCGTATCTGGGCTTGGCTCTGGGCGTGGTGATGGGTGCCGAGCAAAAATGGAATCCCTTTGGTTTGCGATGGAACAGGCCGCATTAAGGCCGAGTCCACGTCAAAATCCCGTCCATGAAAGTCGAAGGGCTTGCCCGAACCGAGGCCCTGTACAATCTCGATGATCTCTGCGAAGCGCCGCCCTCTTCCCTTGGCCGGCACGCCGGCAGCTTCCCACTCACGCTTCTGGTCGTCGTTGAACGCGCCGCCCACGCCCGCACCGATGACCAACCGGCCACCGGAGATCAGATCGACTGTATTAAGCGTCTGGGCCAATAGTACCGGGTGCCGTAGAGCAGGGAGCAGGACCGCAGTGCCCAACCTGACGCGGCTGGTGCGGGCGGCGAGAGCGCCCAACACTGACAAGGGCTCCATACGTGGCTTAGCCAGTAGACTATCGCCAACCCACACCGAGTCCAGGCCAGCTTGTTCAACAGCTTCAGCCAAGTTGATGACGCGATCCAAATTAGGTGGCTGATCTCCCCGCAACAACAGTCCGCGCGTCGGCAGCAATATCCCAATCTTCGTTTTGTTATCGGTCATAGCCATGTCCGCAGGGTCACTTGCCGGCTTCGTCCTCTAGAGTTGGAGGTCCTTCTTAGATTCGTTGGACAGCCGCTCAAGCAGTCCGGGTTCCATGTGCTGGAACGTTTCTAGGTCGTCCACCACGTCCAGATCGAACCCCAGCCCATAGCTGGAATTGATGGCCACAGAAGTCTCGAGCCGAGCGGCTTGGGTCAGGTGTTTCATGAAACTGCCCTGGCCCAATTCGGGCTGCATGGGCACGCCGAGGGGAACCAAGATAGAGTTGGTGCCGCCGTCCCGTCTCGCGGGGGCCAGTGTCACGTTACCCTGACTGCGGGATGCCTGCATCATGCTGTGGATGTCCGCCGCCTTCAAGAAAGGCAGGTCGCCGGCGACGTAGAGGGCCGACTTACCCTGTTCAAAGGCAAGTTCGAAAGCCTTCTTCAGAGTGTCGTTCAGGTCTTTACCCAATTCGTCCATACTCTCGGCGCCCAGGTCACAGGTCATCACCCTGACACGGTCGTCGCCCCCAACCACCCAGATGGTATACACCGAAGCCGCCTTGATGGCCAAGACCACTCGGCGGAGCATGCCTAGTGCCAGGTCGGCACGCTGGTCCGCGCTCAGGGTCTGGGACAGCCGCGATTTCCCCTGGGCTAGGGGTTTCATGGGGACGATGGCTATGACGTTGGCGGGTTCGGAGACCATAGTTTCCTGTGTCAGCGGTTAGTCGGCCAGGGCTAGAATCTCTCCGGCCAGGGCAATTTTATCCTCTTCAGAGTTCATGATAGTCGATGTTACCAGAGGAATGATGCCCATTTCCTCGATCTCCGAGGCCAGCGCCTGGTCTTGGTCGTCCATGACGAACACATCGCAGATGTCCCGATATCCTCTGGCGACCTCTACGCAAGAAACCTGTTTGCCCAACTCAACCATTATCTTGCCCGCAGGACCCGTCACTGCTTCCCCGCCGACTATCGGGCTGACACAGACCTTTTTGCCGGAAAAGGCCCGCATTCTCTGCCGCACGCCTGGGAGAGCTAGAATAGGTCCCAGACTGAGGTAGGGATTAGAAGGGCAAAGGACCAGCATCCCGGCCCTGGTAAGGGCGTCCTGCAGTCCCGGCGAGGCGGCTGCGGTCTCAACGCCGACATAGCGCACCTCGGACACCTTGGGTTCGGCCCTGTGCCCGACGAAATAACGTTGCATGGGTAGCTCACCCTCGTCCGTGGTGAGCACTGTCTTCACTGGGTCGTCGCTCATCGGAATGATGCCGTGGAAAACACCCAAGCTTCGGTTCAGCTCCGCGGTCACCTCGGACAGCGTCTTGCCCTCGGTCAATAGCTGGGTTCGCCGGATGTGGGTGGCGAAGTCACGGTCTCCCAGGTTGAACCAGGCGTCCACGCCGAACTTGCCCAGCATTTCGAGGGCGGTGAAGGTGTCGCCGGCCAATCCCCAGCCGGTCTCCTGGTTATAAAGACCCGAGAGGGTATACATCATGGTGTCAAGGTCAGGGGATACGTGGAGGCCGTGGAAGGTCTCGTCGTCGCCGGTGTTGACGCAGATCACCAGGTCATCGGGAGAAAGACAGAGGGAGAAACCCAGAGCTAGCTTGGCCCCGCCGACGCCTCCCGCAAATGCCAGCACAGCCGGTGGGCCGAAAGACCATTCATGAGTTACCATGGCCGATCGCCGCTGGCCAACGGCCTTGAGAAAGAGGCCAGGCGTCTAAACTGTGGCATTTGGATTGTTGGGATGCTCAAACCGATAGGTGTCCAGCTTGACCAGCCGGTCGTACGATCCAAACACTTCTTCCACGTTATCGCCGACCAAGTCCAGAGGGTCTAGCTCTTGATCCGTGTCGCTGAACACGCGGCGCGTCTGGTAGGTGGTGTAGCGTTCGGCGGGTATCCGGCCGACTTGTCGAATCATCTGCCGGAATTCCGACGGGCGCATGAGTTGTCCGTGCTGCGCGCCAGCGGCGGTGGAGATGCTCTCGTTGATTAGCGTTCCACCCAGATCATTAACCCCGGCGGTTAGCAGTAGTTGGGACATGCGCGGTCCCTCTTTGACCCAGGAAGCCTGGATATTGGGTATCCAGTTGTTCAGCATTATCCTGGCGATGGCATGCACCTTGATCACATCCATCCCAGATGGGCCGGGCCGAACGTCATCCACGATGTTTTTCATAAACATGGGCGCCTCGGTGTGCACGAAGCTCAGGGGCACAAATTCAGTGATTCCGCCGGTCTGCTGTTGGATCCCCCTGATAAGGTCCATGTGTTTAGCCAACTGGGTGGGAGTCTCAAGGTACCCATACATGACCGTAGACGTAGTCGGGATACCTAACTCATGGGCGGTGGTAATCACCTCCGTCCACTGGTCCACAGTGATGCGCCCTGGAGATATCTTGTCCCGTAAGTCCTGGTCCAAAACCTCAGCGGAGGTGCCTGGAAGACTACCAACGCCGGCAGCTTTCAACTCGGTCAAATAGGCCTTGATGGTGCTCTCGGAGCGGACGGAACCGTACAGCACTTCCTCCGGCGAGAAACCGTGGATGTGCATGTCCGGTAGTTCTTTCTTGATGGCCTCGCAGAGACGGATGTACAGGTCGCCTTCCATCTTGGGGGGCAGCCCAGCCTGGACGCACACTTCCGTGGCGCCGTAGTCCCAGGCTTCTTTGGCCCGCCGGATAATCTCCTGGGTGGGTAAAAGATAGCCTTCCTCCTGTCGGAAATCGCGGCTGAAGGCGCAGAAGCCGCAGCGCTTGATACAGACGTTGGTGAAATTGATGTTGCGGTTGACCACGTAGGTGACGATGTCGCCCACTGTGCGCCTACGAAGTTCGTCCGCCACCATAACCAGGGCATTATATTCCTGGCCTTCCGTGCCGAACAACACCACCGTTTCTTCGCTGGTGATGTCCTGTCCGGAAAGGGCGCGGTCTAGAACCGCCGCCGTCTCGGGTTTGATTGCGTTGATCAGCGTTTCCAGATTTTGCGCCTGTTCGTCATTATTTGGCCGTTGTTCAGGCTCTGCCGGCATATCTTTCCATTCCCCCTTGGACGTATCCCTCAGAGTCGCACATGACTGACACTTTGTTTAAGAGGGAGTCAGGTAGAAATTCTTTCGTTTTAAGGAAGTACTCCGGGTACACGGGAAGCCTGGGTTTCAATTGGAACCCGGCTGCCTCGGTCTTGGATTTAAGTTCAGTCAGGGCGGGCCACGGGGCCTCTGGGTTGACGAAATCAGGCGTCAAAGGCGACACGCCGCCCCAGTCGTTGACCCCGGCGTCCAGATAAATCTGGTAGTTCTTTGCACTGAGATTGGGCGGCACCTGAAGATTAGCGTCCGGCCCCAGTATGAGCCGGGCCACGGCCACCGTCCATAGGAATTCTGCCGCCTCCGCGTCGGGCGAATCCTCCATTACCGTATCCGGTTTGGCCAGGAAGTTTTGGATAATCACTTCCTGTACGTGGCCGTACTCGGCGTGAAGTTCAGCGATGGCCAACAGGGACTCGATACGGTCTCGGCGGCTCTCGCCTATGCCGATGAGGATACCAGTGGTGAATGGCACTCGCAACTGCCCGGCCAGTTCCAGGGTGCGAAGCCGGACTCTGGGACGCTTGCTGGGGGCAAACTCGTGTGGGCCTCCCTGGGCGTACAAAGCCTTGCTGGTGCTCTCCAGCATCAGGCCCATCGACGAGTTGAACGGCTGGAGTGCTGCGATCTCTCGGCGGGCCATGGTTCCGGGGTTGGCATGGGGCAGTAAGTCCGTTTCTTCAAGAACCAACTGACAGACGTGGGTCAGGTACTCCAGGGTCGTCTTGAATCCCCGGTGGTTCAACCACTCTTTGGCTTCCGGGTAACGCTGTTCCGGGCGTTCGCCCAGAGTAAAAAGTGCCTCGGTACAACCCATCGAGGCCCCGGTGTTGGCCACGCCCAGGATTTGCTCCGAGGTCATGAACAGGCCTTTTCCAGCCTGAGTTGGGTCCTTGCGGAAGGTGCAGTACCCGCAGAAATCCCGGCACAGGTGAGTCAACGGGATGAATACCTTGGGTGAAAAAGTGACGGTGTTGCCCTTGCCTTGGTCACGCATCGCTGCCGCGGCCGAGCATAACTCTTGAGTGGCTTGCGGGTCGGAGGAGAGCAATGAAAAGGCGTCAGCCTCAGACAGAGAAGAACCCGCCACAGCTTTGGCGATCACCTCGTTAAGAGGAGGGCCGCCGCCTGTGAGCCCTGATGTCTCGCCGGATTGGATCGAAACCGTCAAATGAACTCCGTCCTTTCGTATGCGGAGGGCAGGAAAGGATATCGGACTATTTTAGACTGTTGCGAGTGTGCGGGCAATACAGGAGAAGATCAACTGAAGAGGACAAAGGAGTTCGAGGAAGTTCAGAAGCCGTTCAGGCGTCCCTGGTCAGTGAGGTCCGTGGTGGCGTATGGCCGGCCGAGGTGGTCGTGAGCCCTCCGGGTGGCCACTCTACCTCGAGGCGTCCGTTCCAGGAAACCCAGTTGCAGCAGAAACGGTTCCCAAACATCCATGATGGTGTCCGAGTCCTCGTTCAATGACGCCGACAGGGTTTCCAAGCCAACGGGTCCTCCGGAGAACTTGTCTATGATGCTGGTCAGCAGCCGGTGGTCAGACTGGTCCAGACCCAACTCATCCACATTCAGTTGCTCAAGGGCTGCCTTGGCCACTGGGCCATCGACCCGGTTGTCGGCTTTAACCAGTGCGTAGTCCCGGGCCCGTTTCAGTAGCCGGTTAGCCACCCTGGGAGTCCCCCTGGACCGGGAGGCAATCAGGTCCATCCCTACGCTATCACAATCCATGTCCAAAATTCGGGAGGAGCGGTCCACGATGACCTTCATATCTTCTGGCTCGTAGTAGTCTAGGCGGCAGACCGAGCCGAACCGGTCGCGCAGAGGAGCGCTGACCATCGAGAAGCGAGTTGTGGCTCCAACCAAGGTGAACGGGCTGATCCTGAGATTGACGTTTCGTGCGGCCAGGCCTTTGCCGACCATCCAGGAAAGAAAGAAGTCTTCCATGGCCGAGTACAACACTTCTTCAACCACACGGTTCAACCTGTGGACTTCGTCTATAAACAGCACGTCGCCGGGCTGGAGGCTGGTCAGGATGGCCGCCATATCGCCAGCGCGCTCCACGGCGGGACCGGACGTCACTCTGATGGCGACGTCCATTTCGGCGGCGATGATATTGGCGAGGGTGGTCTTGCCCAGGCCAGGAGGGCCGTAGATGATGACGTGGTCGAGGGGTTCCTCGCGAATCTTGGCGGCCTGGATGGAGATGGAGAGATTCTCTTTGGTGTTGGATTGCCCGACGAAATCCTCTAGCCGCCTGGGGCGCAAAGACACATCTTGGTCTTCGTTTTGGAGGTCGCCGGATACCAGCCGTTCGGCCATTCTACTCTCCCTTCACCCTTGAAAATCCACCGCCCATTTGGCCCAAAGACGCCCGTCCCATTGTAGCCGGATAACAGCTATAAAGGTCAAGAATCGAGTGTCATGTATTTACTCGACAAACTTGCGAAAAACCAGGCAGGCATTCTGCCCCCCGAAACCAAATGCATTGGAGAGCGCCACTTTCACGTCCGCCGCGCGGGACTGATTGGGCACGTAATCGAGGTCGCAGGCCGGGTCCGGGTCGTCGTAGTTGACTGTTGGGTGGATCGTCGCCTCGGTGATGGTCTTCACGCAGGCGGCGGCATCAAGAGAGCCAGCCGCGCCCAGGGAATGGCCGATCATCGACTTAGTTGAACTTATCGGAATCTTGTAGGCCAGGTCGCCGAACAACCGTTTGATAGCCACAGTCTCAAGAGCGTCATTTAATGGAGTGGAGGTGCCGTGGGCATTGATGTAATCCACTTGATCCAGGAGAACTTGGGCGTCGGCCAGGGCCATCTGCATCGCAGCCGCGGCGCTGGTCCCGTTCTCTTCAGGCTGCACGGGATGCCCGGCGTCGCTGGTGGAGCCGAATCCTGACAACTCGGCCAGGATATTGGCGCCCCGGCCCAACGCGTGCTCCAAACTTTCCAGGATCATTATTACGGAGCCTTCGGAGGGTATGAAGCCGTCGCGGCCTGAGTCGAAGGGACGGCTGGCTTTCTGTGGCTCGTCGTTCCTAGTGCTGAGGGCCCGCATGACGGCAAAGCCGGATAATCCCAGCAAGCTGATTCCGGCTTCGGTGCCGCCGGCGATCATTACGTCGGCAGTGCCCCGTCGAATGACGGTCATCGCTTCGCCCAGCGCTTGGTTAGAAGCGGCACAGGCAGTGGTGGCAGTGGAGTTATAACCGTGGGCGCCGATATAGCGGCTCACGGCGGCGGCGGCCATGTTGGGCAGGATCATGGGAAAGAAGAAGGGGGACATACGCATCCCCCCCCGGTCGGCCAGTATCCGGCAGTTCTCTTCTAGAGTTGGGAACCCGCCGTTGCCATTGCCCAGGATCACGCCAACACGGTATGGATCGTCTTTCGATATATCGTAGGCAGCGAATTCCACAGCCTGGAGCGCCGCGGCGACGGCCAACTGGGTGAAACGCGCCATCCTCCGGGCTTCTTTATTGCCAATGTAGGTGTTGGGGTCAAAGGCGGAAACCTCTCCGGATATCTGGCAAGGGTAGCCTTCCGGGTCGCAGAGGGTCATGGGCCCGATGCCCGACGTTCCCGCGGCCAGGTTCTGCCAATATTCCTCAGGCGTTTCACCTAAGGGCGTCATAGCCCCCATCCCGGTGATTACTACCCTAGCCCGATCATCAGCCACTAGAGACGCTCCTGAAGTTTTTTCATACTGAATCTCCCTGTCAGACCCGCGATCCCGGTGGAGGCAGTTCCGGGTAGAACTCTGGCTCGATTCCCAACGCCGACTCCCGTATCTCGGCTGTGAGGAACAGCGAGCCGGTCGCCAGCACCAAGTCCGACTTGCCGGCAGTGTCCATCGCTATTCTGAGGGCATCGGCGGGCGTCGGCGTTTCGGTCACCGCTGCCTTGGAATCACTGAACAGGCCCGCTACCTCCGTAGGTGTCAGAGACCGGGGATGGCGCGAGGCGGTGGCTATCACCGTGTCCGCCATTTCGCCCAAAGCTTGGGCCATGTCTTCGACATCCTTGTCCCTAGAAAACCCAGCCACCAGGACCAGCCGGTCGTACTCCAGATACTTGGGCAGCGACTTTAAAAGACTCTGGACTGAGTATACGTTGTGGGCACCATCGGCGACCAAGAGCGGAGAACGCGATAATACTTCCATCCGGCAGGGCCAGCTAACCCGTTCGAAGCCAATCTCCATGGCTTTGGGCGGGACTTCGATGCCCTGGCCGGCCAGGGCTTCTAGGGCAGCTACGGCCGAGGCCGCATTCTCCAGTTGGTGCGCGCCCAGTAGCGGCATATACAGCTCGTATTCGCCTCTAAGCCCTCTGACTATGAACCGTTGGCCGTCGGTCCCAAAGCGGCCTTCCTCCCAGGTAACGTCACGGCCCACTAGTATCGGCGCCGCTTCTTTCTCCTGGCAGGCCGCCAAGATGGCCGATAGCGCCTCCGGCGATTGGGGAGCGATGACCACGGTGGCGCCAGGCTTGATGATCCCAGCCTTGTCGGTGGCTATCTCCCCGATGGTGTTCCCCAAGACAGCTGTGTGATCCAGGCTCACCGAAGTGATCACACAAACCCCGGCGTCCAATACGTTGGTGGCATCCATCCGGCCGCCCAGCCCTACCTCGATGACTTGCACGTCCGTCCTATCTTGGGCGAAGCACTGGAAGGCCATGCCGGTGAGAAATTCAAACAGGGTCAACGGCCCAACGCCGGCGTCACTTTTGAGTTCTTCGTGGAGCGGCCACAGTCCTTTGACCAGCGCCGCGAACCCTTCCTGCGAGATGGGCTCCGAGTTGCGTCTGATCCTTTCCCGGAAGGTGTGGAGGTGAGGTGAGGAATAAAACCCAGTGCTGAGTCCCGCGGCACTCAGAGCTGCATCGCATAAGGCCGCCGTGCTGCCCTTGCCCTTGGTGCCCGCGATGTGGGTTGCCGGGACCTGATGCTGCGGACTGCCCAAGCGCTCCAGCAAAGCCTCCATCCTAGTCAGGTCGTAGATGGCTTTCTGGCGGGGCCCCATGACCTTGTTTCGCTCGTGGTCAACCAGGGTCAGCAGGCGGGCGATCGACTGGCGGTAGTCCACTTGGCTCCTAGGGGCTTGCGAAGGAATTCAGATACAAGCGGCTAATGGTCACGGATGCTGCGGGGCATGGAGCCCAAAAGCATCTGGATTCCATCAACCACACCGACCGAGTTTACGAAGTCAATGTTACCTTCCATGGGGCGGGGGGTAAACCCAAACACCCGTTCCACTTCGCCAAGTTCGGCGACACTGCGGATGCCCAGCATCTTGATCTGTTCGGTGGTTATGGGCGGTCTGGGCAAGAACACCTGGCTTACCGCCGTGGCCGCGTACACGGGCCATGCCGGCAGGTGTAAACGCAGCCGGCGTTTGCCCATGGCCTTGGCCACCTCGGACACCAACTCGTTGTAGCTCAGGCGTTGGGCCCCGCCCAGGTCCAGGGTGCGGCCCTTCAGGTCGTCCCGCCCCAGGGTGATGGCGATGCAACGGGCCAAGTCGTCAACGGCCAAGGGGTGCAAGCGGTTCTTGCCGGAGCCGATCACTGGGATCAATGGGAACAAACGCACCAAACCAGCCAATACATTCAAGAACTCGTCACCCTCACCGAAAAGCATTGCGGGCCGAAAAATGGTGTATGGAATGCCACCGTTCACTACCTCTTGCTCGCCCTGCCACTTGGAGTAGAGGTAGGGATAGGACTGGTTGTTGGCGGCGCCGATGACGCTTACATGCAGAAAGTGGCTGGCGCCTGCCTCCTTGGCCGCCGTGAGCACGTTGGCCGTGCCCCCACGGTGAATATCTTCAAAGGAGTTACGCCGTTTCGGCCGGATGACGCCCACTAGGTGCACCACTGAATCAACGTCGTAGAAGGCGCTGCCAAGCGCAACCGGGTCTCGGATGCTGCCGTACTGGACCTCTACCTCGCGATGCGAAAACATTCGCTCGCTGCCAGGGGTGTGTACCAGCAAACGTAACTGATGGCCGCGCTCCAGCAGTTCGTAGACCACCCGCCGGCCAAGGAATCCGGTGCCGCCGGTTACCAAAACAACCAAATTCCTCACTCCTCAAGCGATTCGGCATCCAGGACGCAAGGGTCAACCCCAACGGTGGCAAATCCTTCTGGCACTGTCAAGGGAGACGCATGAATGATCAGCAGCACCCAGTGTTCAGGAAGGCAACCTCTCCAAATGTCACCCTGAGTGGAACGAAGGGTCTCATTGCTCTCCATCATCCGTCTGTCCAATCCAAAAAGAATTCCCGGCTAACACCTCGAAACGACAGCCGGCAAGGTTGTTTGGAGTAGAATGTCTGCTGCACAGCGAACCTGAACATTAGGTGGAAACTAATGCCTAACCTGGACCTGCATTTTGGCGCTGGACTGGCTTTGGGGGTCGGTGAGACTGCCCGGCAAGCCCGGTGGATGGAAGAATTGGGCTACGAATATATCTCGGCCGGGGAGCATTTCATGCGCGGCGACCCGCCTGGCCCCACCCACGCGTCGCTGCCGGTGTTGGCGGTGGCCGCCGGAGCAACCGACCAACTGCGGGTGCTTTCTTCCATAATATTGACTCCTTTCTACCACCCTCTGGTCCTGGCCCGCACTACCGCGACTTTGGACGCTGCCACCGGGGGCCGGCTGACCCTTGGCGTGGGAGTCGGCGGGGAGTTTCCGGTGGAATTCGAGGCCGCCGGGCTCAAGGTGAACCAGCGGGGACGCCGCACAGACGAGTGTCTAGAGGTGATGCGGAAGCTGTGGACCGGCGAGCGCGTGACTTTCTCCGGGCGTCATTTCCAATTAACCGACTCTATGATCAACCCAACGCCCGTCCAACAGCCCAACCCGCCGGTATGGGTTTCGGGACGACGGGACGCCGCCATGGCCCGGGCAGCCAAGTTCGGCGACGGCTGGATGCCCTATTTCTACGACGCGCCCAGATACGCCGGCAGTGTTGAGAAGATCAAGAGCTTCGCCGCTGAGGCCGGCAGGGACATGTCCCAATTCCAGTGGGCCCACTTCCCCTACATCACCATCTATCCCACTGAGCAGCAAGCCGCCGAGGTGGCCGCGGAGCAGTTGGGAGGGCGTTACCTATACGGTGGCGAATTCCTAGACATCGTCCGGAAGTACTGTCTGTTGGGCACGGTCGAGAACTGCATCCAACAGCTTCAGGAGTACATTGACGCAGGAGCCCGGCACATCGTGTTCAGCATCAGTTGCCCCAGGGAGGATCGCAAACGGCATCTTGAGGTCATCGCCAAGGAATTGATTCCCCATTTTCGAGAAAAATAGGCTCCGGAAGCCACAGATTCGACTCGAGCGTTAGGCCGGTGTTGTCGTACCTGGCCCACATTATGACAATTGAGTTGTTCTGGCGTAGAATATGTCTGTGATTTCGACACACAATCGAACTTGGGCGTAGAAAGGCTCGAACCGAAGCCTTGGCGGCCTGTAAAACCGGGCGGCTCAGGTAGGAAAATCGGTTCTCCTGGCTCTGGGTGATCCTGTATAATAGCCTACGAATGAATCATGAGCGCCGGTGGCTCTGCACCTGCCTGCCAAACTTCATCGGAGAATGAGCCCGTAACTGTTAAAACGAAATTGAACTTATCCTTTGGCGTAATAACGCCGCCTGGCCACGACTAATAGGAGCGAAAATGTCTCGACCAAAACGGGTGGTGCTGTTTCAACCAGCGTCAGCCGGTGGGAATTTTGAATACGTAGCCATACCCAGGCAGGGAATGCTTTTTCTCTCGGGTGCTCTAGCCCAGTGGGAAGGGCCCAACATATATGAGCGGGAGATCTGGTTCGAAGACCGCTCCGGTCTCATGGACCCGGACAAAGATTTGGAAGGCGTCGACATACTGATGGTCACGGCGTTGATCAACGAGGCGCCCCGCGGCTATCAGATCGCCAAATTGGCCAAGCAGTTCCATCCTACCCTGATAACCATCGGCGGCGGGCCCCAGATGAGCCCCATGGCCCAAGAAGCCTTCAACTACGGCGACTTCGATGTGATTGTCCAACGCGAAGGCGAAGACATCATCGGCCAGTTGTCCGATGTGCTTCTGGAGCACCGTGGCAGCGATCGCGACCAATATCTGGCCAAGGTCCCCGGCATCAGCTACCGGAAAGACGGCGGTATCGTCCAGACCCAACGCTCAGGATTGGTCGCGCCCGATTTTGTGGAACTGCCTGATTTCCGTTCCATCAAGGACCTCAACTCAAGTAATCCGATGGTCGGCGCTGTTATTGAAACCATCCGTGGGTGCACCGAAAACTGCACCTATTGCCAGGTTATTCAACAATTCCTAGGCTATCGTATGATCTCCAGGGAGACCGAGTTCAAGCGGCTGGCCCAACTCGAAGAGCTGGCTGCCGACGGCCTGGTCCATACTTCAAGGAACGGGACATTCCAGGTGTTCATCTCCGACGATCTCCATGCGCCGCCCAAGCGGGCTGTCAAGTTCCGCGACGAGCGTTTCGCCCGGCTGGAAGGTTGGAAAGGCCACACCGACGGAATGAACATGATCTGCCAGGTCCGGGCTGAGGTCGGTCAGGACCCGGAATTGATCTCCGCCATGCAAAACGCCAACATCAAGATGGTCTACGTGGGCGTGGAGTCGGATAACGCCGAGAACTTGATCGCCGTGAACAAACGGCAGGAACCCGGCCAGATGCACAAGGACCTCCACTACATCAACGACGAGGGCCTCACGGTGGTCGCCATGACCATCATCGGCCTGCCCTTCGATACCGAAAAGAGCATCATGGACCTAGCGGAATGGGTGACCACGGTAAGCAAGTACCAGACCGTCAATTTCCTAACACCTCTTCCCGCCACCTCCAACTGGGACTCGCTGGTCCCGCTGGACGAGAATGGCGACATACTGGAAGAGGGCGTAATGCGGCCTTATCACCTCTACACTGGACGGCAGTTCGTCCATCAGGACGAACGTTGGACGATGCAGGAGAGCCGGGATCTGTTCGACCGGTATTCCGCCCAGTTGAACCCGGTGGACGATGTCTACCGGCGCGTGTTCCGAATCCTTCGAACTTACAAGCTACGCCTTGCGGCCACCAGCCGTGACCTGAGCGAAACATTGGCTGCCAAGTTGAGCGAGACCACTGTGGCGCTTAAAAACTGGTCTGATGCCGCGTCATTAACCGGGCTGGAATTTGGCGAGAACCTCACGGAACGTGTGACTGAACTCATCGATCAGATCCGCGAGGTCTCACAACCATTGGCCAACGCCAGGAAAGACGCCGCCGACGCCATCGGCAGTCGGGTCAACGAGTTGTCGGATTCTCTGACGCTGCTGACCGGCCCTGCAGGCAACCGGGAACTGGCCTTGAATATATCAGGACGCATCACCGAACTCACCCAGCTTATCGATGACACGATGACTGTATCCACCAAGGGGGGCGCTAAGAAATAACCGCCCTGTTTCTGGCCTCGTGGCCGAACCCTTTTCAACAGGCCCAGAAATGGGTCGAAAATATCTAAATGTGATCTGTGAAGCCCCCTAACCGGGGCTTCGCTTTAGTGTAAGTGTTGGGGAAGATATGAACGGACATCACCGGGTCCTAGTAACTGGAATGGGGATCATAAGCCCCCTTGGCTTGGACGTTGCAACAACCTGGGACGGCATCGTCAACGGCCGCTCAGGAGTGAATTTCATCACCGCCTTCGACTCGGAGGGTTTCGACACCCACTTCGCAGCCGAGGTCAAAGGTTTCGACCCTGAGGAATATCTAGACCGCAAGGAAGCCCGCCGGATGGATCGGTTCGCCCAGTTCGCAGCCGTGGCCGCCCAACAGGCTTGCCGCCAAGCCAGACTGGAACGGGGCAGTGTCGATCCCTACCGCGTCGGGGTGATCATCGGCAGCGGCATCGGCGGAATCAGCACTCTCTCCGCTCAACACGAGATACTCATCGAGCGCGGCCCCAAGCGTGTCAGTCCCTTCCTGATTCCTATGATGCTGGGCGACATGGCATCGGCACAGGTCTCGATGGTTACCGGCTCCATGGGTGCCAACTACTGCGCGGTCTCGTCCTGCTCAAGTGGTGCCGACGCCCTGGGTCAGGCATGGGCCATGATTCGCCGAGGCCAGGAAGACATAGTATTAGCCGGCGGCAGTGAAGCGCCGGTCGTCCCCGTGGCGGTCGCCGGTTTCAATGCCCTAAGAGCCCTCTCCCGGTTCAATGAAGACCCCAGCAAAGCCAGCCGGCCCTTCGATGTCACCCGAGACGGTTTCGTCATGGGCGAGGGAGCGGCCGTTCTGGTGCTAGAGAGTGAAGAGAGTGCCATCCGGCGAGGCGCCACGGTTTTGGCGGAGATCAAAGGCTATGCCGCCACCTCTGACGCCCACCATCTGACCGAGCCGATGGCCACCGGCGAAAGCGCCGCCCAGGCGATGGCCAAAGCATTGGAAGAAGCGGGTGTCGATACCTCGGAGGTCGACTATGTCAACACTCACGGCACGTCCACACCGCTCAACGACCGCCATGAGACCATGGCCATAAAGGTTGCTCTAGGCGAGGATGCCTACCGCGTGCCGCTTAGTTCCACCAAGTCCATGACCGGCCATTTGCTGGGCTCCGGCGGCGCATTAGAAGCCTGTTTCTGCGTCTTGGCCATGGAGAACAATATCATCCCGCCCACCATCAATCTGAACGAGCCGGACCCCGATTGCGACCTGGATTACACTCCAAACAAAGCCCGGTCTCAAGAACTCAACGTCACGCTGAGCAACTCTTTCGGCTTTGGCGGCCATAATTCAGTGTTGGTCCTGGGCAAACCCGGCTCGGACCGCTAGTCGTGACCATCGGAGGCGGGGTACATCCTTGGTCTCTGCCCACCACGCTTCACACTGCCGCCCTCTCGGGACACGTGCCACCGGCCATCGCGCAGATTCTAGTAAAGCGGGGAATAGAAACACCCCAAGCGCTGGACCTCTTGTTGGATCCGCCCCACAAGCTGCCCTACGACCCTCTGCGCATCTCAGGCATGGACACTGCCCTCAAACGCCTGTATGCCGCGGTCAACAACCAGGAACGGGTGGGCATCTTCGGTGACTTCGATGTTGATGGCATCACCGGGACCGCTATCATCTCCGAGGGTTTAACCGCGCTCGGTGTGCCGGTCTCGCCGTACCTCCCCCACCGCGTCGACGAGGGCCACGGGTTGTCCAACGCAGCCATCGACACGCTGGCGGAACAAGGCGTCACCTTGATCGTGACTGTGGATACCGGAATCACGTCGTTTGACGAGGTTGACTACGCCAAGTCCCAGGGCGTCGATGTGATCATCACCGACCACCACCTTCCCCATGACGGTGTTCCCAACGCAGTAACCGCCCTGAACCCCAAGGTACCCGGCGGTGACTACCCATTCTTCGAACTGTGCGGGGCCGGCATCGGGTTCAAGCTGGTCCAGGGATTGTTCGAGTTTTATGGCCAGCCGTGGGACCCAGGCCTGCTGGAGCTGGCGGCACTGGGGACCATCGCCGACTTGGTGCCCCTGCTGGACGAGAACCGGTACCTGGTCCGGGAGGGACTCCGGGAGTTGGCCAACACACACCGGCCCGGACTCCGCGCCCTCTATAGTTCGGCTAGGGTGGACCCGGACGAGATCACCGCCGAGACCGTGTCGTTCCAGATCGCTCCCAGGCTGAACTCAGCGGGGCGCATGGGTGACCCCATGGACAGCTTCCGGCTCCTGACCACCACCGATCCCGATGAGGCAGGGGCCCTGACCCACAAGCTGGAATCACTGAACATGGAACGGCGGGCAGTCTCAGAAGAGGCCTACGCTATCGCCGACAAACTGGTGGAGGACTTGGGAGAACTACCATCCGTGCTGGTGATCTCCGATGAAAGGTTCCTACGGGGCGTGGCCGGCCTGATCGCGGGACGCCTGGTCGATCGGTATCGCCGCCCAGCCATAGTGATCGCGGTGGAAGGCAACTACAGTGTTGCCAGCGGACGCAGCATCCCAGAGTTCAACATTGTGGCGGCCATCGAGTCCTGTGAAGACCTTCTCGTGCGGTTTGGCGGCCATTCCCAAGCTGCGGGCCTCACTATCCCAACAGTGGACATCCCTCAGCTTAAATCGCGTCTGGAGGCCTACAGCGCCCGGTCACTTGAAAACCAGGACCTGGTCCGAAAGCTGGAGATAGACGCGATCATCACCTTGGATGAATTGGACGCGGGGACGATCAAGTGGATCAACGATCTTGAACCTTACGGACAGGGCAATCCAAGGCCGGTGTTCGCCAGTATGGGCGTCAAGGTGCTGGAAACTTTCCACATGGGCCGGGAACACCAGCATCTGAGGCTGAGGGTTGAGATGGATGGAGCCCAGTTCACGGCACTGGCCTTCAATCAAGCTGACAAATGGCGGCCCAACACCGAATTCGTCGACCTGGCCTTCACGGTCATGAACGACTCGTTCCGAGGCAAAGGGGCCATCGCCCTAAGGCTTCTGGACTTCAAAGCGTCAGAAGGATAGCCATAGTCCTTTCTGCGACCCTATTTCCGGCCGTCCCACCTTTTTTCTGTCACCCTAAGCGAAGTAAGGGGTCTCTTTCCTATCGGCCAACGTGTTAGTCCATTGGCAACGAGATTTCTCGGTTGACGCATCGAAATGACAGTAAACGTGTCTGAAAGAATCAGGCCCGGTTTGTCGTTGGCCTCACCAACTGTGCCTTCCAGACTAGCAGCGGCACCGTGAAGATCACCACGATGATCGCAACTACCTGGGCTTCGTTCAGCGCTCCGAAGTACTCGTTGAATTCCTCTCTTAGGAAGCTGAGGAAGAACCGCCCGATGGAATACGTGGCCAGATACAGAGTGAAGAACATCCCATTGGGGCGCAACCGGTCACGCAGCGGCCAGATGGCAGCCAGCAGTACCAGGTCGAAGATCAACTCATAGCCGACGGCCGGGTGGGTTGGCGGCCTGAATATTCCAGGGCTGTTACTGTGGGTGTAAATGATTCCCCAAGGTAGATCGGTCGCCGTGGAGAAGTGCTCTCCGTTGATGAGGTCGCCGATACGGCCGATGGCTTGGGCCAGCAGCAATGCCGGTGCCGTAATGTCGGCCAAGCGCCCGATGCCCGGCAGGTTGGCTTTATTGGCCTCACCCATGAACGGGAACACCGTTCGCCACAGCGACAAGAACCATTCCGAGTTCCGAATCATGATGTACAGCGCGCCGCCGATGAACCCGCCAATGATGGCGCCGTAGATCGCGATGCCTCCTGACCAGACCGAGAAAACGCTGATCAAGTCGTCTTTGTAGACCTCGTCCCAAAAGTCGATGACATGGAGGAACCTGGCGCCAATCACTCCGCCGATGATGGCCCATACGGCCACGGAGTAGATGGAATCCACGTTCATCCCTTCCCTGCCACCCCATCGGGCCACCAGCCAGACCGCAACGGCAACGGCCACAAAGGTCAAAACGCCGTGCCAAGATAGGATCAAACTCCCGCCGTCGATCAAGTTGGGATTGATCCCGATTGATATGCTGCCCAGTATGCCCATTGATTGAACCTTTGCCGTATCGGAGTAGAAGGGCCGGTTAAGTCTTGCCTAGGAACTTGATGGCAACGATCCCACACCGCATCTTTCCGGCGGGACCATGCTAATAAGGTAAACCCCGGCACTGTATGGTTGCAATAGTTCTGCTATCCGCTGGTGTTCCTCTTCACTAGACGGCAGCGTGAACAGGGCCGGTCCAGCACCGCAGAGGTGCATCGTAGGCCCGCCCTGGCCGGCGATCTTGCTGCACATCTCCAACAACAACGGATATTCCCGGAATGCCACCTCTGAAAAGGCATTGAACACCAGACCACTCACAGATTCTCTTACGAACTGGCCCGAAGTTAGGATTCGTATCATCTGGCGGGTCACGCCGCCATCGCTGAATTGACCCATCGTCAGTTTGGAATACATGGCCGCCGTCTTGTTGGGGATGGCCAGGTCGGGAAATACCAGAGTGACCGCCAGTGGCGGAAGGGGCGATAAGCTGGTGATCTGCTCACCCCGTCCCTGGGCCAGTGCGGTGCCGCCCCAGAGAAAGAAAGAAACGTCGGAGCCCAGCCCCGCAGCTATCCCGGCCAACTCCTCTACGGATAATCCAAGGCCCCAGAGGACGTTCAGCCCCAACAACGCGGCAGCGGCGTCGCTGCTGCCACCCCCAAGCCCCATGGCTACAGGGATGTATTTCTCGATGGTGATCTTGGCTGCCGGTTCGATACCGCCTGCCTTGGCCAACTCGACGGCCGCGTTCCAAACCAGATTCTGTTCTCCAGCCAACTCCGGGTACTCACATTTGACTTTCAGGTCCGCGCTGGGTTCGAAATGAAGTAGGTCGGCCAAGCCGATGGTCTGCATGATGGTTGTGACCTGGTGAAACCCGTCGTCACGGCGGCCCGAGACTTCAAAGGTCAAGTTCAATTTGGCGTAGGCCGGGACTTCCACCCTCTAGCCTTCCTTTGCCACGGCGAGAGGGGACTTGGCCCAAACCTGGTAGACGCTGGCCCATTCGCTGATGTCCAGGGTTTGGGGCCTGCGGGTGGCGTCAATGCCAGCCTCTTTCAGGATCAATCCGCCTTCGGAATTCTCGATGCGCAGCCCTTGGCTGAGGGAGTTGCGGAGCTGCTTCCGGGGGGCGCAGAAACCAGCTCGGACCACGGTGAAGAAGTCTTCCTCACTGGCAACATCGGCGGCGGGAGCCGGCAATGTATCCAAGCGCACCACGGCTGAAGTCACCTTGGGCGGAGGCCGGAAGGACTTGGGCGGCACGGAGCAAACCACCTTGGCCTTGGCATAAAACTGGGTCGCCACCGACAAGATACCCATGTTGCCTGGCTGGGCAACCATGTTCTTGGCCACCTCTTGCTGCACCATGACCACCAGCAACTCAGGTTTTGGGTCCGATTCCAACAGGCGGCGAATTATGGGGTTGGCGGCATAGTAGGGGAGGTTGGCGACCACTTTGTAGGAGGTGTCCGGGGCAATTACCTCAGCGAGATCGGCCACCCGGGCGTCCGCCTCCACGCAGGTCAGGTTGGCCGGGTGATCCAGGCGTGCCGGCAGGGCGGCGGCGAGTTCTCCGTCCAACTCTATGGCCACCACGCGCTTTACCCGATCGACAAGTCTCTTAGTTAGGACTCCGCGGCCGGGGCCAACTTCGACTATCAGGTCATGGGGCGAAAGATCGACAGCGGCCAAAATTCGGCCGGCGATGCGGCTGTCGGCCAGGAAATGTTGGCCCAGCGATTTTCTCGTGCTGGTACGGCCACCTACCGGGGAATTACCTGCTGGGCGCTCAAAAGAAGTCACAATTGGGGGCTCACCTGAGTTAGGCAAAGTGGCTTTGGGTAAGGAAAATCTGAGGAAATAAACAAGACCGCACACCTCCCGTTGTCATGGACCATCGGACATGTCATGAATAATGACTCAGGCCAGGCGCTCCCGCGGCGCACGCAGGTTCCTGTTTACCGTTGCTTCCTTCCGGACCTGGCGGGGTTCACAAGTCTACGTCGCGCGGGACCCAACCCTCTATATCACTGCCCACAATATGGGACCTCTGGACTCGCCGAGGGGAGGAATTCGACTCCGCTAGAGCGGATTGCGGATATAGGGCACCGCTGGCTCCCCGTCTAGTACGGCCTCATTAACATGGTAGGATTGGAAGCGTGGGCGAGTCAAGGGGTGCACCTCCAAATCGTTCCCAAGACCCATTGCTTGAGCCGGTGTTAAAATTAGGCATCCCGGACTTTTCTTCCCTTTAATCATGCAGATACGCAAAGCAGTCATACCCGCCGCAGGCCTGGGAACCCGGTTCTTGCCGGTTACCATGTCTGTCCCCAAAGAGCTTCTGCCCATCGTCGACCGTCCACTGTTGCAGTACGTCATCGAGGAGGCGGCCGAGGCTGGAGTGGAAGAGGTCATCATTGTCACGTCTCCCGGCAAGGAGTCCATCAGCGACTACTTCCAGCCTCACCCAGCCTTGGAGCAACGCTTGGCCGTTAGCGGAGAAGACGAGTTATTGGCGAAGGTGGCGGAGGCCGGCAATCTGGCTAAGGTCAGCTTTGTTCTACAGCACGAAGCCCTAGGTCTCGGCCACGCGGTACTGATGGCCAAAAATGCGGTAGGTGACGAGCCATTCGTAGTTATCCTGCCCGACGACATCATCGTCCATTCTCCGGGCGTTATCAGCCAGATGGTGCAGGTCTCCAAGGATATGAACGCCGGCGTGATTGCGGTGGAGGTAGTGCCCTGGGAAGTGGTGCACAATTATGGGGTTGTGGATGCCGCTCCGGTAGCGAACCGGGTGCATAAGATTCAGGGGCTGGTCGAGAAGCCGCCGAGGGACGAGGCTCCTTCCAACCTCACCATCGTTGGCCGCTACATCTTGCCGCCGCAGATTTTCGATTGCCTGGAAAAAACCCAACCGGGGGCCAAGGGGGAAATTCAGCTCACCGACGGCCTACTGACCCTGCTCCAAGACCATGAATTGTTCGCCTTCGAATTCCTCGGCAACCGGTACGATGGAGGCACCCCCATGGGGCTCCTTCGGGCTTCATTGGCCTTCGCGCTGGACCGGAAAGACACTTCTGAAGAGGCGCTCTCGCTACTGCGTGAGTTTCAAGATAGAACCAACAATTAGGCGTGATCCCATTGGTTAGATAAGGAGGAACCCCTTGGCCACCGGCAAACAGGAGCAGTTGGAATTGATTCGGAGTGTCAAAAACGACCTATTAGCGGTACTGGTGGGGATGGATTATTGCCTGGACTGGAAACAAGACCCTTCCGAATGGTCGGCGCGGGAACTCGTGTACCACGTCTTGGACACGCCCTCCGGTGGCGCTCACAACCTGGTCAGCGGGATTATCGCCGGCGAGGTCAAAGAGTACGAGATCTGGAGCGACCGGACCAACATGACCCCGGAGCGCACCGAATACGGCATCGATCAGGTCAATGCCGACATCGAGTCTTTCTTCACAAGCTTGGACGCCTCAATAACTGGGGTTTCCGATGGGGACCTGGAGGAGAAGAAGGTCATGATGCACCAGAGGACCCGGAGTGTGGACGAAGAGCGCACGCTGAAGGCCATACTCCACCGAACGTTGAGCGGGCACATGCGGGACCATCTGGCCCAACTGCAGTTATTGCGGGAGGCATTGGCCATCTAAGGCCATTGCCCGGCGTGACGGCTCGGTGAGGTGCCGGTCCTCTAGTTTCCGCCGACTTCCAGGATGGTCAAGAACGCTTCCTGTGGAATCTCAACCGAGCCCACCATCTTGCGGCGTTTCTTGCCTTCTTTCTGCTTCTCCAGCAACTTACGCTTCCGGGTGATATCGCCACCGTAGCACTTGGCCAGCACGTCTTTGCGCATGGCGCGGATGGTCTCCCGGGCGATGATGCGGCTGCCGATGGACGCCTGGATGGGCACTTCAAACATCTGGCGGGGTATCGTCGAGCGCAATTTATCGACTATCTTGCGACCTTGGATCACCGCGGCTTCTCGGTGCAAGATCATGGACAGCGCTTCCACCGAAAAGTGGTTCACCAATATTTCTACCTTGACCAGCGGCGCAGCCTGGTAGCCGGAAAAGCTGTAGTCCAACGAGGCGTATCCCTGGGTTTTCGACTTTAGTTGGTTGTAGAAATCGGCCAGCAGTTCCACCAAGGGAATGGTGTATTCCATCACCACTCGCGACTCGTCTTCGGGTTCGTCTTTGCCGTCCCGCCGTGTGCCGCCCCCCTGCATGTATTCCATGCGCTTGAACTCTGACCGGCGCGAGTGCATCAGTTCCATCAGCACGCCCACATGGCGATTGGGCGCCACGATGGTCAAGTCCAGCATCGGCTCCAATATCTCCGAAAAATCATTGGGCGAAGGTAATTTGGCCGGACTGTCCACAATGATCGTCTCGCCGTTGGTCAAAACCACCTGATAGGCAACACTGGGGGCGGTGACAATGAGGTCCAAGTCGTATTCCCTTTCCAAACGCTCTTGGATGATCTCCAAGTGCATTAGGCCCAGGAACCCGCAACGGAACCCAAACCCAAGCGCGGTGCTGCTCTCCGGTTCCATCTCCAGCGACGCATCGTTAAGCTGCAATTTCTCTAGGGCGTTGCGGAGGTTGTTGTATTCCTCGCCGTCGGCCGGGTACAGCCCGGCAAATACCATGGACTTGAGGGGGAAATAGCCGGGTAGCGGTTCGACAGCAGCGGAACGGTCCACCGTCAAGGTGTCGCCGACCGTGCAGTCTCTAACTTCTTTGAATCCCGTGGCGACGTAGCCAACCTGGCCCGTTCCCAGGGATTCAGTTGGTTTGGGGCCCGGCGCAAACACTCCAACCTCGACGATCTCCGCAATCTTCCCCGATGACATGACTTTTATCTTGTCGTCCTTGGTGATGGTCCCGTCTTTGACACGTACGTGGGCGATGATGCCCTTAAACGAGTTATATTCCGAGTCGAAGACCAGGCCGCGCGGAGAAGCGTTGACATCGCCTTTGGGTGCAGGCACCCGGTCTACCACCGCGTCCAATATCTCTTTGGCTCCGGTGCCCTCTTTGGCCGAGACGTAGAGAATCTCGTCAGCCTTAAATCCGAAGGCCTGTTCAATCTCGCCAGCGACCCGCTTCGGTTCTGCTTGAGGCAGGTCTACTTTGTTCAGCACCGGGATCAGTTCCAGGTCGTACTCCATTGCCAGCAGAGTGTTGGCGATGGTCTGGGCCTCGATGCCCTGGCTAGCGTCAACGACCAGCAGCGCGCCCTCACAGGCGGCCAAGGCGCGGGAGACCTCGTAGCTGAAATCAACGTGGCCTGGAGTGTCGATGAGGTTGAACTGATAGGTCTTACCATCCGGGGCGATGTGCGACATTGTCACGGCCTTCCCCTTGATGGTGATGCCCCGTTCCCTCTCCAGGTCCATGCTATCCAGGAATTGGGCCTGCATATCGCCGGCACGAACAGTGTCAGTGATTTCCAAGAAGCGGTCGGCCAGGGTGGATTTCCCGTGGTCGATGTGGGCGATGATACAGAAATTTCTAATCAGGCTCGGTTCCATAGTAATCCAATGGTATCACGGGCGATTTTCGCCTACAACGGAGAATCGGCGCGGCAAAGAGCGAACAACGCCTTGTTGGGACACAAAGAAGAGAGGGATTGTCTTGAGACAGCCCCTCTTTAGAATCTTATTTGCGGACCGGTCCGGTACCTAGAAGCTGCCGTACCCGGTAGCCAAGAGACACGCTGCATGGTGGTCCGTTTCCACTTCTCGCAATTCGGGCATATAAGCGGGGCAACTGTCGTTGGCAACGGGACAGCGGGGGTGAAACACACAGCCGCTGGGCGGGTTCAGGGGACTGGGCACCTCTCCGGTGAGCAGGACTCTTTCCCGCTGGGAGTCCAATACGGGGTCGGGAATGGGCACCGCAGAGAGCAGGGCCTTGGTGTAGGGGTGGATCGGGTTACGGTAGATCTCGTTCCGCTCGGCCATCTCTACCAAGTGACCCAGGTACATGACGCCGACACGATCGCTGATGTGGCGGACCACAGACAGGTCATGGGCGATGAAAAGATAGGTCAGGTTGAATTGCTCTTGCAGGTCTTCCAGCAGGTTGATGATCTGTGCCTGAATCGATACGTCGAGCGCGGAAACCGGCTCGTCGGCCACGATGAAACTGGGGCTGACCGACAACGCACGGGCCACGCCGATGCGCTGACGCTGTCCGCCGCTGAACTCGTGGGGGAAGCGGTCGGCCATGTAGGGGTTAAGGCCCACATTTACGAGCAACTCGGCTACCTTCTCCCGGTACTCATCCTTTCCTCTCACCAAGCCGTGGACGACCAACGGCTCGCCGATGATGTTGCCGGCCGTCATGCGGGGGTTAAGCGAACTGTATGGATCCTGGAAGATGACCTGCATCTCGCGGCGCATGAGGCGCATGTCTTTGGTACCGAGTTCGGTCAGTTCCTGGCCATTAAATTTGACTTGGCCGGCCGTGGGTTTATAGAGTTGGAGGATGCAACGGCCGGTGGTGGTTTTTCCACAGCCGCTCTCGCCCACCAGACCCAGGGTCTCGCCGCGACTGACCGTGAAGCTGACGTCGTCCACCGCTTTCACATATCCCAAGGGCTTACGGGACAGGAACCCGGAACTCACCGGGAAGTGCATCTTGAGGTTTGTCACCTCAAGGATCACATCATCGTTCTGTGTTGCGGCGCTGGTGGCCGCAGCTTCGGGCATCGTAGTCATATCAAGTCCTATTTCCCTTGGGAGGTTTTCCTCCGGAGGGTGTTATTCCGCCTCTGCAATATTCAAGAAATCGATAGCTCCTGGGCCCAGTTCTTCCGGCCGGAAGCAGGCGGACAGATGGCCGTCGCCGATCTCGACCAATTCAGGCATGTCCGTGGCGCATTTGTCGATCGCCCAACGGCACCGTTCACGGAAAGCGCAGCCTTGGGGGAGATTAATCAAGTCGGGCGGCTGGCCTTCGATGGGATCAAGTTTGGCCCGTCGTGGAAGATCCAATCGGGGTACTGACCGGAGCAAGCCCACGGTATATGGATGGCGCGGGTTGGCGTAGATCTCACGGGCATCTCCCCGTTCGATCACCTTCCCGGCGTACATGATATTGACTCGGTCTGCATAGCGGGCAACCACGCCCAGGTTATGGGTTATCACGATCAATGCCACGCCGAACTCAGTGGTCAACGATTTCATCAGGTCTAGGATCTGGGCCTGAATTGTCACGTCCAAAGCCGTCGTCGGCTCGTCGGCGATGATCAACCTAGGGTTGCAGCTCAGGGCCATGGCAATCATCACGCGCTGGCGCATGCCGCCACTGAACTGATGGGGATACTGCTTGATGCGGCTTTCAGGGTCAGGGATACCCACGCGAGTCAGCAGGTTCACACTCTCGCGTTGAGATTCAATTTTCGACATGCCCATGTGCAGTTGGAGGGTCTCGGTGAGTTGCCGTTCCACCGTCAGCACGGGGTTCAACGAAGTCATGGGCTCTTGGAAGACCATGGCGATCTTGGCGCCGCGGACCTCCCGCATGTCCTCCATACTTATCTGGAGGATGTCTTCGCCGTCCAACAGGATCTCTCCGTTGACGATCTTGCCAGGAGGATCAGGGATCAGGCGCATAACAGAAAGTGCGCTCACGCTCTTTCCACAACCGCTCTCTCCAACCAATCCCAGGGTCTCACCTTCATTGAGGTCGTAGGAGACGCCGTCAACGGCTTTTACGACACCATCCAAGGTGAAGAAATGGGTCTTTAGGTCTTTAACCTCTAGCAGTGTAGCCAATCGGTCTCCTCTGGTTCGGCGTACTCCCATAAATAGGTGACAGGGTCGATTACGGTTACCAGTTTATTGGTGGGGAAGCCGGGACTCGAACCCGGACGCCTTTCAGCACATGATCCTAAATCATGCTCGTCTACCAGTTCCGACACTTCCCCGACGTTCGGGGCTAGGCTCACCCCACAGTGCATTTCCGAATACAGCTTATTCACTTTGTCAACGATTATTGAAGCCGTGTAATTATAGCCACCGGGTTACAGCCTGTCCACACTGATTCCGTGGACCCAGAGCCACGATCAATGTCTCTGATAATCCGACTCAAACGCCGGGGGCGGCGTTTATTCAACCAACCGCCGCCACAGCATACCGCCAAAGGTGCCCAAAACCGCGAATATGGCGAACGCGAACGCCAAAATTCCGAATAGCGAACCGCCGTTATCGCCCTCTTCACCCTTTGGGCCTGTGAGGCCTTGGGAGCCGGTTGGGCCGGCCACTCCAGCAGGTCCAGCGGCGCCTGCTGAGCCCGGAGGGCCGCCTACTCCCGGCGGGCCTGAAGGTCCCTGCACCCCTTGCGGTCCTTGCGAGCCGCTTGGGCCAGGGTCCCCCTGTTCCCCTGCGACGAGCACAGGAGTTGGAATGGGGGCCGCGGTTGCAGCGGGCGTAGGTGTGGGTGTCCCAAGGGCTGGGGTCGCGTTTAGGTTGAGTTCGGTAACTTCGCCCTGGATCCAAAAGGCGGTCTCGGACGCCACAAAGCCGCCGATGGTGAAGGTTACTGTCTTGCCTGTGAAGCTTTCTCCGTCCGGCTCAACCAAGAGCACCGGATAGCTGCCGTCCGAAACCGACTTGGCCGCTATCTGGCGGCCGTCCACAAGTGCGGCCACCACCGTGCCATCCGCCGCTGGGCTGCCACTGATAGTGGCAGACCCCAAAAATACATGCGGTATCACCTTTTGCGCCGACGCAGCAGAGGGCAATGACAAAAGAATCGCCATGATCACGACCGCAATCAGGAATATAGATCTGGGGAGTTCCCTCAATCTGTACCTCAAACTTTGGCACACTTTGCTTGCGACGGTCAGGCACAAACAGCTTGGCTATCAGGTCAGCACAGGCCACCAGAGGCATCATTATAACTAAAACCGAAAAGCCCTCGCCGTGAAAGCAAGGGCCGAGTTATGCCTAAATATGGTAGTCCTGTCTCACGGCAAGCCTTTAATTGCTGAGGGGGTTTCCTGAAAGAAGCACGATATCGTGGCTTACAAGATGGTCCATCTCTGAGGGTAACTCGGTAAGCAGATTGTCCGAAAGATACAACCTTTCCAGGCTCGTCATATTGCCCATCGTCTCCGGAACTCGGATCAGACGGTTGTTTGAGACAAAAAGGTCGATCAGTTCAACTAGGTCGCCGATCTCCAGAGGCAGCGTCGCCAGTTGATTGTCATTCAGGTGCAGTTCATTCAGGGCGATCAGTTTGCCGATCTCCTGCGGAAGCGACGTCAATTTGTTGAACGCCAGGTCCACGAACACCAGGTCCGTCAATTCGCAGATCTCCAGGGGCAGGTCTGTTAGCAGATTGCTCCGCAGGCTTAGCTGGATCAAGTGGGTCAGGTGTTGGAGTCCTGCTGGCAGGTCCGCAAGTCGGTTGCCTTCCAGGTACAACCAGATGAGGTTGGTCAGATTCCCAATCTGCGTGGGCAGTCCGGTCAGTTGATTATTCTCGACGTACAGCCCGGTGAGACCAGTCAAGTCACCGATCTCCGGCGGCAATGTCGTCAGCCCGTTGCCACCAAGGTACAGCCAGTTCAGGCTAGTTAGGCCGGCGATCTCCGGGGGCACAGCAGTTAGTTTATTCTCCCGCAGGTAAAGCACGGTAAGGCTGGTCAGATTCCCGATCTCCGGGGGCAGCTCTATTAGCTCGTTCTTATCCAGATGCAGTTCGGCCAGGTCGGTGAGTTTTCCTATCTCCGGGGGCAACGTTTCCAGATTGTTACCTTGCAGATAAAAATCAGTCAGGTTTTCCAAGCGGCCTATCTCGGGAGGCAGTTCGGTCAGGCCATTATCTGGGAGGTACAGCCAGGTCAGGCCGATCAGAGCGCCGATCTCAGGCGGTAGCAGTTTCAGGTGATTATTGCTTGCATTCAGCCGGGTCAGTTGAGTGAAGCAGACGATCTCGGCCGGCAATTCCGTCAGTTGGTTCACTTGTACGAACAGACCCTTAAGGTTGACGAGATTTCCGATCTCGGGAGGCAGCGCCGTCAACTGGTTGTTCCGAACGTTCAGCCGGGTCAGACCGGTCAGTTTGCCGATCTCCGACGGCAATTCCGTGAGTTGATTGCCGGATAGATCAAGTTCGACCAACCCCGTGAGACTGCCGATCTCCGGCGGCAACGACTCGAGTTCTTCTCTTGAGAGGTCCAGGGTATCGGACCCATCGGTGCGTGCCTTTTCTATTATTGCGGAGAGTTGTGTTTGGTTCATTCTGCGATCCTAAAATCCAATAGCCACCAACCTTTTAACCTCTGGCAAGGCGATAGATCGATATTGGAAACCCAGTCATTCAATAATTATGCGACGTATAAGTATATAAAAAGTCTGCCGAAACGCCAGTGACACTTTAGCAGGCCATTTCCCGGCTTCCCTGGCGTGCCGGACTGCACGATACCGGCCCAAAGTGTAGAATCTGTCGGTCACAGGCGTCAGGTTCCCGGCAAAGTGGACGCTCAAAACATTTGGGAGAAGGTAACTATGGCTGTAACTCCATTCAAGATCGAAGTATCCGACGCCGTCCTCAAAGACCTGAAAGACCGGCTGGACCGCGCCCGCTGGCCCGACGAGATCCCAGGTTCTGGCTGGGACTACGGCAGCAACCTAGATTACATCAAAGAACTGGTGGAGTACTGGCGCACCAAGTTCGATTGGCGGGCTCAAGAGAAGCTGATCAACTCCTTCTCACAGTTCAAGTCTGATGTCGATGGCCTGGGTGTCCATTTCATCCACGAGAAGGGCAAGGGCCCTAACCCCATGCCGCTGGTGATAACCCACGGCTGGCCCGGCACATTCTTCGAGATGCATAAGGTCATACCTATGCTCAGCGACCCGGTCAGCCACGGCGGAGACCCAGTCGACGCCTTCGACGTTGTTGCTCCGTCCATGCCGGGCTACGGGTTTTCCGACGCCGGACAGAAACGCGGGCTGGATATCTTCGCCATCGGCGACATGTGGGCCAAACTCATGTCCCAGAACCTGGGCTACAAGCGATTCGCGGCCCAGGGCGGCGACTGGGGCGCCCGGGTCACCGCCAAACTGGGACAATCCCACGGTGACAAGGTGATCGGAATTCACACCACGTCGACCACCAGCCCCACGCCTTATCTGGGCGTCGGCACCCCAGAGCTGTCAGCGGCCGAGAAAGTGATGTTGGCCCAGCGGGAACAATGGCTGGCCGATGAAGGAGGGTACTCCCACATCCAGAGCACCAAGCCCCAAACCCTGTCTTACGGACTGAACGACTCCCCGGTGGGACTGGCGGCGTGGATCGTGGAGAAATACCGCAAATGGAGCGACTGCAACGGTGACGTGGAGACCCGGTTCACCAAGGACGAACTGCTGACCACAGTGACCATCTATTGGGTCACCCAGTCGATTGGCTCTTCTACTCGGCTGTACTACGAGGCGTTCAGCAAGCCCTGGGACCTTTCGAAAGGCGAGAAGATCCAGGTGCCGGTGGGCGTGGCCGCCTTCCCCAGCGAGAATACCGTGCCCATCCGCGAATGGTCCGAGCGAGGCTACAACGTGCAGCACTGGACCGACATGCCCGCCGGCGGTCACTTCGCGGCTTTGGAAGAACCAGTGCGGTTGGTCCAGGACATTCGCGATTTCTTTAGAGGGCTACGATGACCAGTCAAACCAACGTGAAGTTCGCCAAGACCCCGGTCTTGAACATCGGATACGAGGAGCACGGCGATCCCTTGGGGTTTCCCGTCATGCTCTTGCACGGTTTTCCGTATGACATCCGGTCGTTTGACGGCGTCGTCCCTCCCTTGGTCGAGGCCGGCCACAGGGTCATCGTCCCCTACCTCCGGGGTTACGGCGCGACGACCTTTCTGGATCCGGACGCCCCGCGTATGGCCGAGCAGGCTGCCATCGGCCAGGATATTGTTGACCTTACCGAGGCTTTGAATATCGATCGGCTGGTTCTGGCGGGGTTCGACTGGGGGCTTCGGGCCGCCTGTATAGCATCGATTTTGCATCCAGAGATGGTCGCGGGCTTCGTTGCCATAGGCGGATATTCCGTGCAAGACACCGTCAACAAAGAATCACCGGCGCCCGCCTTCAGAGAGGCCCGGATGTGGTATCAGTGGTATTTCAACACCGAGCAGGGGCGTGTTGGGCTGGAAGAGAACCGGCGGGACATCATCCGGCACCTCTGGGAGACCTGGGCGCCCACGTGGAAATACACGGACGAGGCCTTCAACCGGTCTGCGCCGTCTTTCGACAACCCCGACTTCGTGGACATAGTGGTGCACTCTTACCGGCACCGTCACATCAACGCGCCTGGCGAAGACCGCTTCATCGAAGTGGAGCGAAAACTGGCCGAAGGCCCGCCGGTCACAGTTCCATCGATCGTTCTGCGTGGCGGAGACAGTGGCCTGGGCGCGCCCTCGGAAGACCCGTCGGAGGACGAGCGCAATTTCACCAACCTGGTGGCCCGCCGCCTAGTTGCCAAGGCCGGGCACGACCTGCCGGTCCAGCGTCCCGACGCCGTCTCAACGGCCCTCTTGGAGTTGCTCTAGCCGGCTACTTACCTTCGATCACGAAATCTGCGATCTTCTCGGCGATCATGATTGTCGTGGCGTTGGTGTTGGCCCGGATGCAGTCGGGCATGATTGAAGCGTCCACCACGCGGAGGTTCTGCAGACCGTGGACCTTGCCGTACTGGTCCACCACCGCCATGGAGTCCGACGCCGGGCCCATCTTGCAGGTACAAGATATGTGGTGCGAAGTTCCCACGTTCGTGAGCAGCCAGGCGTCCAGCTTCTCGTCCGAGGATAGCTCTTCATCGGTGGGGGTTATCCGTTCGATGATGAGCGCTTGAATAGCGGGATGACTCTCAAGCTCGACGACCTTCCGGATGCCCTTCCTCAGCCGGTCTCGGTCAAACTCCTCTTGAAGATAGTTATAGTCAAGGTACGGCTGGTCGTTAGGGTCGGCTGAATTGAGTCGGAGCTCGCCCGAACCGACGGCCAGTTGTATCCCGGCGGCAAGTCCGAGGTAGTTGCCGTCGTCATCGATTTCGATCTGGATAGGCCGATGCTCGCTGGTCATCAACGTGGGACTGATGATCATGTCGCTCTTCAGATGCGACCCTTCCGAGGTGTACCGGGTGCAGACCTGGATCAGCGGGACGTCCACATCTGGCGCTTCGCCCTTGGCTGTGTAAACCGCCGTGGCCAGGGGATGGTCCCTCAGGTTTTGACCCACACCAGGTAGGTCGTGCACCACAGGTATGTTGAATTCCTTCAGGTGGTCGGCCGGGCCCACTCCGGACAGCATCAGTATCTGTGGTGATTTCATCGCGCCGCTGGTGAGCAGGATCTCATCGCCTTCGACAACGAATATTTCGTCTCCGCTATCGCATTCCACGCCAACGGCCTTGGTACCCTCGAAGATGATGCGGCGGCAAGGGGCGTTGGCCCTGATGGTCAGATTCAGCCGGTGCCGGGCCGGGTCCAAGTAGGCGATGGCCATGCTGATCCGCACGCCGTCCATGTGGTTCCGCGGCCTAGGTCCGATGCCTTCCGATTCTGGGTGGTTGGCGTCCTCGTCCTCCCGGAACCCAGCGTCCACGCAAGCCTGATAGAAGGCCTCCGAGTGGGGTTCCCAAGTGTCCCGGGGGTCTCGTTTGATCGGGATGGGGCCATCGCTGCCATGGAAGTCCCCGGCGAAGTCCCGGTCCGTCTCCATCTTGCGGAAGTAAGGTAGTACGTCGGTGAACCCCCATTCGTCATTGCCCATCTCGGCCCAGGAGTCATAATCGTCGGGGATGCCGCGATAGAACACCTGGCCGTTGACGGCGCTAGAACCGCCGGTCGCCCGGCCCCGGGGGACCTGCAACGCAGGTTGTTCCGAGGTCACACGGGCCGTGTACCCCCAGTTGTGAGGGCCGTATGCCGAGTAGTAGACATTGTTGCCATTCTTCAGGTCGTCGGGCAGACGATCGAAATCAGGGTAGTCCGGCCCGGCTTCCAGAAGCAGCACCGACCGGTTGGGATCTTCAGACAGCCTGTAGGCCAGGGCGCACCCAGCAGATCCTGCGCCCACGATAATCACGTCGTACTTCAACTTGTTACCTCCCGGTATTCCTCATTTCAGGTATATGTCCAATAATTCCTGCGCACTATAACGTAACGCGTGGTTTATTGTCGTGCACTAACCTACCTCTCGGCGATCCAACCTACCGCGCGCTCGGCTATCATCAGGACCGTCGCATGGGCGCCGCCGGACCGGGGCACCCGGGGCATGATTGAGGCGTCGACGACCCAAAGGTTCTGGACTCCCTTGACCCGGCAATTTTGGTCGACCACCGCCATGGGATCTGAATCGGGTCCCATCCTGCAAGTGCCAGAAACATGCCTGGCCGTGCCCACGCTCTTGCGCAACCAGAGGTCGAGGGCCTCTTCGCTGGCCAGGGTCTCGTCATTTGGACTGATCCGGAAATCAGCCACGTCTTTGTAGGCGGCGGATTCCAGAAGTTTCACACCCATCTGGATGCCCTCCCTCACCCGCCGGATGTCGTTGGGATGCTGGAGATACTGGTAGTTGAAGGATGGCTGCACTGCGGGGTCGGCAGACGCCAGCCTGACCTGCCCAGAGCCGTCAGGCAATCCTAGAGTGCAGGATATCCGCGCCGCCCGCTCCGGAGGGACATCTCCTGTGTCGTACTTGGTCCGCAGACCGGGCACACGTTCTTCCCGTTCGTCCACAACAGTGTTGGTCCGCAACACCATGTCATTTTGCTCACTCGATCCTTCTGAGGTGTAGTGCAGGCTGAAGTGAGCACCATCAGCGCCGGCGGACAGGGTCTTGCCGTCTTTGACCTTGTAGGAGATGTGGGCGCTGAGGTGGTTCCACAGGTTCTGCCCCACGCCGGGCGATTCGTGGACCGTATCGATCCCGTATTCTTTCAATTGATCCCCGGGGCCGATTCCCGACAGCATGAGCAGGTGGGGCGATTTGACGGCCCCGGAGCTCAACACAACCCGGTCAGCTTCGACGGTGAAAACCTCGCCACCACTTTCAGCTTCAACACCAATGGCTTTTTGGCCGTCGAACAAGACCTTCCGAACTAGAACCTTCCCACGCACGGTCAGGTTGAGGCAATGCCGCATCGGGCCCAGATAACACATGGCGGCGCTCATTCTGATGCCTTCCAAGTTGTTGGAAGGAGAGACGCCGACTCCAGCAGGATTGGGGCCGTTGGTGTCCTCTACCGCGCCGAAACCGTCTTTAAGAAGGGCATCGTAGAAGGCTTGTTGGATGTCCGGCCAGGTGCCTTCTTGTCGGCGTCTGACCGGCATCGGGCCATCAGTTCCGTGGAAATCGTCCCGGATATCAAGGTCCCGCTCCGATTTTCTGAAGAACGGCAGAACCTTGTCGTAGGACCATTCGTCGTTGCCCATGGCGGACCAAGAGTCATAGTCCTCGGGAAATCCCCGTTGCATCGCCTGGCCGTTGATGGACGATCCTCCGCCGATCACTTTGCCTTGCGCCACGTGGATCTCGCCTTGCTCCTCGGTGGTCGTCGCACGCAGTGCCCAATTGTGCTCCGAGTCCTCGCCTTCCGCGTACCGGGTGCCGCCGAACTTAATCTCATCAGGAAGACTGGCAGGGTCGGGGTAATCAGCGCCTGCTTCCAGCAAGAGGACTGAGGTATTCGCATTTTCAGCCAACCTGCTGGCCAATACTGATCCGGCGGCTCCGCCGCCTACGATAACAACGTCATATTTCATGGGTACTCCAAAATAGGCTTCGAATTACGGGGGCCATGCCTTCATCCAAGAAAAGGGACAGCAAAGACTCCCGGAGACTTGGTCCACTAGACCGGGCCGCTCTGAATATTAGCCAGCAACCTCGCCACAATCAAGAGCCGCGGCTGTTTAGGCCGGGATTTGGCGGACATCAATAGTAAAAAAAGGCCCCTCAGGGATTCCTGAGGAGCCTTTGGTGGGCTAGTGTAGGCGTTCGCTAACCGGAGCCAGGCAGCGGGTTGAATTCCTCGGTGCCCAAGTTGTAGTAATGGACTTTTCCGGAACTGACGTTGGTGGCAATCAAACTGAAATGCTCGAACTCCACGTCATTGTGGACGTACATTTTCACGTCCCGCCATTCTTCCGGCGCCAACGTTTGTCTGAACCGCTTGAGCCGTTCCAGAGTAGTTTCCATTCGCCCACTCCTCAATATCCCTATCAAGCAACAACATAAAGGGTTGAGACATCGATAAAAGTGCCGTTCGTCCTGAGATTTCCGGGCCGAACGGGCTGGCTGCTCAACTTCTGGGCCCAAGGCGAAGAGTTTCTTAAGCGTCTTCCACTGCTCTGATCTTCATCGACCTCGTGATCTTTCTCCTGGCCGCCGTACCCGCCCGTTTCTTCGCCCTTCTATCGATCCTAGCCGCCCGCTTTTCCGGATCCCGGTGAGTCGTTTCTTTCGGCATCGTGTTCTCCTTGATTGTCCTTACTCGGGGGTTGGTTCCGCGGATCGGGGATTAAACCGCGTCAAGATCACTTGGTTAAACAAACGGCCTCTACAGGTTGTGTAGAGGCCGATCTTGCGCTTGAAAGTTGGTGACCCGCCTCGGGGTCGAACCGAAAACCTACTGATTAAGAGTCAGCCGTTTTTTCCGTAGGCGCACACAGCAGCCTACCACAAACACGAATTTGAGACTAAAGGCTCAAACCTTACCTAGCGGACAAAATAAATTGAGGCCTTTTTGGAGCCAGAAAGACTGAAACCTATCACCTAACAAAACCACAGCATTGTGAGTTTGTGTGAGACCGCCGGCGACGGGCCGGCCATATTGAGAACTTTGTTCACCATCTACCTGACGATACCTACTTTAATCGCACCCATTTCGAGCGCGCCGCCTCAATGTCACGGAGCCGTGAACCCAATCTCCTTATGGGTGCCGTCGCACAGAGGCGAGTACTCCATACCTAAACATTTAGTGGACGACATACGAGTGATTCATTTTCCTACCGACCCAGAGAATTAGTATTGTTTGGGCTAATCTAACACCAATTCCTAACTCACGGAGAAGAAAATCAATATACTCCCACAATCAGCAGTTACGTTCATGGTAAATGAATAATCCTAAGTAGCAGAGGCAAATGGGTAGAAGCAGGTGATGTTCGAAGGTCAGTCAGTTGTATATTCCTTCAACCGCGGACCGGCTTAGAGCTACTGGGCTAGATCTAATTCATCTCCTGCTCCGGATTCCCAGATAACATTAGTTACAAAGGTGCCATTGACCTTTATTCTTAAGACAGTACCAGTGAAATCATCCCCGTGTTGAAGCACCAATAAAGTGTAAGAACCCGGCTTTCCTGCCACCGATGGAATTGTTGAGGTCCCTACCGGATCTGAATATCCCAACACCCACGCAGTTACCTCTGTCCCTTCTGGGGCAAGTTCCCCACCAATCGTAACTGTCCCGACAAATACGTGAGGTGGATTCTCATTTACGACTGCTGGCAAAGGCAATTTAGGTATAGCTAGAGTTGGTACTGGTGTTGGTACTGGAGTTGGTACTGGAGTTGGTACTGGAGT
>CEQE01089270.1_pt1 | contig 47829 bp, 49 predicted proteins | sample 356201 | NCBI WGS metagenome assembly CEQE01 (sample SAMEA2619970, study PRJEB7988) | marine metagenome | biome: marine biome (ENVO:00000447); feature: mesopelagic zone (ENVO:00000213) & marine oxygen minimum zone (ENVO:01000065); material: "saline water (ENVO:00002010), including plankton...
ACAACGGTTAACACATTGTCAATCACCTGAGCCTTTTTAACGTCAATCTCAAAATTGGCATCCAAACTCATTTGGGTTTGGATAACTCCAGCGGGGGCCTGAGCAAAGCCGATAGGAGTTAATAAACAGAATAAAAACAGAGGAATAAAAATCTTTTTCATGGAATCTCCTTTCTTCACAAATTGATCTTAAGGAAAGTGGAGCTGTTGTCAATGATTGAAAACTAGAGATCTTGCATGGTCATCACAGCTTTTTCAATGCTGCCTGGATAAGCCAAGAATCCTCTAAATTTAAAGGGACTATAGTTTTACCCATAAGAACTCGCTTTTTAAGATCGGGTAGATTGAAATTTTATCATTGTGTATAGAAATCATGCAAACCGCAACATTCGGAAACCCATCGTTTGCGGTGTCAATTGAGACTCAGGTACCAACGGAGAGGCTATTTGTCAACCGTTATTGCTTATCGTTTATCATCGCGGCCAGAAGCGCATCTTCGGCCTTTTTCATCAGGGCGGACTCGTATTCACGAAAGGGGTCTGCATTGATGATGCGAGTGACCTGGCGCAGGCTGTAGCCGAAGGCCCCGGAAAGCTGGGCGGGACGATACCTGGAACAGGCGGTCTTCATGGCCCTGAGCGCGAGTTCTTATCATTGAAATGAACCTTCGACGTGCTAATGTTGTAATCGATGCTTGATGATAATCAGCAAATTCGCGAGATCACAATTCTGAAAAGCATGCTTTGCGAACTGATTCAAGAGCCAAACAGCAGGGGCTACATCCTTATTGATTCATAATAGGATCTTGTTAATCATGTCCATTCTGTCTAATATTTGACCCGAAAGAGGTGCTCTCATGAAGCTGAAGGACATTTTGGCAGGTTGTATCGTTGCGGCATTTTCAATAAAGGCGATGACTCGCATCGGTCCCTGGCGCTTGGCACAAGTAAGTGGATCAACCTGCTGTGTTATTTAATCGGTGTCTCCTTTCTCGATTTCGATTATAACCTAAAAGCGTCTCTAATTTATATCCTAAATCTGTCCACTTTCCTTTGAAACGCTACATGATATAGCGGTACGTTCATCAAGCATTCCATCAATTTTTTTCTGCAATGTCCGGACGCTCCACCGCTCAATACGGCCCATTTCAGCATAGAAATAGGCCGCAAAGGGACTAATCATGATAACAATTTTGAGTCCGATTAATAAATAAAAAATCGCTACAGAACTGCGCATAATTTTTCCACGAAAGTTCATGGTAATTTGTCTCCTTTAAATCAGGATATTAGACGATACTTACATCGGAGAATATAGCGGTTTGTCTTTTGCAGGCAAGGCATAATTTTCGAGATAATCTGAAATAATGAATCAAATGGATATTTTTTACCCAGATCAGTCATTTTATCCAACCGCGCTGGATACAATTGACCCACCTTCGGGGTCGCAGTATTGCATCGGGGTTTCTTTATGTTATATCATTTATTGATAATATTACTGTTTATTCAATAGGTTATGATACAAAAAAACTTTATGCTTGAAAAGTGGCATGCAAATTGCCCAACATTAAAATGAACCATGAAAATATGAATTCAATCAAAAAGAAAAGGAGATATAAAAATGAAAAAGATAAACAAAATATTTATGATTTTGGCCGTTGTTGGTGTACTGGGGTCCGGCATCAACGCGCTTGCCCACATGGACAAAGGGTGTGGTCCTTCAGGATGGGGCAATCATGGATCCGGCCGGCACCACAGGGGCTGGAGTGGTCCAGGATGTGGTCATATGATGGGCGACTTGAACGATGATGATTTTAACAAGATGGATGAAGAACGTCAAGTCTTTTTTAAGGAGACAGAGGATCTGAGACAGGAACTGAGTGAAAAACATCTCGCACTGAAAAGCGAGTTGATCAAAAAGAATCCGGATGTCGAGAAAGCGGCCGGCCTGCAGAAAGAAGTATCAGGCATAGAGGCAAAGCTGGATCAAAAGCGGGTTGAACACATGATCAAGATGAAAGGCATGTTTCCCAACGTCGGCAGAGGCTTCATGGGTAAAGGATTCATGGGCAGCGGACCCATGGGGGGTGTCCCAGGCAATGGCGGTTGCCGGCGATAACAATATACCCATTAACCCTTAACCGGGGATGGCTCCCCCTTTTCGCCCCTCCTTTCGGGGAGCCATACTCAATATCGATCTGATAAAGCAGATAGGGCTCATAGTGAGAGTAAGACCGACAAATTGAAACATTTTGATCGCTATCTTGATAAAATGGACATCACCCGAAAAAACCTCATCCCACTTATTCTCGATGTTTTTACTGAATAATGATAATCCTTCATTTAGCCTGCCTGAATTATTCCAATAGATTTCATGGAGCTTGAAAATCTAATTTGCATGCATATTTTTTTGTTTCCCACCATTGGGCGGTTCTCAAAAGGGTTGTTTAGCATTTGACCGCTCGCGTATGTTATGTGATAAGGCATTGGCCGTTTGCAACAGCCCGACGGCCAGAGAACATTCCCGTATATCAGCAGGGTGGGAGACAAGGAGAAATGTTCATGTCCGAAAATCATCTATACGGTAGCTACACGGCTTGCACATCGTGGAAGAGTCTTTGCAGGATGCTTTAAACCAAATAATAGGGTATTTTCGGAAAAAAGGGAAACATATGAATCATGAAATAAAACCAAACCGACAAAAAAAATGTAAAATACAACGGGTATATATGTTGTTTTTTGCATTTGGCTTGTGGGCGCTTTTTATCCCTTTGGGATTTGCCGATGTGGTCGACGACCTCATGTCTGCCGCCCGGGTAATGAAATTTAAAGCGGAATCCATGGCCATGGGTTTCAGGGTAGATGATGTGGAAGGCAAACGCATCGAGCTAGATGATTTTCGGGGCAAGGTGGTATTGCTCGATTTTTGGGCGACCTGGTGACCTTGGTGTCGGAAGGAGATGCCCTCCTTGGTAAAATTGTACAATGAGTTTAAGCAGGATGATTTCGTTGTTTTGGCTATAAATGTGCAGGAAAAGCGTGAAATCGTGGAAAAATATGTAAAGGGTAACAATTTGCCTTGTCCTGTGCTTTTGGATGTTGATGGAAAGGTTTCTTATGGGTATGGTATCAGAGCTCATCCAGCACATTTTCTTATAGATAGACAAGGAAAGTCGATTGGCCAGGCGCTCGGTGCACGGGACTGGGCGAGTATTGAAAACCGAAATCTGATCCAATATCTTGTCGGGAAATAATAAAAAAGAAAACTGGACATATTGAATTTGATGATAAAAAACCAATTAGAAAAGATCAACCATAACTGATCAGTCTCCAATCAGATATAACCACCGGAGAAAAAAATATGACTGAAATCGGATATTATTCTGTGTTAACTGCGTTTTTTTTATCAGGATATTCGGCCTTGATCGCCTTTTTTGGAATTAGAGGCCGAAAAGGAAACCTGGTTGCCAGTGCTGAAAATGCGGCCTATGCTGTCTTTGGCTTTCTGACCATAGCATCCTTTGTCTTGATATATGCTTTGGTGACCCGAGATTTTCAAATTGAATATGTGGCGCGATATACCAGCAACGGCCTTCCCATGACCTATACCATAGCGGCCTTTTATGCAGGCCAGAAAGGTTCGCTCCTTTTATGGGGCTGGCTCCTCTCCATATTTGCCGCCATTGTCACCTTCCAGAACAGAAAAAAGAACCGGGAGCTCTTACCCTATGTTCTAACCGTGTTGATGACGGTTACCATGTTCTTTACATTTTTGATGGTATTTGTGACCAATCCGTTCGAGACGTTTAATTATCGACCTCCGGATGGGCAGGGCCTGAACCCCCTGCTTCAAAACCCGGGCATGCTGTTTCACCCGCCAACGCTGTTTATCGGTTATGTCGGCTTAACGGTACCGTTTGGATTTGCGATTGCCGCCCTGATCACCGGCCGGCTTGATGCGGTTTGGATCAAGACCACCAGAAAATGGACCATTGTTGCATGGTTTTTTCTGACAGCGGGTAACATGCTCGGGATGGAATGGGCTTATGTGGAACTCGGCTGGGGCGGTTACTGGGCGTGGGATCCGGTTGAAAATGCCTCATTCATGCCCTGGATCATCGCAACAGCCTATCTGCACTCGGTGATGATTCAGGAAAAAAGGGGAATGTTAAAGGTATGGAATATCGTGCTGATTATCTTTAGCTTTCTGATGACGCTTTTTGGGACCTTTATCACGAGAAGCGGGCTGATCGCTTCGGTTCATTCCTTTGGAGAATCGTCTTTGGGGTGGATCTTTCTGATATTTTTAATCGCAAGTCTATTGATATCCCTGACTTTGCTCATCCGTCGTCTGCCACAATTAAAAAGCAAAAATCAGCTGGACTCCTTTCTCTCCAAGGAAAGCAGCTTTTTATATAATAATCTGCTGTTGGTCGGAATTGCCTTTACCGTGCTTTGGGGGACACTTTTTCCGATTATATCCGAGGCGATTCGCGGGGTGAAGATTACGGTGGGCCCCCCTTTTTTTAATGCCGTCATCACTCCTATTGGTCTGGGTCTGCTGTTTTTGATGGGAATCTGTCCGCTGATCGCCTGGAGGAGATCTTCGGTTTCAAATTTTTTAAAAAAGTTTTTTATTCCTTCAACCGCAGCTGTTGCCGGCGCGTTTGTCCTTTTTATTGTTGGAATTCGTCTGTTTTATACCCTGATATCCTATGCCCTCTGCATTTTTGTATTGATAACCCTGTTTTTCGAATTCTTTTATGGTACCAGAACGCGGCATTCGGTTTTCAAAGAGGGTTATCATAAGGCCCTGTGGAATTTGGTGGTTCGAAATAAAAGGCGGTATGGCGGCTACGTTGTTCACTTTGGTGTCGTGTTGGTATTCATCTCACTCAGCGCGAATACCTTCAACCTGGAAAAACAAATAACCTTAAAAAAGGGAGAATTGTTTAGTTTTAAGGAATATAAAATAAGATACGATTCCCTTGTCAACTACCCAACCGCCATTAAGCATGTCGTTGCTGCGACGCTGAGCATTTTCAACAATGAACATAAGGTGGCGGTGTTGGTGCCTGAGAAAACCTTATTCAAAAGCCAGGAACAACCGACCACCGAGGTGGCTATTCACACAACTTTAAAAGAAGACCTGTATGTAATTCTGGCCGGATATGGCGAGGATTGGATAACACTGAAAGTGTTGATCAACCCCCTCGTTGTCTGGCTCTGGATAGGAGGCGTGGTCATGGGCCTCGGCACGCTTATCGTCATGTTGCCGGATCGCCGGGGACAATCTGAATCAAAAAGAAAAAGCGTTGTGAGATTCTGACACATAGGAGACCGATTATGTTGGAATATTTTATATTGATTGGGTTGGTTTTATTTGCGGGATGCTGGATCTTGAGCCCGATCCTGAAATCAAATTCAACCGATTCTGCAATAATCCTTAAAACGGATGAAGCCCTCGGGCAATTGGAGTATGAAAAAAAAGAGGCATACGCCGCTATCCGGGAACTGGAATTTGACGAAAACATGGGAAAAATTTCAAAAGAAGATTTTGGGGCGTTAAAAAAGCAGTATATGCTCGATGCTGTTCATTATTTAAAAAAGATTGACGAATTGCAAGAGAATAAATCAAAAGCAAAAGCCCTGGGCGAGGAGGAAATCATCGATCAAATTGAAAAAGAAATATCCTCCCTGCGCCACGGGGGATCATCGAAACAGAAGGATGTTTTTTGTGTTCAATGCGGCACAAAATCCCCTCCAAACCGGCGCTTTTGTTCTTCATGCGGGGCAAAAATTTGAAACCTGACTCGGTCTGATCTGTTTCAACACCCAAAGGGCAGAGCGGAAACCGATCAAAAAATGGGACCAATTCGAACCATGCGAAATATAATCTTTTTTTTACTTTTATTGTTGTTTCCATCCGGGGTTTCTTTCGCGGAGGAATTACCACCGGGGAAAATAAAAGGAAGCGTACTCAATAAAACGTTAAATGGAACACGTGTGAAAGATCTTGAGATCATACTTTATCAATACAAAGAAAATAAGGGGGCGGAAGTCGCTCGTACGAAAACCGATCCCAACGGATCGTTTCTTTTTCAAGGACTAAATAGAGACAAACAGATCTCTTATTATGCATCTGCTAAATACAAAGAGGTGGATTATTTTAGTGAAATGACCCACTTTCTGAAAAAAAAAGAATTATCCTTCGATCTGAGTGTTTATGAAACAACGGATCAGGATAAGGATATACATATCAAAATGCATCATATATTATTGGAAACCGATAATAATACGAAGGACACGTTCGTGGTGAGAGAAATTATGATCGTGGAAAACCAGGGAGACAAGACCTATACCGGTTCCAAAGAGGTACAACCGGGAAAGAAAGAGACTCTCCGAATTTCATTGCCCAAAAACGCGAAAAATATACAATCAATGTTGCCCTTGGCTGTAAATCCATGGGATGGTTTCAGCACTGTTACCGCCTTTAGCCCGGGGACAAAAAGGATTATATTCTCCTACACGATCAAACCCGGCGGCGCGGATTATAAATTTGAAAAAAACTTGTATCTCAAAACAGATAGCTTTAATTTCATTTTTCCGAAAAATGGGATCCAGGTAAAAAGTGATCAGCTGATATATAAAGGGCCGACCCCGAATTCGGACCAGCGGTTTTCTTATCTTGCGGGAAAAGACATGACCGGGAAATCAAAGGTTGTTATACGACTCAGCTTGCCATCGACCGATAACCTCTTTAAATGGGTAATTGCCGGTCCGGTGATGGTACTGGTCGGGACCGGGTTTGTCCTCTTCCTTATAAAGGGACGGAAACACCGGGCGAAAAAGGGAGATGATCCGGCACAAAAACCGAGCCAAATAACCATGGCCGAACAAAGACAGAAGATTTTGCAAGCGATGGCTGAACTGGATAAACAACATGACGCCGGCCAAATCGATTCAGATAAATATGAAAGCCAGCGGCGGATTTTGATGGAGAAAGCTGTTGAGATCACAAAGATTTTAAAAGATTCATAAGCTTCCAATGGAGAAGCCATGATAAAAAAGAGAAGGTGATAAAATTGAAAAAACGCAAAGTCAAGATATTCATCATATCGTTAGTGACGCTTTCAATCTTTGGGTATCTTATTTACGCAGGGATCAGAGATACAATGACCTACTACCTGACAGTGTCTGAAGTTTTAGCCAAACCCTTACAGTCGTTTGAGGAAGTTGTAAGAGTGGGCGGAAATGTTTATGCGGATTCAGTAAAATGGGATGCCAAAGATTTAAGGCTGTATTTCAAGATGAAGGATGAAAAAGCGAGTCTAAATGTGGAATACCGGGGCGTTGTCCCCGATTCTTTTAAACCTGGCAGGGAAGTAATTCTGGAGGGAGTCTACAGGGGTGAAGGAAAGTTCATCGCCACCACGATCATGCCCAAGTGTGCTTCCAAGTATGAGTGAGGGATTGTAAAGACTATGAAGAAAGCCACAAGGGTGTAGATGAGAAAGTTGCCTTCATATGATTATATTATCGAAGCCAAAGGGGTAAAAAAAGAATTTGGTTTTAAAGCGGTTTTAAAGGGCATCGACCTTCAGCTGAAGGAGGGGGATTTTCTGACCCTCTTTGGCCCCAATGGCGCGGGGAAAACGACATTTATTCAAATCCTCTGTTCGTTAATGCTTCCGGGTTCAGGAAAGGTTTGTATCGTTGGATTTGATCCCCGGTCTGATCGGGAGGCGCTGTGCGAAGTGATCGGATTTGTTTCACACCATACATTTCTTTACCCTAACCTATCCGCCTTTGAAAACTTAAAATTTTATGGGACGATGTATAATGTGCCGGCGCTGGGCGAGAAAATTGAAAAACTGTTGGAGCTGGTCGGACTTGCAGATTTCCCAAATGATCAAGTTCAGACGTTTTCCCGCGGAATGCAGCAGCGGCTTTCTTTGGCACGTGCCGTCATACACGATCCGGTGGTCCTGTTTTTGGATGAACCATACACCGGCCTGGATCAGCTCGGTGCAGAGGATCTGAAACAGATACTCGTTGAGTTTCGAGATAAGGGCAAAACCATCGTCATGATATCCCATAATTTGGATAGGGGATTGGAACTGTGTAACCGGGTTGCAATTTTGAGATCAGGCCGCCTGGTTTACCATGAAGAAATATCCGAAACAGAAATCGTTGATTTTAAGCCGATCTATTTTAAGTACATAGAAAAAAGGCCACTGCCCTTTCAGGTAGCCCTATGATTTTTATTCGAAAACTATGGGCCATCGTTTGGAAAGATCTTCTGTCGGAGCTCAGGACCAAAGAGATGATCCTTTCCATGTGCCTTTTTTCTTTTTTGGTTCTCATAATCTTTAGCTTTGCACTTGGCACAGAGGTTATGGACCTTAAAACAATCGTCCCGGGAATCCTGTGGGTCGTGTTTATTTTTTCGGGCCTCATGGGCCTTGGACGGGCTTTTGGTGCTGAGCGGGATAAAGGGACGCTTTCCGGACTATTGCTCTGTCCTTTGAGTCCCTGGGGAATATATTTGGCAAAAGTGGTCGGGACATTTATCTTTACGGCCATCATGGAGATATTTACACTGTCCATTTTCATCATACTGTTTAATCTCAATCTGCTGCCGGTTCTTCTCCCGATCGGCTTAATAATTTTTTTGGGAACATTGGGCTTTTCAGCCATCGGCACGCTCTTCTCGGCCATGTCTGCGGCAACGAAGTCAAGGGATACCATACTTTCCATACTCGTTTTTCCAATAACCGTTCCGATGCTGATTGCCGCTGTAAAGGCAACAGAGACCATCCTGGCTGGAAAAGCAGTGGCGGAAGTCTACCCCTCGTTAAAGATTTTGATCGCTTTTGACCTGATTTATCTGCTTATAGCTTATTTGACATTTACGTTTATCATTGAGGAATGATGCGAATGACAAAACGAATCTTTGAGATAGCATTTGAAGTCGTTACTTTTCTTTTGATGTTTGCGGCGATTTACGCAATATTCATCTATGCTCCCATTGAGAAAACAATGGGGATTGTCCAGAAAATTTTCTATCTCCATGTCCCTGCTGCTTTTTTAGCTTTTTCAGCTTTTTTCATTACCTTTTTGGCCAGTATTGTTTACCTCTATAAAAAAGATCAAAAATGGGATGTAATTGCTTACTGTTCCGCTGAAGTAGGCGTTCTGTTTTGTACCATTGTTTTGATCACCGGCCCCATCTGGGCAAAACCGGTTTGGAATGTATGGTGGACCTGGGACCCCCGATTAACAACAACATTGATACTCTGGTTTATCTATCTCGCCTATCTGATGCTGAGGGGTGTTGTGAGAGAGAATCAACGCGCAAATCTATCAGCCGTATTCGGAATCATCGGCTTTGCCAATGTACCGATTACTTTTTTTGCCATCCGGCTGTGGAGAACCATACATCCGGTCATTATAACATCAGAGGGCATCAATATTTCAAAACCGATGAAATATACCTTATTGCTGACATTTTGTGCCTTTTTTCTTTTTTTTCTTTCCCTGTTGAAAAACAGAATCAAATTGGAGCGGCTAAAGATCAATACAGAAAATGTCAAAGCAGTCTACGAAGAAATATTTTCATCATGACCCCTAAGATAGAGCGTATTTTTGCCCCTTCGTGGGGATTTGGGAAGATCTTCAAAATATGAATGGAGGACAAATCGATGACAGGAACGCTATATCTTTTTTCTGGTTTTAGTATCACCTGGATCATTTTATTCATCTATCTTTTCAGCATGGTAAAGCGGCAGAAATCACTCGAAATCCAGATTGAAAAAATAAGCTCGAAATTGGAAAAGGTTCAAAACAGCCAAGCCCTCCCATAAAAGTCGGAATTATTAGTCTCCCCGGTTCAGGAAAGCCCACGATATTTCAAGCTTTGGTTCAACAGGGCAGCGATGAGATAAAGGCATGGCCCATAAAAGCGGGTACAAAAGCGATTGATGCTGCCGGCGCAATTCACTCGGACATCAAAAAAGGATTTATCCGTGCCGAGGTACTTTCATATGAAGATCTGATGGATGCTGGCAATTATCAGAAGATAAAAAAAAAGGGACTCTGCGTCTTGAGGGAAAGAATTATATTGTAATGGACGGGGATATTATCGAATTTCGTTGCAATATTTGACCTAACCCGCACTAGTCCATCGTCGCCAACACCTCGAATCCCTCACGTTCGAGGGCTTTTTTATCCCTCTAATCTTGCATTGAGACAGGCGAAAGCAATAGATTCTCCTGCTAGTCTGTTGCGCCGTCATACCAACATTGATGATATCTCCGCCATTGTCATTGATCGTCTGGGACGCTTTATTGGAAGACCCCGGTTCATCGCCGACAACCACATCAATTCGCAAACTGGCGGTCAGGATACCCATCATGTCGATAAAAGCTCTCAGGATGTCGATTCCGGTGATGATTCCAACAAGCATTCCTTTTTTCACGACCGGCATTCCGCCAATTTTGTGCTTATAAATGAGTTGAGCGGCAATCTCTATATCACTATCAGGATCAATCGTAATTGGATCTTTGATCATAAGATCTGAAAGGGTTAGATCTGCCACCGAAGTGACCGCATCCGGGCCATGCGTGTTGCACGGAACCGCTTTGCCCTCTTTTTGTTTTTCTACCTGGGGTTTCGGTAGTAACGAGACGCACAGGTTGCCTTAAGTTGTAACGGTGTTTTTCTAAAACTGGGATGGGGTTTCCAATAGGTGTGATCTGATACAGATGGCTGAAAACCGGTTGACCATTGGATTGTTCCGTATGAAGGTGCTCAGCCTGCTTCGATGATTTCCATTGCAGCTTCAATGGCGAAATAGGTCAGGATCATTTTAGCGCCGGCCCGCTTAATCGCTGTAAGCGTTTCCATCATCACCTTTTGACCATCCACCCATCCCATTTTGTCTGCAGCCTTGATTATGGCATATTCACCGCTGACATTATATGCAGCGATCGGCAGATCAATTTCATCCCGTATTCGACAGATGATATCAAGATAGGGTAGTGCAGGTTTTACCATAATGATGTCTGCACCTTCTTCCACATCCATGGTCGCTTCCCGGATGGCTTCAAGCGCATTGGCGGGATCCATCTGATAGGTTTTTCGGTCCCCGAATTTCGGTGCGGATTCGGCGGCCTCACGAAATGGTCCATAATAGGCCGAGCAATATTTTGCCGCATAGGACATGATCGGAATATCACTGAAACCATTGTCATCCAACAGATCACGGATTTCAGCGACCCGACCGTCCATCATATCAGAAGGTGCTACCATATCAGCACCTGCTTTTACATGAGACAGGGCGGTTTGGGCCAGAAGGTCAAGGGAGGCATCGTTGTCAACGATGTTTCCTTTCAGGACGCCGCAGTGACCGTGATCGGTATACTGGCAAAGACATACATCGGTTATAACCGCAAGGTCCGATACGTTGTCCTTAACTGCTTTGGCCGCTTTTTGAACAATACCGTCTTCGGCATAGGCGCTCGTTGCCAGTGAATCTTTTTTTTTGGGTATGCCAAAGATCATGATTGCAGGAATTCTTAGATCATGTGCTTTTTTGGCTATTTTAAGAAGATGGTCAATGGATAACTGATAATGCCCTGGCATGGAAGGGATTGGATTTTTTACCCCTTTCCCGTCAATGGCAAAAAGAGGAAGGATCAAGTCATCTGTGGAAAGTGTGGTTTCCCGTATCATACGGCGGAAAGCCACGCTTTGCCTCAAGCGCCTGGGCCGGTAGTCAGGGAATAGCATCGGTTTTTTCTTTCATTCAATCGGTCTTTATCGCCGGCTTCAGCATGGTTCAACGGTTTCAGATAAAATTCACTAAACTGGCCCGGAAGGTGAACGCCAATCTGTTAACTCTTTAATTGTAACGGATTTTTCAGTTCATTCTTTATGAGTGTGCTAATAAAAGATTCTGGACTTAAAAGCGCGTTTTTGGTGATAAAAAACCGGTTTTTTCCTGTTTTTTCACGGACGAGCTTAAGACCGTATTCGAAATCCATTGTTAGCTGTTTGTAAAAATTTTCTATGTCTACATAGGAGCTGACCAGCTGGTCAATAATATAGTCGATGGCATCTTCTTCTAGCACAATGTTAATATCATGATTTTTATAAAAATATAGTTCGATCTTTTTCGCTTCATCATAAAAGCTTTTGATTTTATCGATTACACTCCCGATATCCATGATGTGTTTACAGTAGAAAGTGGCAACAATATCAACTCGTGCGGTTGTCAGTGTTAAATTATATTTTTGAGAGAGTATTTTTCTGTTTGCTTCTACATATTCTTTTATCGATTTTTTTTCCTCATTACACTGGTCCTCAAAGGCCGCGTCCATGCTTCGGGGATCCTTTAAAGAAAGGAGTTTCTCAAGAGCCTTCTCAGGATTTTCAATCACCATAACTGTTGCCGGAAATTTTGTGACTTCTGTGGATGGTAACTTCTTTTCAAACAATATGAGTGCACCTTCAACTGCGCTGACCAGACCCCTGGCACCTGTATTTTCTTCAAAGGCGCGATCTGCCAAAACATCTAACAATTTATCTTCAAATTTAATCTCGATGCCATAGGCCGCAAAATCGAGTTTTTTCCCGAGAATTATAGGGTTGTTCGGATTTTTTAAAATATTCAGAAGATCATCTTTGTTCAGCTCATCAAAAATCGCCCTCACAGGAAGGCGGCCTACAAATTCAGATTCAAATCCAAATTCAATCAGATCTTCTGACTTCACATGCTTGAGAAGATCAATCTGCTCTTTCAGGCTCGATATCTGTGCTCCAAATCCGATGTTCTGATCTAAAATCCGCTTCTTTATAATCTGGAAGAGATCACTGAAGGCCCCACTCATGATAAAGAGGATATTCTTCGTATTGACAGCGCGTTTCTCACGTTTTCCGGTTTTTCGAAACCGCTCAATCTCCTGGATCATTGAAATGGGGTCATGGGGAACTTTTAAATCGACATCTGTTTCTTCAAGCGGCTTGAGTAGCGCACGCTGGACCCCGGTTCGTGATACGTCAGCACCGATGATATGGCTGCTGGAAGCAATTTTATCAATCTCATCGATGTATATAATTCCATATTGTGCTAACTCTATGTCGTCATCGGCTTCTCTGACAAGGTCCCGCACCAGATCTTCCACATCACCACCCACATAGCCGGTTTCACTGAACTTGGTCGCATCTCCCTTAACAAAGGGCACCCCGATTTTTTTGGCGATCAGTTTGATCATGTATGTCTTGCCGACGCCGGTCGGGCCCATCATCAGGATATTGTTTTTGATGTTTCCCACCAAATCACTCATTTCATCCTGAGTGGATTCAGCGCGTTTGATGCGGTTGAAGTGCGTACATATTTTTGTGGATAAAATGGCTTTAGCGCTATCCTGTTTTACGATATACCGATCGAGATGGGAAATAAGATCTTCGGGCTTTAAGTCGAAATTGATTTTTTTCTTTTTTTTTGGGTCTTTTTTCTTTTTTTCCAAAGGGGCTTCTTGGGGGAGGGTAATTGGGGGTGCAATTTTAACGTTATCACCAAATTTCTTTGCTAAAAAATCTCCGATCTCTTTTTCAAGCTCTTTATGATCCGGTATTTTTTCATCATATTCTTTCATAGGGGTAACTATAAGCACATCTTTCAAAACATTCAAGATGGACAAAAAAATAGACAAATCTCTGTTTCTCAGAGCGTTCATAAAATGAACATTTAAAGATTGGCGAAAATTTGATCCTCTTTGCAAGAGCTTGAACATTTTGCTCAATAGATCAGGTTAAAATCTGCTGTGCCACTTTTTCTATTGCGTCGATATCTATATTTTAATACGTTTCGCTTTGCAAGTTTAAAGATATTTCATCACAGCAGTGTTAATAAAGAATTTTGGAGGTAGAATGGTAAAAAAAATTTCACGGAAAAGACTACTAAAAGAACCCGATGAGTTTATCACGTTTACCGGGAATTTTTTTCAGTTTGCCAAGAAGCACAGGGTCAAATTGGTATGGTCCTGCGGTGGAATTGTTTCATTGATACTGATCTTTTTAGGAATGCAGTTTTTTTCAACTCGAGCTGAGAAAAAGGCCGCAACCATTCTAGAACAAACCATGTCCCGGTATGAAATGATTTTAAAGGAAAACGATTTGTCCAAAGCGTACCGCGATTTGGGAAAAGATTTTGAACAAATTTTAAAAAGATATTCGAAAACAGGGGCTGGAAAAATTGCAACAGTGATATATGCCAATATGAGCTATAAAGCAGATGAGGTTGACAAAGCCATAACACTATATGGAAAAGCCCTGCAATATTTTAGCGATACGCCATCTTTAAAAAGTATTATCTTGAACGGTCTTGCCCATTCTTATCAAAAAAAGAAAGATTATGAGCATGCGATCGAATATTTTAAAATGATTGCTTCCGAGCCCGGTTCCACCATGAAGGACGAGGCGCTTTTTAACCTGGGCCAAATATACGGTGAAAAAGGGGATATGGAGCAAAAGAGAAAGGTTTTTCAACAGATCATTTCGGACCATTCTGATTCAATCTATATTGAGATGGTTAATGAGGGAATGTCCGGTTGATAAAAAAGACGGTTAACCAGGCCTTCCCGATCAACCGTCTTAATAAAAGAGGAACAGATGAAGATTTAGGTTTAGTACTGCTATAAGGTTGTTGCAAAAAGCTTGCCAACTTTATGGGTATTTTTGAAGGCGATTGAAAAAGAATATATCAATTGTTTTTTCAGCAGGTTATAATTTATTGTTGAGAAAAGACCCCCAGGGAATGATGTCCTTACCATCGCATCAAAGTTTCTAAATGGAAACTGCAGGGTTTCCTTTTGGAAACTTTTAAACTTGATCCATTGCAATGGGTTTTTACAGATCTAACAATTCCATCGCATTTCTGCCGCAAATCCCTTCAATTTCATCCTGGGACAGATCGGTCTTTTCAAGTTCCTTAAAATATCTTATCGGTTCTAAGAGCGGGTAGTCGCTCCCAAAAAGGATCCGATTCGGATCGATAATCTGCAGCGCCACCCGGTACACCGATGGGTCATAGAGGAAAGGCGATGCAGCTGTGTCAAAATATACATTTTTAAAACTCTCTTTTACTTCCCTTTTTAAAAGATTGAAAAAAAAGATGCCGCCGCCCCAATGAGCGAGGATGATTTTGTTTTTTGGGAACCATTTTAAAATCCGATAGATCTGTGATAGGGTATTTTCTGTTTTACCGGGATAAAGATGACCAACAGGCTCGTTGGTGTGGACCATGATCGGTAGATCCTTATCCAGACAGATCGCCATGAGGGGGACAAGCCTGTCCAAGCAGGTCTCATTTATGCCGGACTCATAAAACGCAAATTCGCCAATCCCGAGAAGCCCACCGTCGATACACCGCTCGGTTTCAGAGACAGCGTCGCTGTTGAACGGATCGAAACAGCAAAGACCGATCAGCCGCCCATGATATTTTTGCACAGCATCCATGATGTAGTCATTGTGTCTTTTAAACGTTTCGGTTGTTTTCCAGGGAAATCCGAAGATAACAGATTTATCCACCCCCTGCTCATCCATGGCTTTCACCAGCTCTTTAGGACCAGCAAGTTTTGCCTTTTGCGAATTGTACAAAAGTTTGAACGCGGATTCAGAATGAAAATAAAATTCGCGGTTTTCGCGCATTTTTTTTGGGAAAATGTGGGTGTGGAAATCAACAATCATAGAAATTCTTTTTCAATACCAAAACACCTTTTAATTTAACCCCTCGGGATGGGGATCATGAAGATTTAATGGCAAAGGGTGAAGTATTTATTTGCAAATTAGTCGCCCGTTAAAAATATATTTATTCTTCAATCTGCCAGTAAACAATTTTTTTCATCATCCAATCCACTAAAAAATAGAGAATCAAGGCAACGGTAACAAGCAGGGCCAGCGCTGCAAACATCAAGTCCGTTTGCATGCGGGCATTGGCATGAAGCATATAAAAACCGAGTCCGGCGCTGGAGCCTACCCACTCTCCAACAATTGCCCCGATGGGAGCCACGGCCGTTGCCACACGCAGCCCGGAGGCAAACGCGGGCAGTGCTGCCGGTATCCGGACATGATAGAGGATTGCGGACGGTGACGCATTCATCACACGGCCCAATTCCAGCCACTCGGGCTCGGTTCTCCGCAATCCGTCATAAAAAGCGGCCGTCACCGGAAAAAAAATAATCAGCACGGCCATGGTAATTTTAGACCCCATGCCATAACCCAACCAAAGAACGAGCAACGGTGCTAGGGCAAAAACAGGCACAGCCTGGCTTATGACAAAAACCGGCAGCAGCCAACGCTTTAAAGACCGGGAAGCCATCATGATCAGTGCGCTTGCCGCTCCAAGCAACGATCCAATAACCAGACCGGCGACAATCTCAGCGATTGTAATCCATGCGTGAAACCACAAAGTCTCCCATTTGGCAATAAGCGCCTTTGCAACAGGCAACGGTCCGGGTAAGATATAAGGAGGCGATCCTGTCAGGTACACCACGACCTGCCAAATCAGAATCAAGCCGATACTAATCACCGAAAGGCGTAGAAAAATCATTTTATACTGTTACGACCAGTTGTTCCAGCAGCCTAGCGTGCATGGCCGATATGGCGGGATTATCAAGGTTGCGTGGGGGTTGGCCAGGCGGTAGCACGACACGGCCCAAGCGTGTCGGGCTGCCGGTCATTACATAAATACGATGGCCCAGCCGAAGAGCCTCCAGCGGATCGTGGGTCACCAGCAGAACAGTGGCACCTTGTACCAACTCAGCCGCCAGATTCTGGAGTTTTATCCGCGTCAGCGCATCCAGGGCCGAAAAGGGTTCGTCCATGAGGATAACCGGTCTATCTTCCATCAGGGTTCGGACAAGAGCCACCCGCTGGCGCATTCCGCCTGACAGTGTTGCGGGTAGTTCGTTTGTGCAGTGGCCCAGCCCCACCGCTTTGAGCAGGGAAATTGCGGTTTCTACCCGCTGCCCGGATACTTCTCCCCGCAACCGTGCGCCCATAAGAACATTATTCAGAACGGTCAGCCAAGGAAGCAGAAGATCTTTTTGGGCCATCCATGCTGTTTGTCCTTTGGTTTCTTTGACGCCGCCAAAACGGATGGTTCCGGAAAAACCCTCCCGCAGGCTACCGGAGATCAGCCGCAGCAGTGTTGACTTACCGCAGCCACTGGGACCCAGCAGGCAGGTCCACTGCCCCCCCTTTATCTCAAAGTCAAGGGAGGAAAACAGCATCGCACCGGAAAAGGAGAATGACACGTTCTCCAACATGACTCCCGGTGCATCGGCAAATGTTAAGAAATTGACCATTTTCAGGCTCTTTCCAATACGCTCCCTATCGCCACGAATTGAAGAAATGATGAACCGGCCCGTAACCAGCGCCCAGCTTGTATCCGGCGCCGGCCCGGATGGCTTCGCCGATGTAGGCCTTTGCCGCACGAACGGCCGCTTCTATTGTTAGCCCATCGGCCAGATACGCAGCAATGGCCGATGATAGGGTACATCCTGTGCCATGGTTGTTCCGCGTTCGGATAAAATCTCCTTCAAAAACAACAAGCCGATCCTCACCGACCAGATAGAGCCAATCTGTGCTCTGATGATTTTCCAGATGGCCGCCTTTGATGAGAATGCTTTTACCCCCGAATTGAGCCAGGTCTCGGGCTGCAGCTATCAAATCCTCAGCGTTTCGGATCTTCCGGTTCAGCAAAACGGCAGCCTCCGGCAAATTGGGGGTCACCACATCGGCCATCGGCATCAGGTACGTTTTGATGGCCTCGACAGCATCATCATGTAGCAACTTGTCGCCGCTCTGGGCAACCATCACCGGATCCAGAACGATATTGCCGATACCGTGTTTTTTCAGCTGAGTGGCCACGGCCTCAATAAGCTCCACTGAAAATAACATACCGATCTTAACAGCATCGGTTCCGATATCGGAGAAAACTGCTTCCATCTGTTGTTGAACAAACACCCCTGGAACTGCGTGGATTGAGGTAACACCGATGGTGTTTTGGGCAGTCAGGGCCGTTATAACCGACATTCCATAACATCCGATGGCGGAAAAAGTCTTCAGGTCGGCCTGAATGCCAGCACCTCCGCCGCTGTCAGAGCCGGCGATGGTCAGTACCCGCCGGTAGGTTTTGGGTTCCTGCTCAGTCATCTAATCTGATTCCATACGTTAATTCTGAATAAAGGCACCTATTGAGTTTTAGCCAGCTGGATGGTGTTCATCAAATCCCTTGAAGCCTGTTCCGGGTCTTCCGCTTCAACAATGGCAGATACCACTGCAATACCGTCTGCACCGTTTCGGATCACCTGGGCGGCATTACTGTGATTTATACCACCGATGGTCACCAGAGGGATCTTTATGTTCTTTCTGATTTTCCCCAGCCCATCTAATCCTAAAATCGGGGCTGTATCGGTCTTTGTCGGCGTTGTGTAAATAGGACCGACACCGAGATAGTCTGCCCCCCCTTTCTCAGCTACTACCGCATCTTCCAGTGAGTTGGTTGATATACCGATAAACATGGCATCTGTTACAATCGATCTGGCCATGGCCAGGGGCATGTCGTTCTGACCGAGGTGCACACCGTCAGCGCCAACAGTCAGGGCTACATCCAGCCGATCGTTAATAATTAGAGGGATGTCACGGAATCTGAGAAAATCTCTGATGGCCAGGGCCTGCTCAATAAATTCTCGGGTTGAGCCGATTTTTTCCCGAAGCTGAACACAGGTGACCCCTCCGTAAACAGCGGCTTCAACGATATCCAGCGTCGGTCTGCCGTGGGCCAAGCCTCTGTCCGTTACAAGGCATAATGTGTAATCGATATTTTTCGGTTTCAAAACATGATCCTTATCGGTTAATGGTTTCCTTCAAATCTTGCACCCATCGCGAGATCTGCCGGGGTAATGGTGTAGAGCGCATCGATCAGTGCACTTTTAAAACTTCCAGGAGCAGCGGCTTTTTCTCCAGCTTTTTCTCCGGCCAGTCCAAAAAAGGCTAGAGCTGCAGCCGTGGCGCTGACCCGATCATCATCCACGGCCAGGAAGGCGCCGATGGTCGCCGTCGACACACATCCAGTTCCCGTAACATATCCCATGAGCGGATGGCCGTTTGCTACCCGAATGGTCCGTTCGCCATCCGTCACAAGGTCCATGGGGCCTGTGATGGCAAGGGTGGCTTGAATCTCGCTGGCAAGAATCCCGGCTATCTCAGCAGCCTCATCAACCGTATGAATGGCATCCATACCCTTTGTTTTTAAGTCATTCCGTCGGAGTGAAAGGATTTCTGAAGCATTCCCTCTGATGACGCTTACGCGGGTCTGATCGATGATTCTCACGGCCGAACTCATTCGGAACAAACCGACGCCGGCGCCCACCGGGTCGAGTATAATCGGCGTGTTTAGCTCCGTGGCTTTTTTGCCAGCAAGAATCATAGAGGCGATTCGGCCCTCTGAGGGAGTGCCGATGTTAAGAACCAAAGCGCTGGCATAGGACACCAGTTCTTCCACTTCATTTTCAGCATGGGCCATCATTGGCGAGGCCCCCATGGCAAGTAGCGCATTGGCCGTATAATTCATGGCGACAAAATTGGTAATGTTGTGAATGAGCGGCTTTTTCTCTCTGAGAGCCGCCAGATTCTGTGCTGCTTTTTCAGATAATTTCAACATGACTTTTCTCTTTTACCTGAAAAACAAAGGCCGGTTCCCTGCAGAAACGGCCTTTTACCCAAAAATTAAGTTTTACGTCTTTTCCTTACGCTGGCATTGTCCAGATCAGGTTCAACGGGTGTATTCTCAGGCTTACAAGCCACCCCAGATAATGATTTTTTTGATCCTTAAAAGTAAAAAAAATCGATAATGCTGTCAAGTGAAAAGCTGCTGTATCATGAATTTATTGCAGAAAAGTAAAAATTGACCAAAAGACATTTGCAAACTGACCTTAAAACCGATAAGCATTGAACAATTATTTTAAGGAGGGTCAGAATGTTTACGAGCGCATTTCCGGATAAAAAACGGGTGGCAGAATTGACGGCAAAAATGTTTTTAGAAGTCGAGGCGGTACATTTTCAATCTGATGACCCGTTCCGTTTTACTTCTGGATGGGCCAGTCCCGTTTATATAGACTGCCGTAGACTGATTTCATTTCCTAGGGTAAGACAAACTCTTATGGATTTTTCAGTCTTCGTTATTCTCAGCGATATTGGCATCGAATCGGTGGACGCGGTCGCCGGCGGAGAAACAGCAGGCATTCCATTTGCGGCTTGGATAGCCGATCGATTGATGTTGCCGATGCAATATGTCCGAAAAAAACCGAAAGGATTCGGAAGAACTGCACAAATTGAAGGGACCTTCTCCGAGGGTGATAAAATCCTCCTTGTCGAAGATTTAACAACCGATGGGAGAAGCAAGGTTAATTTTTGTGCGGCCCTAAGAAAGGCCGGTGCAATCGTGTCTCATACTTTCGTTCTTTTTTACTATGACATATTTCCTCAGACAAAAGAGGTCCTGAAAAAGATGGATATGCAGATGCACTACCTGGCGACATGGTGGGATATACTCGATCAATGTAAAACGTTCGGGTATTTTGATGAAAAAACATTGGCAGAGGTTGAAAGCTTTTTACACCATCCAATGGAATGGTCCTCTGCGCATGGCGGGACTTCTATTTTTCAACCGGTTTGACTTAATTGATTCACGGGTCTTTTCAGCCGCGTTTGACCGATCAGGCCCCTTCTTTCAACTCCTGCATTTATGGGGTTTCTGGAAGTTTGATTTTCCCTCTGATATCATCCGATCGATTTAAACCGTTTTTCTCTAAGTATTCGCTTATTCCTTCTATGATGTCAAAGACAACCCAGGGGTCCTGAAGCAGCGCGGTACCAACACCGACGGCTGTGGCACCGGCCAAAATATATTCAATCGCATCCTCCCAGGTCATGATACCTCCAATACCGATAATCGGGATTTGGACGGCGTTATAGACCTGCCATACCATTTTTATTCCGATCGGTTTGATGACCGGCCCTGAAAGGCCCCCAATAATATTTGCCAATTTGGGTTTTCGAGTTTGAATATCGATGGCCATCCCACCCAGCGTATTGATCAGTGCAACCGCATCCGCTCCGCATGTTTCTACGCTTTTTGCTATGGCAGTAATGTCTGTCACGTTGGGGGTTAGTTTTGCGATAACCGGCAGGCTTGTGGTGGATTTGACCGCCCCGATGATTTGGCCCGAAATCTCAGGATCCCCTCCAAAACTGCATCCGTCCGCTTCCAAGTTGGGACAGGAAATATTCACCTCGATTGCAGATATACCTTCTTCCTGATCGAGAATCGTCGCAACTCTTGGATATTCATCGACGGAAAGACCTGCGATACTCACGATTACAGGAACATTATATTGCCTCAGCAGCGGCAGGTCCTTCTGGATAAAATGTCGCACCCCCTGGCTCTGGATCCCAATCGAATTCAGAAGGCCCCCCGTACATTCAGCAATCCTGGGAGTTGGATTCCCCTCGCGTTTTTCTATCGTTATGCTTTTGACAGTAAAGGCTCCGAAAACCCCTAGATCGTAAAATTGAGAGAACTCCTGTCCGTAACCGGACGTTCCTGAGGCAGTTACGACTGGGTTGCTCATTTTGATTCCACATAAATTAGTCGTCAGATCAGGTTTCATGATCCAATACAATATCCTCCAATCTAAAAACCGGCCCTTCGACACAGACCCGCTGTTTTTCAATGGCCTCGCCGTTTCTTACAGATACGACACAGGAAAGACAAACCCCGAATCCGCATCCCATGTAGGCTTCCAGTGATATTTCACACGCTACATTGGCTTGTTTCAGGATAGGGGTGACGGCCTTGATCATCGGTGTTGGCCCGCATACATATGCCCGATCAATCTGTCGATCCATCGCTTTTCCCAGATGTTCGCTGACAAACCCCTTCAGACCGTATGAACCATCGTCTGTGGTGATGAGGGTGTCGGCGCCATACGCCTGGAACTTATCTTCACCGAACACCATGGCTGAGGATTGAAACCCCAACACGACAATCATCTTACTGTTCGTCCGATATAGCTTGTCGGCCACTCCCCACAGGGGCGCTACACCACACCCCCCGCCGAGCAGAAGGCAGTTTGTGGCTTTTTTCGGTATCCTGAACCCCTTCCCCAAAGGGCCCAGAAGATTGACCACATCATCCGGTTGAAGGTCGGTCATGGCAGAAGTCCCTTTCCCCACGACTCGGTAGACAATTTCAAAAAGGGATTGTTCCGGTTTTACAAGAGCAACACTGAAAGGCCTTCGAAGAATAAGGTCCTCCCTGTTGTGAACCCGTATATTGACGAACTGGCCGGGTAGAGTTGCGCTTGCAAGCCTGTCTTCTTGAAGAACAAGTCGATAATGATCCGTGCAAATGCGGGTGTTCGAGACCACCGGGGCGCTGTGTCTTAAGTCCACTTTGTTCATTTTGTCTTGTAAATATTTAGGTAGCAAAGAATAATTATCTCAAGTTTTGATCAATTGAGCAATCTATTTAGACGCTCTTTGCCTATGATTTACCATCACCACCGCATTATTATGGCTCGTCAGAAAGAAAGATCAGAAGAAGCAACTGGGTGCTGTGAAACTAAATGAGGTATAATTTACAGATTTTTCGAAAATGATGACCGTGTATCGCAAATGTGATGGCGAGTGAGAGAAACGCCGGGCGTCGAAAAAGCGTCCACAACAAAAGCCGCCAATACTGAAACCGCTCCTTTCCAAAAATGCCGAGACGGATCCCGGAACGAAAAAAAGCCATGAATCGCTGAAAATCCATCGATGCTTCAAACTTTGGCGCTTTGTACTCTCGCAAAAAAACCTTGACCCGGTGATAGTAGTTCCGGGGGGAATAGATGTGACGGATGATGTTCCGATACCCCTCGCGCAGTGCTTGAAGGTCCATTGCAGTGATGATGTTTGTCGTACCGTCAGTATCACCCGACATCTGGCCGAGCAAACGACCCTCTTTTTTAAGACGTGCATAAAGCCGTGTGCCCGGAGGTGCTTGAAGCAAGCCGACCATGGCCGTCACGATACCACTCTTTTGTATAAAATCAATCTGCCGCTGGAATATGGAGGGAGTGTCACTGTCGAATCCCACGATAAAACCGCCCTGAACCTCTAAACCAGTCCTCTGGATGCATTTTACGCTATCGACCATGTCACGATTTTTGTTCTGTTTTTTATTGCATTCCATCAGGCTTTTCTCGTCAGGCGTTTCGATTCCAATAAAGACGGCATCAAACCCGGCCTCGACCATCATCTCCATCAATGGCTCGTCATCCGCCAAATTTATGGAAGCTTCGGTGTTGAACGGGATCCCCTTTTTGTCTTTCTGCCATTCGATTAAAGCGGGCAGGAGCTGGGTTTTTAAATAATTTTTGTTGCCGATGAAATTGTCGTCTACAAAAAAGACCTGCCCACGCCATCCCAGGTCATAGAGAATATCGAGCTCTTCGATTATCTGCTCCACTTTTTTGATCCGTGACCTATGCCCGAAAAGCGCCGTCACATTACAGAATTCGCAGTTAAACGGACAGCCTCTCGAAAACTGGATACTCATGGATGCATATCTTTTCAGATCGATCAGTTCCCATAGGGGAGGCGGGGTCTTCTCCATGTCGGGCAATTCAGATGTCTGATAGAAACGCCTGGCACATCCTTGTTCCAGATCACTTAAAAAAGGCGGGAGGGTCAATTCAGCTTCATTCAGCACGAAATGATCCACCTCTTCAAACTGGCTATATTCACTGGTAAATAGAGGGCCACCTGCGATAACTTTCAACCCGGCTTTCTTACACGTGGAAATGACTTCCCGGGAGGATTTTCTTTGCACCACCATGGCGCTGACAAAGGCATAATCCGCCCAGGCCAAATCCTTTTCGGTCAGCCGGGTTACGTTCAGATCAATCAACCGCTTGGACCACTGTTCGGGGAGCATCGCCCCCACGGTGACCAGACCCAGCGGGGGGAGTGCAGCTTTTTTCCGAATGAATTTCAATGCATGCTTATAGCTCCAGAAGGTGTCTGGAAATTCCGGGTAGACCAGTAGAACTCTCACTGTAGATTCAATGGACAACGTCCGATTTGTTTTCCGGGTATCATTTTCCAATTGATGCACCCCCCAAATTTGTCTGTCAGGCATTTTTTTGAAATCGGTCTCTTCGAAGATATCTTTATCTGCAGTTTAACGAAAATCAGTATAAATAGCCCACTTTGTGTAACAGGGTCAAGATTAAATTGATTTGCGAATGAGCTTTTCACCTTTCATCGAGATTTCAAGATTGATAATTTTTCTTTCAATTGGTAAAGATGATACAAAATGCCGTCCGGCCTACAATAAAAACCGTTGCAAAGGAGCAATCGATGTATCTCGTAACCGCAAGTGAAATGCAGGAGATGGACAGGAAAACCATTGAGGAATTTGGGCTGCCCGGTAGGGTTTTGATGGAAAATGCCGGAAAAGGTGCAACGCAAATTTTTCTCAGACAGTTTGATCACCTTTCCAACCGAAAAGTGGGGGTCTTTGCGGGCCAGGGAAACAACGGCGGAGACGGTTTTGTCATCGCCCGCTACCTGGCCCAAAAAGGCGTTGGAGTCACTGTTTTTCTTCTGGCACACAGAAGCCATGTCAAAGGGGATGCTGCCGAAAACCTTAAACTCTTAACGCCCCTCGATATTTCGGTTATCGAGCTGCCGGATCAAAAATCGTTTTCAAAGCCTATTAAAATAAATATCCTTCATCAGGACATCTTGATAGATGCCATACTTGGAACCGGGTTAAAATCGGATGTAAAAGGATATTTTAAAAAGGTTATCGAGTTTGTTAACGGATTGAATAAGCCGGTCTTCTCGGTCGACATCCCCTCCGGCCTCAATTCAGACACCGGCCAACCCTGTGGTGTATGCATCCGTGCGCATGCCACCGTGACCTTCGCATATCCTAAAACCGGTCATATTCTTTACCCGGGTGCGGATTATTCCGGAAACCTCGAATTGGTTGATATTGGAATCCCCCCCCATGTGGCCGAGGAAGTCTCTCCAATGCAACACCTCCTCACGCCTGAGCTGATTCGAACCTACATTCAGCCCCGGCCATCTTATGCCCACAAAGGGAACGCCGGCCATCTCCTGGTGATCGCCGGCTCTGAGGGCAAAACCGGTGCGGCGGCAATGACCGCCGGGTCTGCTATGCGAGTCGGTGCGGGCCTGGTTACCCTGGGAATACCCCGAAGCTTAAACAGAGTTTCAGAAACCCAGTTGGTGGAGGTAATGACGTGTCCGCTTCCTGAAACAGAAACCGGTGTGCTCGATGAATCCTCATTTGGTATAATCCAGGGTCTTCTTTCCGGAAAAAAATGCCTCGCCATCGGTCCCGGCCTCGGCACTTCGATTGGTACCGGTAAACTTATTTACAAGATTCTTCGACAAAGCCCGATTCCTATTGTCATTGACGCGGACGGCCTAAACCATCTTGCTGAACATATTGAAATGCTAAAGGATATAGGACCTTCCGTTATATTGACCCCACACCCGGGAGAGATGGCACGTCTTATGCGGATCAGCGTTGGCGCCATCCAAATAGACCGCATCAATTGTGCCCGGAGCTTTGCAACAAAATTGAATGTGCATGTGGTGCTCAAAGGTGCAAAGACGGTCATTGCTCACCCGGATGGACGTATTTTTATCAACCCCACCGGTAATCCGGGAATGGCTTCAGGTGGTATGGGAGATGTACTTACCGGCATGATCGGGGGATTCGTGGCGCAGGGCTATCCAATAGAATCTGCCACCCATCTGGCGGTCTTCATCCATGGCTCTGCCGGGGATTTTCTTGCAAAAAAAAATGGACCGATCGGTTATCTTGCCACGGATGTTATGAAAGCACTGCCAAATCAGATTAGAGATATAGCGGTGGGTATTTGATACGGTTCACAACCTATTCCCTCGATGAAACCCATGCATTGGGTCAACGGATCGGCAAATCCTTTTCAAATGCAATGGTTATCGCTTTAACCGGCGATCTTGGTTGCGGAAAAACCGCCCTTGTGCAAGGGATCGCCAAAGGGCTTGATATTTCAGATGATTATTATATTACCAGTCCAACTTACACGTTTATAAATGAATACCCAGGACGATACCCGTTGTTTCATGTTGACCTTTACCGCGTTGAGCATTCCGATGATCTGGAAAATATCGGTTTTGATGAAATATTGATGGATGATGCAATCGTGGCTGTTGAATGGGCGGACAAGCTCCCGAAAGATTTTCTTAAGGAGCATCTTCATGTCTGCTTTGAAACACTGGATGATACCTGTAGAAAAATCACCATTACACCCCGTGGTAGCAAAGCGGTTGAGGTGATAGACCAATTAAAAAGTATGAAGGAGATTAAATGGGACTGATCGTTAAAAAATTCGGGGGCACATCGGTCGCAGATATTGATCGCATACGCAATGTCGCAAACCGAATAAAAAAAACCTACGACCTGGGAAATAATGTGGTTGTTATTCTCTCTGCCATGGCGGGTGTGACCGACGGGCTGATTGATATGGCAAAGCAGATCACCGATACACCTGAAAAACGAGAACTCGATGTCTTGCTTTCGACCGGAGAACAAACCACAGCCGCCCTGTTGGCCATCACATTAAAATCGATGGACTATCCCGCCGTATCACTACTCGGCCATCAAGCGGAGCTTTTTACCGATCGGACCTTTGGCAACGCCCGTATTGTTGAAATCGGGGCCACACGGATAAAGAACCTTATTGAAAATCACAACATCGTAATAGTGGCCGGGTTCCAGGGTTGTGATCCGGAGGGGAATATTACGACGCTGGGACGGGGAGGATCGGACACAACTGCGGTGGCAATCGCTGCAGCCCTAAAGGCAGATGCATGTGAAATCTATACGGATGTGGATGGTATTTATACCACTGATCCCAATATTTGCAAGAAAGCCAAGAAGCTCGTTAAGATTTCTTATGATGAAATGCTCGAAATGGCGAGCCTCGGTGCCAAGATCTTGCAGATTCGATCGGTGGAATTTGCGAAAAAATATAGCGTTCCGATTCATGTAAGATCGTCATTTTCAGAGGAGGAGGGAACCATGGTCGTTAATGAAGATGTGGATATGGAGAGCGTGGTCGTCAGCGGGGTCACCTGCACAAAGGATGAAGCTCGGATCACCCTAAAACGGGTCTCGGACACGCCGGGTGTGGCTGCGAAAGTTTTTACGCCGATTGCAGAAGCAAATATTCTGGTGGACATGATTATTCAGAATACGCGTTCCGAAGGCCAAACCGATCTTACCTTCACCGTTCCGAAGGATTGCTTTAACGATGCGCTTGATATAGGAAAAAAGGTCGCTGAGGAAATCGGTGCTGAAAACGTTTTCGGCGATGAAAATATTGCCAAAGTTTCTGTTACCGGTGTTGGCATGAGGAGCCACACGGGGGTTGCGTCAAAGATGTTCGCAGCACTGGCCAATGAAAACATAAATATTTTGATGATTAGTACATCTGAAATCAGAATATCGTGCATCGTTGAGGAAAAATATGCAGAGATAGCGGTTCGGGCGCTGCACACCGCATTTGAGATAGACAAAATATAGTTTTTACCCCACACCGTTTATCAAAAACAAAGGAGCAGGTATGTTGCGAGTGGCTTTGCGATGAAAACGTTTGCCACCAATCAGTTGATATTTGTCATCATTTTGGGAATTGCAATCCTAGGGATCTTTATTTACAGATCGTTCCACCCCTTTTAACCGATAAACGGATGAACACTCCGAATTTTGTTCATATCCGTTTGAGCGCTTGTTTGATTTCAGCTGTAATTTGTATTACGGCGCTCCTTGGGTCCTTTGCCTCCCTTATCGGTCTTCCGATCACCAGGTAGTCTGCACCGTTTAAAATGGCCTGTGCCGGAGTGGTAACCCGTTGCTGATCATCAGGCACGCCATCTATGGCCGGCCGTATTCCCGGCGTGACCCCGATAAAATCTTTTCCAAACGCATCTTTTATCATTTGCACTTCAAGTCCTGAGCATACCACACCCATGCACCCTGAATCCTTGGCCATGGCAGCCCTTTTCATGACTAGCTTCGATGCATCTGAATGAAACTCCTCCCTGAATCCTGCCGTATGAAGATCTGTGTCCGAAACGCTGGTTAAAACAGTAACCCCAAGAACTCCAACGTCTCCACCACTCCCTGCTACAGCAGCTTCCAGCATCTGTTTTGTCTCACCACAGTGAACCGTTGCAAATGTTACACCCAAATCGGAGATGCTTCTCATTGTCCGCTTTACCGTTTCAGGAATGTCATGAAGTTTGAGGTCCAAAAAAACCTGCGTATCCCCCGAGGATTTGATCCATTTGATAATCTGGGGACCTGACCGGACAAAAAGCTCTAAACCGACTTTGAACATGCCCACAACATCGGAGAGAAGCGCGACATACTTCTTGGCAGCCGCCATGGACGGAACATCAAGTGGAAAGACAATATAATCCTTTGCAGGTCTCATCTATAATCTTGCGGACTCATTCCATTAAACCGATCATATGCCTTCATAATGCTTTTCGATCCATTCCATGTATGCGCCGCTTTTAACCCTTTCGATCCATTCTTTATTTTCAAGATACCATTGGATTGTTTTTTTTAGCCCTGTTTCAAACGATTCTTCAGGTGCCCATTCCAATTCCGTTTCCAATTTTGAGCAATCAATGGCGTACCTTCGATCGTGCCCCGGCCGATCCTTGGTAAAACAGATCAGATTTCTGCGTGGCCGACCATCTGATGGGGGGAGTATTTCGTCGAGGAGATCGCAAACCGAATTGACCACATCAATATTGTACATTTCACACCGGCCGCCGATGTTGTATGTTCCGCCACGTATCCCATATTTCATGATCATCCAAACTGCTCTGCAATGATCCTTCACATATAACCAATCCCTGATGTGGCGTCCATCTCCATAGACCGGAAGCGATTTCCCTTCAAGGGCGTTGAGAATCATCAGCGGTATCAACTTTTCCGGAAACTGGAACGGTCCATAATTATTGGAACAGTTGGAAATGGTCACCGGCAGCGCATATGTTTTGTTATATGCCCGCACCAGGTGATCTGAAGCTGCTTTGGAAGCTGCGTAGGGGCTATTGGGTCTGTACGGTGTATCTTCCATAAAAAAGCCTGACTTGCCCAGGGTGCCGTACACCTCATCCGTGCTCACATGATGGAACAGAACCATTTGGTCCTTTCTCATTTTTGCAAGCTCCAGCAAATTGAACGTACCGTCTATATTGGTCTTAATAAATGCACCGGGTTGGACAATCGACCGGTCCACGTGGGACTCTGCCGCAAAGTGACATATTGTATCGATTTCATATTTTTCAAATATGTTTGCAATGGAAGCCCTATCGCAAATATCGGTCTTGATAAAATGATAGCGATCGGGAAACTGTTCTTCTATTTTTTTCAGGTTTTCAGGATTACCTGCATAGGTCAGTTTGTCCACATTGACGACCTGCCCCGGAAAATCCGATTCTGTAAGCAGATAATGAATGAAATTTGCCCCGATAAATCCGAAACCGCCTGTCACCAAAATGGTGTTCATATGTTCACCTATTCTGAAATAATATTTAATGCGCCCGGTTGAATATCAAGGGTAACCGGAAGTGTCCCAAGCTGTTCACCATCGACATCCAGAAGCACCTTCTGATCCGCCAATGCTTCAACCTTTTCACCTGAAAGGGCTATCACCTTATCAACCTCTTTTATCTTACCATTGTAAAGTTTCGGAAGATTTAAAAAAACCTCGAAAAGTCCCAAATCTCCGATAACCGTAACATCAAAGAGGCCATCATCAACAACTGCATCCGGAGCAACCCACATTCCACCGCCATGATACTGGGCGTTTGCAACTGCAACGTTCCATATCATGCAATCGCTATTAAAATCATCGCCAACTCTCAGGTGTATCTTTTTTTTCCCGTACAGAAATATAGAAACAAGCGTCGACCAAAGAAAAGAAAAAAAAGGACCGAACATCTTTGTGGCCCTGTTGACACGTTTGACCACTTCACCCCCCAATCCGAAGCTTGCTATATTGTGAAAATAGCGGCAATTTTCACGTCCCTGATGGTCCAGATAAAAAAGCTTGCCCAAATCGATGGTTTTATATTGGGCCGTGGCAATCAAATCGATTGCCTCTTTGATATCGGTAGGTATCTGAACGGTTTTGATAAAATCACATCCAGTTCCATTTGGAACCACGCCCAGAATCAAATCCGACCTGACGGTGTCTTCGGTCTCCATGAGCCCATTGATCACCTCGTTCAATGTGCCGTCTCCACCGACACAGATCAGTAGTCTTGCCCTCTTTGAAATCGCTTTTTTCGTTAACGAAACAGCAGTTCCAGGACCGGTTGTAACATATGTCTCGAAATGCCCCAGCAGATCCCGGGCGATCGCTTCAATGGCAGGCCACACCGATTCTGTTGAACCGTTTCCCGCAGCTGGATTGACAATAAAAGCAACGTCAGAAGAGGACATCATCACCTTTTAATATGGTTTTTTCATTTCTGTTCATAGACTAAAAATTTTCCTCTATAAAGCATTTTTTTCAATCACATGATCCCCATGCCAAAAAATCTATTGAAACCATTTAGATTCCAATGGTATATAATTAATATTAGCTCTTCACGGTTTTCCTTTTTGGGCGCTTTGGACAGGGTCTCCTTTCAGCCTGAACAAAAATTTGGGAGAAAAATGGGTGTAAATGAAGACCAGCAAAGACTTTTGCGATCCCTCCCGGGGGTTGACCACCTCCTTGAACTGACCCAGGCGGATTCTTTTTTCAAGACCGTGCCCAATTCAGTGGTAACCCGCTCCATCCGCTTGGTGGTTGCGGAACTGAGGAAAAGCATTCTCGATGATTCGCAAAATACAGCGGGAAAAAATCTCTCGGACGAAACAATCATTCAAAAAGTCAGAGAAAAGACCGAACATGCCATCCATCCGAATCTGGTAACAACGATCAATGCTACCGGTGTTGTGATACATACCAACCTGGGACGGTCACCCCTATCACCTGATGCCGTTGAAAATCTTTTAACCATAGCCAAAAAATATTCCAATCTGGAGTTCGACCTGACAAAAGGTATGCGGGGTTCCAGATATAGCTGCATCGAAGAGATTCTCTGTGAGATCAGCGGGGCAGAAGCAGCCATGGCGGTAAACAATAATGCCGGCGCTGTTCTGCTTTGTTTGGACACCATTGCAAAAGGGAAAAAAGTGATCGTATCAAGGGGAGAGTTGATCGAAATCGGCGGTTCATTCAGGATTCCGGATGTCATGGCAAAAAGTGGCGGCATTTTGAAGGAGGTCGGTACGACCAACCGAACTCATCTGAAAGATTATAAAAACGCAATCGAAGACAACACAGGGCTCCTTTTGAAGGTCCATACCAGCAATTACAGCGTTGTTGGGTTTTCTGCGGCCGTCACTCTCAAAGAACTGGTTGCACTCGGCAAAACCCATCATATTCCTGTTATGGAAGATTTGGGAAGCGGAACCTTCATCGATTTTTCAAAATACGGGATTATAAAGGAACCGACGATCCAGGAATCTGTGGCCACAGGGGTCGATGTTGTCACATTCAGCGGTGACAAGCTGTTGGGGGGACCACAGGCTGGAATTGTTCTGGGGAAAAAGGACACGCTTAATTCGATCAAGAAAAATCCGCTGACAAGGGCCCTTCGGATTGACAAACTCACACTCGCTGCTCTTGAAAGCACGCTTTTAGCATATCTGGATGAAAACAGGGCGATTGAAACGATTCCCACGCTGAAAATGCTGACCATGTCGTTTAAGGCCATTGAAATGAAGGCCGAACGGCTTTGTCATCTGTTGGAAGATCTGAAAGACCCGCGTTTATCTGTCCAACTTGTCGGCCTCTCCTCCCGCGTGGGGGGCGGGGCACTTCCCCTTTTGGAACTGCCGACCAAATGTGTTGCTATAAAAATTAAGGAGATATCTGCCAATGCCATCGAAAAGTTTATGAGAAAAAATTCAACCCCTATCATCGGCAGGATAGAAGAAGATTTCTTCATCCTGGACCCCAGAACCATACAAGATGATGAGCTTGTAATTATCGGAACCGTTTTCGAGAACCTGTTAAAAAGGAACTGAACCATGACGTCAAACCGGCAAAGAATTTTCCACATTCGCCGTTCAACCCAAGAATTTCTGGTTTCCAAGACAGATTCACCCACCAAAAAAGGAAAAACAGGCAAAACACCACTTATCAACTGGAATCGAGTAAAAAAAGAATTCCCGGATTTGGTTTTAGATCGACCGATTGCCGATCATGCTTTGACTATTCTCCATTCTTCTCGGAAATTCGGTGCCATGGCGATTCAAATAGACAATTTTCAGGCTAAATTGGAATCAGAAGATGAAGATGATGGGACGAATGTTTGGATAGACGTTGCCAAAGCTATTGACGAAATATGCCGAAAGGAAAATGGAATCTGGGGACCGCTCACCAGGGATCTCTTTGGATGTGTGTTTTCTGAAAAAGACGATCTTTTCTGCCGAAAAACCGCCAAAAAAATTCAAACCCGCCTCTCATCGTTTCGAAACGAGACGATTTCAATCGGTATTTCCACCTATCCGATGCTCAATTTTAAAAAATCCCAGACCATTGAAAACACCCATAAGGCCCTCGATCATGCCGCCTTTTTCAATGGAAACAGCATAGTTTTATTGGATGCCGTCAGTTTTAACATCAGCGGTGATAAACGGCATCAGGAAAAAGATTTTCAGGGCGCCATTAAAGAATTCACAATCGGACTTATGATCGATCCTTCGAATGTAAACTTACACAACAGCCTCGGTGTATGCCACGGTGTTCTGGGCTCATTGGAAAAAGCACTTGAATTCTTTGATGCGGCCTTGTGGCTAGACCCTGACGAGATCATGGCTTTATATAACAAAGGCCTCATATTTATGATGAAGGAAAACTGGCAAAAAGCGCTCGATTTCTTCCTGCAAGCTAACCAATCTGGCGAAGCTGTTTTTGAAATTTTGTTTCAAATCGGCAGAATTTATCTCCAAACAGGAAAATCCAAAGAGGGAAGAAAATTTCTCGAAAAAGCCGTGAAACTTCAACCTGATTCCGGATCTGCGTTCCGTTTTCTGGGAGAAAGCTATGCTGTAGATGAGATGATCGAAGAAGCGATCTATGCCTATACCAAGGCAGTAAAACAGAACCCGTCTGATGCGGCATCGTTTTCAGCACTGGGCCATTTTTTTGACATCCAGGGTGAAAACTCCGAAATTGCTACCACTTTATGTGAACAAAGTGTCAGGTTATCGCCTGAGAACGGACTGTTCAGACATCGCCTTGGTGAAAGATATCTTAAGCAAAACAGGCTCGATAAAGCCCTGGAACAGTTTCAAAAAGCCCAGGCACTGGGCTATGACTCCACAGAGTTTATCGAAAAAATCAACAACAACCATACGGCCAACAGATCGCAATAGTATCGATGAGAGAGATCATTCAGAAAATACTCGAGGAGAGCATCGATGTAAAAAGCCGATCGGTTAAAAAAAACATCGATCGAATTATCTCAGGCGCGGACAGAATCGCCACCAGCTTGGCCGCCGGTCATAAGATTCTTATTTTTGGCAACGGTGGCAGTGCTGCAGATGCGCAGCATATTACCGCCGAGTTTGTAAACCGATTTAAAATTGAACGCCCGCCCCTTGCCGCCATTGCTTTGACAACCGACACCTCCATCATCACCAGCATCGGCAACGATTATCAATTTGATGATATTTTCGCTAAACAGATCCACGCCCTGGGGAAAAAAGGCGATATTGCCTGGGGCATCAGCACCAGTGGCAATGCAAAAAATGTCATAGAGGGGGTAAAAGCGGCAAAAAAAAATGGGATCTTCTCGTTTGGTATGACAGGCCGTGGGGGTCTCCTGGCAAAACTAACCGATCTGGCGTTTCGTGTGGAGTCGGACACCACCGCAAGAATACAGGAAGTACACATCACTCTGGGGCATATACTTTGTAATCTGGTCGACAGGATCCTGTTCCCGGATCAGTTTAAATAAACACTCAAGTTTCAAATGATGGCGCACATTTTTAAACCGATCGATAAAACCAATGTCAGAACATTCTCTCTTTTCGAGAGAGAGAGCAAAGTGTCTGTCGATGATTTTGCAAAACCGTGGGAAAAGGGAGGCGGTTTTAAAGATTTCCTCGGCAAACTGCCCAATATCCTTGCCGGTGATCATCTCAAGGATGTGATCTCTTCGGTTGTTGCCGCATTTTTTGAGAAAAGGACCATTGTCTTCGGTCTCGGCGCCCATGTGATCAAAGTGGGATTAAACCCGGTGGTCATCGACCTCATGAAACGGGGGGTGGTCTCCGCCATTGCCTTGAACGGTGCGGGAATCATTCATGATCTTGAGCTTGCTATGACCGGAAAGACATCCGAAGATGTTACCGTATCAATCGAAAACGGAACCTTTGGAATGGCCAGCGAAACGTGCAATTTTTTAAATGATGCTGTTCAAAAAACCAAAAATGGAACCAACGGGTTGGGTCAAGGTGTAGGCCGGCATATCCTTGAAAAAAATCTCCCTTTTCTTGAGAAAAGCATCCTGGCAACCGGTGCTCGCCTGGGCATACCGGTTACGGTTCATGTGGCCATTGGAACCGATATTATTCATATGCATCCCGGTTTTGACGCCGGAAAAACCGGTGAAGTATCCCATCGGGATTTCATGACGTTTACATCCGTAATTGCCACCCTTGAGAGGGGCGTATACCTAAATATTGGATCCGCCGTCATTCTCCCGGAAGTTTTCTTAAAGGCGGTTGCCCTCGCCCGGAACCTCGGCCATCAACTGAATAAATTCACCACCGTCAATATGGATTTTAACCGGCATTATCGACCCCTTACCAACGTGGTGGACCGACCCACATCCAAAGGCGGAAAAGGATTCAATCTTGTAGGTCACCACGAAATCATGCTGCCACTGATTGCTGCCGGTATTATTGAAGAGTTGAAAGGCTCATAATATTTCTTTTCCGCGCTCCTTCACGGTTAGAATATCTCCCGTATCTTTTAAAAAAAGGACAACGGTCCCCGGAATCATTTGCCATTGCCAGTTGATTTTACAAATGATAATGATTATTTCTTTTTCAGTTAGGGCTGTACAAGATTTTATAAAAAAAATACAATTCATAGCGGTAAAAAACACCGCCTTTTAAGCAAAAATAGGCTGTCGGATAAGGAACGAATAAATGCCGATTTATGAATATCATTGTGAAACTTGCGAAAAAGATTTTGAACAACTCGTTTTTGGAAAAGAGGAACCAGATTGTTGTCCGGCCTGCAACGGGAAAAATGTCTGCCGGCTAATGTCTGCCTGCGGCTTTGTCAGCAAAGGCGGTGGTGGTCAAACCGTATCTTCTGCTGCTGGATCTTCCTGCAGCGGATGCGCCGCCACCAGTTGTGCGAGCTGTGGATAAAGTTCCGATGTGTTAATCTCACAAAAAAGATCCTCTTCTCAAATCTGGCTGTCAACGCAGGGATCGATACCATTAGCCTTCAACAAGCGGTTCAGCTTCGCCCCACAAAACTATGCTTGAGATCGCTCCTGCCAGGGGCAATCTCGATACGCACATTCGAAGACCTGAAACAGAAAATCCATATGCTATCAATGAAAAATAAAGTCTTTCTTGTCGGCACAGGACCGGGTGATCCGAAACTGATTACACAAAAGGCCTTGGAATACATCGAGAAATCGGACGTCATCATCTATGATTATCCTGCCTCCACGGCTTTATTAAAACATGCCATCGCTGCTCCCGCCAACGGCAGGGATTTTAATGCATCAATTAATTGTACACCGCGCGCAGCCGATCTATTAGCTGGCGCATGCGCAGCAGCTATTGCATACCTACTTGAACCAAAAATCTAAATTTAACCCATACAGCCAAGGGATTGTTGTTGAAACGCCTTCCCTGTCCAGTTTTTGCGGCAACTGCTCGTAGTGTTTTTTTTAATAGCGTGCTGTTGGGAGCGTTGTAGTAGGTAACGATTATCGTATTGCGTTTTACCCGAACGTCTCCCTCCAAGCCTCTGAGTACACTGCTGGCAAAGTGCTGTGAATTCCAGCCTGCAACCGGAGCGCCAATACGCTGACAAAGCATATGCAGCGCTAGGAACTACTTTTTCTTGAATTCCTTGTTCGCCACTTGCCGTAAACTGACCTTCTCCAGTTTTTCTGTAACCGTCTTGGGGAGTTCCAGGAAATTGGCACTTATTTTTTAACATCAATTGTAAAGTGTGGTCAGTCCATTGTAGGAATTATTGTAAAGCCGTGCCGCATTCGCTACAGTACTTGTCCGGTTCTTTTACCGGTACCCCACAATTGTGGCAAAATTTGACCGAAGATCGCTTTTCAAGTTCTGCGTAGAAAGGCTCACGGATACTAGACGAAGAACGGCGGGAGACAATCTGTAAAACCAGGGCGACAACTATGATAAGCCCACCGGTAACAATAGCTACCATGGGCCAGTTAATACCGGTGCCGGCGGTTGACGTGGCGGGTAACCCGGGTGCTTGTATGCCGGTATTTGAAGGCGGCAGTCTTTCAACCGATAGTTGAGAAGTGGTCATATTGTAATCCACATGCAGTGAAAAGGGTTGCCCGGACGGGACCGTTCGTGGGGAGAAGATGTGATAATCGAATCCGTCCCCGCCCTTTGAGATATTTCCGGTGGCAGGCTCGGTTTTAAGGGAACCGGATGCGATTGGCTGCTGCACCTTTAGTTGAAATTGATTAACAGCTACATCAGCCAACCAGATATAGTCAAAGGACCGCTGGTTGTTGTTGACCTTGTACGGCAGATAGTACTCCACCCTGAAACGTAAATCCGGTGTGATGAACGTCAGTGTACCGGAGGGATTTGTGCTGAAAAAGATATCATCCTTCATCATGGCATCACTGATATCTATGCGCGCAACTGCGTTGAGCTGGGCGGTCTCGGGTAAGGGAAGGGTAACGGAGGCAGGAAACCGGGTGTCGCCAGGCAGTGTACCGGTCAACAAAACCAGGACGGACGCTTTGTCATAGTCGGGCCAAATGTCAATAACAAGGGAGTCGAAAACTGTTACCGGGCTTTGTGCCAAGCCGGTGGCCAACGGCATCAGGATAAAAAAAATTAGTAGCAGAAAGGAATTGCGTTTCATTATCATTCTCTACAATCTAAAAAGTCTTTTCCCCTTAGAAAGCCCAATTGTAATCGGTCGAATTGACTGATTTGCTTTATTTTTTTGTTTTGGCTTCTCATTTGGGCCCGCCACATTTTGCCCCTCTGCGTCGAACTTCCCACCGTGGCATGGGCATAAAAACATGTGGTGATCCCTGTTTGGGTTTTATGGAGGATGTATTGGTGTTAAGTGACATTCGTGTATTCCATCAGTAAGATAAAAAAATTCGATTACCCGTTTGCTAAATGCATACCCCTTAAGACCGTTCATCAAACTCCTTTAATTCTTTTTCCAGACGTTCCTTGTATTCAGCCAGGTGGGCATCTTGAGTGTGGGACACCGTTTCGGTCCGAACCCCTGCGGACCAACGGTGAAGCAGAAAATATATTGCGATTGCCATGGAGGCGACGAATACGAACGGCAAAAACCACAGCATCAGGTTAAATCCCTTTTTGCTGGGTTTGGCTATGATCCGTTCTCCGTACTTGCTTACAAAGTATTGTAATATCTCCTCTTTGGTTTCGCCCCGGTGTAGCTTTTTTAGGATCAAATTCCGCATTTGAATACTGGTGCCGCTATTTGATTGCGCAATCGTCTGACCAGAACAGATAGGGCACATAATGACCTCGTAGAGTTCTCTGGCTGTCTTTTCCAGCTCTTCTTCCGCATGAAGATTGGCGATAATCGGCAGGTTCGGAAAAAGCAGAATCAAAAGCATCAGCCCGGCAACGATGATTTTGCACTTCATAGTTTCATATCCATTTTATTTTAACAATCCGCCTTTGGTTAGCCAATAGTGCATCTGGTAGGATCCGGATATCAGAAGGAGGGCGCCTGCAACTCTCCCCATATAGGGTAAGAGGCGGTGAACGTAGGTGGTCAGCCCTCCTTTGAAGAGAGCAAAGCTCAAAGCCAGTATGGTCAGCACGGATCCCATACCCAGTGAGTAGCTGATGAATTGAAAAATGCCGTTTGAAAAGCCCTTGGACTTTATGACACTTCCAACCACCACCAGAAATACGGGAAGCGTGCAGCCCAAAGAGGCCATCCCGTACCCGACGCCAAAAAGAAAGTAAGTCCTGAGCCCCTGGGATTCAGGGTTGCCGATCAGGTTTGCAAGGCGGCCGGGAATCGAAGTATATATTGACTTTCCCGCCAGCAGAAATAGACCGAGGCAGACTAGGACAGTTCCGACGAACAAACCAAGCCAAGAGAGGTACTGCATGAGAAAATACCCCCCAGCCCAGATGATCACCCCGACAAATGAAAAAAGGACCGTAAATCCAAGGGTCACCGCTGTTCCAATAAGCAGCGCTTTACCCCCTTTGCGGAAAAGATGGACAGAAGCAGGGCCGTCATCATGGCCGCCTAGATAAAGGGATAGATACGCCGGCAACAGGGAAAAACCGCACGGATTAACCGTTGAGACCATCCCTGCGCCGAAAGAATACCCAAAGGGGAGCAAAACGGCCACCGCATTCATCCAGTTGGCCAGAAAGATTTGCAATTCATTCATTCCATGATTTCCTGGGTTGAACTGATCAGCACTTTTTTCTCTATGGCGCCAACCCAGCGGCTAACGATCTCTCCTTTTCGCGATATGAAAAAAGTAACCGGAAGTCCCGAAACCCCATAATCGATGCTGACCTCTCCGGTCGGGTCAGGTGCGTTTGGATAGGTGATATCGAATTCCCGGATATAGTTCAGGGCATCTTCCTCTTTATCCTGGATATCCACCCCAATAAAAACCACGGCTCTATCCTTATAGGTGCGCCATGTTCTTTCTAAAAGCTGCGCTTCAATCCTGCAGGGGGGGCACCAGGATGCCCAGAAGTTGATAACAATCGGCTTGTCCTTCAGGCCGGCCAGAGAAATTGTGTTTCCCTTGAAGGTCGTCAAGATGAAGTCAGGTGCCGGCTGATTTACCATGGCGATGCCGCTCAACCCGGTTATCGGTTCCTTGTTCAGCATGCCCCACACCAGAAGTCCTAAAAAGCCGATAAAGACCATGGCGGCAATTGCAAACACTAATTTGTTATAAATTCTTTTCGATTCCATAAATCTGTTAAAACCTCATATGGCGTCACAGAAAGATCCAAACAATAGGATTTGCACCCAGGAAAAACCGATCTGGTGTTTTATAGACCGAAATCCCCTCCGAAGAAATTTTTTCACCGACGATTTGTATATGAAAATAATGAAAAGAGAAAGCAAAAAAACATTCTCTTATTACCTTTGCGAGCCGAACAGATTGCAACCAAGGATTTAATGTTCATTTTTTGAACATTTACAAGCAGGCATATTTCATAGCCCATTCTGAAAACTTTTCTTAGCGATCTTACCCACAAATAGACGAAGGGTGAATATAATTTTTCAAAAAAATAATGGGGCTTGGGAGCTTGGATTAAAATTCGTTATTGGTGTGGGGAAGATCTCAATATATATCCTTTGACCTGTGATAGCAAGATTGTCTATGATGATCCGAGTTTCGAGTTTCGCACCCCCAATCCAGCGGCATGTTGTATCCGGCATCAGGCCCGCGATGGAAAGAGTTGTCCGATATGTTCAGAAACTCCGACGATTACCGATTTCCCGTATAAAGTTGGTCCGTGTCTTGTTGTATACGGCGGTTACACTATTTGGAGGAATAATACGATGGATGAAATTGATATGGATAATGAAGATGAAAAAAAATCTTCGGATCAAGATAAAAAATTTTTAAACCCAACCCCGATGCTTGATGAGCTGGAAGAAGGTCCTTGGCCCAGTTTTATAACCGGCATAAAAGAATTGGCTGAGCGTACCAAAAAACCAATGCTCAGGGGCGTAATGGATCAGCTCGAGTATTCCTACCAAACCCGGATGGGATACTGGAAGGGTGGTCTGGTCATGGTACGTGGATATGGAAGTGGAGTCATCAGTCGCCGGACCATGATCAAAGATAAAATTCCGGAGGCAGCAGAATTCCACACATTCCGGGTTCAACCTGCTCCGGCTTTACACTACAGCACAAAAATGTTAAGGGATCTTTGTGATACATGGGAAAAATACGGTTCAGGCTTGATTACCCTCCATGGTCAGACTGGGGATATCATGCTCCAGGGAATTGAGGAAAGCAAAATTCAGGAATGTTTTGACGCGATCAACCAGGCAGGATGGGATCTTGGCGGAGCCGGTCCAGCCATGCGCACCGGCGTATCTTGCGTGGGGCCCGCCCGGTGTGAGAACGCCTGTTATGACACACTGAAGTTACACTATAGGGTTTTGAAATATTTCACAGAAGATGTTCATCGTCCTCAATATCTCTACAAGTTTAAATTCAAGTTCTCCGGTTGCCCCAATGACTGCAGCAATTCCATTTTTCGTTCTGATTTGGCCGTTATCGGGTTGTGGCGGGATTCCATCCAAATGGACTCTACGGAAGTGCTGGATTGGATTGAGAAAAATGGCACAGATTCCCTGGTGAATAACGTGATTAATCGTTGCCCAACCAGAGCCATATCGCTCGAACACGGTGAAATGGTTATTGATAATAAAAACTGTGTTCGTTGCATGCATTGCCTGAACGTGATGCCTAGGGCGTTGTCACCTGGAAGGGAACGGGGAGTGACTGTGTTGGTTGGCGGGAAAAATATCCTAAAAGTAGGCGCCATGGGTTGCACAATGGTCGTCCCTTTTTTCAAAATGGATGCCGATGAAGATGTCGATAAATTCATAGAATTGTGTGAAAGCATTATCGATTGGTGGAATGACAATGGATTCGAAAAGGAGCGTATCGGCGAAACCATTGAGCGGGTTGGACTGAAACAGTTTTTGACCGGGGTCGGTTTGGAAGCCTCAGTCGATATGGTCGCCAAACCGCGGAGCAATCCCTATTATAAATCTAAATACTAGGCTACTAATTCTCTTAGTATCAAAAAATTAGGAAAAGAACATGAATGTCAAAAGAACATGGAAAACTGTTGAATCAGGTCCCCGCGACTATCAGGAAGCTCTCCATCCGGTGGTCAAAAAAAATTATGGAAAATGGAAATACCATGAACTCCCCAAGCCAGGAATATTAAAGCATGTCGCAGAAAGCGGGGATACGCTTTTTACGGTCAGGGCCGGCACACCACGTCAGGATTCGGTGGATTTGATCCGGCGGCTTTGCGATATCGCTGATAAGTATGCCGACGGTTATCTCCGATTTACGGTTCGTAACAATGTGGAGTTCATGACACCGGATGAAGAGAACGTGGAACTAATGGTCAAGGAACTGGAGGCAATAGGGCTGCCGGTCGGAGGCGTCGGACCCTGCGTCTCGTCAGTGGCACATACACAAGGGTGGCTGCACTGTGATATTCCGGCCACCGATGGGTCCGGTGTGGTCAAGTCCATAATGGACAGTTTGTATGATGACTTCAAAAACTGGCAGATGCCGAGCAAGGTAAGGCTTTCTACCTCATGTTGCGCCATTAACTGTGGAGGGCAGGCGGATATCGCCATTGTAGTCAAGCACACCCGCCCACCCCGCGTCAACCACGAGATCATTGCAAACACCTGTGAATTGCCAAAGGCAGTTGCTTGCTGTCCCGTGGCGGCAATCCGGCCAACGGTGGTTAACAATAAGCAATCAGTGATGGTCGACCATAAAAAATGCATGTATTGCGGTGCCTGTTTTGGAGCCTGCCCCGCAATAGAGATCAATCATCCGGAACACTCTAAAATTGGTGTTTGGGTTGGCGGAAAAAACTCCAATGCTCGTTCCAAACCCTCGCTGGGGAGCCTGGTGGCCCATAACCTGCCAAATAATCCGCCACGGTGGCCGGAGGTCAATGAGGTGATCAGGAAAATTTTAACTGCCTTCAAGAAGGAAGGCCGCCCCTGGGAGCGATTGGGAGAATGGATCGATCGGGTGGGCTGGAAGCACTTTTTTGAAGAAACCGATTTAATCTTTGAAAAGGATATGATCGATAGCTATCGTCATGCCAGAACCACTTTTAACCAGTCGGCGCATGTTCGTTTTTAAGAATTGATCAAAAATAGGTTTCCGTTTTTTTTGAACCCTAGAGATGGAGCAGATGTATGAGTATCAAACTTACGGAATCCAATCCCATCCTTGACTCAGCGTTAACATATCAATTTCCGAAATACTGCGAAGAGCAAGGGACAGACAAGGTCGTTGCCTTCGGGAACCAAAGCAACAAATGCCCTATCTATGTACTTCAGGTTCCACCCTGTACAGTGGGATGTCCGGCCGGCAATGACATCCGCTCCTGGCTGACCATTGTGCAGAAAACCGACCAGAAGAAACGTAGCTGGGAGGAGTCATACGAACTGGCCTGGCGGGAAGCAAGCAAGACCACCCCGTTTCCTGCGGTCTGCGGTCGTATTTGTCCGTATCCGTGCGAGATTAAATGCAACCGAAGCAAGAAGGAGGATGGTGCAGTCAATATTAACGCCTTTGAGCGCTGGGTCGGCGATTATGGCATCACCCACGGGTTGCGGCATGAGAAGCTGACGGAAGAAGTCATGGACAAAAAAGTGGCTGTAATCGGTGCAGGCCCGGCCGGTTTGAGCTGCGCATTTCAGTTGGCGCGGCGCGGCTACCCCGTGACCGTATTTGAAGCTTTTCCCATGCCAGGCGGTATGCTTCGCTATGGTATCCCGCCCTACCGGCTTCCGCGCAATATCCTGGATGCGGAAATCAAAGCCATCAGCCGGATGGGTGTCGAGATCCTGTGCAATACGGTTATCGGTAAAGATAAAAGCCTCGATGACCTGAAGGCCGAATTTGATGCTATATTCATCGGCATTGGTGCCCATGAAGGAATTAAACTGGGGGTCGAGGGCGAGGACGCTTCAAATGTCATCAGCGGGGTAACGTTCCTTAACATGGTCAACTCCGGTGAGACCGTGCATGTGGGGGATGATGTGGTAGTCATCGGCGGCGGTGACAGCGCCATTGACGCTGCGCGTGTCGCCCGACGTTTTGGTGCCAAGGTCACCATCCTATACCGTAGAACGCGTACGGAAATGCCGGCCATCGAGCGGGAAGTTGATGAAGCACTGGCCGAAGACATTGACATTCGGTATCTGATCACTCCGATCGGCATCCGCACAAAGGACGGGAACGCCGTTGCCGTGGAGTGCCTCAGAATGGAACTGGGCGACCGGGACGACAGCGGCCGGCGAAGACCGGTCCCGATTTCGGGATCAAATTTTGAGGTGCGGTGCACCACCCTGATTCCCGCCATCGGCCAGCGCCCCCAATGGAAGGAGGTCAAACGTTATGTTGGCAAAAACGACTGGCTTATGCCCAACGAAAACTGGTCGGTAGATGAGGGTATCTACGCTGGCGGCGACGTTGTCAACATGGGCCTGGTGACCACGGCCATCGGCCACGGGCGAAAGGCCGCCGAACGGATGGATGCGCAGCTCAAGGGACAGCGTTTCCATCCGTCAGATCAATTGCGGATCGTAACCCCTGAAATAATGCACCTTGAATATTACGAGACGTTAAAGCGCAACGAGAGAAAATGGGTGCCGGTGGCGGAACGCTTGGGCGGCGGCCTTGATCTGGAAGTCGACCTATGCATTACCGAAGAGCAGTTCCGCGACGAGGCCATGAGATGCATGAGTTGTGGGGTTTGTGTTGAATGCAATCAATGTTTAATATTCTGTCCCCAGCAATCCATCTCGACATTTCCAGAAAATCCTATCGGTGAGGTAATGTACACACATTACAGCCAATGCGCCGGTTGCCATATTTGCGCTCAGGTTTGTCCATGCGGCTATATCCAAATGGGGATGGCAGATGGACTCTAATCTTTGTCAGGAGTGATATTCATGCATGAGGATTTAATTGGTCAAATTATGGAAGCCATCGACCGGTCGAAAGAATGGGCAGAAAAAGGGTGGAAGGTCACCTTTGGGAGAAGAGAGGTTGAAGTTTCTTCATTGCATCAAGCGCAAAGCCTCCCTCAAAACGTTGTGTGTCGCGAAGAGGCAGTGAATTATTGGACCAATGTTGAACAAACAGGGAGGGAAGCTGCCAAATATGGAAAAAAAGCAATAGCCGCTTTAAAAAGAAATGATCTCAGAGCCGCTGAAGATGCGATCTATTTTTCAAAATACCTTGAAAAAGCGTTTGCGGACTACACACGAACATGGAAACCGGTGCATGAAGCGGTCAAAAGAGAATTATTCAAATGAAAAAAAATGCCTGAAGAAATATGCTCATATGATGTAAGATGCCGAACATGCCATACCCTGTTCAAGGTGCAACTTTTTGAGAGCCACGAAAAAAATCTGTTTCTGGCTGATAAAAAAGATTGGTATTGTGAGAAGTGTAAAAAAGAGTATTTCAGTAAACAGACAGAAAAACTCACAAGGGCGCAACAGGCCATTGGATTACCCGAGCTTAAAGGTTCCCAGAAGATGGTATCATGGGCGGTGAAGATCAGGGCAGAGTTGATGAACAAGGCTGATTACCTCAAAGAAAGTCCCAAGTTTGAAAATGATGATGAAAGGGAATTGTCTGGAAAGGCCTTTGAGAGGTTTTTCAGGGAATGGCAGGGAAAAACAGATGCAAAATGGTGGATTGACCGGAGGAAAATGAGTGTACAGGATATTTCAAAAAGGGTGGAAGAAATATCCGAATCGATTAAAAAGAAATAATTCGGACCGATCCATGCGAGGAGGGTGTGAAGTTGAGCGGAACGAAAGCGAACGGAACTGTATCACCGCGTACTGGAATTTATGGAAGCCTATGAATTCCTTATCCTCCCCATAAGTCAACTGCCTCGCTTTGATATACGACAGCGCTCTGTTTCTGCGATCAACGGTGTGAAAATGGATACCAAAAGTGTCGATATAAGGCAATCAACCTTAAGCCATGTCGTAAAATGGGAAACCAAAAGCGAAAAATCTGTATCTGCTCAATTTTGGTTGTTTTGTTCTGCGGCATAACGTCGATAGATGCCAAAACATTCAAGATCGTAAGTTATAACCTGGAAAATCTTTTTGATCTTACCCGGGATGGAACAGAGTACCCCGAGTATATTCCGAATACCGGCTATGGCTGGACAAAGGATATTGCAAATATTAAATACACCAATATAGCTAGAGTGATAAAGGATCTGGCGGGCGATGTTGTCGCTTTGCAGGAAGTCGAATCGAAAAAAGCCCTTATCAACTTGCGCAACAGGTTGAAAGATTTCGGCGTAGACTACCCTTATCTTGAAATTGCGGACAATAAGGCCACGGTGGTAAAGTGTGCAGTTTTGTCGAAATTTCCAATTGTCGAAAAAGAAGGAATAGAGGTTGATGACATTGATAACGAAATCGCGAGAAATATTCTTAGAATTATGCTTGATATCGATGGCAATCATATCATCCTGCTGATCAATCACTGGAAATCGAAACGGGGTCCTGAAAGCATGAGGATCGCTTATGCAAAAAGGCTCAGAAAAGAGATCGAAAAACTAAACGAAGGTATTGATTTTATCCTGATCGGTGATTTTAATTCAAATTATAATGAACACAAAACCTTTCAAAATTCTGAAAAACTAAACGATAGTGGCGGTATCACCGGCATCAATCATATCCTAGGGACGATTCAAGATACTGAAATGATAAATGAAGAGATGCTGGCAAATCAGACCGAGGGGGGGTATCTGTATAATTTATGGCTTGAAATCCGTAACCCTCGGCGGTGGTCTTACAATTTTTTTGGCAAAAAGGGAAGTCCGGACAATATTATCGTATCCAAAGGCCTTTATGATGGCGAGGGGATTTCATATGAGGATAATTCGTTTGATAAGTTTCACCCATCCTATCTGTTCAAGAAAAGGGCGATCTATCGCTGGCAAAGGGCTAAAAATGGCACAGGAAGGCACTTAGGCAAAGGGTACTCGGATCACCTGCCGATTTTTGCGTATTTTTCCACCAACCCTTTTTGTTTGAAAGCCGACGACACCAGTCCAGGTAATATCAACCCGATAGAGTTGGAAAAAAGCGAACCTCCAAAAGCCTTGCTTGACCCAAATACCGCAAGCAGAGAAGAACTGATGTCTATCAGTGGAATCGGTCCCGTTCTTTCAGAACGAATCGTAGCTGGACGACCTTACAGGACCGTCGATGATTTGCTTAAAGTAAAAGCAATCGGCCCAAAAAGACTAAAAAAGATTCGCCCGTATTTTTTGATCAGGTGAATCGCTTTTTATCTTTGATCGCGGTATAAAAATGTTCTGTGTTATTCTTGATAAGAATCCGTGTTGATTGATGGTTTGCATATCTAGCGAATCGCCCTGTAAAAAATTTCTCTCGGCCTGAAGGCAAAATTATGAACGATTTTCGGAATTTCAATCCCTTTATCTTTTTTCAGCTTTCGAATTTAAAAATGGCTGCTTGGATGGACGAACATTTCCTGTCCCATTGAAAGCGGGATGGCGAGAGCCTTCAATATGTTTTCTACCCACAAAGGGGATTTTTTAGACAACGCGTTTGATATAGAATGAAAATTCTGTCTCACCCTGTTCTGTTTTTACAATTTCATTTCCGGTCGTCCGGGCCCAGGCCGGAAAGTCGTTCACCGAGCCAGCATCGGTACTGATGGCTTGAAGGACCTGGCCCACTTCAATGTCGTTGATCCCCTTGCTCACCTTGACAATTGGCATGGGGCAGGGCAAGCCTTTTAAATCCATAATCTTATCCACTTTTATCTCTTCAGTCATTTTTACTCCGTTTTGTTTTTTTATCCTTGTTTATTTTTCAAACCTTCACAGGATTTTCTCCGCCGCTGAATTCTCATTTCAGGTGGTTACATGAACAGTTGAATTTTGCTGTTTGCCGCTTCTTCTAAAAAGCTTGCCACACCGCAGTACTCGAGACCCGGATAATCGATCATTTCCTCGTGTTTGAACCCCATCAGATCCGCAGACATTTCACATACATAAATCTTTACCCCCATCTCGCCGGCCATGCTGATCATTTCAGACAGAGACGCAATGTTTTTCTTTTTCATCACCGATTTCATCATTGCAGTGCCCATGCCGCCCATATTCATTTGAGAGAGCTTGGTCTGATCGACTCCCGTCGGGAGCATGGAGCCAAACATATTGCTCATTAAATCTTTGCTGCCGGCATGTTTGTTCTTATCTCGCATCATCGGCGTGCCCCAAAATGTAAAAAACATGACCGCCTCCATTCCCATGGCCGCCGATCCGGTGGCAATCATAAATGCTGCCAAAGCCTTGTCCAGTGCACCGCTGAAGACGATCATGGAAATTTTGTTTTCCGGCGCATTTTTATTAATCGCGGCTACCTGAGTTTTCAATTCTTCTATCTGTTTTTCAATATGTTCCATTTCCATCGTTATCCCCCTTTGCTTTATTTTATTTACAATATCCTCAGTATTCCAATTGCAATGAGCGGACTCCT
>CEQE01324523.1_pt1 | contig 47677 bp, 48 predicted proteins | sample 356201 | NCBI WGS metagenome assembly CEQE01 (sample SAMEA2619970, study PRJEB7988) | marine metagenome | biome: marine biome (ENVO:00000447); feature: mesopelagic zone (ENVO:00000213) & marine oxygen minimum zone (ENVO:01000065); material: "saline water (ENVO:00002010), including plankton...
ATCCATGATCAGGTTTGATCGTGTAATTCTTTATAAGCGATTACCCCTGATCGCCACACACTACACACTAACGCAATGACGGACGATTTATCACATCCTCATTTCGTGGTTCTTCAGGGAGCAAGCCCGCGGCCACCTCAAAAGCATCGTCAACAATATCTTTCCCCCATGACATGTCTGAAAACAGATCCTGCTCTGACACCCCATACTGAGCCGCAACGTCAAACAGCGCGTCCCTGTCAACAGCAGAGTAAGTCACTTCAGTATCGCTGCGACAACCTTGGTGATCTATCAAAGCGCCATCAATTTTGACATAACAATGCACCGCTTCATCATCAAGCACAATCTGGGGCGACAGACCCATGCTTTCTGCGCGATCATACAAGGCGGCGGCAAACCCCCAACAGCCACCTTCTTCGAAATGAAACCCGGCATCATGATTCTCCATTACCTGAGAAAGCTGTTCGCTGGCGGCAATAAGCGCATTTAATCCTGGCTGCGAAACGGGATTTTTATGCCGGGAAATATTGAAAGCGGCGGCAAACCCGTCTTGCATGCCTTCGCGCAAGCTTGCGTGTTGTGTATAAGGGAACTGCTTGTGTAGTTGTTTTGTCAGTTCTTCATCTGCATCCGGGTTATTTACCACTGCTTGATACACATAAGAAAACGCGACACCATCTTGCGTTATTGATTTCAACCCGGACACCAAATTCGACACATCGTTATTTGGCCTGCCCCGGAGCACGTTCTCTGCATGAAGCTGCACATCTTTATCTACCGCGGCAAAAACCAGAGACTGTGCACCGGGTAACAACGCCAACGCGGCGTTCAGGGTGGTGCCGGTATCTTTTATGGTATCAATAACGAAATGCCTGTCAGCCGCCTCTGGGGGCTCACCGTTCAACGTAAACGCCAGATCTTTAATGGTGAGTGATGCACCGTTCTTTTTGCTCGCATACTGAGACTCTCGCGAAGCGCCGGTTATCTTATCCCACACAGTACACCCGGTCATTCTCGCAACATGCTCACAAATTACTCCCATTACACCAGATTCTCCATGTCGGTTGGGAACCGGAGTAATAATGTCATTTGGTCCCACCTGTAATGCGATAACTTCCGCTACCGTAAAAAGGGCATCTTCGTCACCTTGCTTGGCGCGATGACATATTTTTCTGACATTTGGTATGGCGTAGTAATCAAGCATATAGGCAACCTTTTTTTGATACTTTTTATTTTATCACGCCATCTGATAAACAATAAAAATGACACCTGAAAGCACGTGAAAAACGAAAATTCGCACACGGGAAATAAAAAAAACAATGAAAAGTAAACACCCCTTAAAAATCAAAGGTTAACCCGGAATTTTCGATATTATCATATAGAAAAAATATATAATAATACAACAAAACCCCTTTGTTTTCAATGGCTTACTTGACACGCTTATTTCTTTTGGTTATAATAGCGTCAATAACTACAAAAATAGGAGATAAAAATGGGAAGAAAACAATGCTCTCTCACTAACGAAAAAAATGTTCACTCTGTACTAAAAGCAAGACCGGGGCGTCCCATGACCCCCAAAGATATAACGTTAGCACTCAAGAATATGTTTCCGGCCTTATACCAGGAAAAACTTGTCGACTCAGGCAAAACAGAAGACGCTTTTATTAACGATACTGTTACGCTACTTTGCAATAAACGAGAATCCATCGCCAAAAGCAACGACAACATAGATTTACTTCGCTCAGAGACACCAAGAAAATTAGTCTGGATAAACGACACTGACAATCACGTCCCTTCCGACGACACGAATTCAGAAGACGAAACGGTTGACAGTAAAAACGACATTTTCGAGCATAGCACCGCAACCTTGCCCAGTGAAAAAAGCACATATGCAACTCTTATAAAATGCCTCAGTAGCGAGTTTGATCTAACGACATGCATGCGCATAGACGAAAAACGCACCCGGAAAGGAAAACGTAACGATAATCGCTGGCGTCACCCGGACATTGTGGGTTGCCACAATCCCACAGAGAATTACAGCACCTTGCTGAGACAGTGCGCGAGAAAGGTGAATGGCAACGACCTCTCCCTGTATTCATTTGAAGTTAAACTCGACATCGGCAACACAGGCACGCGTTCTTATCAGGAAATTGCCAGCCAGGCGCTGTTTAACTCAGGTTGGGCCAATTACGCCTATCTGGTCATTACGACACTAAACGCAGGTTCAGTGGAAAGTGACTTGCGCTATCTCAACCAGCGATTTGGTTTAGGCGTATACCTTCTCGATCTTGACGAGCCAGATAACAGCAGGGTGCTTTTTAGCGCTTCGAGAGCAGATAAGGTGTACTTTGATTTTGTTGAACGAATGGCCAATGTTAACCTTGACTTTGAGGCGTTCTGCGAAGAAATCGTAAAATAGAGCACCGGGGCGCAATTGCGCGCCCGCAAAAACACACGCCATTTTTGTGATAACATCCCTGTTTAACCAAACAGGGAAGTGACATGCCTAATTTGCTGTCAAGCGTAAACAGGATGAGAGCCGGCATTACCGCTTTCATGGAAAAGGAATCGCTTGATCCTGAAACCACCGCCGGTGTTTATGATTTCGTATCACAATGCGCCATATACTACGATGTCAAAAGTCCTTCTGACACCAGTAAACACAAAGCATACCGGGCCATTCTTGCCAGCACAACTGATTACAGCAACGGTTCTCTCATCTGGACATGGGGAAACAAAAACCTACCGGATACTTTTTGTCAGGATGCGGAGCCGCTGCGTCAGTACGGACAAGAAAAATCGATACCTGAGTTTGATTGTCGTGCCTTGCTTGTCCATCCCGTCACGGCAAAAGACAAAGTGCTTTTTACAACCATTCGTGCTACCCGTGATTTCTCCAAAGGATTCGAGGCCGATATCGCCATGGACGAACAGGGCTCCCTGTACAGTCGCCTCACCGGGGAAGAGTTGTTTGCCGTCTGCACTTACATCTTCAAGGCAAAAATGAGTTCCAGTTTACCTATCCCTGGCGCGCCATTTAATGCCGATATATTCATTGTCGATGACACACAGGTTAAAAATCCGCGACTCAGCGGACCAACACTGGACTTTCTTGGGCTGTAACGATTACGTTGCTAACCTACATAAAAAAACCGGCCTGCGCCGGTTTTTCTTATTTAACACACCAATCAGGCATTGTCTCCGCGAAGCGTGGACACCCTGTCTTGCAGCAGTTCAGCCGACACATCTTCAGCAGCGACTGGCACACTCGCCTCAAGTTCGACACGTGACCACCAGCGCCCGGCCCCAGCCTTAAATGCCCCCTTGCCTTCATGGCTGAAAAAAGACCCCCACAACCCTTTTAGTGCCATCGGTACCACCGGTACGCCATCGCGCTCAATGATCCATTCGATACCGGGGCGGAAAGTGTTCATTTCACCATTTCGCGTCAACTTCCCTTCCGGGAAAATGCATACCACTTCACCATTTTTCAGTGCACCACTGATCGTATCGAAAGCCTGAGCGAACAGTTCCGGATCCTGCTTTTGCGAGGTGATTGGAATTGTTTTTGCGATTTTAAAGAACCAGTGCAGGCCCGGTGAGTTGAAAATATTTTTGTCCATAACAAAACGCATTGGGCGGCGTACCGCACCGGCAATCAACAGCGCATCCACAAAGCTGACATGGTTGCAGACCAGAACCACGCCACCTTCGTCAGGGATATTGTGCAACCCTTTATGTTTTACGCGGTACATGGTATGACTCAGGATCCAGATAAAGAAACGCAGAACAAATTCTGGCACCTGCCAATACACGTAAGCCGCTACCACCAGGTTCATCAACGATAAAACAAGGATGTACTCTGGTATTGATAGTCCCATCAACCCCAGGATGACGCCGGCAGCCACCGCACTGACAACCATGTAAATCGCATTGAAAATATTGTTTGCCGCAATCACCCGGGCTCTTTCACCCTCATCACTTCGCTGCTGAAGCATTGCGTAAAGCGGAACGATAAAACATCCACCAAACACCCCAATCATACTCAGATCAAACAGTACACGGTAAGCGTGCGGCTGCGACATAAATGCTGAGAATCCCATTAAGTCGCCAGACGCACTTAGTCCGTTCGTCGCCAAAAACAGTTCGATACCAAAAATACTCATTCCCAGAGAACCTATCGGCACCAGACCCAGCTCCACTTTACCTCCGGACAACCGCTCACACACCATTGATCCAAGCGCTACACCAACCGAAAATGCAACAAGAAGCAAGGTGACAACTTCGTTGTTACCGTTGAGATGAAGTTTTGACAGATTGGCGAATTGCGTCAGGTAACTCGCCCCCATAAACCAGAACCAGCTGATGGCCATGATTGAGAGAAATATCGTACGGTTTCCGTAACTGATCTTGATGGTATCAATGGTTTGTCTTACGGGATGGAACCCAACACGTTTACCGGTACCCGTTGTTTGCACTTTCGGGATCTTCAGACTGGACAGATAACCGACGATGGAAAAGGCGACAACGCATGCCGCCACCATTACCGTAGCGTTTTCAAGCCCAATAAGTAGCCCGCCTGTTATTGTGCCTGCAAGAATAGCGATAAAGGTCCCCATTTCCACCAGGGCATTTGCGCCTATCAACCCCTCTGGCTTAACCAGTTGAGGAAGGATGGCGTACTTTACCGGCCCAAAGAAGGCGGACTGGGTACCCATCAGGAAGAGCAGGCCGAACAGAGCGAGGTAATTCTCGAAATACAGCGACAGCGCCGCAAGCGACATCAGCCCAACTTCTGCAAGCTTTATTACCCGGATAAACTTCGATTTCTCAACGTTGTCAGCAAGCGCGCCGGCCGTTGCCGAAAACAAAAAGAAAGGTAGGATGAAGAGTCCAGCTGCCGCATTAATCATGATGTTGGAATCAAACGGTAAGCTGTTGGCCGCCGCGAAGGTGACCATCAGGATCAGGGCATTTTTGAACACGTTGTCATTAAATGCTCCCATAACCTGCGTGAGAAAATAGGGGAGAAACTGCTTGGATTTTATCAGTGCCGCGGGGCTTCCGTTACTGTCGCTCATATTCACTCCTGTTATTTTTCCGCGATATTCTTGTTTATGCCGGCGCAAAAATTATCCACCAACACTTTGATCATTGATTTCCCATCCATTCCTGCATCGATGAAAAGCTTATCGTCGAGCGAGAGTTGTGTGATTCCATGCACAGATGCCCACAGTGTCTTGGCCATCAGGTCTGCCTGTTCATTTGATGGCGTCTCACTGCCGGGAAATATGCTGTGTGACAGATTTGCAAACAGCGTATCGATTTTATTTTGCATCCAATCAGGGACAGGCTCACCCTCTGCCATCTTGTGCTCAAAAACCATCTTCCAGCGATACCGGTTCTGTTCAGCGAATTCGAGGTACCCTTCAGCGATACGATACAGGTTATCACGCAAGGTGCTGCCACCCCCTTTGCTGTTCAGGTGGTCTGTCATCTCATCAAGCGTCCTGCTGTTCACCTCAAGTAAAAACAAAGATTGGCTGCCGAATACAGAGATCAGCATCCCCGGTGAATAACCAATCCTTTTTGACAGATTTCTTAAGCTGAGATTTTCTGCCGGCGATGTTTCAAGGTGGGCTTCCATTTCCGATAACGCCAGCTCCCTGAACTCTTCGCGGGTGTGTTTGCCTTTTCGTCCCATTATATTTCCAATTTTTGTGAACACTGTTTAATTGTATGATATCATACTTTTTTGAACAGTGTTTAATTAATTGATTGAGTGACAATTTATGAATTTATTATTACTGCTTTTAGTGGCTGCCACATCTTACTCTGTGTACATTTACAGAAAATTGAAGTCTATGAATATTGCAAGCTGATCGGGCGCAGCACACATTGACAATTTAATAAAGGCAAAGATGAAAAATCCAAACCTGCCGGTATAATATTGCCGGAGAGAAATGTGATAAAATAAACCACTTACCACAAACTGGTTTATTAACATGCTTGCTTATCACGGCTCCGCCAACCTGTTCAAAGAGTTTGATAAAGAGAAGATTGGGCTTAACTTTTATGAAAGTGAAGACTCCGGCTTCTTTTTCACAACAGGAAGAAATCTTGCTGATCATTTTGGTGAGATGATGGAAGCCAATCGTGGCTCGGGCAAAATTTATGTGTACGAAGTCGAACTCTCGTTTAATGATCCGGTTAAAGACAAAGCTTACAGCGAGGTTTTTACACCGGCAGACAAATTCGACACGAACCCGGACTACTATCTGCGCGACGCTTTCATTGAGAAAAAAGACGCGATCCACATCGAAGGTACGGAAAACGACGATGTTATTGTTGTTTTCGAGCCCCATCAAGTTGATATTCTCCGTGTTTGGGAAAATGGCGTCGAGATATACAATAAGAAAACACCCGAGCTCACCGCCTATCCTGAAATAATGGGCCCTGATATTGACCCTGGCATAAACAAAAAAGCAAGTTCCTTCCACCAGGGTGTTGATGAAGACGAAATGCGGATGAGTTGCAATTTTGGCAATCTCCTTGATACCTCTGCTAACCAGGCGCTCCGGCAAGGCGACGTTTTTAGTTACGGTGACGGCCGGCATTTCGGCATCGGAGAGGATTTTCGCAGCATGGCCCACTCACTGATAACCGCTGCCGATGACGAAACCGGCCAGGTTTTATGCAGAAAAGACTGTTTAATCGCTTACGACAATGATTCCGGGATCACGATGATACATGATTTGTCGGGGAGCGACACCCCGCTCAGTGAGTTGGTTGCACGGCCGTTAGATCCGGCGACAGGCTTCACAAAAAGATTCACACCTGAAGAAGGGCACTCTCAACGCGATTTGCTTATTGTAGCAGGACCTGCTGATGCCACAGAAAACATCAAAGCTATGACGCCGTCCTACGAAATAGAACTTAATCTTGTTACATTCCTGCCACACAAGCCATCACAACAGGATGTTTTACGTGCAGATGTGATAGACATTCCCACCGCCCCCGAAGATACGATGAGAAGGCACGCGTTCCGGTTGCGCTAGAATACGCGTCTCCAGTCGTATTTAACGTTATCTTTAGACCAGACATCAATGCCATCAAGAGCTTCCGACAAAGACATTTCACCCGCCCACGCGTTATATTTTTCACGGGCAGGTTGAAGATCTTTTGGGGTTTTTCTGGGATCACTCTTACTGTGGTGATAAGCCATGCCTTCAATGACCCAGTCCGGCATAAAAAACGCTTTTACCGGGAAGCGTTGGTATTGCGCCTGATGAATTAACTCATGCAACACCACCTCGCGCTTCCATGAGTCTGGCGCAGCGAATGCACCAAAGAAAGAGTAGTTACCACCGCGTGTACGCGCATTCTTCCTGCCCGATACTGCATTGAACTCATTAAAGCATGCTGAACCTTCACAAAACACAAACTTTGGATTGTAATATTTCAATGAAACGCCAAGCCTGGCCAGATCATCAATACCTGTTTTGTACGCCTCGACGGCTTCTTTGATGCGGTTCGGGTTATCTACGCAAACATTCCCTTCGCAAACCAAGCCGTACTGAGAGGGAAACAGCATTTTCACCGGTGGTGGCACCGTCTGCCCACCCGGAGAGTTGGCATAATCAAAATAGACAAAAAACACCACAACCGTGGCAATAGAAAGGAGGTATCGAAATAGCCTTTTGATGAATCTGAACATAATCGCTTCCTTGCGTTACGGACATAAATAGCAACCCTTGCTGTACGCATTGTATCATAGCAATCAACACTCAGCGTTGAGCAGATTAAATTGTCATTGAAAACAACAATAAATTTGTGGTAGATTGTTTTTTTTATCAAACACCAAAGCGACAAAAGAATGTTCATTACTAACGCCATTTTTGATATGTTTGTTGCACTTAAGAAATTTTCCGAAGAGCACGCTGTTTTTGTGCTGATTTCGACAGTGTTATCTTTGTGTCTTACAACCTACTTGGGTCTGAAGGCTCACCACAATGGCACAGTAAACATTGCGATGATTTTGGTTTTTATGTTCGCACACTGGCCGACTGCACACTGGTCATCAAAGGTCGTAGGCGAATCATTTGTCAGGTAAACATACAGGGATTGGTATATGAAACCCACCGCAGCATCACTCGACTCACTTATCACCATTCGTGATTTCCTTGCGTCCAATTTTTTATTGGCTGAGCCAGATGGCGATGGTAACCCCGTTTCTTTATTGCTCCAAAAAGCAAACACCGAGGAAGCGAGAATTGATTTGTGTCGCGACGTTACCGACGTTACCCCTGACAGCCCTTGGCCTACTTACCGCCCATCCAGAATTGGACTGTCATTTTCAACCAATCTTCTTGAACAAAGGTCAGCCGCATTCTACGACTCAATTCTGAGAATGAGTCGCCAGTCTAGGCTGACAAGTTAGTTGACGTCACAATTTTTTGCGGGTAATATCGAAAGTATTAAGGCACTAGTGTTTGTCTCATCGACAATTCGACATAGACCTAATAATTGTAACTAGCATTTAATGCTAATTTAGGTGTTAGCTAGAAATAGCAGGCACTGAGCAATGGGCAAAAGTCCCTGCGCTCCGCGAGAAACCCGCGATTGCTATCCTAAGTGGTTAGTACATGGATTCCGCGACTCTATTCTTTGAATGAGTCGTCGGAGGTTTCAAGATGTTGTTCATGCTAAAATCATCATGAACAGAAAGGAAGCCGCGTGTTACGAAAAGCTGCATGGTGATGTGGAGCGCATGTTTTTCGAAACAGCCGGGGTGAAGCTTAACGTTTCCAGGCGCATTCTTGGTGGCTCGCATCTCAAATTTGAGATCAATGAAAAACCAACACCGGAATTACTAAACCTGATAAAAGAAACAATGAACTATATGGGATTTATTAACGCCGACAGCGGTAACCTTGATCCTCTCATCGCATTAAGATCAATAATTGAAAATTCGGCGTACGAAACCAAAGACCATGAGAGCAACGTTCAATGAGTAACTTTTTAAGAGTAGCCGCCTATCCTTTTTCCGAACTCATCAAGATGATGAAGGACGCTGGGCGTCCTGATGGTTCGGCTTTGGTGTTGACACGTGGAAACCCAAAGGTGAAGATTCGCGGACGCCATGTTTCTGCTGAGTTTGATGAGCTAAATCGTTAACTCAGCCAGATTTCTTTCATCCATTCCCAATTAAAACGCAATTAAATATTAATTCTTCACATTTTTGTGTTAATATTTAATTGTGCTTCAGAGCGCATTCCGCCTCCACCGCGTTGCGGGGAAACCCTTCTGGGGATCTGATTTTTAAACTCAATATCAATCACATACCATTGTCTGGTAGGTGTGTCATATTGCATTGGAGGCGCATCACTCTCTTTGAGTCGACACGCCTATGTTTTATTGGATAATGCTATGTTAAACAATCAATATGTACCTTCATTACCTGCGCTCAAAAAGCGCATCAAAGCCTTTCATGCTGCTTGTAAAAAATCTGTCACTCCCGCACCAAGTTTAGCGTGGTGTCGCGATTTTACCGCCGCCTCGTTGGGTTGGGAGTCATGGAACGCCCTGCATCTTGCTCATGAGGTTAAAGAGCGTCCACAACCACACTGCGAGACGTTGTTTGCTTCATCACCGACAGGCACGATGATTGAAACCTTGGCGCTTATTAAGCTGACCGAAGCCGGACTGAAAGAAAACCTTCCCGGTGACACCTCAAAAGACACCATCGAAACGCTTGCTGAAACACTCTGGCATTTGCAAAAATTGCCGCTTCTCAACAAACAAGGCACGCTGCCCAGCAAGGTAAAAATGAAAGACGTGCCGGTTGAATACTGGCGTGAACAAACGTTCGTATTCGCGCCTTACCCTCGATACTACAATGTGTTTAAGCAGGAAGCCGGTATCCCTGCTTTAGGAAAGAATGGTGGTATTATTGTCGTAGAAGACAGTGAAGCCTGCTCGGTAGCGGAGCAACTTGCCCTTTATACCAGCGAGATAAAGGTTATTGACCTGACCTATTACGGAGCTTTATTTCGTTTGTCTGATGACGTAAAGCGGAAAATCAAGAACATGAAATACACCCCCTGGCTGGAAAACGAAAAGCCTGATTGGGACACCATCAGCTCACTGATTGAATGTGAGCTACTTGATATCGAAGATGGCCGGCATGACTTCCCCGCTCAAAAAATGGCTTATGCCATCACTCTGTATTTCCGGGATAAGTATGACCAGGCAGCGGAAGACAACAAACCGACCATGAACGAACTTTTGGATACTGGTTGCCCGAATGGCGATGAAATCCAGCTTGCCGCCGATTCAGACCGTTTCACAAAAGACGAAAAACATTATCTTGAGATACTCTCTCTTGCCGTGAACCATGCGGACAGACGATTCTACACTTCACGTTACACCATCGACAGTGCAGTCCGTTCCGTTATGTCACTGTTCAATCCCGGTCACAACCCCGAAACGATTGTGACAACAGGTGACATCATCGAAACCACTACGCCATTTATGATTATCGTTAACGGTAGTGGGCGCACGACAGATTTAGACAACCAGGCAAAAAGGATCCTCTACCTTCTTTGTTTACAGCTCAACGACAATTTCCGCGCTGTGCTTCATGGCGAGACAAGCCGCAAAACAGCACCCGCGAGACTGGCAATCCTCCCTTATAACATGAGATTTGCGCCGAAACTAATCGGTGTCGCAGCGCATGCATCCTATGTAAGCAACTGGGCTTTTATGGCCGGCGGTCACCCTGATACATCATGGAATGATTCACCAAGTAAAACATGTGTTGTGACCTTCATGGCCAATGCATGCAACATCATTGAGATGAAACCGTCCCGAGGGGTTTCCTCTTTGTTTTCTAAACATCACACAACATGGTGTTCTACGCGACACTTCCACTTCAACAGCGAAAAACACCCCTTGCAACTCACTGACACGGCGGAAAACAGAGAGAAGCATTTCTTTATGTTGAAGCTGACCTAGTCGAGATTAATGTTACTGCAAAAGAAAAGCCCGCTTAAGCGGGCTTTTTATCATATCAACAACACGTTATACCACATTTTCTATGTCTGACACCACATCGGACAACACATCAAAAACTTTTGGGCTATTTTCTTTCCCGTGATAAGCCAGATCAATAATGGTCTTTTCAATGCGCCCCTTGATAGCCTTCAACCTCATCCCCGAAGCTACCAGGTAAAGGTGTGCGGCCAGGGTTTTGCACAACCCTTTGCGGTCAATACCAACCGGTTCATCAAAGGCAGGGTGGTATAAGTCAATCAGTGGTACCACGTCTTCGTCGCCTGTACCATAGTTTAGCACCAACCATGTGTTGTGATCGTTATTGACGTATATTTCACGAGGCTCTGCCGTTAAAAAACAACCTGTTACCGGCAGGGATTCGTCAAGAAACTCGATAACGTCTCCAAACTCATCATCGAGATCAAAAAAACGTTCGTTCATTAACTTTAAATTACCCCATAGGTCTGAGAAACCACTACCAAGAGGAACTTCTTTTCTCCCGCCATCTTTCGCGTGCCTAAACAGTACATGTTTAAACATGGAAATATGATCGCTAATGGAGTATGTGGGAATCATCTTTTTGTCGGTAACAACTTTCAACACCCGGCGAGAAGCCTCCATAAGAGCGTTCGTCAGCAGCTTTTGCTCTTCAGAAGGAGCTTGCCTTGCCATCAGGGAAACCATACGAAAGACTTCTGCTTCAAGCGGTTCTTCATCACGCATCAGTGAGCTCAAATACCCATCTACAGCGCGTCTCCATGCCAGCAAATCAGGATACGGAGAATACTCTCTTTCCAGCCAGTTGGAGACAACTTCAAAAAACCGTAACCCGCCTTTATTGAGAGCGAGCGTTAGGTTGCCAATATAATTGCCGCTGACAGGAGCAACCACAGCCTCATCAATCACACCTTCCTGTATTTTCAGAAAGTGTGCGAGCATCGCGTTTTTATCTTCTTCGTCGGCAAAGGCGAACAGGTAACGAGCATTATCGTCGTCTCTCTTTACCCATACATAACGCAGATCTGCCTTTTGCAATACGTTCGCCATTGTGTGCACTACAGGAGCATTACACCCCATCAGGCCCAAATACTTTACAGGTACTTCACCGCGGGGTTTAGGCATAAGGATCTTCTCAGCAGTCTTTTCGATCAGGTTAGGGTAAGTCATATTTAATCCTTATTCTTCAAAATACCAAAATTTACAACTTTCACTTTCCAGCTTGGTAAGTGCTATTCCGCGATTAAACTCCGCAAAACAAGTCCCACTGATAACCGGATTCTGAATTGACGGGGTGGACGGAATGAAGGGTTCGTATCCCAACACCGCGCTGTACTCCACGCCAATTTTGCTGTTGAGCAAACCAACAACGTGAAAGCGGTAATTCTCACTTATTGCAAGAGTTTCATTTGATTCTGCACCGGATGAGCGCCAGGTCAACGTATCGCACATCCAATCTCCTGAGTTTCTTTCGTCGGCAACACAAGCAACAATCAAAGAGAACCCTTCCATTGGTGGTACAACCATTGATACCAGTTGAGTCTGATCGTTGCTTGTTACTTTAAACGCTGTGGATAAAGCAGAAAAAGATGTGAACAACAGGATCAAGAAAACAACAGTCTTGCTCATTACTGTAACCTTATTTCCGATGTTAATATTCACACATTAAAACATTTTTGTTGTATTTTTACAATGAATTTTAGGCAAAAAAAAGCCGGCTATGCCGGCATTTTATCTAAAACCTTCACTCCGGATAATTCTTCACAAACGTCTTCTCACTGTCATCCCACAACTTTAGCGAAAAATTATCTTTTGCACCATTAAATGAAAAGGAGGGTGAGTGTGAGCTTCACTTTGATATCGATATTGTCGAATTGTCCGGAAAGTTATCGCACAAGCCACAAAAAGCGTACTGGTGAGAAAGAGAAGAAAAAAGTAATCACCTCTATTTTGTATTGATTTCCGACACCAAAACATCATTTTTTATCAGGTGTCGGAATCGATAAGTGTCGCTGGCACACTCTCCCATTCATCGTGAGCCAGAGACACACTGTTCATAGATAAAAGGTAGGTTACGTAAGCGTTGTCACTGTCACACTCCGCACGTCTTTTCAGGTAAACATCCATCGGCCCTGAAAGTTCATTTTCTGATTTAACTTTAAAAGTCAGGCTTTCCGGTTTTGATACTGCGGCCCACACCTTAGCATCAAAGGCTTCACAAGAAACCCTGTCTTCACCAAAATTATATACTTCAATCCGGGAAACAATTTTCCCGTCATTATCAATATAAATTTGTTCGTGAACAAAATTGGCATCGTTGGCGTAGAGAGGCTCTTTTAGTCTCATTCCGGCGGTGCGGAAAGGCGGGGTAACCTCTTCTGAACGGTATTTTTCCAGGTGTTTAAATCCGATCATGTTTACATTTGGTTCTGGCACACTCTCGCTCTTGCTAAGTGATAGTGCCCCCAGGAACAAAATGGCGCATACGCCGGATAGTGTAAGAAAATTCATGGCAAATCCCTTCGCTCTCAATATACGGGTTCGCACTTCCTGCGCGAAATCACATCCATTGTAACAAAACTCGTTGCTCAGGCAAACAAAATCCGGCCGGCAAAACAAAATATTCTTTAATTACTTCCTGCCATTCCGCTTTCTCATGGAAAATCCAAGAAGTCCGGCCATTAGCAGACCTGTTGCTCCGAAACCTGTGTTCACAGATACGGCTGAACTTAGGTTTGAATTGGTGAAGAAATCAATTTCATCGATAAATGTCCAGTAGTGCTCGCGGTAAGGCACGTCTTGCGTTCTTACTGCCTCAAAACGCACTTGCTCCGCGTAAAACCCCAAATCGATGGTAAACAGATCTCTTGTGCTGATAGTTTCATCTCTCAACTGGTGTTGCACGGTAAGTGTGTTTTTCAACTCCCACACGCCATTCTCAAGAGCGTACACATTCACATCCGGGGCGTAAATGGCCGCACCCTGATCGGTAAACGCACCATAAGAGAGTGAGTCCAGATAACGTGCGTCACCGAAACTGAAGTCGATATTTACAAAGGTTACATCCGCACCCGCTGCCCACTCTCCCCAACCTACGATATCATAAGCATAACCTCTGCCGACATCTGAAAGCCATTCATCATCAGTGTGGATAAGCCCGTCTATCAACTGTTCGCCAGTATGGTCAGCGTAATCTGCTGCACCTGAGTCCGTGGGCATATCAAAAACGTAACTCACAGGCACTGTTTCCACTATTTCAGCTGATGCGCCAAAAGAGAGGATGGTGGCAATTGCCAAAATTGTCTTTTTCATAAATAAATCCTTTTGTGTACATGCGTTTTTTAAGCAAGAATCAAACCAAGAAAAAACGATGCAACTGAAGAAGATCTCGACTTTCGCATTGAAAAACACAAAAATATGATGTAACATTATGATGCTTTAAAAGATTTCGTATTGGCAGCGTACGAATCCGCACTGCTTGCCAAACAACTCAAGTCACTCGAAGGCGCAGAGTATATCGCCAATGTTGACAATCCTCCGAAACAAAGCGGCGGTATCTTTGGCATGCTGGTTGCTGTAGGTATTGGCGTCGCCGTCCCAAACTAACAAGGCATACACTCCTATTAAAAAGGCCGCATTCGCAGCCTTTGTGCATCCTGCCGAGCCCCACATAGCCCGTTCATGACTCAAAGAATATAAACATTTTTGTTGTTAAAAACCCTTCGGCTTGTTACTATCTTCCACACCAAGATAAACATATTGAAGATTATGAACCCAGAACAAATCAGCACATTAAAAACCAAAATTCTCAACGCTGTCGCCGCGCTTCGCTTTCCTAATAAAGAAAAAATGCTTCGCCTGGCGCATGTAGCAGAAAAAGATGGTGAGTTTCACATTCACTACTTCACCAACTCAGCCGTCCTTGAAAGAAACTATGACACCGACATTGAGACATCTATCAGTGAGTCACTCGATCATATCAACGAGCTTCATGAAGCAAACATTGAGGTATCACTTGTTTATGAAAATGCTCTGAAATACGGGTGGTCACACCCATGGTCTGAAACTGCGTTTGATAAGTATCCCGTTTTTGTTGGCATGAAACTCGAAAATGGTCAGCTTCGGGGAAATGTTTTTTATGATACACATTTATCCGGTCGGGTAATGGAAAGCATCGCAAAAAAATACGTTGAGTCAGCAGTGGCAATATCGTCGCCTTTAAATATGAAAAGCTACCAAACCTGGCTTGGACTGGTGTACACAGGCTTATCACCGACCTTTGCCGGACAGCAAGAAATGTGCGAATTCATGCCAAAATCTCTTGCCGGACAGTTCAGCGTCATGGTGCATGACGGTGTGGAATGGTTGCACGGCCTTAAAAGCAAAGATACGGATTTAAAGCTTAGCTCTTTTGCTGATTTCCACAACGTTCCTGTTTCCAAGGCAAAACAATCCTTAAGAGAAGAGCTCAATCACGCATTTTTCAATCAAGCGTCTCTGCAAGGCCAGTTGTCCGATCTGTCGCCGGCACTTTCCTCACTTTCCGCACAGGGCGCGTTGAAATACATGGACTTTGAAAATGATGACGGTGTTAAGGCCCTGCTCGACATCTGGAATTTACACCGTGAAGATGCCCCGCAAGCGGGCGGTGCTCGTTTGTACTGGTGGAATGACGAGGCTCGTGTTTTTAATGCCTTAGATCCTGAAGAGCCAAACTGGAAACAGGCATTTTTTGAAGATCATGTGCCTGCCATTGCCGTATTCAAGGGGAACAGTGAAAACGAAATGTTAGTCGTCGTATTCTCCCAGGGACGTGAGCATTGGGGTGACAGCAGAATGACGACAATTATCTGTGATGTTAATGGTACCCAACTTTATGACGTCGGGTGTGATCAAAGTGAATATGACGAATGTTACTACACCTGGCAGGGCATGCAACGACTCAAAAACCTCCTTAAAAAAAGCTGAGCACCCCTAACCGGAGGCAACATTGATGAGTAGAACCCCTTTAAAAACAAGGCATGTCGCATCAATGTCGCCTTCGTGTCGCACTGAAACCGTGGTTAATCCAATCTGCATGACTTACTTTGTTAATATCAAATTAACGCAAAAGGAGCCGCGTTGTGAGTAGCAAAATTTTATTACCTTTACTCAAAAAACACAGGGAATCACTGGATATCACCCAACAATCTTTAGCCGATATGGTTGGCGTGGGCCCGCGAACAATACAGCGCATCGAGTCAGGTAGCCCAACATCAATGTCGACAGCTAAAGCTATCGCATCAGTACTTGAGCTTCCGTCTTACGAAGTGATGGCTGATGTTAACACCGACAACAAAGAGTGCGCGCCCACACCTGAAGTCACGGTATGGACATCGACGCTGAAAGAAAAGCTGTTTTTGGCCCGGGAGCATATCCTGTTCGCGACCATCCTGGCACTTTTTATTTGTGCCATGATACCCGTACCTGCTGACATGATGATGCTCGTTGCAACAGCTCTCTTTTTTATTCCCGCAATATCGATGGTGATACTTACCTTGCCGCATCATGACGAAGAGAGTGATAAGCGCCCCGCATCAGCATTAACATGGCTGTTAACGATAGTGTCATTTGTCACACTTCAGGTGTCATCAATATTCTTTATGTCCACCTCACTTTCGCAGTCCTTTGGTTTCAATCGCAATGCAGTAGTAGATGCCATCATGAGTATGCCCGGCATTGACGTGGCAGGTGTATTATCAGGCGACTTTCTCAATAAGGCATGGCACCTGTCGGGTCTCCTGACATTTTTATCGCTGCTTGCACTGTACGCATCCATACGAAAGGCAAAACGTAACGGTGAGTCCTTTGGTGGTTTTTCAGTGACATACATCACAGTCAGCGCCTCCGTTGCTGCTGTCGGCACTCTGTTGCGAGACACCCACTTTTTCGCATCAATTAAAACAGGCTCCACACTTTCCTCTGTCGTATACTCGATAATTGCATGGGGAGTCATATACGCTGTTGCCCGGCACTTTACCGCCAACGAAAAATCAGCGAGGCGAGAGCTAAAGCTGACAATGCTTACTGTCTGGCTGTCAGGTGTCGCATCCATTTCTACACTTACCTACTGGGGCAGTTTAAGCAACCACGCTGTACTGATGGAAATCGATCATAAGTATCGAATCGAACATTGTGAGAGCAACTCACCAGATGACGAACCACTGTGCTGGACATCACGCTTGTTAAAAGAATACCAACTACCTGTAACGGTGCAAAACACAGAAACGCTGGATGCACTCAACGGCAAACTGATGGCGATATTCACTTTACTGCAAGACGTTCACGTCCCCGCAGAGTTTGCCGAACAGAACAGGCCACTCCCGGATGCCTTTTTGGATTTGATAAGCCGCGCCTACTTCTCGGCACTGTCAAACACGAGTGACCTTAACGCTATTGTCTTGTCGGCAAAGAGCGTGCTTGACGAGCCCAGAGATCACATCGCATGGGCGGCGCTGGCGAAAGATGACCGGAATGAGTTTGTCCGAACGTTCCCCCAGGCACCGCGAAGCGTTCAGGATGATGATATTCTGTCCACGATATACAAAGCCAGTGTGGGTGACTGGTCGCCATCTGAAGCTGACGGTAATTACCAGATTGGCATGATCGGTACAAGTGCCCAGGTTAATCAGGGGGCGGTTACTCTTGATGCCATCATGGCACTAAATAGCATTCCATGGCATCGCTATCCCGCAGGTGTTAATTAACAAAAAACGTGTAATTTTCAAGCAGGAATGTTGTAATATTTCAATGTAAAATATTGAAGGTCATTTTGATGCTCAAACTGAAACACTGCTTATTGGTCACGGTGGCACTGACAAGCATATCTTCGTGCGTGGACTTCACCATAGGTATGGATGGCATCATGGACGGTGACTACGCGTGCACGCGCTCATCCCCGCACGCAAACAAAATCACCTTTCACTCCAGTGAGGTAGTGTCGGCAACATGGGGCACCACAGAAAACCCTTACATCACACTGAAAAAAGAGGGGGGGGATGTTAATCTTTATCACTCTGAAGGCTGGATATGTCGGACGCCGGACGAGCGAATAATTCCCCTCATTCAATTCACATAAAACATTCGAGGTTTGTTATGTCAACAGGTAAAATAAATACACTTCTTTTCTGCGCCACGATTGCTCTCGCGGCAGCACCCACAGCTATCGACTGGGGAATTAAGGAATATAAAGAATCCACCTCAACGTATATCGGCATGATCATGTGTTCCGACGGGGAAACAACAACGAGTACAGCCGTGTATTCAGATCAGGCCACTCCTTCCCATGTTGTTGACGCAGACGGCAACCGTATCCCTTGTGGTAAGAGTTAAGCGTTATTAAGAAGCTGTATTGGTCGGGCATACATCTACTCTACCAGATCAATACAACTTACATGTTGCACTTCACTTTAAACGCAGCTCTTCCGTTGCATTTCGACTTAAAAACAACGTTACTTCTGTTTCACTGGTTGAATCAGCAAAAAATTTCAAGCACATTTGTTTCAAGCTAATAGTTGTGGTTTTAATGTTTTTTGTGATAACATTCAAAAACGTCACTACGGTGACGTTGGCCACCTGCCAGAGCTGTCTCATCTCAACGGTTACAATCAAAACAACCTTTTAAACATGATTTACTTATCTGTTTGCAAGCTTGATAACTGAGGCATACTGCTTGCGAACGCAATGGAGTAAACCATGAAAAGAATCCGATTCAACCAACCCGTTTTAAACACGCCCATCTTTAACTTTGTTCCTCTGTGTACAAAGAAAGACTTTAATGACACTGTGTCTAACATTCAGGCACTACTGAAGCGATATGGTGTGCATTGCAAAACATCCTCTCTGAAGGAATGGTTATCACATGCCTGCGGATACAACACGGCTGCCCACCTTCTCAGTGAGCTGCCACTGGCCTTTGATGGCATGCAGGCAATCCACAAACTTAACCAGACAATTAATCAGAAAACCCAATGGGCCATCTATTTTGAAGCGCTCGATCACCAGCACTTTTCCGGAGAACGATGGGACACTGTCTCCAACCCGGACTACTCTGCAATCTTGGATCAGGCCGGCCTCAAAGTGCGAGGAACTGAACACTCAATAATTTTACTGAAGTTTCGCCCGGGAGCATTTTACGATGACTGGGCGAGACTGGATGATGATGAATGGTACAACTGCTTCCGGGCAGCAGCTCTCATTGAAACGTTCCCAACCTACACCCTCTACCGGGGACTTCGCTTGTTAAACGAGAGAACAAGCGGGGCCTTACTGGATGCCATGCTGGAGCCGGGAAGAGAAGGTTTTGTTGTCTGTTTGGATAAACTGCTCACTGAGATCGAAGATGATAAGACGTTTTTCTTGGGGAAAATCGAAGAAAACTCTCCCCAGCTTATCGAAATGCTGTTGTCTTATTTGATGCAGGCAGCAGATGAAGAGAACATTGAGTACAGGGAGGGAATTATCATCCCATCGCTTACCTCAAAGAATGACAGCGCATTTGTCACCTGGCTTAAAAAACAAAAAAATCGAGATGATATCGTCGGCGACTTTGCCAATGACGCAGAAAGAGACCCTGATTTTTCAACCAGCGCAACGAGCTATCTCAACACCTCCAGGCATATTCGACAAAAGACATGGACCTACCCGTCTGATGACCGTGCAGCTGCTTTGAGCGCAGTAAGAGAGGCGTGGAAAGAATATCTGTCATTACCGCCATCAGGCGTTCCCGGCAGAGAAGAGGGCTGCCTCACCTTCAATCCGATCACAACTCGTCCAGCAAATGGCGTAAAGGTGATCCTGCTTTTGCGAGACAACAATGTTGTGGCTGCCACAGAACGCTCAGATGGCTTCCAGGAAGGATTTAACAATTTCGATCACCCATACTTTTACGACAACCGCGACGTAAAAGGCTGGCTCACTGCCAATGACAACAATCTGGTTTTTGTTGGGCAGTGGCTTTCCTGTGATGCTTTCACTATTGCGAAGGACAAGCCTCTGAGCATTCATGATCTGAAAGATGAGGTGCCACGACCCGGGACTTTTACCATATCAAAAATGAATGGTAAGCAGCATTTCAAATTTTATTACGCCGCCACCCCTGACGTTAAAGAAGAGGGGCACGCACTGTCAAAATTTTTAAATACCAATTGTGAGCAGAAATAAAAAGCTCAATAAATTATTGGCAACACTCATTGAAGAGGTGTCTTTTTATAGCACCTCTTGCTTGTTGTTCACGTATCAAGCAAGGATCCTTGTCTACACTTTTCTTCAGAGGATACCCTAAATATACCATTAAATTTGTTATTGCCATAACAAGTTGTGCTGATGGTTCTTTATTGAAAGTCAGGTTCAAGCAGTACCCGCAAGGTGAACGTCTCAAAAACTTGAAAACAGCCCACTTCGGGTAAACTTCTTTGCACTCACTCTGGTAGTCGTCTGAATCTTTCAGTAAAACCGAAAACCATGAGTTGAAGCGTTGTTCCAAAACACAAAATTGAGACAGGGTGAGTTCGAATTTAATTTTCATCGCACTGTCACTGCTCAACGAGACCAAACCTCCCACGGCTCTGTAAAATGTGAGAGGTCCGTCAGAACTATCGCCATAAGCCTTATGGCCTATAAAATAGGTTGCGTTAAAGCCGGGCTTGCTCCTGTTAAATTCAAACAAATCCGGAGCAAACATCGGATGAATCTTCAAATCAAATCTTGAGAGCAGCACATTATGCATATTGTTAGCTTGAATAAAAGCACTCAAAGTAAACATCTCTTTCTTCTTTCTCGTAACTCATTGTACCAGAAAAAGATTTAACAATAAACAAAATCGTTGTAACAGCAACACCAACAAAGCAGCCTGTTTACTTAACTCTCAGTGATAGGTTTCCCATTCTTGTGCTCAGGCGGCGCAATCCTGTCGCAAAGGAAAGCCGGTTCGCAGGCTAACGACATTTCCACATCTACCAGGTTGCCGCATCGGTACATCACAACCGGTGTCCTGTCGATATGACTCCCCAAGCTTTTAATCCTCTTGGTTGTGCATCTCAAGCTTGCCGGCACATTAGACTCATATTCAATATGTGACACATAAGTCTGCTCAGCCAACCGGACTGCAACATCCTGCCATTCACTATCTGCATATGGTGCCGTTTGTGAGATGATTTGGATTTTCGGGTCCGTCATCAACTTTTCCATTAAAGCTGGCGGAATGTTCTCTTTCCCGCTCAGCCCGGTTACGGTTATTCGCATGGGCAAAGTGCCGCGCTTATCGTAATTGGCCGCCTCAATACACAACCTGAGAATATCTGCCACCACGCCGTGAAATTTTGCATCCAGCCTGTTCACCGAAGGAAGCAGGAAGGCGGCTGAATCACAAAACCCAAGGGCACGTTCTAACGAAAATCCCCTGTCGCCATCGGGCTCATCAAGCCACATAAGGAGCCCGAACAGTTTACTTCTCTCAACATGCTCAATAACGTGAGATGGCACATCTTCATCACCGTGCAGATAAGCAAAAGCAGCGTGCCGATCATCCTTGCCCTCAAAAAGCGCATTCACCAGACAGCGAAGCGTTTTGGGTTCGCCGGCGTAAAGGTTTGACACCAAATCGAATTCAACCGGATATGTTGAAAACAATTTCAGCTTGTGGAACCCCGACATCATGGAAATATGGCTGCCTACCGTGGCATACATGAGCGTATCGCCGTGCGCATCAATAAACACGTCAATCACATTAGCATCATCACTTAAAGCCTTGACCACTGGTTTGCAGCAAGGCGCGACATGTGTGCGCCTGTTTGGCCCATAAAAACCGTACTTTTAGCCAGTGGGCTTTCGTATGGCGTCCCTGAGAGTTTACCAAACAGCTCGGTACCGCGCGTCATCAAGCGCTGCCAACTCGGAGCGAGACCTTGTTCTTTAACGGTGAGGTTCAGGGCCTCTTGAAGTGTTATGCCAAGCTTTCTCTTTCTTTGCTTTGCATCTTTACGCAGCTGATGAACCCGACGACCACTGATAGAAGAGATGTTTTCTAATTCGGGAGATTTTTTGTCATACCTGTTCCTTAATAAAAGTTAAGATATGACCGGCAGGAAATTGCGCGCACTGGCGCATAAATGAAAGTTGTTGTCTCACCTGAAGACTATAGCGTCTTTTACCGATCATACGGAAGGTGGCAGTTGACCACCTGACTGCATGGTATCATAAAAAACAAGCACGTTACTTTTGAAGACTCAAAACAAAAAACAGGGCGGAAGCCCTGTTTTTGTTCCAACACACAGTCTACGGTGTCGGGCTGTTTTCTGCTTTGTTACCAGCGCCCAAAGCCTCCCCTTGAGGTACTGCGGTACAGGTCACATCGTAAATGTATGGGTACCAGTCTAACGGCTTAAAACGCTTACCGTAGGCGGTAACTTCACAGTAATTCAGCTCTGCCATCATAACACCTGCGACGTCAGCCGGATCATAAGGCTCAAACCTCGTCACCCAGCGCGCCACATTCAAGTAAACAGAGTCGCGGAAACGGTATTCTTTTGACGAGTCCAAATCGCAGTCTTTTTTCTGGCAAGAAAACACCGTCAACACCTGATCACCGTCACCGCTAACATCCTCAATCCACTGCGGACGGGAAAAATAAAGCTTTTCGGTTTTATACGAGAACACATTGTATGCAACGGCGTCGTAAGTGAAAGTGAAAACGCCCGGCAATACATACCAGATGTTAAGGTACAGCCCAAGTATCGTACCCGATACCAAAACTGCCAGCGCCCCCGCCCCGCGGGAAGGGATATGCTCACCGTCTTTGTATGCCATTTTTTTGTACAGCGCGACATACTTCGGCGCTAACCATGCCCAGATTGGTACCACCACCCACATGACAGGGCGCATGAACTTCCTGAAGAATATGGTTAACGTTTCGCAAGTCTGCGATATCACATAACGACACTTGTCCAACCATGCAGCAATTTGTGCTTTACTCATAATAATCCCTCGGGTGCTGAGCCTACCCCGCACCCATAACTTTATTTTTCTTCTATTGATGGTGTCAGTGAGAACTCACCGTTCACAAATTTAACATCCACACGGTTGTATGCCTCATCTGCTTTCAGGATCCTGGCAAGCTTAGGGAAAACCTGTGTCTTGAAAACACCTTCAATACCGCGAGCACCATTAACAGGGTCATACTCGTAATCACACAGCCTTACAACATCGTCATCGCCCATACAAATGGTCATATCCACGTTGGCAGTGCGCATACGCTCATTTACCTTTTCAATGGCCCGACGCGCAATCATGTTGATCACTTCCATTGGCAACGTCTTAAACATAACAATGTCTTGACGGCCGCCAAACCGGTTAAGGAACTCTGCTCTGTATACTTTACTCAGCTCGTCCAGAGTACCTTCGCGCTGTTCTTTGAATGTCAGCTCATCATTAAGCATGTGCTCCGCACCTGTATTCGTGGTGAAGATCAGGATGGTATGCTCAAAGCTTACTGTTAATCCCTGCGTATCTGTCAAACGACCGTCATCCAGTACTTGAAGGAAAATGTCGAAAATAGAGGTGTGTGCCTTTTCGATTTCATCAAAGAGAATGATCGAATTTGGTCTTTTACGGACCGCATTTGTCAACACACCGCCATCTTCATATCCTGCGTACCCTGGCGGCGCACCGATAAGAGATGTAACGTTGTTTTTTTCCGTGTATTCTGACATATCAAAACGAATCAGCTCACGCTCATCATCCTTCAGGATCAAGGCAAGAGCTTTGGCTATTTCCGTTTTACCTACGCCAGACGAACCACAGAACATCACTGCAAGCTCTGGCTTACCAGGATCTTTCAGACCCGGAGTACGCGCCATCAATAAGGCATCGGATATTTTATCAATAACGTGGTCCTGACCGAATACGCGCTTTTTCAACTCAGCCGGAAGTGTCAGCAGCTTTTCTGTTTCGTCTTCATTCAATTTATCAAATGGAATGCCAGAAAGCTTCGAGAATTCACGAAACACATGATCCGCCGTCAACAGAAGCTCAGCATTAACTTCATCATAGAAGCTCTTAAACTTCTCGCTGTTTTGCTTGACGATTTTGCGCGCTTCGCTGAGCTTGATATGTAACTCCTGCTCTTCCCTGCTCGACATCATCATGCTTCCGCTGTCAGGCTCTTTCTTTGCCTGCAATGCCGCCAACTCGCTCTCAAGCTTGATGATATGGGCTTCACCGTAAGCCTGTGACTCGCTTGCAGATTTCATTTCATTGCGACGTTTTTCCCAGTCGGCAGACAAAGTGTTCAACTTGTCCTGTAGGGCTGCATCATCTGGCGTACGAGCAAGCTGCTCTTTCAGCGCCTGAACTTCAGGAGGATTGGCGTGACTCGCGTTTTTATAGGTTGCCAACGCACGGTCAATCAGTGTCAGTGAAGCTTCCGGTTGAGAGCGCATCAAACTGCGTTCTTTGCCAGGGTAGGTGGTGGTCAAATAGATGGCCTGATCAATAGCTTCAGGATCGACTTTAACGCCGTGGTGCTCGAACAGCTTTTGTGCGGAAGCTGTCACAATGTCAAGCAACTTGTCTTTCGCGGGCGGCTTCACTTCCATAATAGTGAAAAGCTCGCTCATACTGCTGTGACACATCAATACCTTTTCAAGGTCAGCGTCACGGACTTCAAAAATAACCTGAAAACGCCCCTGTTCAAGGTGACGCATCATACGGTTAATAAAACTGTTGTTACCCGAGTTTAAGGCCGCATCAATAAAATTGCGGGCATCGTCGATGACCAGCAGGGTGTCTTTGTCCGCTGTGTTCGACACTTTGCTCAACATACTGTCAAACTGCTCTACCGCCTTGTCAGGGTCAGAGAAAAGACCATCAGTATCCAACCACCAGATGCGCTTATGGATAATGTCAAACGGTGTTTTCGGGTCAGATTTTGCTTTTTGCAAGCCCAGTGTCAATGCAGAGCAACCAACACCACCCTGACCGGTAAGAATAACATTGTGCGCCGCACGACGACTCAGAATGTTAATCATAGAAGCCAGCTCTTCATTACGCCCCACCAGAGTAAAGTCACCTTTCTCTTTGAGTACTGTTGCGCCTGGCTTTAAAATATCTGCTGTGTACATAAGTTCTCCAAAATACCCGCCGGCAACCGGCGGGACATGTTGTTATTCGTCTTCTTTGATTTCAGAGGTGATTTGATCGGAAGTGATTTCCAGCGTGTCTTGTGCTGAACGCTGAACTTCATCCGCGGTACGGTGCAAGGTATCAACCAGGTTGCGGTTTTCGTTCAGTGATTCACGAGTCGACTGGTTGGCCAGCTCGATAACTTCACCAAAACCAGACAGTTGTTCAAGCATTTTAACCAGTGCAGTATTGTCGTCGTTTTTCGATTTGGCCATATTCAGCATCTGCTCTTTGGTCAAGCCGATTGTGGTTTCATTCATTCGACGCAGTGATTGCGCAGCTGCCGTTGACGCCTGGCCAATAGCTGCCTGATTGATAGCTGTCAGCACAGAGGAAAGGTTGTCTGCAACGCCTGCAATACCCGTTGTTTGAATCTGTTTCGTTTTGCTTATTTGAGCTTTGTTAGCCGCTTCCATGGTTTCAATGCGCTGAGACGAAACGGTCAAATCTGAAATGACTTCAGTGGTTTCATTCGTCGCATCATTAAGCATCGTGATATGCTTCGACATATCCCGGCTAATGCCTTCTTTATTCATTTTTTCCAGCGGATCATCAATCGTTTCAAGCGAAGCCTTCAATTCTTCATGCATCGAAGAGTTGATTTTTTCAGCGTCTTTTGCTGCTTCCGAAAGTACACTGTATCGTCCGCGCATGGTAAAGGCGAGGTCCGATAAGTTCTTAATCTGCGTACTCATTTGCTCAGAGCGCTCCAGCGTTTCTGTTACGCGTTCCTGAGTTGTTGTGACAAAATTTGCTGCGGTATTCACCAGCTGCTGATGGCGAGATTCATGTTCTGCTTCAGAAAGATTTAACATGTTCGCCATGATGTCTTTGGATTTCTTAAGGTGGTCAAATTTAGAGGCCACCGTTTTGTATTCACTGCGGACAGTTTCTTTTTTAGCAGACGCCTCTCGCTGCTGTTCCTTCAGGCCCTCAATGCCAACCTGAAGTTCCGCGATAGCATCCTTAGCAGACTGCTTGATGCTTCCGAGACCGAGCAGATGGCGATCCTCTTTTTTCTTTTCAATTTCAATAAGCTTACTCTTGATAGCTTCCACGCAACGCTGAGCTTCTTCATCCAGCTTGCGAATGGCATCTTCCATAGCCTGCTTGTTTTTGCTGTCTTCGCGCATTTCGGCCAGGATGTCGGTTGTCGCATCTTCTGCCTGAATTTCACGCACAGCATTAATAATTTCCATGAAAGGTTTGATTTGCTCTTCGAAATCAAGAACGCCATCATTGATGTCTTTCAGCACCTTTTGCATATTGCTAAAGGTTTTAGTGTCTGTCATTTCGATCAGTTCTGTAGCCAGACGCTGGCGCTCTGCCTGCATGAAAGCGCTGTATTCTTCCAGGTACTTACTGTTTTTCGCTGTGGTTTCCGCGTCAACGTACACCATCAACTCACGCATGGCTTCTTTTTGAGCCTGCGGATCCTGTGTTGACATCGCGATTTGGTAAAACGGGTTATCCTTTACTGTCGAGGAAACGTCTTTTTTCTTTTCCTTGGCTTTTACACGAAACTTCGCGGTGCCGGTTTCCGACTCTTGTGATTTTCCGGTCGCTTTCGCAAGTTGGGCTTTGAACTCTTCGCTCATGATGCACTCCATTGTTTTGAGTATTGGATTGTTTGTAAAATAGTGACAATGTAAAACTTACTAGCATTTTGTCACACCAATGGGTGACATCAGGCTTATTTCAGCTTTTAATTACAACACATTTGTTATTGTAGTGTCAATTGAAATCAGGCTTATTTTCTGTCCAAGATGAAACTTTCACTTTGCAACAAAATGTTTGAATTTGATTTTTTATAAAGGTGAAAGCGAGGTGTGTGCGCGCTTTCCGCGTTGTGACCACGCCTTAATTCTGAACGAAACCTATCCGGATTCTACGGCTCTATTTTTAGATTTGCTCTTCGGGGCAGTTTTTATGCGACGTCGATAGTATAAATTTTTTGGTCGCAATGGATGCAGTCAAAACGAAATACTGTTGTACTTGAGGTGTCGTAGTTTCGCTTTATATCCTCCCACATACCAAGTTCCAACCCATTATCTTTCAAAAGTTCGTCCACGGCAACTCCCGAAACCCCATCCAATTCAGCTGCCGTCGCCCCCCCCATAAACGCACATGCATCGCCGCAGTGACCGACCCAGTATGGCTGCTGCCATGCTGCAAATCCCGGCGTTCTCCTGGCAACCTCATCAATCACAGGGGCCGGTGCGCAACATTCCAAATGATGCGTATCATTAAATTCTCCAGAAAATTTCTTCGCCGCAGAACCATCGCTGACGCACCATGGACAGATACTCGCAACATCATATTCACTGTAGATGCCGGCGCTGCACTCAAACCCCCTGTTTTCACCACAGCATGAGCAGATACCAGCATATTTAACGATGGATTGCGTTCTTATTGGATTGGGGTGGTATTTAAAGTCGGGTAGCTTCATGTGAGAACATACCACCCCATCTCTGCGAACAGGCATTCATTTAATCGAAACAAGAAAGGATCACTCCTTCATTAACACCATCATGTTGAGAGTACAATTTAAAGCCTTCAGCTTGGAAAGCTTCGATAATCTCACCCCATAGAATATCGAAGTCATCAGGCAAACTTTCAATGGCGCAAGTTTTAGTACTCCCAGGATAAATATGTCTATCAGGAAAGAGTTCCTTACCGGCAAAAAAGGTGCAGTATTCACCGTCACTGTCGTTTTGCAACATCACGGAGAATCCCATTTTTTTCACTTTATCCACAAAGGGGGCTAAAAAGCTTAGCTTTGGCTTCTCCGCAGACTCACCTTCGCTTGACGCCTGGCTTTGCAAATCAGATTCACAGTATTTCCCCTCTAAAACAACACTGTTACCATGAACCAAATGCACCCATGCCATACCGAAATCCTTTTTTAATCAAACGTTCGAATCGCCATATTATCACAATACACATGTACAACTGCACATCTGCAATCAATTCTTTTCTAGCCATAACTCGTGGATTGATTGCGAAAGCTTTTCGCGCGACATTCCCGTAAAAGAATAATAAAGACGGTCTTCGATATTGAAACGCTTGTTTTATTTAGGTTCGAAAAGAAAGAATGTATCTTGCTTATGTTGCGCATATAAAACATATATGTTGTAATTGCAAATGGTGTAAACAAATCAAACAGAAAAGGAAAATTGATGCGATTACTGTCAACTCTTATTGCCGTTGCAATTTCTATGTCTGCAATGGCCGAAACGGAAAATTCGCCAAGAATGCTGTCCGATGATGAGCTTAAAGAGATTAAATCAGAATTTCACTTACCAAAATTTGGCCACGTCAACAGCGCCTATTACGTTGGCGGCATTGAACGTATTTATCCAGATCCAATGACAAGAGGAAGGACGCATGTTCATACTTTTATTGGCGGCAACCAGGCATTCATTGGAAGAGTTGACAACACCGTGTCTGTTTAGGTAAAGGTGAAACTTATGTAGTTACCGCTGAGGATAGCACTTACAAATACTTTTGTGTCACCCAAAGCGAACCTCTCAATCGGTGTTATCAAATCACAGACTAAGACTAAAACGAAATAAAAACAAAAAAGAGCTGGTGGCGTTGAACTCAATTGAAATAGTGAGGAAAAAAGACTGCCAGTCACTCTTTTATGACAGTCTCCTAATCGTTTTTAATGTAGATGAGCGCGGATTCTTTCTGCGACAGGAACAACGAGAAGCACATTAAAGAGGAATGTGCCGGCACCCGAACTGGCGATTCATCTCTGCATCGTCAAACTCACCTTGAAAATAGAGCAACCTCGCCTCATCAAGAAGGTCGTCACCAACAAAACTTCCCTTGTCAACTCTTTGATAAGAAGCCACCGGTGAGATATACGATCTTTTAGTGCTACGCATCAGGCATTGAGAATAAACACCTTTCAATGCGACATTGAGACTGTCCATATCTGCTCCCATAGCGTCAAGTCGCGAGATTACAGCCGTTGGGTCAGCGTGAATTTGTGCAACTACGACACATTTTTCGGCCGCCCGCAACGCTGATTGAAGCGTGCTGACAGTATTTATTTCTCCCGAAAAAATAACGTGCGGTTCGGTTCTCATCAGCTGACGGTTCATATCTTCAAACCGAAAATCCTCATGCTTACCACCAGCAACGGGATCGTTCTTTGTTTTGGTGAACTCGTGGACCTTCTGCGCAAGGAACGTTACCGTCCCCGTTCTTCCTGATCCCGTCTTGCCGGCAACTAAAAACAAGCCATTCTTCGCATTCGAAACGTCAAACAATAAACGTTTGAAGCTTTCTCTTTTTTCGATAAGCCTGCCGGTGTATTGAAGATTTTTAGGGCTGTACAGAATAACTCTGACCACGCTCCCCGATTGTGTTTTCATCAGCGTCACAAGGGAATTGATGTGCACGTCTTTAATTTTCAACGAGAAGGAAAAATGCTCCGCCGCTTCATTTCCGACACGCTTCGCATTTGGTGCCATTTCTTCAAGCTGCGCAACCACATCCCCCATCACCTCTCCGGCAGACATTTCGCAGCTATAATTTGAACTAACCCAGCCTTTTCGAGTTTGCTGCTCTACAGAAACACTTGCATTATCATGACGTATCCTCAACTCAGACACATTGTTCTCAACTGCACACTCAAGGAATATTTGCACGTTTCTCAAGTCAACATGCGCCAGGTTTGAGGCTTCAAAGAACAAGCCGGTTGGCCTGCCGTTTTCAAACATTTGCCATGCTGCATTATCAGGCGCGTCGTTAACAAGCGTCGCCCCGGCAGCTTTCGCCTCATCTTTATTTCGATGATGACCGATAGGCTTCATGACAAAATAAGGTTCTGAATTGCCCCCAATGTTGAGCCCCCACTCGTAATAAGGCATCCCGGCGCGACCTTTTGCTGACTGGTAATCCTTAAACCCCTGGCCTGCCGCCACAATATCGTAAGCATGAGTTGTTGATGCGCCAACACCAAGTGTGGACATGATCGCCTTCTTTGTTTGTGGAAGACGGGCTTTGAATTGCGTTGCAAGACAAATTCTTTGATCTGAATACATGATGTACCTCTGTTTTGTCGTGCGTATGTAGGCTCCATGCAATTAAACCAAACGCTATGACAATAAGTAAACAGTCGGTCTGGAAGTAAGAGTGCCGAATGGCATTAAATGATTTACCTTCTGATGTTATCAGGCATGGCGGTCAGCTCAACCAGGCTGATCGATGGCTAACGTGTCCCAAGTACACGCTACCCGATATCGACCAATTCATCATAATTGATGTGAATTTTCATGTCAACACAGTTTTGCCGGCCAAGCTTTACCTCAATTTTTACTGCTTCTCATGGCTAAGCGGATCTTCTTTATAGCCTCGCCTGCAACAGAATTATCGCCCATACCTTCCAGCAACTGAATCGCGTCATTTAAAAGCTTACTGGCACCCTCATCCTTGTCGATCAACTCAAAAATATCCGGCATCCCCTCTACACAATGCTTGTCCAATGTGATTTTTGAATGCTGTATTGGTGAATTGACAATTTCTTCATCAGGAAGCGACACAAAATAATTGCCATTGCAATCCTGACGCAGCACGGTTCCTCGTGAAAGGAAGCTAAAATTCGTTTTTAAGACAGCTTTCATTGTAATTCCCTGTTTTATAAAAATTATCCATACGCTAGACCAGACGGCCCAACTTAATCATATCTTCATTCTTACTGCAAACGTACTGGTAAGCTTCATCAAGGTTTTTGAAGCGCTCAGAAACCTCCCCGCCAACCAGGTTCACAAAACTTGAAATATAAACATTTTTTTCTTTTCGAACAATCCAGTGGTATTCAGACAAGCGCATCACGCCACCTACTTTAAGTATATCAAGCCTGCACCGGATCCGCAAAAGCCCCCAGTCTTCCTTACTGGCATGTGCATCAAAATCGTCATAGCCAAGTTCTTCAGAAAGTTGCTTTACCTTTCTCTGGAAAATCGCTTTTGCAAGGTGCCTTCTGTACTCCGCTCTCACCTCTCGCTGGTTTGACGCTGACTCTTGCCAAACACAACCACCATCCCCCTTTCCGCACGAGCAAGTACCCGTTGATATGCTATCGGCACCAAACTCCCCTGACCACTCCATTGATAGTTTATGGCCTGCCAGACGCAGGTTGTTAACGTTATTTGCAATATCGATGTGACTAAACTTATTTTTCATGAAAATCTCCGCTGAAACGAAAAAGCCCCGGCTGAAAAATCAGCCAGGGCCCTGGTATCTTGACGCGGTCATACTCTCACAAAAATGTTGTAATGTCAAATTTGGCAATCACGACGTGAACACCATTATTCAATGGACGTAAATGGGTCGTCACCTTCTTGGTAATAGCATCCTGCACAGACGTCGACATGATTCATGACTTCCCATAACGCTGGTAGCGTGACGATAACCGTAAGAAGCGTCATTCTCCAAAAGCGTTTGTATGCAATTGTCGCCGCATCTAAACATAACACCCACATGAGCAGTTTCCCCGTGCAAGTCATAAGTGCAACAAGAGGGACTAAAGAAACGAACAGCCTTATCAGGATGGATGGCTCACCCGATTCTGAAAAATGCAGAGCGACAACGCTTGCAGCAAACAGCAATGGCAGCAGCAACATGTTCACCATCATTTTTTTATTATCATACAGCAGCATAACGACCTCCGGTGTCATAAATGAAAAACAATTCTATCACAATGAAAAACAAAAAAAATACGATTCTAATGGCAAATAAGAGCGCCCATAAACCGGCAACGGTGAGCATAATTTCCATGCGCGCAAACCATAGCCACAAAATACAATTTTGTTGTTATTTACAGTGAATGCTGTTATCTTTGAGCAAATTTCAAAACGGAAACGGACACCTCATGGAGCACGGTCTTCAGAACATATTTTTGCACCACTCTTATTTTCCTTCAGTGTTGACCAAAGTTAGCTGCAATGCGCACACTAATATTACCGGCGGCAACGGAGCCGGGAAGACAACACTACTCAGCCTCGTTCCCATCTTTTACGGTATTGAGCCTGGAAAAATGGTGAGTAAGGCCGGCGATAAAAGAAGTTTTGTTGGACATTATTTACCATCTCCGAAATCAATGATCGTTTTCGAGTATTCTCGAATGGGAAAAATGTGTTGTGCGGTGCTCTATCGAAATCAACAAAGCTTGGAATACCGCTTTGTTCAAGGGGCGGCTGAAGACGTGTTGTTTTCTGACGAGGCACTTGAACAGTTAAACAAATATCCGGATGCCAATCAGTGGCTGATGCAGTTTATTGGACACCAAACTGACGTCAGCAAACAAATAAAAACAACCAAAGATTATCGCGCCGTTATCCAGAACAACAAAAGGGTATTGCGTCAAAAACGACAGCGCGGGGACTCGCTGCTCTCTACCGCAGGAAGCTTCTCCCTCTGCGATCCGGTTTATGAAATGAAACACGTCGAAGCAATCACGTCGGTATTGATGAAAAGCGACAAATTGCTCGCAAAATTCAAAACAATGATTGTTGACGCCTTCCTGGCTGATCAGATCGAGGTAAATGCCTCGCCATACCACAAGCAAGACGGCGAATACATTGACAACCTTCGCTCTCTGATTGAACTGGAAAAAAACAACGAAGAGTTTGAACAGGCAATCTCAAAAAGAACAGAAATAGATCGCTTATGGTCACGCCTGTTGCATTTCCGGGAAATGGTATCCGAGCGATTACTTTCCATCTCGGACAATATCACCGCCACACAATCCGACATTGACAAGAAAGAAAGTGAACACAAAACCCGGCTTCAAGTTTACGCAGAGCAAATTGAGACGTTAAGCTCCGACTTTCACAGTGCCAAAGGGGAGCTGTCTTCTCTTTCAGAGCAGATACAACGCATCTACGACAAAAAGGATGAGTGGGAGTCTAAGCGGGATATCCACAATAAGATCTCAGAGGTAGAAACCCGTTCTACACTCCGCAGTGAAGTTAATGATGCGGAAGTGCATTACAAGCACCTTCTTGAGAGTGCCAAGTCGGAAAATGCAGAGCACGAGGCTAACGTGTCGAATGTGAAGCTGAAAGCTTCTCAGCAACGTGAAAAGTTAAACTCTGAAATTCAACACCTGAGCTTACAGATCAGCCACATAGATCGTGAAACAGCCAGGCTTGTCGATGAGTTGAAAGAAAAATTCAAAGCACAGGCTGACGCATGCAAAGAAAAGCGAACACCCGGCGAACTTGACCTGCATACCGCGCTGAACGAGCTGGAATTCAAGAAAAAGAACATCGGTTCACGGACTGCTCAAGAGGTTGCCCGACTGGAAAGCATTCAGCAGCAGATTGATGAACTGGATGAAAAAATCTATGAAGAAGCACCTCACCTCGACGCGGCTGGTTCACGGATTGAATCACTTAACAAGCAAAAAGCCTCACGAATCGAAACACGAAAGGCGCTGACGCATCGTTATGACAGCCTATTAAAGAAACGCGAGTCTCTGCAACGGAAAATAGATCCTGACGAGAATTCACTCCGGGCCCATCTTAATGAACACCACCAGGGCTGGGAACACACTCTTGGCAAGGTCATGCGTCCTGAATTGCTTGAAAGGAAAAACCTGAAACCTGCCTTAGCCGATGATACAGCGACGCTTTTTGGCTTGTCTCTTGACTTGGAAGCCATCGAGCTTACGGATGAGGCGCAATCTGTCAGCGTAATGCGGCAGCTTGAAGCAGAGTTAACCAAAGACATTGCCGCCATCGTTGATCAGCTTGGTGAAGTGGAAGAATCCATCAAAAAGCTGGATGCAGACATTCAAGCATCAACCACAGAAAAGCGGCAGTGCGAGCACCGCATCGACGAGCTGAAAGCCACACAGAAAAGTTTCAAGTTAAACCTGAAGCAGGAGCGGGCAGCCATCGATTCGGAGAAAGAGCAGCAGCGCGAAGCAATTCATCGTGATCTTGAAATTGCAAAAAAACAGTTGGAAGATTATAAAACTAAAACAGCAGAGCTGTTGAAAGAGATTTCAGAGCAGTCATTTTCTGTATGCATGGAATGCAAAGTGTCGCAATCAGAAAAGACGGAAAGTTTATCCGATCTTATTAAGCACAACCGTTCTCTGATCCAGGCGTCAATTGAAAATGAAAAACGACGGGTTCGCGAACTTAACGACGCGTTTTCCAAAGTAATGGAAGAAAAGGGAATTTCCACCTCTGTAGCAAACAAAGCTAAAGACCTTTTCCATGAGGCTAAGCACCGGTTGGAGCTGGCGGAATCCTATGTCGACGAGGTAACCGACTACCGCCGCTGGATGGATACCGTCTGGTCACAAGTGCAGGCACTGGAAATCAAAGAGGGCGAACTCCGCAGTGTTGCGGCCCAAAGTGAAGCGGAGCTACAATCGGTTAAGGCAGAGCGCCACGCCTTCAACAAAGCTTCCTCTGTAGAGCTTGATGCGTTACGTCAAAAGCTGGACGAAATGGAAACAACCAAGCGTGCCTTGTCCGGGGTTAAACAGTCTCTGTACAGTGATGATGTCAACATTCCTCACGACCATCCAGTTGCTGAAGCGTTAAGTGAAGATATGCCTGTGAATATACTTCTGTCCCAGGCAAGCGAAACTGTTTCAACAATAAAACAGACGATCAACAGTATTCGCAGCGCCGTCAGGAAAGTGGAAGCCATCCTTCTCAATTCTGACAAAAACAATAAAGTAAATGATCATTGGTTAAGCATCAAAGATAAAATCGCCAGGGACGGAATTAGTGACACCTCTGATCGCTATTGCCTTGAATGCGCCAAAGGGATAGACGTATTGATTAACAGCGTTATACCTGATGTGAAGCGGTTAACAGTTGAACAAATACGAAGCGTTGGTGAAGGGTACATCCGTTTCTACCAGACACTTGAAACACTTAACAGCAAAGTTAAAAGCGTATCCTCTGTACTGGCAAAAGAAATCAACACGAAAAACAACTTCCCTGATATTGGCAGTGTCACTGTCGAACTGGTATCCAAGGTTCAGGAATACGCCATCTGGACCGAGCTGGGCGCGTTTAGTCAGCAATGGGAGCGATGGATTGAAAGTGATCGTAACGCATTGCCGGACGCAGTGTTCCTGAGCGCCTTTCAGCGCGCCATTGATGGCATGCGGGCGGGAGGCATTGAGGGAGTCAGTACAGCACGTTCTGCGAGCACCATCGAGCCCCTGATTGACATTAAGATATCGCTGGTGGAAAACAACAGGCTGGTCGTAGTCAGGAATGATCAGGATTTAGAAGAGGCAAGCAGTGAAGGTCTGTCAAAGCTTGCCATCATCATTGTTTTCTGTGGCGCTACACGCTACCTTTGCCCAGATCCTAACGTCAGGATCCACTGGCCACTGGACGAATTGGGTAAAATCTCAAACGAAAACGTCAGTTTGCTGTTTGAGTTTATGGACAGTCATAACATCAACCTGTTTTGCGCACAACCCAACCCTAATGAAGTGTTGAGAAAATTCTTCCCTATCAAGTGCGAGGTGATTCGGGGGCAAGGCGTGCGCCGGTACCGCCCTGCCACATCAAACAACGAACCTAACCCTTTGTTGAATGAACAAGCTACACAGGAGGTGTTGTCATGAGTTACTCTCCCTTATTTGAAGACGTCATCATGAAGCTGCTGTCGCAGACAGTGATTTGTGAGCTGTCTCACCCGGAATGTTTTCGCTTTGTGGAGCAGTCTCACAATCAGGAGCAAATAGACAAACATCTGCATGCGATTGGACGGCATCTCGGCAGAACATCAGACCGACTCGGTTATTTCTGTGCTTACAACGTAGTGGATACCACAAAAAAAAGAAGCCAGATCCAGAAGCAGTTTGAGTCTTTCGTTATCGATCTCGAAGGCATCATCGACTGGTTGCGGTTAATTCGTTCTGTCGACAAAGATTCCCGTCCGTTAGTGGCAGGCATGCAACTGAAAGAGTCCGAGTTGCTCGCCGCTATCGAAGAGTCGAATTCGTTAAAGCTGTTACTTGAAAGCATTTCCCAAAAGCTGAAAACCGGAGGCAAGTCCACTGAAGCAAGAGCAAAGCTGACAGCGGTCATAAAGTACCTGGTTGATCAACGTTATCTTAAGGCAATGGGCGGTACCGGGACACAGTTCGTGGCCACCGCAAAATGGTCACTTCTGTATGACCAGCTTGAGTTCATCCGCTCTTATGATGCGATTGAAATTGCCCAGGATGATAACAGTCAACAGCAGGAGTTGTTGTAATGGGACGGCGGGAAGACGCCCGGGCGGCAGCCGGCGCACTACACAGGCATGCTGAAACCATCAGTGATGCATGCTATCTGGGTCAGGGTCAAATTGATGAGATCCCAGACAACAACACGATGATATCGGCATTGCAAAAGAACAAGCTTGCCTACCCTATTGACGGCCTTTCCGGTTACCAGCTACACGGAAAGGTGAGAGGGCTGTTTGACCATGTTACGCGCCGCCACCGGTACCGGGAAAGCCACAGCAGGCTCGCTGGCTTAGTTGAAGATTTGGAAAGCCAGATCCATTCATACCAACGCGCGAAAACCAAGGTGCACAGTGATGCAGACTTTGCCTTGTCTCAAGTCAAAGAGATCGTCATGGACATCATGGATGCGCTCGGTGACACCGTGGAAATGTTTCACTCTGTGGTTAATGATGAGTTTAGCGTTGTGTCTGACATTGATGAAAGGATCCGCCAAACCCGCCGGTGCATCGACGACATCAGTAAGATAAACGTTGTATTTGAAAGCCTCGGCGTCAATTACATGCAGGACTGGGTCGGACACGACCTGCAACTTGAAAACCTGTTGATGAAAGTCCTCAAGTCGCATGTTGACCGGTGCCTGATGGATCTTGTGGCCAGCGGGAGAAAGCTTCATGAAATGCTGGCCAAACTGGTTACAGATAAGAAGCTTCAGCGCGTCAACAATCTCATTGATGCATTCAGTGGTAAATTTAAACGTGAACCAGGTTACAGGCCCTGCATTAACGCCATATCTTCCCTGCCGGACTGCCTGATGCAGACTGCCGAAATGGTACCGGGCGGATACGCCAACACTGACAGTGCAATTGACGAGCAAATGTTGAGCGAACTTGCCTCAACAGTACTGTCAAAAAAAGAGGCTGAGAGCCGGATTGTACCTGATAAACCCGATTCGACAGAGCCTGTGTCCCGTCAAACTACGGAGACTATCGAAGAGCAAATCGATCCACTCATCGCTGGCGTTGAGAAACTTTTTGATGCGCTTATGTCGCCACATGCGCCTGACACCATATCAGTTTGTCATGCGTATCGTGCGCTCAAGATAACCGCTTCGCTGGAAGACTGGATGCTGACAGTGATGAGCTACTATTCGGCACAAAAGAGAGCCTTAGATCCGCTTTGGCGGCTTAATATGAATCATTACGTTGAGCTTCCGGTGAATGGCACGTTCTATGTGAGTGATATCACGTTCGAAAAGAAAATTGGCCATAATGAAAAAATCACTGATTAGGGCGGCGCAAAGAGTCGTCAAAAAGGGGGCTGATCGGGTTCTTGATAACGCGGTCAACCGGGAGTTGCAAGCGGTGGTTGGTGTGGGTTATGTTTCCGGCCGCCACATTTGCTTTTCCGTGCAGGACCGTCTTGCGATAGACAGCTATTTCAGCAAGCAACTCAATATGCCTTTGCGCCAGGTTGAACTTGACGTTCGTGACAGGGTTGAGGCTGCCTCACAGGTTGAAAATGAAAAATGGGCATCCGGTACCGTTTTTGAATCATTGCTGAGCGTTGCCAGCACAGGCATCATACCGACCCGCCACGGCGACGTGAGCACACCATACGGATGTGTATTCTCCCTACCTCTCGACGCCCTAGATTGGGAACGTGTTGACAGTATTGTCATTGTTGAAAATGGTGCCGCCATTGTTCACTGGAAAAACATAGAAGACGCCTTGCCAAAACAATACAAGGGGGCACTCCTTTTATACCGGGGACATGGTGCTAACCAGCGGCATATGAAGGAGCTTGTCAGCATGTTGCCGGCAAGCGCCAGAGTCTGCCTGTACTGCGATTTCGACCCGGCCGGCATCAACCTGGCAATGAATATCGCAAACGGACGGCATTTTGATCTTGCGATCCCCGCCTGCTCCCCCGAAGAAATGCGTGCAATGAGCAAGCCGGATGCTTACAACGAGCAATATGAAACACTTGCCTCACTCATTAAGAGTAGTAGCCCCGCTGTGGCCGACATCGCCAAGCTGATGCAAGAAAACCGACTGGCCGTTATGCAGGAAAAGGTCTTGGTTAACAGGTGCATGCTACAAATGGTTTCAGTGACATAACAATGCAGAAATTATCATCAAACCTCAATGATCAGGTTTGTATAAAAATATTAGAGCGGAAAAGTTGAAAACCTTAAACTTGAAGTTTTGTAGCTTAAAGGAGTGAACGCATCGTGTTCTTACCAACAACCACTTTCCTTGCCGCCTTTGGTATCATCTTTTTGGCCGGCCTGGCGCACATCAAAATCACGAAACACAAAATGCTTCGTCGGGCAAAGCGTATCCTTGGTGATCATGGCGCGAAAGAAACAGGCTTTAAATGTTCATTCAGAAACAATCACGGTGACCACGTACTGGCCGTGAAGCTTAGGCTTGTCGTCTTTTCTGAAAGCAAAGATCAGGTTATTACTTTAGAAAATCGTGGTTCAATTTTTCATGACTGTTCCCAACGCTCTTTTGTCCGACAGCGCAAGGCTTCAAGCTTCTTTAAGAAATACTGCATTAATTAACCAAATTCCGCTTTAAGTGATAAAATGCAGCAAACAAAGCGATAAAAGGTTAAGTTCCATATGACGTTTATTGTCACTCCAAACATAATCCGGCGGCACCTGGAAGCAGGTGTCACCGGGGCATTTACTGTTTCGGAGAACAATCCATGGTACACAATCAACGTGGGCGCGCCTACCGCCGCCATCAATACGAGCGCTTAAAGAGAAAGCGTGTGCGCAACGCTTATTGGGGAGTTGGCATCTGGCGTACAGATGAAAACTGGACGCCCGGGATGTTGGGGATAGCTGTAGATACGCCTACGCCACACAGCTGCCCATACCCACGCGACACGCATCGGCAGGAACTCAGAGCGAATGTCGCCAGTAAAGACAAAGAGTGATACAACCAAAAAGCCCGGCGTCAACCGGGCTTTTTTTATAACGCTGTTTAATCAGGCTGTCAAACTACTCACAGACAGTGCCATCACCATCTGCATCATACATGAACGGGTACGCCGGGTGAGACTTGTCCACCGGTGCGATGCCATGCGCTCGCGCTTCGGCACAGGTAATGCGACCGTTTTTATTGTCATCATACATTTCAAGGGCATACTTCGCTTTTATATCATCGACCGTCTGACTTGCAACATCACGCGCCTTATCAGTAAATTCAGTCACCTTTTCTTTGTTGCCAAACGTACTGAAAAGTGAACCAGCCTTACCCATGATGCCAGGCTTTTTGGCAACACTGCCATCATCATCGTAAAATATCATGTCAAAGTTGTCACATCGCTCAATAACCCCCTGAAGCGATTGCATCTCCTGACGATCCACAGACAGGCGGTACTTCTGTTTTATCTCCACAACGCGATTGGCGAACCAACAGCGGTTCTTAAGGGGTAACCACTCACCTGCGTCCAGGCCACACTTACCACTGGATCCGCAGCGATTAACCTCAGGGGCCGCCAGAGTTAGATTTAATGGGTCGGTGGCAAACGCTTTGCGCGTGGCCGCAGAAGCCCTGCATAGCCCACTATCATGACCCTCTGTGGTCGCAACAATATGTTCGATATCGGTTTCCCGGTCTGTTGAGAAATAACGCCCTGTGTAGGGACCGTAAATCTTGCCGTCCATCTGCGCCACAATCACATCTTCAATGCTTTGCGGATACGGGTACTGAGATTTTTTGTCGTAAGGTGAACAGCGGTTTTCTTTTTCAACCACCAGGCCGCGCCACATCTCCTGCGCCATGGTTTGGGTAGAGGCAAAGCACAGTGTTAACACTGTCGATGCAATGAGATAAGAAAATAAGTTGCGCATAGGTTGACCTATTGATTGGAAAGTTTTATTTAGTATATCAAAAAAAACGCCCATTTTACAACAAAAAAGACAATTTCAGTTGTTGCAAACGAGATCGAGAAATACAAAAACAACAACCTTGCGTTCATGTTCAAAGGAGAAAATGACCAATCCATTGTTTACGACCAATGGGCAAGCATCGCCTCAGATCTCAAGAACGGACTATCAAGACTCCGAGCTCATATTTATGAAGTTCGAGAAGAATACAGTGCCTTGGTTATCAAATATGACAAAAAAGTTCACGCTTTCATCGTCCTCTCTTTTACTGTGGGAAGACATAACAGGTCTCACCCTTGGGATGTTAAGCACAACATCACCCAATACCCAATAGGTGGGCGAAGCGATAAGTGCCGAAATGACGCAGCATTAAACATCATTGATAACCACCACCTCCACGGAGACGTGGCGGCGTCCTTCCTCTGATAAGAATAGTCCCCTTACGCGCTGACTGATGAAAAACTTTTTCCACAACACCAGGCGCGGTATGGTGCAGGACTTGAAACCTCCGACGACTCATTCACAGAATAGAGTCGCGGAATTCCGCAACATTTTTGTTAAATCGCCTGCAATGTCGCGTCGTTAAATTGATTTATCACAACAAACATGTTGTAATAAAACACATGCAATAAAACATAGGTTTAATGATGGACAAGAACAAAAAGAATAAAAGAATCGATTTCTTTATTGATCAATTTATGGGAATGAGTCACCTCCATGAGATAACCGAAAGAGGTGTGAAAGGGAATCATATAAACAGCAATAACGGTTGGCGCGGAGAAGAGATTGACCCGTCGAAAGCAATAAAGCGCACCTTCAAACCAGACCACCCTTTCCTCGTGGATTTTGGGAGCGACATTGAAGACGAAACATCAGAGCGGATTTTCACACGAAGCAAAGATTATCTGGTTTCTGACATGAAAGAACTTATAGGTAATGGCTTTGAGAACACCTTGTTAAATGGACTGTCTGTAATTTGGATTAAAGTTATTCCAACTGACCTAAAAAAGCTCAAAGGTTTTAGTACATTCAAGCATGATGCCGCTTTTGAGTATCACTATCGGGTGAAGTACTTTGATGGTAGTGGTGAATACATCAAAAGAATTGTTGCCACTTATAAAAACAATCCGGTACCGATTTTCTACAACGGAGCACCCGTGGAGAATGTTTACGACCAACTGGTTGCACTTTGCTCGGTCAAGGAGGATGTTTGTCGCAACGGGGTTTTCCACGCTAAATTCACCAATTCCGATACCGGTAAAGGCTTAATTATGGCCCTTACCGGCAACGGCATCATAGAACTCATGAAGTTCCGGGACACACCAAGAACAGATAGCGGCCGAAAACGTCCAATACTGCACTGGGTAAAAGAGCACTTACGAAATTACAACACTCAAAATCAAGAACCTGGCAACACACGTATTGACTCGTACGAGCGAGGTATAGACAGTTTTGAGTCAGATGGATATGTGATTTCCATACAATCACCATCTGTAACATTCGAAAAAATGAGAGCAAAAAAAATAACCTAACCCTACCGACAAGAAGTGAGAACAATGGCGACAAGGTGTACGGGTCCTTAAAATCAGGTAATTTTAACCGAGGCATCAAATCCAATGTGCTTTTATGTAACAATAGGACTTCCATCTTGATAATTTACTACATAAATGTTACATTAAATAACCTCTTACCTTTCCTGATTAATATGAAAGTAAAATTGACTATACTATTCGCCTTCCTGCTGTTTTCATCCTCAGCTTACACAGGCGTTATAAGTAAAGGTGTTAAAGGTGCGGCCATCTATTTTGTCATCACAAAAGCCGTACAACATGGCGGACCATTAGCAACCAGGCTTGCAATTAAAAAGGTTAAAAAATACTTGATTGAAAACCCTGATAAAACATCAGCCGTCATTGGCTTTATGTCAGGTGTAGCAATAGAAAACGCAGTGATCGGCGAAAAAATGCGCTCTTTCATCGAAGCTGGTGATTTCATGAGTGAAGATGAAATTCATCAACTCAAAGAGGCTACCGCGCAATATCAGCAAGCGTATGCATATGTTGAATCACATGTTGTCAACATAGATCCCAACTCACTGTGCGAAGGATTTGATGTGTCTCGCCTTGCAAGCGAAGACTTCTCAAGCTATAACTCTGACCAAAATATCCCTGTAAGGCTTTTTGACGTTGGCTCTTTTAAATCGCTAAAATCAGGTGAGGTTGTGAACGACGGACTGGAGCATGATCACATCCCTTCTCTGGCAGCGATAAAAAAATACATTACACAGGAAATGGGGGTGAAAAGACTTCCTGGTTCAAATGCAAACATTTTACGAAATAACACTACAGCGGTTGAAGTTGACAGCGATACTCACAAAAACGGCAGGACCTGGTTTTACAAAAATGTCACTTTACAGAGCACCCTCGATGCTAAAGACTTGAGAGTAGCCACACTAAAAGACTTCGCATATCACGTCATGAGCGTAGGCTACAACAGCAGCTTACTCTCTTCCCTAAAGCGGGTTTATATACGCAATGCGACAATGTGTTTGTATAAAAAAAGGGGGTGATTTTGAATTTTTTGAAAGTAGTAAACAATGTAAATTTTCAGTCTTCTTTTACGAAGAGTTTTTTGTTTGAGGGCGGTAGATTTGTTTGCAACACAGCCCATGAAAAACAAGAATACTTTTTCAGTGTCACCCCCGACGCTGCATCAACTGAACACAACCGACTCATAGAAGAGGGGTTCATTTTTTACAAATGGGATACGGGCGCACTATTCTTGCTGTGGTCTCATGATTCAGGTGACTATCCTGGCACTGTTTTTTACGTAGACAGCGAATGCTCTGTGTATGCGGTAGGTAACACGCCATTTAACCTTGCTGACAAACTCGGCGACTCAATTGTCGATGTGCACAGTGTTATCGACAAGGATGCCTTCTTCGAACGGTGCGAGGCTCTTTTTGGTAACATAGAAAGACACTTTTCAGAAAACGAAGCTGAATCCTCTTTGTATGGAGAGTATCCAGATTTGGAATAGACATCTTCCCTTACTCGGGAGGAAGAAGCTAGTACCGGTTCCTGCAACGCAGAAAATCAAAATATGTTACCTGAAAATTACACCTATACCCATATCCACAAAGATAAAATACGAGCTAGCCCTGCATACCATTTAATGTTGTCGATGAAACTGAATAACCAAGACCATTTTTGGATGATTTAAACCAAAAGCTCCCAGGTTGATCCAATTTTACACCACAGTCAGTCACAACCATATCTATGCGATCAGTTATGGTCACTTTTTCATCATAAGGAGTTGCATCCAGAATAAAATCCGCCCAAATTCGAACTACAGTTTTATCGAACGTAAAATCAACATACTCATTCTTTCTGTCATGCTCTACACCAACGCATTCACTTCCGATGATGGAGGCCAGATGCCCGGCAATAACCATCTCCATCTCTGCTGTATATTTACTCATGATTTTCTCCATATCCATTAATCGACATTTTTTAATGCTATCATACATATAATAAGGAACCTCAATTTTTTTATACCATTTGGCTACATCTATATTTTTTAAAAAGGAGGATCATTTATTTTCGTACAGACCAAGATGCAGTAAGCTATTCAGGTCACCCTAGACATTGTGGCATCAGCGCTAATATTACTTCCCCATTCCATTCCACACTCCACTCTACATTGACGGCATTGCGACCGCTCCGACTCACTACTATTGCTTTAATGCTTTAAGCTATATCGGGTTGTTAGGTTGCTTCGGTGCCATGGACACATCCCAGGTAAAAGCAGCAAACCGTTGAACAACAAAAATGTTCGCTTAGTTTCACTTTAGAAAAATTCATGATAGAATGTTCCCATGCATCCACAAGCTGGCCGCGCACGCTCATGTAATTGAGTTCGGTGAATTGTGGCGACTTAATTGTCATTCAAACTAAACAGTTGTTGATGAACTCTATACGTCATCGCGGCAAGGTGCGCACTGCAAAGACGTAGTGGAGATAAAATCATGAACAAACAATACCTGTTCCGTGGCGAGCTTGCTGCCAAGCGTGATGCCTACATTAAATCAATCAAGTCCTCATTACCCACTCCGGAGACGGAAGAGGGATGCGCCCATGTTGACTTGTCGCTGGGAAAAGTCTTTACCCGGGAAACCGTTGCATACCTGCACGGACTTTCGTTGCCAGACAACTCTACATCACAACACCAACCTCATTGGCGAATAACCCTAAACATGGGGCATCGCGATTTTTTGAGTGCGCCGAAAGAAATCCAGGAGGAACTCTCCCTTTATGAAGGGGTGTTTGGTGACAACTTCGAAGTAATGGCTGGACTTCTGGTGTCGCTTGCTGAAAAAATTTCACCAGAGTTCATCATACTGGATCTTGAGGTGGAAAACTCACTGTATGTGGACGTTTCAGATCCTGAAGCTGATGAATACTCAGGGATCTTTGGCTGGTTGGTGCCATGCGGCTTTATTACACAGTCACCAGAAAACCGTAGGCTTGTTGAACGCGCATTGAAAAACGCCGATCCGATGGATGGATCTGAGTTGCTTACAAGCAAAATGGGAGCAATACACCCCAGTGGCGATAATGCAGAAAAATTGAAGTTCGACAAGAATGCACGGAAAAAGTTACAGGCAGCGTCAGTGGGGGAGTACAACCTCAGCGCATGGGTGCCGGCAATCTTATCTTTAAACAGCTTGGTGTCCATCATAAAAGGGCTATACGCCATTGCGAAGGTCGATGTCTCCGTTAGTTGTGTGCAGCAGGCTGTTGCCAAAGTGTGCGGGGAAAACTGGAATACCCTCAAACACAGAGAATTAACACACAACCACCCCATTTCAGTAATGTACATGAGAGAAGCATCTGATGAATATGTCTACCAACGCCCGATTGACGGTCTGGTTGATGTTACGCTCACAGGTGGACGTTCTTGGAATTATCACGCGTCTTTCAACTGGGGAAGCCATGTCCCGCTTCCATGTGTGGACGTCCTCTACCTGAGAGAGGTGTTGTTGGGGTCGCACTGGACGCACAACAGCCTGTACACCCCGCGATTACATTACGCAAGTCTGCTCGACAACAACCAAGAAGCGGTTGAGTTGGCTAAAAAATGGAAAGAAAACCTTAACACCTTCCCGAAGTACAGTGAGGAAGGTGTGGATCATGCTGCTCATTTCAACGGCATAATGTCCGATGCCGGGTTTTTGAAAAAGCTGATAAACCACATAAAAAAAAGCGCATCTTCCCTTGGAGTAATCGCTGAAACGCATGAGCTATATCTTTACAGCGCAACAGGAAGTGATCCAGGTATAAAAGTGTATGCGCCAGGGGCTTTCCCCGACTTGGATCATGAAACGCCGTATGAGTTTGGGTTCGAAGGTAGCCGTCGCGATCCTGATTTTTACAACGAGATGCAGAGTTTCATGTGCCAGGTATTAACTAAAAAGTTAAACGCCAGGGAGAACTGGCTCATGTACCGTGGATTCAATGTGGAGATTGAATTCAGAATAGATTACAGTCAGTCGCACTTCTCAGGCCCGGAAAGCGACAGCTTTGGCGAGCGTATAGGCGTGATTTGCCCTGACACCTAAGTCATTTTCACCAAGGTTTTCTCTGTGAAAGTGACGTTTCCAAATATGATTTGCGCGCTGCTTTTCATGGAAAATCTTCGGGTTTGGATTAAACAGGCGCGTGGCCAACAAGACGGCTAACGCGGCCCTGTTTAACTTTAACTCAACGTAATCATCGATGCGCATGTTTCCCGCTTCGACAATTTTCACCAGTCAAATTTTTAGCCTGGCTTAGATTTTTCAGCCAGCATCTCCTGCGCCTTTATTGCTCCAAGTTCCAACAGTAATCTTATTGACTGCGGGTCAAAAATAGTCCTTCGCGCTATATGTTCAATAACAAAATGCGGATCCGTTTTGGACAACCATTCCAATTGCTCTGTAGTCAGCGTATCAATTTCATCTCCGGCACTTAATTTAACGGACATTTTCACACTCATATTTTTACCAATTAATCACTTTGATAATATAACATGATTTTCTTTGGGGACACACGACTTTACCATTTTGAGTTCGCAGCACAATGCCTGTGAAACTTTTTTGTTGTTATATTTCAATACTGGCATCCACGAACAGTACCGCTTCAAACAATCAGCGACAGCCTACCCGGTCTTTTGTGTTAAGATAATAGAAGGACCCCCTTTCTATCAAAACAAGCAGGAAGCTAAAAATGACCATTGACGAAATTCAACTTCAAATCGCACAGGCTATCGTTGACGAGATTAAGGAAGAATGGGCAGTCGCCACCATAAATGCTACAATCTTAAACAATTACGGTGGTTTCAAATGCGTATATAAAAAAGATGAAAACGCTGACGTTGATTACGACTTTGATATCAGCTTCAAAACATTTGAAGCTTTCGAAAAATTGCACAAAATAACCACTGAAGATAGTGGAAGTGATTGGAACCGGGCCAAATTTACATTGTATCCAACTGGGAAATTCAATGTTGAATTCGAGTGGGATCAAGAACTCGCTGATGAAATAGCGTCTCACGCAAAGTAAATGACGCCACTGTGTAACGCGCAATACCATAAAGTTGGCTGCCAGGTAGGCAGCTTTCTTAAATCCCCAGCACAGCATTGTATCGAAAACCAATCAAATCCAACCCAGGGCCGCATGTTATTCTTATTACAACAAAAAGCATCCACCTTTAGTTAATTAAACGTTGACGTTCCTCCCTGCTTCCGTAAAATGCAAAAGACATTATCAAAAACATTTTCGGAATTAAGGAAGCGCATGAAAATCCCATTTTCATCTCAAGTCTTACTTGGTTTTCTGTTAGGGTTACATGGACCACAAAATACCCCCACAACATCAACCGTCGCCTACGGATTTAAAGGGCGATGGGCTGGCGGTTTATTTTATACAACATCCCCGTCTTCAGGACTCGATATTGTTATCAATAAGGACAACCACGAAGATCAGTTTGGAAGAAACTACACCCTGGACTCTGATTCTTAACTGGTTATCCAAGTATTCTAACACTTCAAGACAACATCCTTTTCAACAATGACAATGGTGTAAAAACCCCCGTTGAGTACATATCCTCTTACCGACTAGAGTACCGTCATGGTGATAACGGAGCCATCATAAGCCAAGAGACAGTCGCATTGTCAACGGAAATTGAGTGCTGCCGCTCAAATTAATGCGTTCAAACCTGATCATCAGTTTTGAACC
>CEQE01143115.1_pt1 | contig 46829 bp, 46 predicted proteins | sample 356201 | NCBI WGS metagenome assembly CEQE01 (sample SAMEA2619970, study PRJEB7988) | marine metagenome | biome: marine biome (ENVO:00000447); feature: mesopelagic zone (ENVO:00000213) & marine oxygen minimum zone (ENVO:01000065); material: "saline water (ENVO:00002010), including plankton...
GAGTTGATAATTGTGCCTCCTTATTCTAAATCTAAAAATTCTAAAGGTCAAATTGGAACTATAGAGATGATAATGGTTTTAGTTGTAGTTATAATAATATTAGTTATTGGAATAACATTTTATTATAACTTTTTTTTAAAAAATATTGAATCAAAAAAAAATGAATTAAATCAACAAGAAGCTAATGTATTATTAGCTTCATTAAGTTCCATGCCCGAACTACAATGTAGTTTTAGAACAGTTAACCGAGATTGTGTTGATATGGGTAAAGTAATAGCGTTTAGTGGAGCGGTAGCTAATGACAGATCTCATTATGTTGATTTGTTTGGATTTAAGAATATAAAGATAGAATTAATCTATCCTAAAGGGGAGAGTGGAGAATGTACAACAAATAAGTTTACATCTAATGATTATCTAGATAATTGTGATACTTGGGTGTTATATGAAAACTTAAGAGATGAAGATAATGCAAAGACTTCTACACCTATTTCAATTTACTTTCCAATAACTAAAGAATATAGAGTTGGAAAATTAATTGTGGAGTTAAAATTATGAGAAGAGCACAAGCAGATATTATTGGATTAGTTGTTATTGTAATATTATTTATTATAATCGCTGTAGTTTTTCTAAGGCTAAGTACTTTACAAGATACAGATTCAGTAATAAGAGAGAACATTCAAGTTAGTAATTTATTGAATGCAATGATGAAATTAACTCCATGTAAAACTATCCAACCATTACAATCTTTATCTGATATTATAGATGAATGTGATCACCAACAACAATATTGTGGGGAAGACTGTAAAGATTATATAAAAACACAGATAGAATCTACAGCAAATAATGCTTTAGATAAAGAAACTTATAGTTTATCTATAATAAAAAATAGCAACACCTTTATAAACGTAGGAAGCTGTATAGGTAGTACTAAATTCGTTGATAAAGCCATAACACCTAGATTTGTGGCTAAATTAGAGGTTTGCAGATGATTCATAAAAAACACAATTTTAAAGTGGTGACTAAAATTGGACAAAATACAAAGTTGATTTGCCTAAAGAGGCTATCTAGTATCAATTTTCTCATAAAAGAGCTACTTATTATATTGTTTATTACCAAAATCTTTATTAATAACCAATCTAAATTAGAGATAACTCTATGTGAATAATAGAGTGAAAAATTAAAAATAATCAGGGAAAAACTCCCGGAGGTGTATAATAAATGCAAGAAAATTTTGTATTAAAAGCAAAGAGAGCCGTTAAAAAAGTAGCAGCGATTTCTACTGGTGTTGCTATGATGGGTGCAACATTAACTGGAGCACTAGCTGCAGATTTAGCTGATTATCCAGCACCATTTGTTACAAGTGGAACATATGATACAAGCAACGCATTAGTTGTTGGAGCAAGTGCAGCAGCATCTGATACATTAGGTATGGTTGATATTGCATCAAACCTACAATTTGAATCTAAAGTATGTACTGCAACAGGAGGAGGTGCTGTAACTGTTGTTGGTGGTACAAGTGATGATATTAGAATTGGACATGCTATTGCAGCTGATGGGGATACAACAAATTTTGATCAAGAATTAGATGATTCTGATTTAGATCATTTATTAGACACATCAATAACTTTCCAAAGTTCAGACTATGATGTTAGTGAAACTGTTGTGTTAGGACAAGCTGGAACTGCAAACGTAACATTACAAAGTAGTTTAACATCTTCAGAAGATGACTATGAGACTGATGTTGTATTGGAAGCAGAGAGAGATGCTATTAAATATTATTATGTATTTGATGAAGCAATCCAACCAAATTCTACATCTACTTCAGATCCATTAGAGATTAAAATTTTAGGACAAACAATTAAGATAACATCTGTTGATTCAGCTACAAAGATAACAGCTAGAGTTGGAGCTGAATTTTTTGTGAATGTTGGTGATACAGTAACAGTAGATGGTAAAAAAGTAACATTAGACAATGTAGGTTCAGGAGGAGCTATTGTTGTTAATGTTGATGGTGTTACTGAAACAATTCCAAGTGCTGCAACAGAGACAGTTAATGGAATTGAGGTTAATAATGATGAAACATTCTATGAAGATAATAAAGAACAAAGATCTGCAACCTTAATCATTGGAAAAGATGCTGTAGAAACATATAATGATGGGGATGAATATGTTGGAGAGGATGAGAATGATCCTGATTGGGTATGGAACTTAGCTAATCTACATGGAATAGTCTCAACAACAACATCCACAACAGCAGAGTTTAGTGGACCAATAGTTGGAATTGAAAATGACTTTGTGTGGAATGATGATTCAGATAATCCACCTGGTGTTGGCGAATGTATTGATATGCCAAATAATTATGTAAGTATTTGTTTTGATAGTTTAACAGTACCAGATGATGAATATATGACTTTAACTATTGAAAGAGAAGGTTCAACAGATTTAAGTGAAGCATTCGCATCAAACACAAGTGTAGCTGCAATTTTCATTAGTGTAAATGAAAATGAAGGATTAGTAGTTGATGTAAGTTCATTAACAACAAGAAACATATCAAGTGATGCTAAGACAGATAAAGTATGGTTGTATAATGATAACGAAAGTATTGGTGTTTTCTATGAAGATACTAATGGAAAGACACAATTAGCAGGTCATATTGGATCAGGTAATACTGGATTGAATGATACTGATGGATTCTTAGATATAAACTATAAATCTACTAAGAATACAGACCTTCAGATTAGTTTAGATGCAGTACTTCTTTCACCTGGATCTATTAATCTAACATTAATGCCATTTGAGTCAACTGAATTACCAGGATACCAAGATAACATAACTACTGTATGGACAACAGGATCAACAGGAGTTAATTCATTGGGAGCAACATTATCTACAGAAGAAGCTTCTGAGTTAGTATGGTCAGATGGAGCAACATCTACATCTAGTGCTGAGCTTAACATAGGAACTAAAGATGAGGATCATAGAACAAAATATGGAATCATCATAAGAGATCCAAAATCTAATGGTGCTAGTGACCAAGTAGTCTTTGAGATTCCAGGAGACCAAGTTATGGCTAATGTTGTTATAAAAGGAACAGCAGCTTCTATCTCTGGTAGTGGTGGAGAGACATGTACTGTAGCAGATATTACTCCAGTATCAATGTTAGATAATGAGGTTACAACTGCAACAAGATATAATTTAATCTTAGTAGGTGGACCTTGTGCTAATGACTTAGTTGAGACATTAGACTTTGGAGTTACATGTGCTGGATGGGACTTAAGTGAAGGAGAGTCATTGATTAAGTTAGCAGATAATGGAGATAATGTAGCTATGTTAGTAGCTGGAACAACTGCATTAGACACAAGAAGAGCTGCTAAAGTAGTTGCTAACTTCAACGATTATTCATTAAGTGGTACAGAAGCATTAGTTAAAGGAACAACTTTAACTGACATAACTGTAGAATAAGGCTAAGCCTTTTTTCTTTCTTCTTTTTTAATTTATTTTAATAATCTGAATTTCTAGAAAACTATTTAAACCTATGTTAAAGGATGTTTAAATGGAAGAGTTATCTAAAAGAAAAGAGAGTATTATCTCTTATTTTAATACAAATAAAAGATGGATGATCTACATAGTTCTCTTGTTTATTGTTTTATTTGGATATAATTTAAGAATAAATAATTTAGATTTGTTAAATGATGTTGTAACAGGAGATTATACCCCACTAGCTTTAGATCCTTACTCATTTTTAAGATATGCAGAACAAATTGTAGAAACAGGAGAAGTAGTATCACATGATACCATGCGTTATTTTCCTTTAGGTTATGATACATCTATGGAAAATATATTTGTATCTTATTTTATTGCTTATATGTTTAAATTTCTTAGTTTTTTTAATTCTAGTTTTACACTAAACTATGTTGATGTTATATATCCTCCAATAGTTTTTTCCATTGGTTTAATATTCTTCTTTTTATTATTGAGAAAAGTCTTTGATTATAGAGTAGCATTATTATCTAGTTTTTTACTAACTGTTATTCCTACTTTTTTATATAGAACAATGGCTGGTTTCTCAGACAAAGAAGCTTTGGCGACTATGTTTATGTTTATAGCATTATATCTCTTTGTGGTTGCATGGAAATCATCTAAACTAAAAAATGCAATTATACTAGGATTATTGTCTGGAGTTTTTACTGGATTAATGGCACTTAGTTGGGGGGGAGTTCAATTCATCTTTTTAACAATAGGAATTTTTCAATTAGCAATTTTATTATTAGGTAAATCTGATGTAAAGAAATTTTTAGTTTATTCTAGTTGGATGTTTCCTATGTTTATAATAGCAATCAACTTTTCTGGTAGATATACGCTTAATAGTGTATTATCTTCTTTTACTACAGATGTAGTTATATTAGCATTTGTGGCTAGCTTAGTTAAATATATTATATATGATAAGAATATTTTAAACTTAAAGATTAAGTTAGAGGAATATCCAGATGGTTTAGTATCAATAATCTTTGCATTATTGATTGCTTCTATATTTGCTACTCTCCTTTATGGCCCTTCATTCATACCTTTAACGTTAAAGGATCAGTATATTGATCTTATAGAACCATTTGGAAGAACAAGATGGGCGTTAACAGTTGCAGAATCTCATCAACCTTACATTAGAGATTGGGTAAATAATCTTGGTTTTAAATATATTTGGTTATTTATTTTTGGTTCCGTATTTTTATTTTATGAAATAATTAAAGTTTTAAATAAACATAAGTGGAAGTTAACCACTTTATACTTTTTGTTTTTAATTGGATTTATATTTAGTAGATATTCTCCAGAATCTAGTTTTAATGGAGTTACATCTTTATCGAAATTTACATACTTAGGTTCTTTATTTGGGTTTATTTTAATTTTAATGTTAGTTTATTTATACACATTTTATAAAGACAAACAATTTTTTGAAAGATTGAGTAATGTAAATGAAATTTTAATTTTTATGATTATATGGTTTGTATTAATGATAATAGCTGCAAGATCTGCTATAAGATTATTATTTATTTTTTCTCCAGTGACTACTATTATGGTTAGTTATCTAGTATTTTGGGTAGTTGATAAAGCTAAAAGATTAAATAATTTATATAGGATTTCTACATATCTAATTATAGCAATTATGATATTAGTTCCATTTAGTATTTCAAGTAATTTTGCTTTTGGTTTATTAGACATAGGGATAGTTCCTAGATTTGTTCAGTCTACTATAGATACATCTAAAAGTGTCGGGCCTAGTTATAACGGACAGTGGCAAAGAGCAATGGATTGGGTTAGAAAATCAACTCCTGAAGATGCCATTTTTGCACATTGGTGGGATTATGGATATTGGGTTCAATATGGTGGACAAAGAGCTACGTTAAGTGATGGAGGAAATGCTGTTGGAGCAATAAACCATTTTGTAGGTAGACATGTTTTAACAGCCCAGAGTGAAGATGAAGCACTAGAATTCCTAAAATCAAGAGGTGCTAATTATTTATTAATGATAAGTGATGAGATTGGAAAATATTCTGCTTTTTCATCTATAGGTGCAGATGCTGATTATGATAGATATTCTTGGATTCCAACTCTAAGTTTAGATCCAAATGTACAAGAAAGTAGAGAAGGTGTTAATTATCTTTATAGGGGTGGATCTACATTAGATGATAGTTTTGAATATCAAGGAAAAGTTTTTAGAGCAGGTGCGGCAGGTATTGGAGCAATTATATTACCTGGAAAAGAAAATAATGGTAATTTAGTGTTTAGTCAGCCTATAGCTATAATAGTAGAGGGTGAACAACAGTTTAGTGTTCCATTAAAATGTTTATATATTGATGATAGATTAATTGAATTTCAAGGAGAAGGATTAGATGGTTGTTTGAGAGTTATTCCATCATTTATTGATGATGATCAAGCTAATAGGATAGGAGCAGCTTTATATTTATCACCAGACGTCAAAAAAAGTTTGTTTGCTCAATTATATTTGTTTGATAAAGAAACAGATAATTTTGAGTTGGTTTATAATGATAATAATAATCTTCCTTTATCACTTTTTCAAGGAAGAATAATAGGCCCATTAAAAATATGGAAAGTTAATGCTCCAGAATCTATAAAGATAAATCCAGTTTATCAAGGAACTATATTGCCTGATCCAAAAGTACAACAAGTGAGGAGGTAATATGAGAAAACTCCCAGATAAATGGTTGTATTTTCCTATTTTAGTTTTATTCGTACATTTTATTTATAGATTAATCAATCAATCTCAAATATTAAAAGTATTTCCTTTAGATTATACTAATGATTGGGTTTCTTATATGACCCATCTAACTTTTTTAGATAAATGTGGTTATTCTAATCTATGTCCTTATTGGTATAATGGAATCGTAACTTTAAAATTTAGTCCACCTGGATGGTATTTTTTTACTTGGCCCTTACATCAATTAACAAAGAATGTATTGTTTACTTCATTTATATCTTTATTACTAATGTTTTTGATAGGATTTTTATTTTTCTATTTTTTTGGAAGAGCACATAAATTTTCTTTTACAAAAATTTTAACTTTCTTTATTCTATTTTTTGGGAATGCTATTGTTATAGGAAATTTTATAAGATTAGGGAGAGTAAATGAATTATTTGCTTGGATGATTTTTGTTCCTTTTGCTTTTATTTTGTTAAAGTATAAAGATCATAGGATAGATAAGAATTTTTTCTGGATAATATTGTTTTTTTCAATTATAATGATCTCCCATCAAGCTGCTGCAATATTATCTTCTATATTATTATTAGGGTTGTTTTTAATTAAGAAAGGAAAAGAAAAATTGAGTGTAGTTTTAGCTGGATTAGCTGCATTTTTATTATCTTCTTTTTGGACTGTCCCTTATGCTTTAAATTTTTTCAATACAGAAGCAGTTAATGTTATAGAAACTATAAATTCATTTTCTTTAGATAAATCATATATCTTTCAAAATTTAGCCACATGGATTGTTTCATTATCTTTATTCATTATCTTTTATTTTTATTGGAGTTCATATAACAAATCTAAAAAAGAATTAATCTTTTTTTCCCCTACTTTAATCATAGCTTTCTTATTATTTACAGGATTAACGTTTTATATTCCAATATTAAAGTTTGTTTTTCCAGATTCACATCTTTATCTATTTATTTTCTTATCTATCTATATGTTATTTAAAATAGATTATAATATCCTCAATAAAACATTTAGAATGATCATCTTTTTAGGATTTATAATTCTACCTTTAATTAGTATTGGTATTAATGTAATTCATACTCCTTATTTTATTATTCCAGGAGATTTAGAGAGAGATACAATTGGTGTATTAAATGAAGTAGAAGGTAGATTTATTATGTTAACAGATGGATTTTATCCAACTTCTTATACTAGAGCTTATTATTCTTATGCAGCTATTTATTTAGATAAATATACTTCATCTGGATTTTCGCAACAATATGTAACACAAGAATATTTTTCTAGATTGATGAATTTGATTAAATATTTTAAGGAAGAAGATATGAGATTATTAGAAACTCTTAGCTTATTAAATACAACAGAGATTATAAGTTATGATGAAGGATGTGAAAAACTAGAAAGATTTGATTTCGAAGAAAGGTTTAAAAAAGGTAGAGTTTGTTTATTTGTTTATAAGTAAACTTATTTTTGAAAATGAAGACTATATTTCTAACATTTGATGTTGAGGAGTTTGATTTACCAAATGATTATGGTAAGGGTATTGATGAGAGAGATATGTTTAGAATATCTTATGATGGATTAAAAGAAGTTTTGAATGTACTAAATAAGAATAAAATAACAGCAACTTTTTTCTTGAGCGCTAAATTTGCTAAAAAATATCCTAAACTAATAAAGGAGATTAGTAGAAAAAATGAGATTGCAGTTCATTGTTTAGAGCATGGTGATAAATATGAAAAAATTGGTGATAAGAGATCTTATGAGAAAATTAAAGAAGCTAAAATTATCATAGAGAAAATAATCGATAAAAAGGTTAAAGGTTTTAGAGCCCCTGGATTTTTTGCTCCTTCTAATCTAGTTTTAAAAAAATTGAAGTTTGAGTATGATAGTTCTTTACTCCCTACTTTTATTCCTATATCTAGAGTGTATACGTTAGGAAAGTTTAAAAATTTATTTAAGAAAAGAAGAATATTTAATGATGATAAATTAAAGATTGTTCCTACTACGGTTATGCCTTTAATAAGAATACCATTTCTTTGGATAATATTTAGAAATTTTAATTTGACTTATGCTAAAATAAATACACTATTAGGATTTGTGGGAACTGGTTTCATTAACTTAGTTATGCATCCTTGGGAATTTTCAGATTTGAACAATTTTGATATCCCTTTATTAATCAAAAGAAATACTGGTGAAAAAATGAGTAATAAGTTAGATGATTATATTAAATGGTGTAAAAAAAATAATTTTAAATTTGATACAATTTATTCTCATATAAAATCATTTGAAAATAAAAAGATTGTTAATAGATTTGATAAGGTTGCGAATGATTATATAATCAATAGAGAAAGAGGTGTTATAGGAATTTTATTTAAAAAACAAAGACTAAAACTTCTTGAATTATTAAATATAAAAAGTAATGAAAGAATTTTGGATGCTGGTTGTGGACCGGGAACTTATTCATTAAAAATAAAAGAATTAGGTGGGAAACCTTATGGAATAGATATAAGTGAAAATATGATAAAAGAGATTAGAAATAATGGTATAAATGGAGGAGTTGCTGATATACAAGATTATAAATCAAAAGTAAAATTTGATAAAATCTTAGTGGGAAGCTCTATGGAATTTGTTTCTGATGTTGAAGATACTTTAAAGAATCTAAAAAATAATCTTAAAAAAAATGGAGTTTTAGTTTTTGATATTCCTCATTATTCTCTTTTTGGCATGTTATATTATTTATATTATAAATTAAAAGGGATAAAAATAAATATACTATCAGAAAAACAAATAAAAAAGATCTTAGATGGTTCTGGTTTTAGAATAAAAAGAGTAGAGAAAGCTGGTTTAATATGTTTTGGTGTTAAAGCAAATGTTCTTGAATGAGTATTCTTTTTATTCCTTCTTCAATATTTATTTTAGGATCCCATTTAAGTAGCTTTTTTGATAAACTTATATCAATTTTAAAACCTTTAATCTCTTGATCTTCTAATTTAGAATATTCAACTTTAAGATTTTTTCCAGATATCTTTCTAACCAGTTCAACAATTTCTCCTACACTATAAGTTTTTTCATAAGCTACATTAATTATAGAATTATCTATTTTTGTAGAGGAGAGTAATGTGTCAATTACATCTTCTACATGTATATAATCCCTAAATGCATTTTTATCTCTTAACTTAGCTACTTTATCCTCTTTTAATGCTCTTATTAATGTAGGAATAAGATATCCTCCTTCTTGTCCAAAACCATAAACTGTAGAGAATCTTAGTATACAACAATTAACTCCATATTTCTTTGAATATTCTTTACAAATATCCTCTCCTTTGAACTTACTTGAGGCATAAGGAGTTAGATTAGGAGAGATAATACTATTCTCTGTTACTACCTCTTTAACATCTCCATGCACACCAATAGTTGAAGTATAAATAATTTTAGAATTTTTTTCCTTACAAAACTCTAAAACTAATTTTACTCCTTCTACATTTACTTTAGCATAATCTTCTTCATCAGATGTATTTTGTGGAACTTTAGCAGCTAAATGAAAGATGAGATCATAATCTTCTTTTTCTGATATTCCTTCTAAAATATCTCCTTTGAATTCAGTAAAATCTAAATTTAATTCTTTTAGTTTTTTTATTAGATTTCTACCTATAAATCCATTAGATCCTGTTACTAAAATTTTTTTCCCATTTAAATGAGAGAATTCATCTATCATTATTTCCTAATTTAGTTAATTGAGATTCTTTTCCATAATATATTTCATAAAATCTTCTGAACCAATCAATAGTAATCTTTAAACCTTCATCAAATGAAGTATTAGGTTTCCAATCTAAAATTTCTTTAGCTTTTGTGTTATCACAATACATTTTCCATATTTCTGTTGGTCTATATTCTAAAGCCCCAATTTTTAGTTCAGATTTTGAATTTGAGAATTCATGAATCTTTTTTGCTAATTCTGCTATGCTTATATCTTCACCAGAACCTAAGTTTATTATTTCACCTAGAGCCTCTTTTTTCTCAGCAGCTAGTAATAATCCATCTACTATGTTGGATACAAAATTAAATTCTCTTGTTTGTTTTCCTTCTGTTGTTTTTATTTCTTCTCCCTTCAAACAATTAATAATTAATTCAGGTATTATTGCTTTTTGACTTTGATAAGGTCCAAAATTGTTAAATGATCTAACAACAGTTATATGTTTGTTCTCTACTTGCATTTTCATTCTACAATACAACTCTCCAGTATACTTACCTATTGAATATGGTGAGAGTGGACTAGGATCAAAATCTTCTTTGAATGGAACTTGTTTTTGTAGTCCATAAATTTCTGAGGTAGACATATATACAAATCTACCAAAATTAGTTGACTCTAGAACATTTGGAGTACCTCTTCCATTAACATCAAGATTTTGAGTTATATGTGTAAAACTATCTCCAACATGGTTGTATGCAGCTAAATGAAAAACAACATCAAAATCATGTTTTTTAAATTGTTTTAATGAATCTAAATCTCTTACATCTCCTTCTATAATGTTAAGATTATTCCAAAGATCATTTATTCTTATATTATTTATAATATCATTATACAATGTTAAGATTGTTACATCTGCTCCTTCATTACACAACCTTCTAGTTAAATGAGATCCAATGAAGCCGCTAGCTCCAGTTACTAATACTTTTTTATTTTTTAGTGTCATTTTCAGTTAAGGTATAAAAAATCTATAATATCTTCTTCTGCACTTATCATTTCAGCTTTTGTATTGAAAGTAAGTTCTTTACCTTGATGTTGGTAAGCATTTAAGTAATCTAACTCAACTAATTTTTGAAAGAATTTTACGATTCCATTCTCATCTTCAAGTAAACTTTCATTAATATGATCAAAAACTTTTTTATTTAATACCATTGTTCCTATGTAGTATCTAAACTTTGGTTTTTCTTCAAATTTCTTTACTTTATTTTCTTGTATATCTAACAAACCAAATGGACTTATTATATCTTTTGTGACGATTGTTGCAGAAGATCCATTTTCTTTATGAAATTTTAATAAATCTTCAAAAATAACATTTGTTATTGTGTCACCATAAGTTATTACTATATCTTCATCAAAATAATCTTTTAAATCATATATTCTTTTGAGCATGGTTACATGATCTCCACTCTCAATATACTTTAGTTTATATGTATCATTTTCAATTTCTTTAAAATAATTTTTTATCATCTCACCTTTATAGCCTACACATAACAAAAAGTCTTTTACTCCTTGTTTAGAATAATGGTCTAGTGAATGATGAAGTATTGGTTTATCTCTTAACATAATCAATACTTTAGGAATCATATCTGTTAAGGGTTTTAATCTTACCCCCTTCCCTCCACATAATACTGCTATTCTAATATTGTTCATAGGATTACCACATTAATTTATTGTTAATCTACTTTAATAATATTTAAAAGTCTTTCTTATACTAGTTTTTTATGAATGATCTGTCTATAGTTATCCCTTTTTATAATGAAGAAGAAAATGTTGAAAAAGTAGTTTTTAGCTTAAAAAAGGAACTTATTAAAAATAAAATTGATTTTGAATTAATTTTGGTAGATAATGGATCTTTAGATAGAACTCCAAAAATTGTTGATGATCTAAAAAAGAAAGATAAAAGAATTAAAGTTCTACATATATCTAAAAATATAGGTTATGGGAATGGAATAATAAATGGATTAAGATTAGGCTCTTTTAAATATGTAGGATATACTGATGGTGATGGACAAGTAAGATCTGAAGATGTAATTAGTTGTTATCATAAAATTATAAAAACAAATACTGATATTTGTAAGGGAAGAAGATTGAAAAAAGAAGGAACATTCTTAAGAAAATTTTTCTCTCAAATGTATGATCTGTTATTTTTTTTAGTTTTTTTTAAATTTTATAAAGATATAAATGCTAAACCAAAGATAATTAGGAAAGAATGTTTATCTATTTTAAATTTAAGATCAAAAGAATGGTTTATTGATAATGAGATTATGATTGGCGCAATAAAAAATAAATTTAAAGTTAGTGAGATTCCTGTAGTTGTTAATTCTCGGAAGAAAGATAGTTCTAATGTTAATCCTGATATAATACTTAATTGTTTGAAGAATATTATAAAGTATAGACTAAACTAAGATTAATTCTAAAATTATAAAGTTAGGTTTATAAATGCTTAAAATGAGTGATTTTTATGTTTATTATTCAATCCGAACCAGAAGAATTAGTTGAAGTATTTAGAAGACCATTAAGAGAAGAAGAAGTAAATATTATAATCGAAACTCCTGAAGAAAATTTAAGTAAACTTCTTGAGAGAGACGTTGAAAGATATTCTAGATTAGTAGATATTATTGATTGAAGGGAGGTGATATTAGCATTAGAAGGGGGATATCCAAATATCTCTAGAGAAGATATGATTGATGGAAGTCTAGAATTTAAAACAGCAACAAGCTATTTATCACAAGCTATTAGAAAAGTTGAAGATAGGGATGAAATTCCTTTAACACATGTTGGTTTAATGGAGCTGATTTTAACATCTGATAACAAATATGTTTATGGACTTAGGGATGGAAAAGTTGGGACTGGAAGAATTGGTATATCCCCATCAAGAGCAATATTTTATCATCTAGGAGATGAAGAAGTTTTTTCTCAAATTTCTATAACGAATTAACTGAAGAACTTGGAATTACAAAAGATGATATAGATGGTGCTCCAGAAATATTAGGTTATATTGCTGATCCTGAATTCTCAAAATCTATGGGTTTTTTATTTAAAGCAAAAACTAGATTTAATTTTTCTGAATTAGAAAGAATTCATAGAGAAGCATTTGATGTTTATCAATTAGAATTAAAGTCTGAAGATTCTGAAAGAGATGCTAGAATGGCAATTAGTGCTAAGAATCTTCCTAATATTGATGTATGGGAACATCAATCATTAGTTCCTATTCCTAATGACACTTCTTTTATAGAAGAATTATCTGAATCTGGATTAATTGTTCATAGTGGTCTTAAATATGAGGTTATACCCTATAGTGTCTTACCATTAAAATATTTTAGAGAATAAATTACATCATACCTAATATAAATTTAGCAGATTTTAGATTATATTTTAATTGTGTTAATGATTTCATCCTTGCTAAATGTTGTAATATTTTTCTTGGCCTTAAATAAAATTGTCTATATGCTCTTTTTTGCCATTTTACTATATCTTCTGCACTAAGATCTTTTAAGTGATGAACTGGAGCAGTGTACACCCCATAATTATCATAATCTTTATTGTCAATTAAATTTTCTTCTTCTAATTGGTGAAATACATGACTATTTGGGTAGGGTGTTAATGTTAAGAATTTTGCAAAATCAACATCAAGTTCTTTAGCAAATTTTATTGTTTCTTTTATAGTTTGATCATTGTCTCCTGGCAATCCTAAAATAAAAAAGCCCCATGTTTGGAATCCCATATCTTGAGCTATTTTATATGCTTCTCTAACTCTTTCTATTCTAATATCTTTTCTTATGTTATTTAGAATTTGTTGATTACCTGATTCAACACCACAACCTATACTTATCACACCTAAATCCTTAAGCGCTTCTAATCTTTCTTTATCAACTTGGTCAGCTCTTAATCCGTTAGCGAAAACAAAATTAACATCAATATCTCTTTTTTTAACTTCATCTCTAAAATCAAAAACTCTCTGTTTATTGTATGTGAAAACATCATCCATTATATGAATTTCTTTTACCCCATATTTTTTAATAACATACTCAATTTCATCTACTGAATTTTTCGGACTTCTGAATCTAAATTCTTGTCCTAATATATGTTTGGTACAACAATATGTGCAACGAGAAGGACAACCTCTACTAGTCATTATTGGAGTTACAGGTTGTTTGATTGCATCTGGTGGTGTATAAACATCTGGGTTTTCTAATAAATGTCTTGCTGGAAATGGTAATGAATCTAAATCTTGTATGTAAGGCCTATCTTTATTTTTTATAATTCCTCCATTCTTCTTATACCACATTCCATCTATGTTAAATTCATCTTTATCTAAGTTTTCTACTATCAAGGGAATTGTTATCTCTCCTTCACCTTTTACAATGAAATCAAAACATCCATAATTCATACATTCTTCTGGCATCATAGTAGCATGTAATCCTCCTAATAATGTTTTAATTTCATGTTCTTTAGCCAAAGAAGCTATTTGTCTAGCGCTATTTATATTAGCTGTAGATGCGGTTAATCCAACTAAATCTGGTTTGAAAGAATTAAATATATCTTTTAATTTTTCATCATTCATTTTATCAGCATCATAATCAACTACTTTTACTTCATTATCTTTTTCTAGTACAGCAGCTATATACAATAACCCTAATGGAGGATACGGTGGACTAATATACTGGCCATATACTGTTGAGGATGAGGGACTAACTAGTAATACTTTCATAATCATCTCTAGATATCATTTATTTAAAATAGTTTCGAAAAGTTTTTATACACTCTACTAATTGTTCATCATGGTAAATATTCTTTGGATACCTATGATTTCAGCTATCTTTACTTTTTTGATAGTATTGTATTCTACACCTTGGACAATAAGGTTTCTTAAAAGAATAGATATGGTAGATATTGATCAAAATAAGAAAGACAAACCAGAAGTACCTATCTCTGGCGGACTGCCAATAATGATTAGTTTATTTTCTGGATTGATGTTATTTATTTTTATAAGAATATTTTTTCCTGGTGAAAATGATAGTTTAATTCTTAATGGAGATTCTTTAGTTTTATTTTTTGCTGCTATGACTTCTATATTAATAATCACTTTTTTAGGTTTTATAGATGACTTATTAAGAAAATCACATTATGGATTTCCAGGATTAAGACAATGGCAAAAACCTCTATTAACTTTTATTGCTGCTATTCCTCTAGTTGTTATTAATGCAGGAGATACACTTATAGGGTTGCCATTCTTTGGAGAAGTTGAAATGGGATTATTATTTCCCTTATTTTTTATTCCCATAGGTTTTGTTGGAGCAACTAACATGGTTAATATGCTAGCAGGTTTTAATGGAATGGAAACAGGTATGGGAATTGTTTATATGGGATCGCTTGGCTTGTTTGCTTATGTAAATGAAAGTTATGTAGCTGCTTTAATCTCCTTACTTACTTTCACTTCATTAATAGGCTTTTATTTTTATAATAAATATCCTGCTAAAATACTTCCAGGAGACTCATTAACTTATTTGTTAGGGGGAACGTTAGCTGTTGTTGCAATTATAGGCAATATTGAAAGAGCAGCTTTAATAATCTCAATTCCTTTTTTTATAGAGTTCTTTTTGAAGTCTAGATCTAGATTTAAGGCTCAAAGTTTTGGATATTATAAAGATGGAAAAATTAAGTCTATATATAATAAAATACATTCCATTCCACATATGTTTATGATAACTGGAAAATATACAGAAAAACAAATTGTTTATTTCATGATATTGATAGAATTAGTATTTGCAAGTTTAATTTGGGTAATATGATACATAAATTAATTTCAATATTTAATAGTAGTCAACTATTAATTAAAGATAATTTTTTGATATTTATAGCTTTTAATCTAGCAAACATAATTGGATTCTTATTTCAATTTTATATGGGTAGAGTGTTAGGACCTAGTGATTATGGTGTATTAGGGACTTTAATAGCATTAGTTTATTTATTCAATGTTTTTGTATTGGCTATACAAAATAGTATAGCAAAATTTGTTTCTGATCTAAAAATTAAAAATGAGTATAATAAGATCGCTTATCTTTTAGTTAGATCTTTAAGAAAATTATTTATAATTAGTTCTTTAATTGTTGTTTTTTTAATAATCTTTAGTCCATTAATAGCTAATTTTTTACATATACAAAAGTTACCATTAATATTAATTAGTTTTTTTATATTGTTTGCAGGTGTTATTCCTATAACTAGGGGAATATTACAAGGGTTACAAAAATTCTCTAGCTATGGTTTTAATTATTTATTAGAAGCTTTGTTAAAATTAATTATAGCTGTTATTTTGGTTTATATTGGATTTGCAGTTAATGCTGGAGTTTTAGCATTTGTATTATCTGCTATGTTCGCATTTATTTTATCTACTATCCCATTGAGAAAGTTTTTTATGATTAAAAAAGAGAAATTTATTACTAAAGAGATATATTCTTATTCTTTACCTATAGGATTTACTTTATTAGTTTTAACTTCTTTATATACTATTGATATTGTATTAGTAAAACATTTTTTTGATGAGGTTAATGCTGGATTATATGCTGCTTTAGCATTAATTGGAAAAGCTGTTTTTTTTGGAACGTTTTCTATAGGACAAGTTATGTTTGCTAAAGCATCTGAACTTTACTATAAGAAAAAACATTCTAAATCTCTACTTTACAAGTCATTATTTTTTATTTTAGTTGCATCCATCCCAGTTATAGCTATTTTTTACTTATTTTCAGATTTTATTATAAAATTATCTTATGGGCCAAGTTATTTAGGAATTTCTAATTTAATATGGTTTTATTCATTAGTTATTCTACTTTTCACATTAGTATATACTATCTCTTTGTATAATCTTGCTATAGGAAAAACAAAGTTTATCTATTTATTGGTTATATTTAATTTATTAGAAATTTCATTAATATGGATGTTCCACAACACTTTACTACAAATAATAATGATACTGTTTTATTTAATGGCTATACTATTTATCTTGTCTTTAGTTATAGTGGGGGTCTCAAAAGATGTCAGATCTGACATTAGTTATTCCAGCATACAATGAAGAGAAAAGAATAAGAAGTACTCTAAGTTCTTTGAATAAAGTATTTGGAAATAAAATAAATATTTTAGTTGTATCTAATGGTAGTTCTGATGAAACAATAAATATTTTAGAAAATTGGGGAAAAGCCTATAAAAATTTGAAATATTTGGATTTTCCAGAGAAGTTAGGGAAAGGAGGAGCAATATTAGAAGGATTGAAAGTAGCGAAGAATAAATATATAGGTTATATAGATGCAGATGATGCTTTTGATTTAAATTATATAAAAAAGATTATAGGTGATTTGAAAAAGTATGATATGGTTATTGCTTCAAAATGGAAAGGAAAATCATTTTTTAGAGTAAATGAGCCATTTCTTAGAAAATTTTTAAGCAGAGGATGGAATATTCTTGTAAGATTTATATTGGGGCTTAAATTTAGAGATACCCAAGCAGGAGCTAAATTTTTTAGAGGCGAAGCCTTAATGAATATAGATAGAAATTTTGTATGTAAAAACTTTGCATTTGATGTTGAATTGTTATGGAAATTAAAAGAGAAAGGATATTCTATTAAAGAGGTTTATGTTCCTACTATTCATAGAGAGGGAAGCACTTTTAAGACTATTTATGTATTGTATATGTTCATTAGTCTTATGAAGTTATGGTGGTTAAAATGCAGAAAAATATACTTCTAACTTTTGATACAATAAAAACTATTTGAATAAAAATATAAAATGAAAATACTTGCATTAAATTGGAGAGATATTACTCACCCAAGAGCTGGTGGTGCTGAGATAAATGTACATGAAATATTAAAGAGATTGATAAAGAAAAAACATAAAGTTACTCTTTTTTGTGGTTATTATAAAGGATCTAAAAGATACGATAAGATAGATGGAATAGAGATTATAAGAGCTGGAAACATTGCTACAGTTTATTTATGGGCTATATTTTTTTATTTTACTAAATTTAGAAAAGAAAACTATGATTTAATATTTGAAAATATTTCTGGAACTCCTTGGATGACGATGTTATACTCTAGAAAACCTAGGATTGCAATTATTTATCATATTGTAGGAGATATTTTTTTTAAAGAGATTCCTTTTCCTATTGCATTAATTGCTTATTTTGTTGAATCTAGTATCATGCCAATTTTTTATAAAAATACTAAAGTTTTAGCAATTTCTAAATCTGAAAAAGATGATTTGATTGATTTGGGATTTAAAAATTTAGATGTTATAAATTTAGGATTAGATAAAAGATTAAAGCCTAATGATAAGATTAGAAGTAAATCCCCTATAATTTTACACGTTGGAAGATTGATGTATTACAAAAGAGTAGATATCCTAATTAGATTAATGAAAGATGTTGTAAAAAAAGTTAAAGATGCTAAGCTTTACATTGTTGGTAGAGGGGAGAGTAAAGAATCGCTTGAATCTTTAGTTAGTGAGCTTGGATTGAAAAGTAATGTTAAATTTTTTGGATTTGTTTCTGAAAAGAAGAAATTAGAGTTGTTACAAAAATCTTGGGTTTTTGTTACACCTTCTTATAAAGAAGGGTGGGGTATTGTCGTTTTGGAAGCTAATGCATGTGGGGTTCCTGCAATCTCTTTTAATGTTTCTGGATTAAGGAGTTCAATTGTTAATAATAAAACAGGATATTTAGTAGAGACAGAAGAGGAGATGCTTAAGAAAATTATAATTTTGATTGAAGATAAAAAACTAAGAACTAAAATGTCAAAACAATCAATTGAATGGTCAAAAAATTTTGATTGGAATAAAACTACGAATAAATTTATTGACACAATTAAACATCTATAAATTCATATATAATTAAAGTTAGTTGGTTTGGATTTATTGAATTAATATCTTCTGTGCATATCCTACTATCACAACCATAAACTACTCTCAATTTTTCTGGATTACGTTGAGGATATGAATAAGCCCAATCAGGAGCTAACTCTAATCTAGATAAAACAAAATATTTTATTTTATCATTTTTTAATCTTTCATTAAAACTTTCTTCTTTACCATGACCAAATGTTTCTCTTTCTGTATAATATGTGTTTTGTGGCACTCCAGTATTAAATATTACATCATCTTCATTTGTTCTCTCTTTTAACCACTCTCCAGCATGTTTAAATTGTACATAACTTAATGATCTACTCTCAACTACTTGTTTTGTAAATATGGTTTGTTGGTAACCAACAAATAACAATAAAATTATAACCAAAGCTAATGCTAAATGTTTATTATATTTTTTCAATAAGTTAAATATGATAATTGTTCCTATAGCTGCTATTATAAATAATGCAGGAAATCCTGAAAGTTGATATCTAACATCAAATACATGAAAAAAGAAGCTAAAATATATTAATGGAGTTAATACCCATAAGATTAAGAACAAATATTTTTTCAATGAAGGATCTTTTCTTTTTATTAAAAGATCGAATCTAACTATCAATTTATAGAAAGATAATATTCCAACTATCATTAATACTAATAACACTGTTTTAAAATAGAATGGAGATTGAGTAACATATGTTGTTAATCTACCAATTGCTTCCCCAAAACCTTTTTCAATAGAATATTTTAATCCATCACCCCCTGATCTTAATATGGGTCTTAATGGATCCCCATATTGTCTATAAGACCAGATGAAAAAAGGGATCAATGTTGTTAATGCTATTACCACAGATATCCATAACTCTTTTATTTTTAGGAATCTAAACCTTTCAGTTATTAATAGATAGATTAACAAAGTTATAGCATAAAGCCCAGTTGTAAATCTCATCATTAAACCTAATCCAAATGCTAATCCAAACCAATAAAGATATTTTTTATCTTTATAATATCCCTTCCAAAATAAAAATAGGACTAGTAAGATCATTGTAGTAGCAGGGGTGTCTACTAAAACTCTTATTGTATGAAATACCTCTAAATAAAATACAGATAATAGAAAGGCTGTTATCAATCCAGTTTCTTCATTAAACATTTCTTTTCCAATCAAATAAGCTAAATAGACTCCTAATAGAGAGAAGACTAATATTAATACTCTAGCTGCTATTTCAGCTCCACCTAATCTATAAAATATGGATAATATAAAAGATAATAGAACTGGTCTAACTTCACCAAATCCAGTATTTGGGGTACCAAAAGCCCAATGTTTAGCTTGTAGTAAATACTCTGCTTCATCCCACCATACTGCTTGATTATCATTAAAGTAGTTTAATCTTATTACTAATGCTAAAATTAATATAAATATCAATAGTATATTATAAGGGTTTTTAAAGAAGTCCTCATACCATTTCTTTTTTGATTCTTCCATAAAAATGAGTGATGTATGAATTTTAAAAGAGTTTTTGTTTAGGATGTCTTAACTAAAGTTTTAGATAAGTTTCCTGCAATAGTTTGATATGCTTCACAGGGTGTCCAACAATTTGGACAATTAAGATTTTCAGCATCTTTTTGAGTTTTAACTACTTCTTGAGATTTCCATAATCCATCTATATTATAATCATAATCTCTTAAATTACCTAATTTTTTACTCCAAACTAAACAAGGAAAAACATTTCCATATGGATCTAGAAAAAAAGATGAATTTAAAGCTTTACATGACAAAGGAGACTTACCAGTCTTGACAAAATCTTCAGAAAATTTGGAGTATCTTTGTTCTAGAAAATTAACCTTAAAATCATTTCCTTTTTTATATTTTCTATAAATTTTTATTTCATTTAATACTTTTTGATTATATTCTTCACTTGTTTGTTGATTTGTATTTCCGAAGAAATGAGATGATGTGTGATAAAGATTCATATGTATATATTTAGAATCAATATCATATTTTTCTTTCATATTTTTAATGAATTCTTCCATCTTACCCATATTATGTGGAGATGAGGTATAGCTAATGAACACATTAAAATTTTCATTTTCTAATTTTTTTAATTCATTAAATGTTGTTATACATTTTTTAAATGAAGTTTTAATTCCCCTAACATCTTCATGATCTTGTTCAAAACCATCTAGACTTACAGAAACAACAAATCTAGGAATCTTTAAAGTTAATATTTTTTTAATAGATTCAACTATAACTGGAGTGGCAAAACCATTAGTTGTTGTGGATACAGCATAAAGTTCATTATTATTTTCTACAATAGTTTTTAGAATTTCATACATATCTCTTATAAATGGTTCTCCACCTGTAATTTGTAACCATGATGGTTTTATGTTTCTAAAAATTTTACTAATTTCTTCATGACTTAATTCATCTTTTATAATTTTTTTAGGATCAGCTAAGAAATTTCTACCTATATTACATGTTTTACAAAGAAATGTACAAGCATATGTTATAGCAAAAGTAATCTTACAAGGAGAGTCTAATCTAGTAAAATTAGATTTAACTAGTTTTTTTGTTACGTGATAAAATTGTTTCATCTTATTTTGTTGTTTCTTCTGAGAGACTTAAAAACCTTTTGATTTAACATACCAATCATATGTTTCTTCCATCATCTTTATATTATTTTTCTTAGGTTTCCATTTTAGAATTTTTTTAGCTTTTGTATTATCTAATATTGAATTTTTATCTAGCATATAATAATGCTCTGGAGCAAGTGGAGACACTTTAATAATATAAAGAATCTTAAATATTATTTTAGCTAAATTTGAAGGGATAGAGAGAATAATAGATCTTGAGTTAGCATATTCTATCAATGCTTTGAATTCTCCTTTTACAGTTGGAATATCATCTGAACCTAAGTTAAAAGCTTCCCCATCTTTTCCATACTTTTCAGCTAGTAATAGTGCATCTACTGTATCTGATAAACTAACTAATTGAATCTTGTTATTTCCATCTCCAAAAGTAACAAGTGGATAATTTTTATGTACAAATCCAATAAATTTTTTAAATACTCCATAAACCCCTGGACCTATTATGGCCATTGGTCTTACAATAACTAATTTTACACCTTTTTTTGTGTATTCATTACATTTTAATTCAGCATTCCATTTCCCATTTCCATAATCTCCTATTGGTTTTTTTTGTGCATCTTCCTTTACTATTCCTTCTCTATCTGAACCATAAATTCCAGAGCTAGAAACATGAATCATTTTTATTTTATTTTTTTTACATACTTTTAGTACATTTTCTGTTCCATCTACAATAACTTCTTTATACTCTTTAGAATCAATTTTTGATTGTGGAATAGGAGAAGCTAAATGATACATAACATCTATGTTTTTTGAAGTATTCATTAATTTATCTAAGTTTCTTATATCTTCTTTAATGAAATCAACATTTTTGTTTTTACAATCTTTTATATCATAAACTTTTACTTTTCTTCCTTGTTTTAATAATTCTTTAACTAATTCTGTCCCTAAAAATCCAGATCCACCAGTTACTAGTACATTTTTATTAATCATATAAACTCTTTATAATTATAAGTTTTTTACTAATCTCCAAACGAATTTATAACCCATTTTAGGAAGAGATAGATTTGATTCTCCATGTTGTCTTTCATATTCATGTGTAGGGACCTCTCCAACACTATACCCTTTTTTTAGTGCTTTTATTACCATTTCTTCTTCTATATCAAAATCATTTGCTTGTAAATCTAAATCATCAATAATCTTCTTTTTAATAGCCCTAAATCCATTTTCACAATCTGTTAATCTTACGTTAAATCTATAGTTTATTGCTAATTGAATTAATCCTGCTCCAATATTTCTTGCAAAATTAGAAAAGGTTCCATGTAACTCATCACTACCCCCAGTCATTCTTGAGCCTACAACTAAATCATGGTTATTATCTGTAAGATGTTTAATCATTTTAGGGATGTCTTTTGGATCATGAGAACCATCTGCATCAAACAAAACTATAATTGGATTTTTTGCTAATCTCATTCCAATTTTTTTAGCTGCTCCATGCCCTTTACCATTATCTTTTATTACTTTAACTTTCATTGATTTGGCTATATCTGCTGTTTTGTCTTTAGCTTTTTTAGCATCTACTACAATAATTTCATCAGAATAAGGTTTTACTCCTTTTATTACACTCTTAATAGTCTTTTCTTCATTGAGTGTTGGAATCACTATAGTTATTTTATTCTTCATTTTTAATTTGATAACTCAAATAAATCATATATATACAATATTTCTTTTCCTCTGTTTTTGACAATTACTTTAGGAGTTATGCTCTCTTTTATTAATCTTTCCTCTTCACCGAAAACATCATTTGTGTATGGATCTAATAATAAATATCTAGGGGTTCTTCCATTAGGTCTATAATATCTAATATAGTCTGTTACTCCTGGAGTTCTTCCTATTTGTCTTTGAAAACTAATATCAAAATTATACATTTGAGCATCATCTTCTGGTCTTACATAATAATAAAGTATTCCTGATCCTGGAAAGAATGTTTCATTATCTGCCATTATTTTATTAAGTTCATCAGCTATTAGCTCTGTAGAGAAAAAATTTAATCTTCTATCATTTTTAAAACATTTATCACTTAAAGTACATGCTATTGGATTTTCTTCTAAGAAATATGGAGACCAAGATAAAGCTATTGAGAATGAATAAGAGATATAAATTAAGATTATTATTATGAAAATTAATCTTCTTTTGTTTTTATTGATAATGTTTAATAATGAATATTCTTTATTTGAAAAAGCTAAACCCATTAAAATTGGAAGTGCTATTGTATAGGGAAAGGCTATTCTAAATATTTCTAATGAATTAAATAAAAAGATTGAGATTATATAAAATATAAATAAAGATAGAATAAACTTTTCTTGTAAATTTTTCTTTTTTGTAATTAATTTATATACTATAAAAATTGAGAATAATGCTAGTACCATATCTATAATATTCAAAGTAAGGAAAAAATCAAATATTTGTTTATAAAAATCAAAATGTAATGAGAGTCCACTATTATATGGATTGTGTACAGTTCTTATGTTCTCAAACATATCGAAAATATTTTTTGGATTTAATTTAAATGGTAATAAGATTAAAAATACAGATATTATTGCTGAGGGAATGATTATTGGTAGAAATTTTTTATAATCTTCTTTTGTTATGTTACTTCCTTTAATTAAAGAGAGAAGATCTTCTTTATATTTCAAAGCTAGTATAAATGCTCCAAATATAAAAAATGGAATTCCAGTTAATTTCGTTGCTGTAGCTAATGCAAATGAACTAAAAGTTAATATGAAAAATAAACGTTCTTTTTTTGAATATTTTTCTTCTATGAATGCTTTGTATAAAAAGAAATGTCCTAAAGCAACAAAAAAGAACATTAATGTGTCTACATGTATCCATCTACTATACCTTAAAATAAATGGAAAAAAAGCAAAAAAAGATATCACATAAAGTGATGAATATTTATTGAATAATGTTAATGATAATAATATAACAGCTATAAAGAATAATAACCCAAATATATACATGGGAATGTGACAATTTAATTCTGATTTTATTAATGGTTCTGCAAGTAGACTAGGTCTTCCTGGATAAAATCCAGGTTGTATTTGGGATACCCCTGAAAAATCTTCTCCAGAACTTATACAACCTAATCCAATAAAAATATTTCCTAGTTGTGGTTCTGAATTTCCAGATAATCCAGGATAGTATGAATGTGGATGATACCATAATATTCCAGCTGGAACAGTAGAAAGGTCATCATTCCAATATCTTGTTTGGGTAAAATCATTAAATCTCAAAAATAATCCAAGAACTATCACTAATATTAATAATGAGAACATTAATCTATCTTTTTTTAATTTTTCTATTGTCTTCATTTGTTTTTGAATGCTTTTTCTACCTCTTTTTTTATGAATTTTAGATAATCATAGTTTTGTAATTCTTCTTTTGTTATCCATATAAAATCATCATATTCTCTTTTATTTAATGAAACATTATCATTAGTTGCTTTAACTAAAAATGTCATTCCTAATGTTAAATCTTTATTAGGTCTTTCAAAGATATAATCATTGATATATTTGTTATAATCTTCTATCTCTAAATTAGTTTCTTCTTTTATTTCTCTCTTTAAAGCTTGAAATAAAGATTCATCTTCTTCTAGTTTTCCACCTGGTAATAACCATTTTCCTGGATGAATTTCTTGATTTTCTTTTCTTTTAACTAACAAAAATTTATTATCTTCATTTAATACAATAGCTGTTATTATAACAACGAATTTCTTTTCCATTTTATTCTATTTGATTAAAAACTTCTTCTACTGAGATGCTATTTACTAAATCTTCATGGTACTGATTATCAAAATAATGTTTATCTAATAATGAGCTTGTTAATTTTTTAACTCTTCCATAATCTTCTATTTGCCATGGAGGAGTACAAAAGAATAATGCTATTATTTTTTTATTTAATCCAATCCCTAAATGCATTGTTATTGTATCTCCAGTAATTATTAAATCACATAAGTTCACTATGCTAATATATTCTAATATAGTGTTACTTGGATAGTTTTCTACTACTCCTAATTCTTTAGATAATGAACGAAGAACCTCCTCTTCTTCTGGTCCACCTAATAATAAAATATCATAATCTCTTTCTTGTTTTATCTTTTTTATTAATTCTTTTAATTTTTCTATATCCCATCTTTTGGAAGGCCATCTTGATCCTGAGCCAACATTGATTCCAATTATTTTATCACCTAATTTTTTATCCCTTTTAAATTTTTGAGCATATTCTTGTTTTGTTAAAGGAATAACATATTCTTCTTTATTATAATCTAGTTCTATAATCTCAAATAACATTTCTTGATATGTTTTTTTAGTTTCTTTGTCAATCTTATCTGAAAAAACTCTATCTAAATATGGCTCTGCTTTTTTATTAAAAACACTAGGATGAGAATCTTCATCAAAGAAATATCCAAATTTTTCATTTGAATTAATCTCATTAGCTAATAATGTAGCTGGAGGTGCTATCTCTAAACTTAATAGAATATCAAATTTCTCTTTTTTTAATCTTAAAATTGTTTCTTCATTATACAATAAAGTTTTATCTACATATTCATTATTTTTGATTAAATCATAACTTTCTTTTCCTATAACCCAAGTGATATGGATATCTTCTCCATACTTTTTTCTTAATCCATTTAGTATAGGTGTAGTCCTAATAACATCACCTATCGCACCTATTTTTAAAATTAGTATTTTTTTAGAGTATGGCTCGTAAAACTTACATTCTGAGCAATCTTTATAATTTTCAGTCTTCAAAATATCACAAGCATACACTCCTTGGAAGGATTTACAATCTCGGTTCCATTTCATATTTTAAAGCTATAAGTAACGTTTTTAAACTTAACTTAGAAGGAATCTTTATGAAAGTGTATATAGCTGGTCCTTTATTTAAAGAAGATGCTAGAGAAATTTTAGAGAAAATAGATAAGCTTTGTAAAGAGCTTAATATATCTACTTTTCTACCACATAGGGATGCTGGTTTGTATGAAAAAGGAGATTCTAAGGAGTTTTTTGATAAAAATAAGGATGCGATGGATGAGTGTAAAGTTATTATTGCATATTTAGATTGGAAAGGTATTAGTTCTGGGACAGCATGGGAGTTAGGATATGCTTATGCTAAAAACATTCCAATAATCGCATTAACCGATGATGTTAAAACAGTAGATGATTTTTATAGGATTTGTGTTATGTGTTTTAATTCTGTTAAAGTTGTTGGAAGTTTAGAAGAGTTGAAGAAAGAGTTAACGAAAGTTATTTAAGTTTAACTTGGATGCAAAAAGCATGTCAAAAAATTCAATAGAAAAAACATTAGGAGATACTAAATTTAAGATAATAGATTTATCTCATCCTTTAGATTTAGATTTAGAAGTGTATCCTGGAGATCCTAAACTTAAGAGAGAGGTATTTAGTGATGTTGTTAAAACAGGATATGGACATTTTGTTCATACTATTGGAGATCATATGCCTCGTCCCCATGGAGATGCACCAAATCATCAAAACCCTGAGTTAAAGCATTTAGGTATAGATCATTGGGGCATGGAGTATTGCTTTAATAATGCTGTATTAATAGATCTCTCTTCAGAAGATGAAGCACAAGAATTTGATGGAATAAAATATCTAGTTGAAGTTAAAAAAGAACATCTTGAAAAATTTAATGAAAGATTATCACAAGTTGAAGCTGTAGTAATAAGAACTGGATATGATAGATGGTTAGAAGAGAATAAACCACATACTCCTGAAAATATTTCTTATATAAACAAAGAAGCAGCTGAATTTATTGCTTCTTTTGATAATGTTAATGTAGTTGGGGTTGATTCATTAACTATAGATCCTGTTGGTAAGCATGATGCACATTGGATATTGACTAAAGATAAATTTGTTGTAGAATCTTTAGTAAACCTTGATCAAATTCCTTTAGAACATAGAATGAACTTTGATTTACAAACAAGTCCTTTTAGAATTAAAGGGGCAACTGGAGCTCCTGTTGTTGCTCATGCTTTTGTTAAAGTTGATTAATCTAAAGGTTTAGTAGTTTCAGTTTCTTTTTCTCTCCAACCATCTTTATATTCTTCTTTCTTAAAATAAACTTCATAATAAGCAGAGAACCAAATATATAATCTAGCAAACAATAATTCAATACTCCAAACAAGTTCTTTAAGATTTCTTAAATAAACAAATACATACAATCCTCTAATAGCTTCTCCAAAGATTGTATTCTTTCTTTTAATTTTATCATCAAATAACTTATTCAAAGAGATATGTGCTTTAATATTTCTCTTTTTTTGTAAGGCCCAATCTTTAAAATGTTGAGGATTTAAAACATATGCTTGAGCATTTTCATTATAAATTATTTTGTAATTTTTAGCCCAAAATAATCTTGGAATAACATTATCTTCAGCTGCTCCAATTGGAAATTCTTTTATTACACTATTTCTCATCCCAAATAAATATCCAGATAACTCAAAAAATTCTTTTTTATCAGATAATTTTTTTCTTGTTCTATTCATCTCATCTAATAATAAATGAGACCAATATCCATATTTATTATTTCTAGAGTTTGTTGAGATGGGTCTACCTGCAACTAAACCAATTTCTGGATCCTTAAATGAATTCAGAATTTCTTTTACTGCTTCTTTGTTAACATAAACATCTCCATCTGTAGAAATGATAATATCATTTTTATCTTCAGAATAAATTTCTTCAAAAATCATATTTAACACAACACCTTTACCCTCTCCAGGATCTAAATAAAATTCAACTTTTTTATTATGTTTAAATTGTTCATTAATAAATTCTTTAACTTCTGGAAATGGATCTGCTACTATAATCTTAAATGGTTTGGGGATATCTTGTTCTAGAAAAGCTTTTACAGCTCTTTCAGTAGCTTTAGGTTCATTATAACTTGTTATGATAATATGTATCATTTTTATGGAGTTTTAATAGTATCTTCACTTACTCTTACTATAACTTTAGATTCTTTAGTTTTTTCATTTATTGAATCTATTCTACATTTTGATTTCCCTAGTTTTCCTACTTTAGAGAATTCTATTTTTTCAATTAAATACACTTCATCATTAATGATGATTTTATCTCCTTTCTTCAAATCTTTGTATAATTTATCTGTCATTCTATAATCTATTAGGGTAGATTTATAAAAGTTTTTAGTAGACTTATTTTATGAATAATGCTTTATTAATTGTATCTGGAGGAATGGACAGTATTGTAATGTCTCATTACGTTAAACAAAAATTGAAACCTAAAAAAATTAAACTATTATTTTTTGATTATGGACAAAGAGCTTTGAAAGAAGAATTAAAATGTGTTAAAATTTTAAGTAAAAAAATAAAAGCTCCTTTAACTGTTGTAGATTTAAGATGGTTAGGAAATATAAGTAATGCAATATTAAACAAAAAAGGAGTTAAAGTTCCTAAAATAAGAGAAGGAGTAAAAAAAGAAAGAAAAGATATATTATTATGGTGGGTTCCTACAAGAAATGCTATATTCTATTTAGTGGGATTGGCTCATGCTGAATCTGAATTTTTAAAGAATAAAGAAAGATATGATGTTTATTTAGGTATAAAAAATGAAGGACAAGTAGCTATGAAAGACACAACTCCAGAGTTCCTTAGATCATTAGCTAAAATAGGGGATGAAGCTACTTTTCATAATGGATATAATTTTATGGCACCTTTATTAAAATTTGATAGAACTGATGTAATTAAATTAGGAAAAAAATTGAAAGTTGATTTTAAAGAAACATATTCTTGTTATATTGAGAGTAATTCTAATAAGTTAATCCATTGTGGAGAATGTCCAAATTGTTATGTTAGAAAAAAAGCATTTTATTGGGCTAATATAAAAGATTTAAGTTTGTATAAAAATTAATATTTTTGTAAATTAGAGTTATCTCTAAAATCTTCTATTGTATAACTTTCTAAAATTTCTCCATAATTGTTAACACCATCACTTTCTTCAGATCCATCAAGTCCATTTGAAGTTGTCTCTCTAAAGATAACCCAAGTAGTATATAACTTTGCTTCTTCTATACTCCTAAATCCATAAGTTTTCCAATTTTTATGAATTTTTTTAATTTGAGGAGATCCAAGTAACATATCATTTTCTGGTTCACTTGCAAAAAAATGTAGTTTAGATTCATTAGAAAAATGTAAACATGCGTTTTCTAATCCCTCAACTTTTGAAAAATTCTGAGCACGTTTCTTTAAACGATTACCTCTTCTTCTATGATATGCTCTTCTTACTGGACTTGTTATTTTTCTTCCAATATTACTTACTATCATCTAATCTTTTATTGAAAATAATTTTATAAACTTTATGCTAAGCTTTAGATTTTATATCTTAATTTATTTTATTAATTTTTTATATTCATTTACATATCTTTCATTAATTAAATCCCAAGTGTATTGTTTAGCTTTCTTTAGATTATTCTGAGACATTTTTTTAGCTATTTTTGGGTTGTCTAAAAGTTTTAGAATCTTTTCTTTTAATCCTTTTACATCTCCATACTTAACAAAATAACCATTTTCAGGATCTTTCATCTCAAAAGGAATTCCATTTACAGGAGAGGCCACTATGGGAAGACCAGAAGCCATTGCCTCAAATAAAGTTAAAGGCAAACCTTCTCTATAACTGGGAAGTAAAAATACATCAGCTGATTGATATACTTCAACTCTAGATTCTCCTCTTATTGGATCTAAAACTTTAATTCTAGATTCTCCTTTAACAATATCTTTAACTTTTTGTTTAATACCTTCATCTGGACCAACAAACAAAAAATTAATATCTTTTCTTTCTTTTACTAATTCTTTAGCAGCTAAAGCTAATACATCTGCTCCTTTTGTAATGTTAAATCTTCCAAAGAATAATATTATTTTTCCTTTAAATTTTAATTTTTTCTTAAACTTATCATTTTTTACTTTCTTAAACATATATTGGGGCATTCCATTTGGAATAACTTGAATTTTTTCTTTAGAAACCCATTTTGTTAGTATAGGAATTTCCCAAGGTGTGATAGCTATTATCTTATCAGTATATGTAAATGCTAATTTATTTAAAAATAAATCATTAAATGTTAATAAAAATTGTAATAATTTTCTTCTGAATTTATCAGTCCAAGGACAATGTGTTGTGTGTACATGTTTGAATCCTTTTATTTTTGATATTATTCCAGAAGCTAAAATATACCAGTGTCCTGAAACATGACTATGAACAATATCAAAATCATATTTTGGTAGTTCTTTAATTAAACCAGGCCAAATATGTGTAGATAATGATAATCTTAACCAATAAGGAGATCTATGAATATGAATTTTATCTTTAATTTCTTGTTTCTTTTTTATTCTATTTTCTTTATCTGAATCACAACAAAAAACATGTACTTCATGTCCTTGTTTTACTTGTCTAAGGGCTAATTCATACATTACTTCTTCTACTCCTCCAAAAGTAGGCCAAAAAAACATGTTTACATGGGCTATTTTCATATATTTTACAGTAGAGAAAGTTATTTAAAACATTTCAATTCAGATTTAGCATGACAGAATTATATCCAATCTTCTATATTGAGTATGGAACGATGATAGAAGCAGGACAAAAAGCTATTGTTGCTGCAAGTTCTCAACATAAAGCTGTTTCTCTTTTAGAAGAACATGTTAGAAATAGTCCAAGATTAAATTCAGAATTTAGGGGGAAACCAATTGGATTTGAATTTAAAGAGGGTGTCATCCAGATGGATGTTAAATCAGATAAAGAAATGGTTTTGTATCCTGTTTTTTCATTAGATTAATATGAAAGCTTTATTTATTGGGCAGGATTATTTGTTTGTTCTAGATAATGAAGAATTAAAAAGATTAAGAGAGGAGAAACTTGAAGAAAAAATAGAGATAGCTCATCCAGGTGGAGATTTAGTTAGAAAAATTATTTTTAAGTTTGGAGAACATGATGAGGTGGATGGTATTGAATTAACTTATTTACGTGAAGAAGGAGTTATTGGATGGAAAGGAATAAAAGAAGTAAATGTTAAAGTTAATCAATATGGATATAATCATCTTGGGAAGTATAGAAGAGCTGGAACAAGAGATGGCGATAGTGTTATAGAAATAATAGTTAAAGAGTAGAGAGCCAAAAATTTATGAAGTATTACCCTGAAAAAAAGTGTTAAAAAAGGTTGTTATATCTAATTTACTAAGATGGAATTCTAAAACTTAGAGAGATATTAAGGAAAGAAATTACTTCCCTTCCACTCTAACTTTAACTCTTTCAAAAAATCTATTAAAAAATCAGTCCTTCTTTTAGAAATGCTCTTTGACGTTTTTGTATGCATCTTATCTGTAACTTTGAGAAGCTTATCATAAAACAAGTCCAAAGCAAAGTTTAGCGAATCTGGCTTACGATTCTCACAAAAAGGATCTTCTGAATTGTAAAATGGCCTTTTCATTTGCCCAGTAGAAGAATAAGTCCTCATTATAGAAATTGCTCCTGTAGCTTCTAAACTATCAGCATCCCCCCTTTTAAAAAACAAAGAGTTCCCACTAGGAGTATCAGTGGCATAAACAAAGTTTTCTGACTGACTACTAGCTTTAGGTATAGGATAACTCAAATGAACTCTTGTTTCTCCGTCTCCACTGTTAATAATGGCTTCTTGGAAAAGAACTTCCATTCGCCTATAATGTTTTAGGCGATCTTCAGGACTTGAATTTCCAATATCTTCCAGAGGTCTTGAATAAAGAACCTCACGAGCTGGAACTCCAAGACAATCTATAACCCTACCCTCAACATCAACACGAGAAAGGAAACCAGATTCTGCACATCTTCTTCCATGAAGGTCCAAAAAGAAGGAGAAGTTATTTCAGAAATTCGTATAAGAACATTTCCTAGTCCTGATGAATTTGTAAGAGAAATAGAAGGTTTAGGGTTTAGTGAAGGATTACTAAATAAACCAGAAAGACATGATGGATCAGATGTTAGACTAAGGATCAATTAAGTAGTCCTAAATCTTATTAGATCATACCAAACTTTAAAGTTAGTAGGCATCTTTCTATAAATTGGCTTAGCAATATACTCTCTAAAATTATCCATTCCTTGTACAAGATAACCAACAACATAAGTTGGAAGAACAAAACTTAAATTAAAATTAACAATCTTATCATTAACTAACATTTTTAATAACCAAGTTGGAATAACACCATATCTTTTATCAGAACAACGACCTCTCATCATATTCAAAATTAAATTTAAATAAGCATTTTTCTTCTTTAATTTAATATGTTGCCATCTATCCCAATAATTTAATTCAGTAGCTGAATCAAATCCATCTTTAATAAATCCATCTTCTATAGCTTTTTTATATAATGGAGTTCCTTCAAAAAATATTAAATTATTAACAGAACAAAAATAAGGCTTAGGAATTTTCATTAAAACTTTTATTGTATCTAAAATATCTTCTTTAGTCTCATAAGGGTTGCAAGTAATAATATCATACATAACACTTAATTTATCTTTATATTTATTAACTATATGAGCTGCTTTAACAACTTGATCAGCTGAAATAAATCTATTGTATAATTTCATATTTAATCTATCAGATCCAGATTGTATCCCAATAATAATATCTGTTAATCCAGCTTCAACTAATAATTTAATTTTTTCATCACTTAATTTTTCTATTCCCATTGAAGCAGGTTCTGATAAACACTTAAATCTAATGTTAACTTCTTCTTTATACCTTTTAGAAAAATCTCTTAACCATTCTACATTTCTAATTAAAAAAGTCTCATCTCTTATATCAAACACTCCAATAGAAGGAAATAATTTTTTAATTCTTAAAAATTCTTTAATAACATAATCAACAGAATGAGTTCTTAATAAATCACTTTTGCCTTTATAGATATCTCTTAAAATATTATTAGTACAATAAGAACATGCTTGTGGACATCCTCTTTCAGTTTGGAAATAATAAACTCCATATAGATGTCTTTCTTCAATTGGAATTAATTTATTATTCTCTAAGATTAATTGATCTTTAAATTCAAAATCAGGAGGGGCTAACCAATCTAAATCTTGTACAGGAGAACCAACCTCATTTATAATTTCTTTTCCATTTTTCCTAACCCATAAATTTTCTACATTAGAATAATCTTCATTATTTTCAATTCTTTTAGCTAATTCATTAAAAGCATATTCAGCCTCCCCAACAGCCACAATATTACAATACTTAAAACAATCTTCTGGAAAGAATGTAGGATGAGGACCTCCTAAAATTGTAGGAACCCCTAAATTTTGATACATCTCAACAATTTGGGTAGCTCTTTTCATAGTAGAAGCCATTGTTCCTACTCCAATTAATTGAGAACCATTAGTAAATTTTGTTAATTGTTCTAGAACTTCTTTTGGGTATAATTGAGAATACTCTCCAAATAAAGGAAGAAAAACCATCTTAACATCATGACCTTCTCTTTTTAGACAAGCTGATATAGTCCTTAATCCTTGGTCTCCAGGAAATAAACTTGTAGAAATTAAGCTAATTTTCATAATATTATCCTGAGGATATGTTTTATAAATATTACTTATCAATAAATTACATGAAATCAGTACTACATTTGATGGATACTTATCTACCAATTCCTAATACTTTTATCTACAATCAAGTAAAACATCTTAAAGAGTATAATGGATTATTCTTAGTAAATAAAGTAGAAAATCTAAATAATTTTCCTTATGATAGATCAAAAATTAAAAGATTCCCTTTCTTATTTTTAAAAAATCAATTTTATTTCATTAATAATTATAAAAGAGAGTTATTATTTAACATAACTTTTGCTCCTTTTAATAGAATCATGAATTCTTATGTTCTAAAAGATTTAAAAAAATGGATAAGTAAAAATGAAGTTTTTTTATTACATGCTGATTTTGGAACTAACGCAATAGCATTTCAAAATTTTAAGAAAAAATTAAATCTTCCATTAATAACTTATTTTTATGGTTATGATGTTTCTGTAATACAAAGGAATAGACCTGGATTTTATAATAAATTATTTAAAAATGGAGATTTATTCTTAACAGAATCTGAATTCCTAGCTTCTAAGTTAAGAGAGATGGGTTGTCCAAATAATAAATTAGAAGTTTTAAGATTTGGGATTGATTTAACTAAATTTAAATTTAAAGTAAAGAAGAAAAGTAAAAAAATAAAAATTTTAAGTGTTGGAAGATTAGTTGAAAAAAAAGGGATGGAGTATGCAATAAAAGCATTTTCTATAGCTTTTAAGAAACATAAAAATATAGAATTTAGAATAATTGGAGAAGGTCCTTTAAGAAAAAGATTAGAATTTATAATCAAACAGAATAATCTAAACGGAAATGTAAAATTATTAGGAGCACAACCTTCTTCTAGGGTTGTTAAAGAGATGTTAGAATGTCATATATTTATGATGCCCAGTATAACATCTAAGGAGGGAGATACTGAGGGACAAGGTGTTGTTTTTTTAGAAGCTCAAGCCTCAGGTATGCCTATACTATCTACTTATCATAATGGAATTCCAGAAGCGGTTATACACAAAAAATCTGGGTTGTTATGTAATGAAAAAGATTATGAAAAACTAGGAGAAAATTTAATTTATTTAATTGAGAATCCTAAAGAATGGATTAAAATGGGAAAATTTGGAAGAAAGAATGTTGAAAAGAATTTTGAAATTAAAAAACAAACTATAGAATTAGAAAAAATTTATTCAAGATTTAATTAGTTCTTCTACAGCTTTTAAGATATCATATATTTGAATAGCTTTCATACACTCCATATGTCTATCTCCTTTCAAATAACAATTATGTTTCCAACATCTTGTGTGTGCTATCTCTTGTTTATAGATTATTTTAAAATCTTCACAATAAGGATGCCATACTCTTGGATTTCCTGCTCCAAACAAAGCTATAACTTTTTTATCAAAACCAGCTGCAACGTGCATGGCAGCTGTATCTACACTTATAACTAAATCTGATCTTTTTATCATAGCAAAGAACTCTTGTATTGAATTCCCAGCATAATTAATTGCATCATGGTTCATCATATCTATTATTTCTTGATTATATTCTAAATCTTTTATAGCTCCAGTAAAAACAATTTTTGCTTTATATTCTTCAATTAATTTATCAGCTAATAGAGCAAATCTATCTTGAATCCATTCATGAGATTTATGTTGTGGAGCAGCATGTATAACAACTAAAAAATCTTTTTTTGAAATTCTATTTTCTCTAAAAAAAGAGTCTATTCTTTTTGTTGCATATAAATCTAATTTTTTATTATCTGTTTCTATTCCAATTGTTTTTATTACATCTAGATTATCTTCTACCTTATGTTTCCATTTTAAACAAGGATGAGTTTTTCTATCTAAATAATCTCCTTTTTTATCAGATGCTCCTGGTCTTCTTATTCCAATTCTATATCTTGCTATTTTTTTTAAAAAATAACTTATCTTTTTATTTCCTGGATATAATAGAATCCCTAAATCATATTTTTCTTCTGATAATTTTTTTATTGAGTTTAAATCAGCTGTTATTATATTATGAATATTTGAATTTCCTCTTAATACATCTTTCATAATTTCTGGAACTAGAATAGAGATTTTAGCTCTAGGATACTCTTTTTTTAGAGCTCTAATCATTGGAGTATCAATAATTAAATCTCCTATATATTTTAAATCTATAATTATTATACTCTCTACATTTCTTAGCCTTTTCCAATTAAATATATTCTTCAAACTAAATAAATAATAGTTTAGATACCAAGATGAAAATCTTAGTACATCCTCAATATTCTCTTTGTAGGATATCATGGTTAGTATAGAGTAGAAACTTTTAAGAAACTTATTATTAAGTAATTATCATGCTTTCAAAATATAGATTAGACTACAAGCGAAATAGATATGCTACTGCTATTATTGATATAAGTGGGGCTACATTACTCCATTATAAGAAGAATGAACTATTAAAAAATATTAAGAAAATTTTAGTAATAAGATTAGATCATATTGGAGATGTTATAGTTTCTGTTCCAGCTTTAAGAGCTTTAAGAAAATCTTATCCTAATGCTTCTATTACTATCATGGTTAGATCTTTAACAAAAGAACTACTAGAAAATTGTCCTTATGTTGATGAAGTCTTAGTTTATGATCCATTATGGTACAGAGGGAAAAAAACTTTTAGTTTATCTAAACACATTAAATTTTTTAAGAATATTAGAAAGAGAAATTTTGATTTAGCTATTGATTTAAGAGGAGAATTAAGAAATATAGTTGTTGCTTATCTATGCAATTCTAGATATAGATTAGCTTATGATGTTAAGGGTGGAGATTTTTTATTAACACATGTGGGTAGATATGATGATAAACTACATATAATAGATAGAAATTTGAATTTGTTAAAAACTATTGGAATAAACTCAAAAGATAGGAAACTAGAGTTGTTTACAACAAACAAAGAAAAAAAGTTTATTGATAATTTATTAAAAAAAAATAAAATAAAAAATTTTGTTATTCTACATCCTGGAAGTGGTGGACTTTTAAAGTTATATGACAATAAGAAATTTGCTAAGATAGGAGATTATTTATCAAAAAAATATAATGTTATTCTAACAGGTTCTAATAATGAAAGTTGGATGACTGAAGAGATTAAAAATAATATGAATTCTAATGTTTTAGATTTAACAGGAGAGTTAGATTTATTACAATTAACTGAATTAATAAAAAGAGCTAAATTATTTGTTTCTACAGATTCTGGACCAATGCATATCGCAAAAGCAGTTAACACAAAATTAATATCATTATTTGGAACTAGTTTAAGTAATGTTTGGGGTTACAAAGATAAGAATAGTATCCTAATAGAAAATAAAGGCAACGTTAAGCTTATAAATATAAATCAAGTTATTGTTGCTATTAAAAAACATGGATTATTTAGGTAGTGAAAATGAAAAAATCTTTAAGATTTGGACCTCGTAAAGTAGATTTCTATCATAATTACAAACCAAATGTAAAGAGAGGCACCGCACTTAATATGGGCTGTGGATTTCATATATTTAAAGATAAGAATGTTAAATGGACTAATTTAGATGCATATCCAGCTAAGGGGGTAGACAAAGTTCATAATATGAATAAATTTCCTTATCCATTTAAAGCTAATACATTTGATTTTATAATTTGTGATAATGTAATGGAACATTTAGATAGTATAATCAAACCAATAGAAGAGTTATGGAAGATATCAAAACCAAATGCAGTTATTGAGATTATCACACCTTATATACAAAGCAGAGGGGCTTTTGGACATATAGACCATCAACAATATTTTGATGAATCTACATATTTTTGGTATGATGCTAAGAGATTCCATAAAGATAAAGTAGATTTAAGAGACGTAAGAACTAGTCTAAATAAAGTAAGATTTAAAATTGATTATAGATTGATAACAACTGGAAGATTTAGAAGATATCTACCATTTAAGTATATATTTAACTCTTTTTTTTGGAATGTATATGATTTGATACATTATAGGTTAGAAGTTATAAAATAAAAATTAATAAAAATGGTTTTTATTAGGATTTATAATACTGGATTAGCAACTTTTTATTATTGGAATTTATATTATCTAAAATCAAAAAATATAACTATAGACCAAATTTCTTATAGAGTTATAAAAAGTATTTTAATAAAATTAAATAATAGTTCTAAGATAGTTAGATTAGTAAGAAAATTGTTAACAGATAAATCAAATATATTAAGAGATGAGTCTTCTTTTAAAGATATTATTAAAGGTATAATAGCTCCAATAACGTTGTTTTTTGATAAAAATATTATATTTTCTACTTTGGTATATTCTAATAGAGTTTATTATGCTTTTTTATTAATTATTTTTGGAAAAAATGTTATATATTTTACTTCATGGCCTTATTGGAATACTAATAGATATGAAGAAAAACCCTTTTTTAATAAGTGGATATGGAATTTATTTTTAAAAAAAGTAAAAATAGTTACTGTTTCAAAAACTTCTTGTGATGTTTTAAAATCTGAAGGATATAATGCTCTACAAATACCACATTCTGTTAATTTAAAATTATATAAAAAAGATAATAAAAAAAATAAAAAAATTAGAATATTATATGTTGGTAGATTAGTTGAAGGAAAAGGTATAATGGATATTTTAGAGATATCATCTAAATTTCCAAAAGATAAAGTGGAATTCTTGTTTGCAGGAGAAGGTCCTTTAGTTAATGTAATAAAAAAGAGTGAAAATAAACTTCCTATAAAATATTTAGGATATATAAAAGATACAAATAAACTTAATAAAATATATGGAAGTAGTGATATATTTGTATTAAATTCTTATGCAACTGAAAGATGGGAAGAGTGGTTTGGTATTAGTTTATTGGAAGCTATGGCTTCTAGTTTACCCATAATAGCTACAGATTGTGTTGGTCCAAAAGAAATAATGAAAGATAATAAAGTTGGATTTTTAATACCACAAAAAAATAAAAAAGAACTCTACAATAAATTGAATATTTTGATTAAGAATAAAAAATTAAGAACAGAATTTGGAAGAAATGGAAGAAAATTAGTTGAAGAAAAGTATGACATAGAAAAAAATTCTAAAAAATGGCTAAAAATACTAAAATTATAAAATATAATTTAAGAGGAAGAAGTAAGTTTGCTTATAATTGGACAGATAAAGTTGGGAATATTTTAGATGTAGGATGTGCTTCTGGTTATTTTACTGTTCATTTTAAAGATAAAGCTAAAAATGTATATGGGGTAGATATTAAAAAAGATTTGATTGATGAAGCTAAAAAAAAGTATAAAGATATCAATTTTAAATTAATTAAATCTGAAAAACTTCCATTTAAAGCTAATATGTTTGATGTAGTTCTTCTTTTAGATGTTTTAGAACATGTTAATAATGATAAATTGATGATTGATGAAATTTATAGGGTGTTAAAGAAAGATGGATTGTTAATATTGAGTGTTCCTCATAAAGGATTGTTAACTTTTTTAGATCCAGATAACCTAAAAATAACCATGCCAAGTTTATACAAATTATTATATGTTATTGTAAAAAGAAAATTTCCAATAATTAAAAATGAGATACACAAACATTATAGTTTTGAAGAAATTAATAGATTAATAGAAAATAAATTTAGAATTAATAAATTACACATAGGTGGTTCAATCATATCTACATTAACTAGTTATTTTGAAATAATAATTGCTAGACTATTCAACAGAAATTATTTTAATAATGCTTTTACAATAATTAAAAATTTAGATTATAGTATAAATTATAGAAGAATTGGAGATAATATTATTATAAGAGCTAAGAAAATTAATATTTAAAGAAATCTTTCTATAAATGAAATCTTAAATCCTGTTTTTTTCATTATCTTTGATAAAACATCCTTGTCTTCTCTTTCAAAACTTTTAGTTATCATTAATATTATAAAATATAGTATAACAAATAATATTGAGATTATTAATAGATTGATTATATTATTTACATTAATAAAATTTTGAGAAATAAATTTAATTAAAAGAGAAGTTATAATAATTGAGATTATAACTTTTATATAACTTAATTTTAATGGATTTATTTTTATAATCCACAATCCTTCTATAAAATATAAAACACTAGTTAACAAGAAGGAAATGCTTGTGGCCACTGCTGCTCCTATTATTCCGTATTTAGGTATTAATATTATATTAAGTATAATATTTAATATTGCTCCAGATGAAATATTTAATAATTCTAGTTTTGTTCTATTTGTTACAGTTGGAATATAATTAGTTAGTATAAAAGAATAGTTCAAAAATAAGCCCATACTTAATATTACTAAAGAAGAGCTCGCTATACTATACTCTGCTCCAAATAATATAGTTATTATCTCTTTTGGAAATAATATAAATATAGAGAATAAGATTATGTTAATTATAAATATCCATTTAGTTGTTGATTTATATACTAATTTAAATTCATTCATATCTTTTTTAGAAAATAGATATGTTAATGTGGGAACGACTAAAAATGCTAAACCTTGAGGTATTGTGTAGAGTATCTGGGCAGTTGGTAATGCTGTGTTGTACAATCCAACCTCTCTAACTGTTTTAAATAACCCAATCATTATTGTATCACTCCAACCCATTATCATCATTGCAAAACTACTAAAAACAAGAGGCCATGAAAAAGAAAATATTTCTTTACCTACATAAATTGATTTTATTTTAGATCTTATAATAGGAAATACTTTTCTTTCAAGAAAATATAATGAAAAGATTAAAGAAATTAAAAAAGAGATTACATAAACTACTGCTATTCCAATTATACTAATACTAAAATATAATAAAATTAAAGTTAATAAAACTTTTACTAAATTTAAGATAATATTTTTTGATATTACTACATACTTTATTTTTTGAAAGCCTAATATAGCATGCAAAGAAACTTCATTTATTACATTTATTGGAATTACAATAGCTAATATTTTTAGAATAAAACTTAAATTTGTATTATTAAAATAATTTAATGCAATAAAATCAGATAATAAAAATAATAATATTCCTAAAACAAAACTTATCATAAAACTTATTTTTAATGAGTAAACTATTGCTCCTTTTACACTCCCTAGATCTTCTTTACCTCTATAATATGAAACATATCTTAAAACTCCTCTTTGTAATCCAAATAAAGAAATTCCTATTATTATTCCAATAATTCCCAAACCTAATGAGAACAAACCATACTCACTTACACCAATTCTAGCAATAATTAAACGATAGACATAACTAAGTAGTTTAGATATTATCATACCTATGAATACAATGCTAGCTCCACTAACTATCTTATCTAAATTTGACATAAAGTAGAAATTTTATATGGTTATTTAAATGCTTTGTTAATTTTTTAAGCTGTTTCTTAAATTTTTTAATAAATTGTAAATTATTTTATATTCTCTTAATTTTAATAAAAATCTTTTCTTCCAATTTTTACTTAATTCATAATCTTCCCATCCTTTTACAATAATATTATATGCTTCAATTTTATCTTTTGAATTAAGACTCGGAGTTTCATATATTGATCTAACCTCATCAGCAATATGGGTATATTTTACTAGTTCTTCTTCTGGATTATCAACAGTCCAATATTTATTTTCATCAATCAAGGAAGCCATTTCAGTTCCAGGATAAGGAATTAACATGTTAAATCTGGCTGTTTTGAATTCATGTTTTTTAGCAAAATCTAACATTTTTAATACAGATTCTTTTGTTTCTCCATTTGATCCAATAATAAAAAATCCTTTTATACTAATATCATATTTTTTTAAAAGACTAATTCCTCTTTCTATAGCTTCTATGTTTTCTCCTTTTTTCATTTTTTTAAGAACCTCATTATCTACACTTTCAATTCCTATTGCTAATTCACTACAACCAGCTTTTTTCATTAACATTGCTAGTTCATCATCTAAACGATCAGCTCTAATTCCATTTGGAGTGCTCCATTTTATATTTAATTTATTTTTTATAATTAATCTGCATATTTGTTTTGCTCTTTCTAAATTCATAGAAAAATTATCATCTAATACATCTATAGTTCCCACATTATATTTTTCTTTTAGAACTTTCATTTCGTCTACAACATTCTTTGGGCTTCTTACTCTAAATAATTTTCCAGTAAACACAGGAACAGAACAAAATGTACATGAGTAAGGACAACCTCTTGAAGTGGACATTGGAAATATTGTTTTTCTTCCCAAAATTCCTTTTATAGTAGTGTCCCCATGATACTTTTTTAAATCAAACTTTTCATATTCTGGAAAAGGTAATTCATCTAAATTATTATTATATTCCCTTGATTCATTTATAATAATTTTATCATCATCTCTAAAAATTAAACCTTTTATATCATCTAATTTTTTATTTTCTTTTAATGCAATACATAACTCACTAAATGTTAATTCTCCTTCACCAACTAGAACAAAATCAAAATTTTCATCTTTTTTTAATATTTTATCTTTTACTAGTGTTGGATGAGCTCCCCCAACAATAACTTTAGTTTTTGGTCTATGTTCTTTTATTATAGAAGCTAGTTCTTTAGCTGAGGGATGATCAAATACAGTAGATGCCATTCCAGCTATTACATAATCATTCTTTAGTTTTGAGATAAGTAGCTCTTTCCAATTATCATACAATCTTAAGTCTAGAATATCATGATCTATATCGTTCTTTCTAAGTATAGATGATAAATATGCTAACCCTAAAGGTGGGTAATTAGGCAAGCCATAAATGGTTTCAGTTTGTGGAAATAATAGTAGAGCTTTCATATTCCTATTGAATATTTTTTATTTTTAAGACTTTGGATAGATTATCTTTTTCTTAATTCAAAATAGATTTCATCATAAATATTCCATAAAAACATGTTTAAGAGAGATTTTAGTGGAATAAATTTTTTATATTTTCTCTTTGCCACTAATTTTCTTTTTATTAAATTAAATTTAGAATTTGGATGATAATAGTAATGTTCAAAAGATTTTTCTGTTATATATCTCTTATGTTGAGGACTTGAGAAAGCGGATTCATTTTTAAAGTAAGGACATCTTATCTTTATAGTGCCTCTATCTTTCAATATCCTATGTAGCTCATCCATTATCTCAGGAATATTATTAAGATGCTCTAATACATGATTAGCAACTACTTCATCAAATTCTTTATCTTTAATAGGATAAGGGAATTTATCTAAATCACAAACTATATCTACTCCTTTTAACTTTCTTATATCAAGATTAACCCATTCAACATTCATATCTTTTTTTATATCCATGTTACATCCTAAATTTAATATTTTCATTTATATCTCCTTAATTTCTGTTTAATTTATTAAAATTAGCATTTTTAAAAGTTTTGTAGATAATTTTAAATACTGTTCTATAAAGAGGGCTTTATGAAGATAAAAGCATTAGTATTAACGACATCATTAACAAGATATGTTGGAGATTATTTAGCTAATTTTATTTATGAATCCATTAAAAATCTAAAAATTAAAGGGAATGTTGAGCTAGATATCGTTGCACCAGATACTATTGATTCAATAAAAAATGAGAAAAGAGATGATATTAACATATATAGATTTACTTATGTTTTTCCTAGAAGATTACAAAAACTTGCATATGGAAGTGGAATAGCTATAAATTTGAAGAATAATCCTTTGTTGTATTTACAAGTACCAAGTTTTGGATTGAGTTTTTTGTATAAATCTCTTAAAGTGTATAATAATCATAATATTATTTATTCTCAATTAGTCTTTGCAGGGATGATTGGAATTATTTTAAGGAAAATTTTAAACAAAAAAATTCCAATAATAATAACTTTTTGGGGAAAAGATGTAGATAATTTAGCTAAACATAAAAGAATTTATAATTTATTAATTAAAGAAGGGGATTTGTTCATTACTTTAAGTCCAGATATGTCTAAAGATCTATTAAAAATTGGATGTGATAAATTAAAAGTAAAAGATATTAATATAGGAATAAATCTAAGTAATTTTAACTATAGAAAACCAAAGAAATCTAAAAAAATTACATTCTTATTTATTGGTAGATTAATAGAAAAAAAAGGAATAAAATATATGATTAATGCATTTAATAAAATTTTAAAAAATAATAATTTTGAATTGAGAATTTTAGGTGATGGTTCATTAGAAGATTCATTAAAATTACAAGTGAAGAAATTAAACTTAGAAAAAAATATAACGTTTATTAGTAATAGAGGAGTTAAAGATACTAGAAAATTATCATTAGATGAATTTAGTAAAGCAGATATATTTTTACTTCCTAGTGTATTAGCTTCTGATGGAGATAAAGAAGGAACACCATTTGTTTTAATGGAAGCACAAGCAATGGGCATCCCTTGCATCTCTAGTTTTCATGCCGGAATTCCTTATCTTGTATTAGACAACAAAACAGGATTTTTAGTTAAAGAAAGAGATGTTAATGATTTATCTAATAAAATGTTGAAATTAGCTAATAACTATAATTTAAGATTGAAATTTAGTAAAGCTGGAAGAAAACATATTGAAGAAAATTATAATCAAGATAAACAGATAAGAAAAATAAGAAAAGAGATGGAGAAATTAATAACTAAAACTTGATTATTCTATAGGTCTACCACTACCACCAGATGCTAAAGCCATTGCACCTAAAATATATTTCTTAAATAATGCAAAATTAGAGATATTTGTTATCTTTCTAAGAATAATTTTTGGTCTAAAATAAAATTCAAATAAAGCTTTTCTTTGTAATGTTTTAAGTTCTTCAGAAGTTCTTCCTTTTGGAACCCATACTAATTCATGATCTGAGAATCCACCCCATGTTTGATAGTTATCCCATTCTTTTGAATTTAATTCTCCAGATTCTACAACTTGATCATACAATTCAGTTCCTGGATAAGGGGTTGTTATTGTAAATTGTGCCCAATCAGGATCTAATTCTTTAGCAAAATTAATTGTTTTTAGACTTTCATCCCTAGTTTCTGTTGGAAGTCCTATCATCATAAATGCTCTAGATTCAATTCCAATTTCCCTACACCATTTAAATGCATCTTTAATTTGTTTTATTGTTACATCTTTTTTTATCATATCTAATAATCTTTGTGATCCAGATTCAACACCAAAATGAATACCCCAACATCCTGCTTCTTTCATTAATCTTAATAATTCTGGGTTGACTAAACTAACCCTAGTCATACAACTCCATTTTACTTTTTTATTCAAATTAGATTCTATTATTTTTTCACATACCTCTTTTGTCCAATCGAACTTCATTGTAAAAGTGTCATCTCTAAATACTATTTCTTTTGCACCATGTTCTTCAACTAAAATTTTCATCTCTTCAACTACTCTTTCTGGACTATGATATCTAAATTCTTTATCAAATACTTTAGAACAGAAAGTACATCTATAACCACAACCTCTAGAAGTTAGAATTATATATGCTGGAAGTTTTCTATAATATGATACAGTTGGCCTGTATAGACTCATGTTTAATAAACTTCTATCTGGGATTGGGAATTCATCTAATTCTTTAACTGTATCTCTTGGTCTTGTGATCATAACTTCTTCATTATTTCTATAAGAGATTCCATTAACTTTTAACAGTTCTTTATGATCCTCTTTTTTGTTTTCTATTAAATTTAGTAATTCAACAAATGTTTTTTCTGCCTCTCCAACAACACAATAATCAATTAAAAATTCAGTTTCTAAAATTTCCTTAGCATTTCCATGGGCACTTGGGTGAGGCCCTCCAACAATTATCTTAGCTTTAGGATACATTTTTTTAACAAGTTTACATATAGTCATTGTTTGAGAATACATTATTGTTATCATTGCTATTCCTACAACATCAAATTCATTTTTCTTCAAATAGTCTTCAACTTCTTCAAATGAGTAATCTAATGCTTCACAATCTAGAATCTTAACTTCATGATTATGTTTTTTTAACATAGCCCCTATATATGCTAAACTTAATGGTTCAGATTTAGGACCTACTTTTTTCCCTAATCTTCTCCAATATCCACTATCCATAGAAGGCATGATTAATAGTACTTTCATATTTCCACCTATATTCAAAAATATTGAATTTTTTATATTTAAGTGTTACTATCTACTATTTGCTATTATATAAAAATTAACACTAACTTTTTCTAAAGGAGTTTTACTAATAAGATTTCCTAAACTATCAAAAAAAGGTATCAAAGATTTAGGAGAGAATGAAGGACACAACCCAAAATAATAAGAGTTTGTTATTTTATAACCAGTTTTGTTTAATAATAATTCAATCTCTTTTTTTGTTAAATAAATCTCATTACCTGCATGAAATTTTTTATTTATTTTATTGACTACCCTACTTACAATTAAATTCCCCATATTTGTATCTGTTATAAACAAGACCCCATCTTTTTTTAGAGCTTTTTTAGCTGTTTCTAAAAACTTTTTTACATTCTGTTTTCCACATAAATGATGTAAATCAGTACAACAAATTAAATCAAATTTATTCTTCCAAGAACTTAAATTAAGTATATCTTGTTTTTTATATTCTAGATTTGGAATATTTTCATACCTTGATTTACAAAGATTAATCATGTTTTCAGATAGATCCATTCCAACAACTTTTTTGAAATGTTTGGATAATAAAAATGCTAACTCTCCAGTTCCACAAGCTCCATCCATCATTGTTAAATTTTTAGGATTTTTAGAACCAATTGATTTTAGTATTTGTTTTACTCTTACAGAAATGTAATAAT
>CEQE01012152.1_pt1 | contig 46316 bp, 41 predicted proteins | sample 356201 | NCBI WGS metagenome assembly CEQE01 (sample SAMEA2619970, study PRJEB7988) | marine metagenome | biome: marine biome (ENVO:00000447); feature: mesopelagic zone (ENVO:00000213) & marine oxygen minimum zone (ENVO:01000065); material: "saline water (ENVO:00002010), including plankton...
CGAACATCTCCCGGGCCTGCTCAACCAGTCCCAAATGATGAAATTCGACGCCCATCTGAGCGGCGTTGCCCATGCGGTCGCTGACCTGAAGGGCCTGTTGGTACCAGTTCTCGGCTTCGTCGAACTGGTACTGAGCGTGGCAGACCGTGCCCAAGGAGTGGTAGACCAGGACGGCGTTCTCCTCGTCCCTGTTTTCCTCCAGGATCTCCCGAGCCCGCTGATACCAACTGGCGGCCTCGTCGTATTCGAACTTGTACTGGGAGCACAAGCCCAGGGATCGGTAGTCCTTGACCATCTCTTCGGCGTCGCCCACTCGCTGGTGTATCTCCAGGGCTTTGCTGAACCATTCCTTGGCTTCGGTGTAGCGTCGGCGGTACTGGCAGACCATGCCCAGGCCGTAATAATCGTCGGCCACCGGCTCTTGGTCTTCTCCGTCTTCGATGATGGCCAGCGACTGTGTATAGAGCTCCTGGGCTTCCTCAAGCTGCCAGCGGTTCTGGGCTACCTGGCCCATCTGGTGGAACACCGCGGCGGTGCGGGGATCGGTCTCGCCGTCTTCCTTTTGCGCAAGGTATTCAAGAAGCTCTTTGTTCAGGGTGTCGGCTCTTTCGAACTCCTTGGTCTCGATGCACTCGCTGGCCTCGGTGCCCATCAGATACAGCCAGAGTTGTATGCCGCCGGACTTCTCCGCTTCTTCGGCGGTTACGCCGGTGGTCTCAAGCAACTGGCGGCGCAGCCGGCGCAGTTCTGGGTAGCGCTTCTGCATGCGGAAGACCTGCGCCAGCGGCTGGACCAGCAACTGAGCGTTCTCCCACTGGCCTGCTTCAAGGGAGAGGGCCAAAGCCTGGGTGATGTTTCCCTCCTCGGCCAAGATGGCGGTGGTGCCGGCGTCCTGGTTCTCATAGAGGGTCTCCATGAAGTAGTCGGCGGTGTCGGCGTAAACGCGCACGACCTCGTGCTCCAGTTGTTGGATGGCGCTCTGAGGGAACTGACGGTAGAGGCTGCGTCCCAGGAACCAGGGCAGCGACGGATGTATCTGGTAGACGCTGGGGGTGATGGGCTCCAGGAAACCGCCGGAGCGGGCGTTCCGGAGGAGGGTCCGGCAGGCGCCGTAGCCAAGCTGTTCGCCGGTCACAGACTTGTAGGCCTGTCCCTCGCTGGTGATGTGGGTTAGGACGTCCATCATGACCCGGCTGCGAAACATCGAAAGGAATGGCAGATGCGTCCGGCTGCGGTGTGTCATGCGGCTGAAGGCGTGGTCCATGACTACGGTCAGGTATGCAGGGCGACCTTCTTCGTCGGCGCCGGGCTCGTGCTTTTCCAGTTCGGACCCGAGTTCACCCACCAAGACCGAGGCCGGGACATCTTTCAGCAGAGGTAGGGCGATTTCCATGGCCAGGGGATGGCCGTCCACTAGCTCCAAGATTTGAAGGTACTCGGGGCCCAGGCGCATGGGGTCTGCGCCGGCTTCTTCGAGCAATCTCGTGCCTAAAACGATCCGGTCGGCGCAGGCCAGTCCGCCCAGGCGGTAGCTGCCGTGGGGCACGGTGAGCCAGGGTTCGTTGTCGCGGCGGCTTACTAATAACGTCCATGTCTGCCCGCCCTCGGACACCTCTTTGATGAAGGAATCCAGGTCGGCCATCTCAGCATCGTCCAGCAGCCCCGGCGCGCCAGTGGGGAATCCGGCCAGGTTCTGTAGACTGTCGAAGACCAGCAAGGCTGGGTTCTCTTTCAGATAGTCCACCACCCAGGTGCGGCGGTCTGCATTCTTGAGGTCCGCGAAACCCAGTCCAGCTAAGGAAGTGCCGATCTCGTGGAGCACGCGCTCTAGTCCGGCGCCAACTTCGAACGCCGAGTAAAAGACGCCCCCGGAACGTCCGCCGGTGTTGTGCAGCCACGAGGCCAAGCCCAGGGCCAGCTCAGACTTGCCCGTGCCCACGTCGCCCGACAGCATGACCACCGGCGACTGGCGGAACCGGCGCTCCAGGTCCAACAACTCGGCGTTGCGGCCAATCAAGCCGTAGGGGCCGCCCCGGGGCAGTTCGGTGCCGGAGGTCCCCCGTTCCGGTTGGGGCATGCCGGGGACGGGGGCTGCCGTTTCCTCGACCACTATGGCTTCCGGAGAATAGTTCTGGGACTCGAAGACTATTGGTACGGTCCAGTCCCATGAGACCAACGGGCCGGTGGCTGAAGGGCGCTGGGGGTGGTCCATCATGGCTCGGCGAATGGTGGCCACGGTCTGGGCGACGGGCGTGCCGCCGCTGAGGCTCCGGAAGAGGCTCTCGCAGAACAAGACCCGGCCCGCTCCGGCTATCGGGAGCGGTGCGATGACGACCTGGGGGACGCCGCTATGTGCCAGCCCCGCAGCGAATGAAATAACGTCGTTCAGTGCGCTGGAAGACGAGGCATTGATCAGCATCACCGGTGTCTGGGTCCTGCTAAGTGATCCGGCCAGAGTCGTAGCGTCTACAGACGTAACTCCCCCGGCGTTGTCTTCCATGGAGATGCCATTGCTATCGATGGTGAACCCGTTGAAGTGGACCAGGTGGTAGTGGCCCGGCTTGGCAGCCAGATGTTCCCGAAGACTGGCTTCAGAAGACGGACGCAGGCAGTCAAGTTCTGCCGATACTGTCAGTGACTCAAGGGCTGTCAGCGCCTCGGTTGCGATGCTGCCAGACCCATCTCCGGTCGGCGGGAGCAGAAGCAGAATGTTCAGTTGGTCCGTGGGCAGTTGCCCGGAGAAGTCTTCTTGTGGTTCGGCGGACATACGCCTGGAGACTCCGGCCAATTGCGAGGCCAGATAGGTCTCGCCGCCGTTATTCAGAAGTTCCCAGGGAAGGTTGAGGAACTCGGGGCGGGTGGAGACGATGGAAAGCAGGGGTTGTTCGTTCTGACCGGCCTCCTCCAGTAGCGATCGGGCCTCTTCGTTGGCGCCGAACACGGATCGGAACAACAGCAGGCCCAGGTCTTTCAGGCCGGTTTCCACTTTTGTGGCCCTGGTCGTCGCTTCACCGAACGTGTTTTCCGGGTATTCGGTGAAGTACCAGCGAATCTCCGCCGATTCCGCGTCGGTGAGCGGGAGTGGGAAGTTGGCTGGTGGAGCGGTCTCGGGTTCGCCGGTCCCGCTGATATATGAGAGTTGCACCTGGGCCGAGTCGGCCAGGTCCACTATTTGCAGTAAGTCCGTCAAAGGGGCCTCCGGGGTAAAACGGCCCGCCAGGTGGGGCCGGAAAACGTTGATTCAGGCTGAGAATGAATCTCAGAACCATATTATCATCGGGCAGAATGCCAGTTCAACGACTCGTGCCTGCGAGCGAGGCAACTTGCCATATGGTACCGCTCAGGCGTGAGAAAGACCTCTTGCCGCCCAATACCGCTCATAGTGAGCTTGTCGAAGGACGCCCGCAAGAGTACTTGCCGTTAAGACGTACTTATGCGAAGTGGAGGTGGTTCGACAAGCTCACCATGAGCGGACGGGTGAACCTTTGCCATCCATCCTCGAACCACCGGGGCCAGCGTCAGGCGTCAGTCGATGCTCCAGTTGGCGTGATGGCTGGCCTCGGCTTGCAGATGATCGACGATCCAGTCCTCAACCGACTTCGCAACGTAAAAAGTGGGCATAAGCAGGTCGCCGTCATTAAAGACTCGTCCCTCTGACCTTGCCCGGTCCGCCGACTTTGATCCGGGCATCATCCGTATTCCCACCCTTAGGTTTGCCACCGCCGGGTTGATATCCCGCAGAAAGTCCAGTTTTTGCTCCACGGTTTCGCGGGTTTCTCCGGGGGCGCCGAAGGTCTGACCTACGGTGTAGGGCAATCCGGCGTCCTCACACAAGCGGCAGACTTGCAGCATATGGTCCAGGCGGACAGCCAGGTCCTCCAGGTCAAGGGCATCGACCACCAGGTCGCCGATTATCACCAACCCGCAGCCTGATTCCTTCATCAGGTCGATCAATTCCCGGTCGCAGTTCTCGGGAACAAGGCCGGTGTTCCATTCGAGCTTCAGATCAGCGTCGATCAGGGCTTGGCAAAATAGCTTGGCGTTGTCGGGCGGGATGTTGAAACCGTTGGCGATGAAGAAGAATTTACTCAGTCCCAGCCGCTGCCCCAGGTCCTTCACTTCGGCGATCACTTCGGGGATGGGCCGCAGGTTCTTTTCGGCAGACTGGTTGCCGAACCACTTGGTGATAACACCGATGCCGAATCCAGCCTCGGCGTACCGGTCCAAGTCTAGGTCTTCTAAGCGCGGCGGCTTCATAACCCCGGATGTCGATTGTTGTTCAATCACCGTGGTCTTGCCATCTTCGCGGTACACCAGGCCAGGCAAGTCTTTGTAGGACGTTCCTCGTTCGAGACGATCAGCCAGGTCGGAGAAAGAATCGCCGCCTCCGCCTGTAATTCCCAGGTCAGGCCCGATCAAGTTGAAGCATTCCACTGGGAGGATGCTGAACGCCGGCCCGCCACAGACGATGGTGGCTTGGCTGATCGATCGAACCAGGTCCGTGACCGCTTTGGTGATGGGAAGCACCGAACTTGGGTTCAGATTGCTGCCATTGTCCAGGTTTCGCATGGACAGTCCCACCATGTCGGGTTGAAAGTTTTTCACCGCACTTTCAACTTCATTTAGGTAGTCATCGGCAAACATGAGGTCCAGCATTCTGGTGCTGTGCCTTTCAGGATCCAGGTACCCGGCGATATAGGCCAAGCCCAGCGGAAGGGGCTGGGCCTGAAGGTTGTTCATGTAGCGCCCGTGGCGGTTGGTTGCGATCAGCAGGACTTTCATATGTTTAAGTCTGCCCTGCCCGCCAGGCGCCGGCCCGCCAGTCGTCGGGGCTGGGACCTGGATCGATGATGACGTCGACCACCGCCGGGCGTCCCGAGGCTTGAGCCGCTCTGAGAGCGTCGGGCAGATCCTTGGAGTCGCTGACCTGCACACCCCAGGCGCCCATGCCCTCGGCCACCGTGGCGTTGTTGGTGGGATGGAACTCAGAGGCGATCTTGTGTCCCTCGGGCTGGTGGTCGTTGACCATCCCCAGGGTGCCGTTGTTGAAGACCACGCATATGATGGGTAGGTCGTACTGCACGGCCGTGGAGATTGCGTTGACCACCATCATGTAGCCGCCGTCGCCGGTCACAGCGACCACCGGCTGGTCGGGGTAGACCAACTTCAGTCCCACTGCGGCCGGCAGCGCCCAACCCATACCCGCAGTGCCGCCAGGGCTGTAGAACGTGTTGGCCTGCTGGGCCCGGTAGAGATGGGCCATCCAGGTGCGGTTGTTGCCGGCGTCCAGCGTGTAGATGGTCGAAGGGTCCATGGTCGCCTGTAGCTGGGCGATCAGCCGCTGGGGTTTCACCGGTGAGCTGTCTTCGTGCATCTCCGGCTGGTCGTGGTAGCCGCCCGAGTCGCGCCTGTCAGGCATGCTGTTGGTCCAGTCCTTCCGCCCGGAGTTGTCCGGCGGGGCGGCTGTGGACGCCTCAACCATCTGCTCCAGGATGACTTTCGCGTCACCAATGAGGCCTAGTTCCACCGGGAAGGACCATCCGGCGTTGCGCTCGTCGATGTCGATTTGGATGATGCGCTGCCGGTTGGGGTCGAAGATGTCGGGACGCTCGCCCACGGTCTCCTGGGAGCGTAGCAGCGCGCCGATTACTATCACGGTGTCGGCGCCACCCACCGCCCTGTTGGCAGTGTCCTGGCCGTAGGTGCCGACCATGCCCAAGGCCAGCGGATGGTCCTCGGAGATGGCGCTCTTGCCCTTGTAGCTGGTAGCGACGGGAATGCCCCATTGCTCGGCCAGTTCTTGTAGCTGGGCGTGGGCGCGGGCCACGTGTACCCCGTTGCCGGCGATGATCACCGGCTTGCGGGACTCGCTGATTACCTGGATGGCGCGCTGGATGTCCACCGGCGCGCTGGCTGGCTTAGCTGTGTTCAGGAACCCCGAGGCGTTGTGGATGAAAGGCGGAGATTCCACGTCCACCTCTCCGCTGATGGCCGCCGAGCGCATGAGCACCGTGGTCGGACCCGGGCGGCCGCTGACGGCGTGTTTGATGGCCATTTGCGTGCCTAGAACGGCCTCTTTGGGGCTGGTGGCCAGGGTTGTGTACTTGGTCATGGACTTGAAGATCGACTGCAGGTCGATGCTGCCGTACTCTCCGGCGCCCGACTGGTTGGCAGGGCGCTGCGCCGCTCCGCCGTCTGAGGTGTCAGTGATCACCAACATCGGGGAACTGCTGAGCATGGCCTCCATGATTCCAAACGTAGCGTTGGAGCCGATGAACAGGCCTTGGCCCATGATGGCGGCCGGTTTCCCGGAAGCCCGACCGTACGCGTCGGCCATGATGGCTGCAACCTGCTCGTGGCGCACTAAGATGGTCTTGATGCGGTCTTGTTTCGATTCAAGTATCTGGAAGATCTGGCCGGTGCCGCCTCCGGGAATGCCGAAGACGTATTCGATACCGGCTTCCTCCAGAGTCTGGACGATCATCTCACTAGCTGATGGCATTTTCTGTTCCTTGGTCAGCTTCAATTTCGGGGCGGTCACGCCCGGTGATTTCTGTGGCGATGATACCCTTCACCCATAACCCGGTCAAGAAATATTTGCTATGCCTGACCGGTGCCTGCAGATTGGGTATCCTTAAACCCGGTTGCACCGGTTGTACCGGTTGACCCCTATTGAGCGCAGGCGTATCATCCCCTCAACCTGAGGCGGGACAGGCACGGCTATTCGCTTGGGTATCCCGCTGTCTACTCAACCCCGATAAGAGAGGAATCATGCGTGCTGCGGATGCGATTGTTCGCGCCCTGGAAAAAGAAGGAGTCGAGTACATCGCCGGTTTTCAAGGCGGCGGTCTGGCCCCCCTTTGGACAGGCCTGAGGAACTCCGAGACCATCAAAGTTTTCGCTGCTAGGAATGAAAGACTGGGGGTGGAGATCGCCGACGGCTACGCGCGCGCCACCGGCAAGGTGGGCGTGGCCATGACTGGCACCGGTCCGGGCGCCACCAATACTTTGACCGGAATCGCCGGCGCCTACGCCGACAACATTCCCGTCCTCCTGCTGATGGGCCAGCATCCCCTGGCCGACCTTGGGAAAGAGGTGCAACAAGAGGTCTCCGCCAGCATCTTCGACACCCTGGTCAAGTGGCGTGGCACCTTCACTAAGGTTGATGACATTCCTTCGGTCATCCGCCGCGCATTCACCAATCTGCGCTCGGGTTCGCCCGGTCCGGTGGTGCTGGAGATGCCCCAGGACGTCCTGATGACCGAGGTTCCCGACGGCTCCCTTGAATACGAACCAGTCGGACCAGGACATAAAGCTGCCCCCGCGGCAGATGAGGTGGCTCAGGCTGCCGATCTTCTGGTCAACGCCAAAAACCCGGTCTTGAACCTGGGCGGCGGCGTGTTGTCCGCCGAGGCCTGGGACGAAGCCAAGGAGTTGGCGGAATTGCTGTCGATGCCGGTGGCGACCACCTTGGTTGCCAAAGGTGTCTTCCCCGAGGACCATCCGCTGTCCATGGGCATGGGCTGTTATCCCCGCAGCCGTTACGCAAGCGGGGCTTCTCTGCACATGAACCGCAAGGCCGACGTTGTGCTGGCGGTGGGCAACTCCTACCGGCTGCCCAACGGCACCGATGGCCGGCCCATCCCCGAAGGGGTGAGTCTGATTCACGTGAATGCCGACGAGCATGACCTGAACAAACAATACCAGGCCGACATCCCCATCCTGGCCGACGCCAAGCTGGCGCTCCGGGCCATATTGGACGCGGTCAGAGAACGGGTCGGTCCCGGCAAGGGCGGCCTTAAAGAGGAAGTTGTGGCCGAGATCAAGCAGGCCAAGGATAAACAGGCCAGCGAATGGGCTCCAGTGGTTGATGACCTATCTGCGCCTACCAACGGCTACCGGGTGGTCAACGAGTTGGCCAAGATAATCGACCCGAACAAGACCATCGCCCTTCACGACGCTGGGGGTAGCCGCGGCTACATGTCGCCCTTCTGGCAAGCCACTTTACCCCGCAGCTACGTGGGCATGGGCGGAATGGCCGCCATGGGCTGGTCTCTGGGCGGAGCGATTGGCGCCAAGCTGGGGCAACCCGACAAGCTGGTGGTCCACCTGCTGGGCGACGCTTCTTTTGGAATGGTTGGCATGGAGTTGGAGACCGCCGTTCGCATGGGACTCCCCACTCTGACCATAGTCGTCAATAATGAAGGCACCGGCGGAGGCTTGATGGGCATGGAGCGGCCTGCCGGCCCACCGCCGGACATGGCCAAGCTCACCGGCGACTGGACCATGGTCGCCAAGGGCCTGGGAGCGTACGCTGAGCGTGTCGACGACCCGTCCGACATCGGAGCAGCCCTTCAAAGGGCCATCGCCGCCACCGAGTCCGGCCAGGCCGCCCTGGTGGAAGTCATGATCAAACCCATGAACACGCCGGATTTGCCTGACGATTGGTCGATCTAGAGCCGTCAGCAGTCAGCCAATTTGGAGTGCTATGAAAAGCATTGAAATAGACCGCAGCAAACGCCTCAAGGACGACCCAGGGAAGGGGCACAACCGTTGGCACCCGGACATCACGCCTATTCTAGAGGTGGACACGGGTGAGGAAGTGTCGCTGGAGACCCGCGACGCCTCCGACGGGCAGATGAACGTTAACGTCACGGTTGACGACTTTGACGGGTTTGCCGCAAAGGTGGGACACCCGCTGACCGGCCCGGTTTACATAAAAGGCGCGGAGCCGGGCGACCTGCTGGAGATTGAGTACGTCGACATCATCCCCCAGTCCTACGGCTGGACCCGAAACCGTCCCGGCGCCGGGTTCCTGCGCGACCTGTTTCCGGACCCCTTCGTGGCCCATTGGGAGATGAAAGATGGCTGGGCGAAGTCCAAGGAGCTGCCAGGCGTGAGGATACCCAATGGATCTTTCATGGGTACCGCAGGGATCGCGCCATCCAGGACCCAATTGGAGGCGTGGACCGCGCGCGAAGCCGACTTGGTCCGGCGTGGCGGAATCGCCTTTCCTCCCGATGCTGAAGACGCGGTGCCGGAGGGCTCTACTGCCGCCGAAGGACTCCGCACCATCCCCCCTCGGGAGAACTGCGGCAACGTCGACGCCAAGCAGCTCACCACGGGATCCCGTTTGCTGATACCGGTGAACGTGCCGGGCGCGCTCTATTCCGCCGGCGACGGCCATTTCGCCCAGGGTGACTCCGAGTGTTGCATCACGGCCATCGAGATGGGAGCGACTGCGGTGGTCAAGTTCCATCTACAGAAGGGAGAGGCCGCCCGGAGTAACATAATCTTCCCCAGGTTCTCCCACCCCGGTTATTTCATAGCGCCGGAATGGGCCGCGCCCCGGAATTTCATCGCCACCATGGGGATGCCCATCCGGGAGGACGGGACACAAGAGGGCGAAGACCTGACCTTGGCGGCCCGAAACGCCCTGATACAAATGATTGACCTGCTCCAAGAACGAGGTTGGACCAAGGAGCAGGCCTACGTTATCTGCAGCGTGGCGGTTGACCTCAAGATAAGTAACGTGGTCGACCTACCAAATGTTACGGTGTCGGCGTTTTTACCTGAGGATATCTTCCAGGGATAAGGCTTGTGAGAGGCTTGGGGACTAAAACGGCCCTCAATGTGGGTGGTGACAGAAAAAGGGCCTTAAAAACGCCGAGAGGGCACCGGAATTTCCTGATCGATAAGCCCGCAGCGGAAACACGATAGAAGAGACAAATAGAAAAAGCCCCGCCCTTCAGCTGAAGGGCGGGGCTTTTTCCAACAATCGCTTCGCTTTTAGGAGTAGATGAAAGCGGAGACTTAACTAACCCGCTTAACTTCCAGGGTCTCGCCGGGGGCAAGCGCTACACGGCGTACACTTATACCCAACTTGAGAAGCCAGTAGCCTAGGGTGGCCTTGCTGACGCCTAGTTCCTCGGCGGTGGCCGAAAGACCGATCTCATTCACTTTCTCCGGCAAAAGGCGCTCCAGGGGGCGCTGGTGTTCTTTCTCTACGCGTTGCATCAGTTTCGTTTTCCTAGCCATGGTTCCCTCCGTATCATCTTGTATTAGTGCTGATTTATACTGCTACCCAGGCCATCGGGTTAACATCAGAATAACAGCGGTTTATATTAGTGTCAAGTGATTTTTAAGGATACTTTTAAATTAATATAAGAAAAGAGTAGAACATTAATTTGAACGCACCACCCATGAGTTTAGCAGGGACTGGCCCGATGAGGTTGTCTTTGATAGGCTTTTAGATACATGTTAGGCATAGAAACCTGGTTCTTAGAAATAATCACCAACGTTTATGAAGCCATGGGTTGGCCCGGGGTGGTCTTCCTCATGGCGATAGAAAGTGCCGCAATCCCTTTCCCTAGCGAGCTGATCATGCCTTTGGCAGGTTGGCTCTTGATAGAGGCCAAGGGTGATTCTGCCTGGATGCTGTGGATGGCGGCCTTCTACGGCGCTCTGGGCAATCTATTGGGGTCATGGGTGGCCTATTGGATCAGTTACAAAGGTGGGCGCCCTCTATTGAAGAAGTACGGCAAATATGTGCTTGTGACCCAGCATGAGGTGGACCAGGCCGAGGAGTGGTTCCAGAAATACGGTGAGCTGGCGGTCTTCGCTTCCCGTATGTTGCCTGTGGTCCGTACTTTTATAAGCGTGCCGGCCGGGATTGCCCGGATGAACTTCTGGAAGTTCAGCTTTTACACGTTCGTCGGGTCCTACCCGTGGAGTCTGGGTCTGGCCTATGGTGGATTCATATTGGGTGAAAACTGGGAGGACCTGCGCCATGTCATGAGGCCCTTCGACTTCCCGATTGCCGGCATTATATTAGTGGTGGTGGCGTGGTTCATCTATCACCGGATCAAAGTCATCAGAAGGGAAGAACGTCTTTAAACGAAGAGCGCTGATGGAAGAATCTCCATAGGCTCCATTTAAGGTGTTAACGACGAGAATCGTTGACACGATCATATCCCTTCCATAAGCTGGATATGGCTTTGAGGACGATATCCCATTAAAAAGGCGGCACGGATATGCATGCTCCCACTCTTAGGGACGTTTACCGAGCGAAGAAGACCATCGCCCCTCATATAGATCGTACACCATTACACTATTCTTCAGGTCTCAGCGAATTGCTAGAGGCAGAAGTGTACTTAAAGCATGAAGAGTACCTTCCTCTGGGGGCCTTCAAAGGCCGCGGCGGGATCAACCTGCTGGCCAACATGACCGACGAAGAGAAAGAGCGAGGCTTGATCACAGCATCCTCCGGAAACCACGGTCAGTCGATGGCCAACGCCTGCAGGATGTTCGGCGCCAAGGCGATCATTGGGCTGCCTAAAGATGCCAACCCCAATAAGGTGGCGGCCATGAGGTCCCTCGGGGCGGAGATCATATTCCACGGCGCGGACTTCGATTCCGCTCGGATGCACTGTGAGCAGATAGCCAAGGAAGAAGGATACCGGTTCGTGCACCCGGTGAATGACCCTCTGCTCATTTCCGGGGTGGGCACCCAGGCCCTTGAGACTGTTGAGGACCTGCCCGATGTCCAAGTGCTGATGCTCCCCTTGGGCGGCGGATCCGGAGTCTCCGGCGCCTGCATCGTCGCCAAGGGCATCGATCCGTCCATCGAAGTCTTGGCCGTGCAGTCGGAGCAGGCGCCCGCCGCCTACCAATCATGGAAGCAGGGCGAGATCGTGGAAGCCGAGATGAACACCGTCGCTGAAGGAATCGCCACTAGAGTTGGCTACGAATTGGCCCAGAGCATCATGCGCGACCTGCTGGACGACTTTTTGCTGGTCAGCGACGATGAGATCCACCGGGCCATAGGCACCCTGGTCGACAAGGCCCACACCCTGGCCGAGGGCGCCGGCGCCACAGCCCTGGCAGGCGCCATCAAGTACCCGGGAAAAGTGAAGGGCAAAAAGGTAGCGATAACTATCAGCGGAGGAAACATCACAGCAGACCAACTACGGCAGTCTTTGGAGGTCTACCAGGGTTGATCTTCTCAGCATAAATGTAGCGAATCTTAGGCGCGCCATCGATAAGGGCCGGCCTTTCTCTGAAGGACCGGCCCTTAATTATGGCCATTTGGAGGGCCATAAATAATTGAAGCGGGATATTCACGGAGATATACTTAGCTAAGGACATTTGACCAGTGTAAAATGCCCGAGCAGCTCGATGGCGACACCTGAAGGGTCACGATGGGAGGGGCGGCAGTGTTCGAGAATGTAGCGGAGCACCTGGACGAGGCCGTAAAGCTTGCGGAGCGGTGCCCCGAGAAATACCAGATCCCCTGTTTCCAAGCCCTGATCCGCGTCCTGGCTCAGTCAGACTCCCCTTCTGCCCAGAACGGAAACGGACAGAACGGCCACGGCGACGCCCATCGTCTGGTCGGCAACGGCGATACGTCGGCGTCCACCTCCAACGGCTCCTATACGAACTCTGGCGCCTCAGGCCAGCAGCCCAGCGAGAGGGGCCCCATATTTTTGAACCAGCACCAAATACCTGAGCCATCCATCTCACGGGTCTATCATTTGGACGGCAACTCATATCGTATTATCGTGAAAGACCTGAAGGAAAAGACCAACTCCAAAAAGCAGGTAAAACTGGCTTTGCTACTCGGTGTTGGCGGCCTGTTGGCCGGAGGGGATCCCGTGTTCTCCAAGGAGCGGCTGATCGAGGTCTGCAAAGAGTACGGCGCCTACGACGCACCCAACTTCGCCTCTCATATGAAGAAACAGCGGGACATGTTCATCTCCCAGGGCAACGATTGGTCGCTCACTGTACCGGCTCAGCAGCGTGCAGCAGAGGCCATCAAGGAACTTGCGTCCTAAGCCGTTTTAAGGCTCAGTGAAAATCATGACCAAGGGAAACCTCCGGGATTAAGGCGTAGAACGGCTGAAATAACGGGCTAGCTCGTCGCGGCTGAACTGGGGAAGCTCAACCTCACCCTCCCGGCCGATGTAAACCAAACCCTCTTCCGGCGCCACCATCACTCCAATCTCCATGCCGTCTATTCCCTGTTTCTCTAGTTCAACAAGTAAAGAGGGAACTTCAGTGGGAGAAAGTGTAATTATTAACGCACCCGAGGCCAGCAGCCCTAGAGGGTCCAGACCAAGGGCTTGGCAGACTTCCAACGTTGTAGGTAACACAGGCACACTTCCCCCTTCGATGGCCAAACCCAATCCAGATGCCGCGGCGACTTCCCTCAACCCGGTGATCAGACCGCCTTCAGTGACGTCATGCATTGAATGTACTTGTGTAGTTCTGCAAGCAATCTGAGCATCTTTGATTACACTTATACCAATAGAATGTAATAGATCCACACTTAGTGCAATTGTGTCGTCGCTGACACCGGCCATTCGCAGGTCGTCGGTCCGTTCCAGGGCCAATAGCGCTGTTCCTTCTATGGCGATTCCCTTGGTTATGACGATGCTGTCCCCTTCCTGGGCTCCTCCGGTCCTAATGAGGCTGTCACGAGCCACCTCGCCCAACATGGTCCCAGACACGATCGGTCGGTCTATTCCGTAGGTGACCTCGCTGTGTCCGCCCACCAGTGCGACCCCTATCGAGTCACAGGCATCCAAGACTTGGGTGAATAGTTCTTCGGCTTGGTCCTCGCTGAATCGCTCCGGGACCAGCAACGTGGCTAGGAACCAGAGCGGCACGCCCCCGGTGCAGGCGATGTCGTTGGCGTTTACCTGTACGGAGTACCAGCCGATACGGTCGGTGGCGAAGGTGATTGGGTCGCTCTTGGCCAACAAAAGCGTCTCTCCGCCCAGGTCCAGCACCGCTGCGTCCTCGCCCACACCTGGGCCTAATAGTACCCGAGGGTCGGTGACGCCGGTTTTCTGTAGCAACTTATCAAGCAATGAAGGAGGGAACTTGCCGATGTCCACGGAAACTCCTGGCCGGTACTATTCGGGTGTTCTAAACCGGCGGTATCAGGCCGATATTCTAGTCCACATGGCCACTCTGTATCCAAGCCGTGATCAGCTCTTCTGACGGGCCGCTTAGCGTCGATTTTAGGGCCATTCGCCGTGCTGAATTCGTGCGCATATGCGTTGACACCACACAGGGATTGTGATAAAAATAACAAAGTAGTTTTCTGCCTGGATTACTTAGTCAATTTTAGATAAATATCAGTCCAAATAACAATATCTGGAGGCTATACGGTGAGGAAATCACTCTTGATTCTATCTGCGATTTTGAGCATAGTCATGCTCTTGGCTATCGCCTGTGGTAGCGACGAAGCTGATCCCAATGCCACGGCAACTGCGGCTCCTCCGGCCACGGTCCCCGTTGGCGACCGGGCGACCGAGCCGCCCCCGCGGCCGACATCAGTCCCCGCCACCAGCGCTCCTTCGCAGGGCGGCGGAGCGGCCGCGTTGGTCATTGACGTCAACGGCGACGCTCTACAGTTTGACCTCGACTCCCTGACCGCCACGGAGGGTTCGGATGTCGTGGTGACCTTCAACAACTCCTCCAGCGTCAACTCACATAACTGGGCGTTGGTTGAGGCGGGCACCAAGGACGCCGTGGCCACCGACGGTCTCGCCGCCGGCCAAGATAACCATTGGCTGCCGGTGAACGACTCCCGGGTGGTTGGCTCAACTATCGTCCTCGGGCCAGGCGAGAGCGCAGATGCCACTTTCACGGCCCCTGCAGCGGGAACCTACCAGTTCGTCTGCACCTTCCCCGGCCACAACTTCACCATGTTCGGTGAATTCACGGTCAATTAAGTTACAGGACCAACGTCTGATGCCAAGACCGGCCCTTCCATATATGGAAGGGCCGGTCTTTTTCGTGGGAGGCACGTTCGGGCTCCCGAAGATGAAGCTAGGTCTGTGCAATGGTAACGGAGCCCCATCCCAACCTGCCCGCTTGCCAAGAGGAAGGGGCTTACTCCCTATCCCGTCCTTTCGCTGACGGAGGCGAGGGTTGGGGCGAGGGAGTAAGCCCCTGTTTCGCTGGACAACTATCAGCGTCTTTTTCACGACTGTTATCCCTGCCCGTGATTTACAACCGATGCCTGGGTTTGGTAGCATGATTCAGCTGGACTTATTCGTGGGCCGAAGGGTTCGGCGCATGATGTGTGGGGCGTTCGTCTAGCGGCCCAGGACACCGCCCTCTCAAGGCGGAGATCAGGGGTTCAAATCCCCTACGCCCTACCAAAATATAGGCACAAAAATCCCCCTGAACTATTCAGGGGGATTATGTTTTCTCCGCTTTGCAACCTAACTGCAACCTAATTATTCAACCTCGCCAACACAAGAACTCTTATCTGGAAACTGCGAACGCCGCCGTTCATCAATACATCGGATTGATAGGGGGGGTCTGGGAGTCCGTAGGAACCGGTTGAGTAAAGCTTTCAAATATCGCTGTCACGTCTCTTTTATAGTAAATCCTGGCAACGATCAGGGTTATTACGCTAAAAGCAATTCCGACGACAATAGTTAGAGGGCTCATTACCCAATCCGTCGTATATTTGCCCTCTAAAGATCCCCACACTGAGAAAAATATAACGAAGGGGATAGTTAGCACGACGGTCATGCTGCGCAACATATTTCTAAGAAATCGATGCGTACCCATTCTTATTAGCGCTTCGTGTTGTTCCGACCTCATGTTTGTGACTCCTGGTTCTCCGGTGGTTGCTTATTCGCCAAATAATCGACCCACTTAAGAGTTGCCCGGTTACTGCGAACGCCTCTTCAAACTTCTCCATAGCGGCCTTCTGCATACCTGGCAGGAGATGGGCGTATGTGTCCATGGTGAAAGCAACACTAGAATGCCCTAACCTAGTACTGATCGTCTTGATGTCTGTTCCGTGCTGGGGCATCAACGAAGCATGGGTGTGCTGGAGGTCGTGAAGCCGGACTCCAGAAAGACCCGCTCTGCTAGCAATCCTGCGGAACTGTTGGGTAACCGTGGATGGAGTTCTGGGCGTGCCGTCAGGGTGACCAAATACGAAGTTAGCCTGGGAAGATGGGATACCCAATAGCTCTACGTCCCGTTCTTGGTCCGCTCGACGTTGTTTCAATAATAGACAAGTAGAAGGGGCCAGGTCCAAAGACCTTGCGCCACTCGATGTCTTTGGTTCGTCTGGAACATAAGTGCCGTTCTGCAAGCGAACGAGTGACCGGCGGATCGTCATGAAGGCCATGTCCAGGTCGAGATCGTTCCATTGTAGTCCCAGAAGTTCACTCCGTCTGATTCCAGTCCAGATAAGTGTGTGGAATATGGTCCGCCACGGCTCAGTCGTACAGTTATCTAGGAATCGGTGTGTTTCGCCCGTCGAGAGCGCCTTCATCTCCTTTTTTGGTGCTCTGGGAGGTTCAACCGCGATACCGACATTACGGGTTACCAGATTCCATTTGATGGCGTCAGAGAGGCAATCAACTATAAGATGATGGTGCTTGGTTAGCGTACTTCCACTCAGATTCGATAGTTTGGAGTCATAGTACTCAATCAGGTGGTCTGGTCTAAGGTCGACCATACTCACGTCTCCGAGGCCGCCCACGATATGTTTCGCTCTCTGGCGGTAGCCGTTCATAGTGCTACCCCGTACACGTTTGGACACGTAGCGTTCTAACCATTCATTCAAGAACTGACCGAACGCAGTGTGGGAAGCCGCGACGTTTAATCCAGTCTCGATCTGGGTCAATAATTCGCCCAGCCGTTTCTCGGCTTGTCGTTTTGTGGTAAATCCACTTTCCCACTTTCGCTCCCGGTTTCCAGAACTGTCTTGGAGATTCATGATTATCGAGTAGCGGTTTCCACGTTTGATGATCGAACCTTTGCCACGCCGAGGTCTGTTATTTCCTGCCGCCACGTCTCACACCTCCGCACATGTCAAGGAAATCGCAAGTGAATATGTACATTTATTCTCTTTGAGAATAGCTCATACGCTGCTTTCCCTTCCGGAGTTCCGTATAAATCGGCCGCTCGGGAACGGACATCGTTCTCCTGGTCGTCGAAATAGACCTTGTCCACCGATCGCTCCCAATCCTGGTTTCCGGACGCCTGAAACCGGCCTTCAGCAATGAAACGCTCCCGTTCGATCCTGGCTAGTTCCCACTCCAATTGTTTCCATCGGTCGATGTCCGTAGTTACGTCGCCATTCACTGCGTCTACCACCGGGTCTTCCAGGAAACCGGGGAATCCCAGTTCTTCTGTTTTGGGGTCTTTCAGATATTCGGGCCGTAGGCGTTTGAGGTCGGATAGGAAGTCTCTGACCAACCAAAGAGTTACCTTGGGGCGGTCCCCTCTAAAAAAGCCCGCGAGCTCAAGCAAAGCTATGTCCAGTTCCCGGGTATTGAATGATTGACTAAGTAGTTTGGCGGTCAATTCTTCTCTGGCATAAGTGACCGCGAATCTGAGCAAAAGGTAGGCGTGGACCGGTGATGAGATATCAAAGAACCTTTCTATCTTGAGCGCCCATGCAGCCTCTTCCACGTGCAAATTCCGTGCGTCGGGTCCCTCGACGTGTGCCCGGATGTAATGTAGGGCTAGTAGGACAGGAACCTTTTCCGGTTCTCTATACCAATCGTGCTCCCATAGGCGCAGTTCCGCTTGCGGTTCTAGTTTGCGGGCAGCGGCGTTCAACTTTGCGACCTCGTACTGGACATGTCTGAGGCCTGGTGTACTTATAGGCTCCTTCTCCAGTTCGGCGTGTATGGCGGTTGCGTTTGAGTACGGGTTGTTGCTCCAGATCTCCCTAAGTTTCAGATCGGCTTTTTGGAACATCTTTGGTCTAGGCATCACCAGCTCCGGGTTTATTGTATTAATGCGTTATTTTGCGTGCGTTGTGCATTGCCAAGTATAAACTTTACATAATATATTCATTTCAAACTAGTCTAGCACAGAAGGCCACACTATGAATCTGCACAACCCTGATTGGCTAACGATGTCGGTAGAAGAGGCGGGCAAGCTGTTAGGAATCGGCAGGTCGTCGGCTTATGGAGCTATACGGAGGGGCGAACTACCGTTTTTAAAGATCGGTCGCCGGATTCTGGTACCAAGGTCTGCATTATTCCGGAAGATAGAGGACCTGCAACAAGATCCAATTCTTGGAGAGGAGCTGACCGGGAATAGGACGCCCGGCTAGCGGGTCATACCGGGGAGACGTTCGGTGGGAGTCTATACGGCCTCTCACCGGGCGACCCTAGATGTCCTTGGGGTGCAAGGGCAAAACCCCGCAGGATGATGCTCAAAGATGGACCAAATAAAAAGGCCAAGTGCGACAACACTCGGCCCTCTAACTAGCCCCAGTAAGAGGCATTGTGTACGCCGATAGTTTGCCAAACGACAACGAACCGATATCTGCCCCCGACCCTGTAACACGGGGGCTCAATGATCTCTTGCCTTGCAACCTAAACACTGCCTACACTAAACTGCATCCGAATATCCGAACCGGAGCAATCTCGTTGGGTACTCACTCTGGAGGAATAACTGGATGGTTGAAGCCGGGAAAGTCGTTAGCCTCTTTATCGTGGACCGCAGGGCCGAGCCGATGGAAAAGGTGGAACAATTGTCTGCGTTGGCCGGGCAGGGTATAGAGGGAGACCGTTATCTTCTGGGAACTGGGACTTACTCGAAAAAACCGGAGCCCGGCCGGCAGATCACCCTGATTCGAAGTGAAATACTGGAGTCGCTCAAGGACAAGTCCGACATAACCGTTAGACCCGAGGAGTCCCGCCGGAACGTCCTCACTGAGGGCATTGAGATCAACGAGCTTGTCGGCACCGAATTCTACGTGGGAACCGTGCGCCTGCGTGCCCATCGGCTAACCGAGCCGTGCAAATACTTGGAGAACCTTCTGGAGCAACCCGGTCTATACGAAGAGCTCTGGGGTAATGGCGGCGTTAGCTGCGAGATATTAACCGATGGAATCATCAAAGAAGGGGATATCATCACCACCGTCCTCGATTAATAAAGCGATTTGGAAATTATGGTATCCAAGTAGCTTTCTTTTTCAACTGCACGAGCCGCACAATAATAAGAGACCCTTAGAAACACACCAGCCATTATTTAAGAAGAATATACCCTTGGTAAATCAATCAGTTGCGGTGGTGACCGTGGCTGGTCCTCTCTTGAAGAGATAACGTTCGGGCACCTCCGCTGCCGATTCAGGTCCAATGGCCACTAGATTCATAAATCGTGCTGGCCGGCACTGAGATGGCGCACAGGTGATCTGTTCCCCCCTCAACTAAAGCCCGCAAACCACGTCGCGAACGGTAAGACGCAAAACGCTTGCGACCCGATTGATTGCGCACAAACCCCAAGATTGCCTGCATGGACCCGCTGCGGCTTCGGCTGCTTCCGGACGCCCTGTATCCCTCTTCGGCTGGCAAAAATCTCAAGCAGCCGGACCGTTAATGTTTGACCTCTCGCACCTGTCCAGGATCCGCTCCGAATCCTTGGCCGGGCTCACAGTTTAGCTTGCCTTGGTGCCCGAGACGGTGGACTTCGCGTTTGTCGTGGGCGTCCATCCTCTGGTGGGGTTTTATGCCGCGTTAATGCTCGGGCTGATCACGTCTTTGACCGGCGGACGGCCCGGCATGATCACCGGCGCCACGGGGCCTCTGGCAGTGGTCATGGTCTTGTTGGTGAGCGAGAACGGCATCGAATACCTGTTCTTCACCGTGGTCGCCATGGGCGTGATTCAGATCATAGTCGGAGCGTTTCGGCTGGGCGACCTGATCCGCATGGTCCCCTTCCCAGTGATGCTCGGATTTGTGAACGGCCTGGCCATTTCACAAAGGGCAAACTGAAAGGAATTCTAGCGGAATCTGTCTAAGTTATTCGCATGTGAAATTACAAATTCCTTGTTTAGTCCATCAACCAACGCTTACTCCAACTGCTCCATGGCCGCCTTCTGCACCACCTCCCTAAACCCAATGCGCCCGCATCAGCCGCACCCAAGTCTTCTGCGAAATCTCCACGCGGCGGTCCCTAAGGGGCGATTCTTGTCGGCGAAGGGTCTGGTCGACGTCGGCTTGTTGGGTGCTGGTTACTCTGGTTTCTTCCCAGTGGGTCGGGCTGTGGTAGCCGGTTAGCAGGAGGACTTCCATGGGCTGAGTTGTGGCGATGGTCGTCCAGAGGCCCAGGATGCCGGCGCCCTGGGATTCGATACGGGGCCAGATCCCGTTCTGCGAGCTGTTGACGAAGTCCGAGAGGTCTGCAGGGTCTATGTAGAACCGGCGGCAGCCGTAGACGGCCCGGCGGTCTTCTTCAGGCACCTGCGATTTGGGCCTTGAGGCGATAGGCCGCAGGAGGCGGACAGACTCGCTTTCGACGAGGCTCGTTGGTGAGGGCGCAATGGTACTCTGCGCAGTGTCCCATGCCTGCACATCCTCGAACCCGGTTACCTGCAGATACTGGTTCGCGGGGTCTCCGATGAGTCCGCTCAGCAGGCAGATGGGTTGGCCGCCCTCAGCCCTGAGCCTCGGCCAAAGGTCGGACTTGCAGTATTCCAGGTAATCTTCCGCCGATTTCGTGTGCGTTAGCGTCCGCCGCTCTTCATAGATCATGTTGGTACCCATAGCTTTTAAGCCAGAATCGTGCCTAATAGCATAGTACAATACATCCCGACGAAAACCCCTGGCCTGGCTTTAAAACTAAGCCAATCAGCGGTGGCGGCACTAGGAGGGAACATGTTGGTGAGGCTATACCTAGGGGATGATGGTCAGTCGAATTTTCCAGACCTCAAGATCGATGCGTGGCCAGAGCAATGGGACCTGGATTTGACCAATGCCAGAATCGATTTCCCGCGACGTGGAGAGTCGGGCAATCCTTTCTTCTCGGATTGCCATCCTGAACCACGGCGACAAAACCTCATCCCATTAACCGGTCAGATGGAGGTAACGGTCGGTGATGGGACTTCAATAGTGCTCAACCCGGGTGATGTGCCGCTTGCAGAAGATTTGACCGGCCAGGGCCACCAAGTTCGTAGTTTAGGGGACCATCCCTACTCACGCGTTACCATACCGCTGGAATAAGGAGCAGATTAGCAGAGAGCAATGACCAATATGATCGACACTGTTATTTTCGATCTGGACGGGACCCTGGTGGACAGCCAACCAGCGGCCCTGGGGGCAACCATCGATGCGTTGTCCCGTTTCGACGTCCAGGTGACCGAAGCCGACCTAAGGGAAGTCTTTGGCGGCGGGGCCCGGAGGTTGCTGAACAATTTCTTGGAGCGAGACCTGGGGATGGACCGGGCCGCCGAGGTAGTGGAAGAAGCACTCCAATTGCGGGCCAGTCTACAGTTGGACCTGACCAGCGAAGTGGTCCTGCTGCCGGGCGTGAAAGAGCTGTTGGTCTCGTTGAAAGACGGCAATTACAAGCTGGCTGTGGCCACCATGAGCAGCAGGTCGGTGGCCGAAAGTGTATTGGGCCATCACGGTATAAAAAACTGCTTCGGCGCGATATTGACGATCGACGATGTAACCCAAATCAAGCCCAACCCCGAGATCTTGACCAAGACGGTTGGCCGGTTAGGTGGGCAGGTCAACCGTTCCATGTACGTCGGAGATTCCAGCCACGACCTGGAGGCGGCGGTCAACCTGGGGATGCCGTTCCTATTGGTCGACTCGGGCCTCTATGTCAGGGGAGAGGCCAGGGAAAAACTACGTAGTGTGGCCCACCAGAACGGATTCCCCATAGTGGGGATAGATGAGATCTTGGACATCGGCGAGATTGCGCAGCGTCAGCCCTGAAGAGCGTGACTTGGGGCTGCCTCTCCCTCGTGAGATTATTGAGAAAAACCGAACCTCGAAAGTAACTCAGACCGTCTTGGTCGGCTACGGCAATCGGGCCGACAAGAGTGGAATCCTGCCTAACGGTGGACACAACTTACAGAAGGGATCTATGCCCAACTTCTTTATTCGATTCGAGTATCACATTTTGATCCTGAGTGAATACGTGGCTTGAACACAGTCATTGACCGGGGAATGCACGTATTACACGCGTCTTGGTTCGGCTGCGCGGCCGGAGTACACACCTTCTGGCTAACGGTGGAGTGCGACGCAGAAGATGAATCCCGTGCTGTCCTGCCGCCATCGTTGCGGAGCATCGCCAATATCACCGAAGTCTAACGTCTCACCAATCATAGGATAAGAGACCCTTCATACAAACTAACCGGGCAAATTGACTGGCGCTCGCAGTCCAGTTTTCAAATAAGAAGGCCGCCCTTCCACACGTGGAAGGGCGGCCTTCTTGCTATGACGAATCTTGCGAGACTCGTATTACTTCGCGAGGTCCATCAGATGATCCAATCATGGTGTAAGGAATTCCGGGCGGGGCGCCAGGAAGGATAGACACTCGGACCTGACCGCGAGAAAAACCAGGGCCACCGTGGCCACCGGAACGGCGAATCCAACTAGAGTCATACCGAAGAAAAGAACTGTCGTCAACTTGACACTGAAGCAGGCGCACACAGAAATGTACTCTCCAAACCCGGCCTGTTCAACGGCAAGCGAGTTTGTATCCAAGTCTGAGAGGTCGCTGGAGATTTCCGTGTAACGAGTGTCGACGATTTTCGCAGCGGCAATAGTACCGGCAGTGCCAGGGAAGTGACCTGAAAGTGCCGGTTCCCAGGATGGTCCGGGCCGCTCCAGGGCGGTTCGTGTATCATTGCCCCCAACCAGCTTCTGAACCCAAGGAAACACCGAAAAAGATGTACACGCCAGAATCCTGGGCCAAGGTGCTCGAGGCCGAGGTCAGCGCAGTCAAGGAATACCTAGCAGCGTTATCTGCCGAAGACTTGCAGCGGCCCAGCGCCTGCGTGGACTGGTCGGTGGCTGACGTTCTGGCCCACCTGGCCGGCCAGGACCACGCCCCACGTGTCAGGAGAGGGCTTCAGGGGGATTATTCCCCGGAAGAGGGCGCTCCGGCTGTGGCCGACCACGATGAAGACCGGTTCGCCAAGAACATCTTCGACCGGGCGCTGGCGACCCGGGAGCGACACGGCGACCAACTGTTGTCGTATCTGGCCCAGCGCTTGGATGAGGTGGTTGAGGTCTTTAAATCCGTGGGGCCCAACGACTGGGACAAGCTTTGCTACTGGCCCCCCGGACCGGAGGCCGTGCGGACCCTGCTGGCCCAGCGCATCGCTGAGCTGACCATGCACACTTGGGATTTCAAGTCGGTCCTGGACGACGATTACCATCTCTCGGCAGATGCCGTTGGGGCGCTGATCGAGGGAGTTGACCGGGCGGTACGCCGGGCGTTCCGGCCCGACCCGTCTCTCGCAGAACCGCTGGTCTACCGCTTCGTCATGGAAGGCCAGATCGACGGCCAGACCGCCATTCGAAAAGACATCGTCATCGCAGCTGACGGCGCCCAGGTGCAACCGGCGGGCTACGAAGAACCGGACGTGACCTTCCAGTGCGACGGCGAGACCTACGTCTTGGTCATGTACGGACGGCTGAAGATAGCCGACGCCCTAGCGGAAGGCAGTTTGACCTTCGATGGCAACCCAGCGTTGGCGGTTGGTTTCGGCCGCCGGTTCGTGGGCGGTTAGCCTGGCTGGGCGCTTGGGTTAGTCGTTCGCGGCGGCGGGTGCGGCTTCGGCAGGGGCTGTTACTTCATCAGCCGGAGTGACCCTGGGCAAGAACTCCAACCAGCCCGGCAGGTACCAGTTCCAGCCGCCCAGCAGTTTCATGCTGGCCGGAAGCAGAACCACCCGGATCACAGTGGCGTCGATGAACACGGCCACCGCTAGCCCCAGGCCGAATTGTTGCAGGCCCAGCACCCGGCTGGTGGCAAAGGCGGCGAACACCCCAACCATCACCGCCGCCGCACTGGTTATCTGGCCCGCGGTCAGGCGGATGCCCGTGGCCACGGCGCGCTCGTTCTCCCCATGCTTGTCATATTCTTCCTTGATCCGGTTGAGCAGCAGCATGTGGTAGTCCATGGACAGACCGAAGAGAATGCCAAACAGGAACAAAGGCAGCCACGTTTCGATTATCCCGGTCTCCTCCGAACCTAAGATACTGATGCCCCAACCCCACTGGAAAACCATGACCAGGATGCCGTAGACTGCGCCCACCGACAGCAGGTTCAGCACCAGCGCCTTGATGGGTATGATGATCGACCGGAACATCACCAGCAGCAGCAGGAAAGACAACCCCAGTACAAAGGCGAATACATAGTAGGCCGAGCTGAACATCCGGTCTCGAAAGTCGATCCCCTCGGCTGTGTCCCCGGCTACGTAGGTGTCGGCGTGAATACCGGCGAACGCCTCCGGCAATATCTGCTCCCGTAGCAGCAGCACAGCGTCTTCTGACGCATCGTCATCGATGTTGCCCGCCAAGGGGACATTGATGAGGGTCAGCGTGCCCTCACGGTCATTGAACGTTTCAAATGGGCCCAGGAAGGAATCGTTCTGATCAACCGCTTCGATCAAGGCGGAGACGGCCCCCAGAATCTCAGGAGTATTGACGTCCGAGGCGTCCACCACCACCTTGGCCGGAAGGATCAGGCTGCTGGAGAAATGGTCCTCTAGTAACTCGAAGGCTCGCTTGCTCTTGAGGTCGTCGGGAAGCGCGTCGGCGCCAGCATTGAATCCCAGGTTCATGGAAAAAAATGGGACCGTCAGCGCAACCAACGCCGCTATGGTCAGTATTGCCAGGGGAAGAGGCTGCGCCAGCACCCAGCCGGTGATGGCAGACCAGATCCCGCCCTGGTCCGATTCCCGGCCCAGGATGGGTATCCGCAGACGGTTCACGCCGTCCCCCAGCAAGGAGAGCAGGCCCGGCAACAGAGTCAGTGAGGCAATCACGGCCACGAACACCACGATGATGGCCCCCAAAGCCAGGGAGATAAACGTGAAATCTCTGGTCAGCATCAGCCCGGCTAGTGAGAGGACGACGGTGACTCCCGCGTAGAAAACTGCTCTGCCGGTGGTGTTGGCGGCCACCGTGATGGCTTCGATCTTCTCTCGGCCTGCCGCTCGTTCCGTCCGGAAGCGGCTGACGATGAACAGCGAGTAGTCGATACCCACCGCCAGGCCCATCAACAAGATCATCTCCGCGTACAACTCGACCAGCGGATAAACCTGGCTGACCATGGCTGCGATACCGATGGCAGTAAAGATGGAGCCCACAGCCATCACCAGCGGTATCAGGGCAGCGATCAACGCCCGGAAGGCCAGGATCAGAATGACCAGGCCGATGACCAGTGAATAAAGTAGGATTCGGTTGAAGTCTTCGTCCAGAATCTCGTCGAACTCATCTTCGATGAGCCTGAAGCTGACCACCCCTATCTCGAACCCAGCGGCGTCGTTCGAAGCTCGCTCGACGGTTTCAAGTAACGGCCCAATCTCAATATGGCCGGTCGGGTCGTCGGGGTTCTGGAGAGTGACCAAGGCCAGCACGGCATTGCCATCGTCGGCAAACATGCTGGGCTCGTGGGTGTCGTAGAAGCTGATGGCGTCGATCACCTGGGGAAGCTCTCTGATCGCTAACATCGCCGATTCCACCGTCTCCATGAACGAAGGGGCATTGGCGTCTAGGGAAGGGTTGCTGAAGATCAGTCTCTCGCGCCTGGTGTGACTGGCGGGCTGAGTAGTGGCGGGGTCAGGGGCGAAGCGCTCGTTCAGTAGTTCCGACGCTTTTCCGGACTCACCCACACCCCCCTCGTCGTCCCTGGTGTCGGTACCCACCATCCCTATGGAAAGCACTGCCAGTACGATCACCAACACCGCGGCAAGCAGGATTATCCAACGATGTACGGCGCTCCAGCGGGCGATCCGCGCCGTGAACGACAGACCCGTAGTTGCGCTACTCATGATTGTCCCCTGGCTACTATCTTAAAACGCCGACCAGGACCTGGTCTGGTCCTACGTTTTTTACGAATTGCCGAGCAAACTCGGATTCAGTGGTTCAAATTTTGGTGCTGGCAACGGATATCGTAACATCTGACCGCTCGGCTGATTTCGTCCTGGCTACATCGTATGACCCAACTTGACCCTCCATAGGCCGTGTGCTATACACCGGATAACCCCCTGGCCTATAGACCAAGACGGGTTCATACAGGAGGCGAGACGTGGTATTGGACGTGAAGAGTCTGGTGGACGCCGAAGCCGGCCTGATCAGCCGGCGCATCTTCATCGAGGACGAGATCTACCAGGAAGAGCTAGAGCGCATATTCGCCCGCTGCTGGCTGTTCCTGTGCCACGAGAGCCAGATACCCCAGCCTGGCGATTTCATCACCACCTACATGGGCGAGGACTCGGTTCTGGTGATGCGCGACACCTCCGGTAAGATCGGGGCGTTCCTGAACGTTTGCCCCCATCGCGGCAACCGGCTATGCCGGGCCGACAATGGTAACGCATCTGCCTTGATTTGCGCATACCACGGCTGGGCCTTCGGCAATAACGGGAACCTGCAGGCCGTTCCCAACCTGCAAGACGCCTATTATGGCGACCTGGACCACTCGAAATGGGGGCTGGTCCCGGTGGCCCAACTGGACACCTACAAAGGAATGGTCTTTGCCACCTTTGATAAGAACGCACCGTCTCTGACCGACTACCTGGGCGAGATGGCCTGGTATCTGGACTGCTTCTTCGACCGCCGGGAAGGGGGAGTGGAGGTCGTTGGTGGAGTCCACCGCTGGATCATCCCCTGCAACTGGAAGCTGCCCGCCGAGAACTTCGGTGGCGACGCCTATCACGTGGCCTGGAACCATCTGTCGGCCTTGACTTCGGGTTTCAGCCGCGCCCCGGCTGGCAGGCAGACACCCGGAGGCGGCACAATCTCACCCGGCAACGGCCACTGCATCCTGGCCGTGGGCGCCGAGGATTATTCGGCCGCGCCCGCCCGGATCATCGAGGAGTACGAAGAGTTGATCCGAGCTGAGACTCTGGACCGGCTGGGTCCGCGTCTCGAGAAGATGACGCCCAATGTGGGCACCGTTTTTCCCCATATGTCTTTCCTCAGGGGCAGCTCCCGCAGCTTCCGGGTCTGGCACCCCAAGGGCCCGGACAAGATCGAGGTGATCTCCTGCCAGTTCGTCGACAAAGCCGCACCGCCTGAGGTCAAAGAGGCCCTCCGTGTCACCGGGCTGCGGGCCTTCGGACCCTCGGGCGCTCTGGAGCAGGACGACATGGACAACTGGGAGGAATGCACCCGAACCAACCGGGGCGCGGTCACTCGGCGTTATGCCCTGAACTATCAGATGGGCCTGGGCCATGACCGGTTCGATGAGGAACTTGGCGCTTGGTCCAGCGATTTCCGTCTCAGCGACAGCAACCCGCGATATTTCTACCAGCGGTGGTCCAGCCTGATGCAGGCCGACAGCTGGGACCAAGTCTAGGACGCCGAACTTGATGCCAAACTTAATAACAGAAGAGACGATTCGCGAGGTTGAACAGTTTCTCTACCGGGAAGCCCGGCTGCTGGACAGCCGCCGCTTCTCAGAGTGGTTGGAGTTTTTTTCCGAAGACCTCCGCTATTGGATGCCTACCCGCTCCAATCGCTATCCGGTGAACAGCAAGGCCATATCCATCCTTGACGCCTCCCGCTACGAGGAAGAGGAGGTCTCCGGGGAGGACGAATTAGCCTTCATGGAAGAGACGAAAAAGACCCTGGAGATGCGGGTGGCCCGCCTGGGCACCGGAATGGCTTGGGCCGAGGACCCGCCGTCCCGCACGCGCCACATAATCACCAATATAGAAGTCGAGCAAGGGGACACTTCGGACCAGTTGCGGGCCTACTCCAACTTCGTGATGTACCGGAACCGGGCCGAAAGAGACGAGGACTTTTACGTGGGCAGCCGTGAGGACATCATGCGCCGGGAAGGTGGTCAGCTCCGTATTTCGTACCGGAAGATAGTCATGGACCAGAACGTTCTCCTAGCAAAAAACATAAGCAACTTCTTCTAGGTGCCGCAGGCACGTTTAGTTCGGACGGGTTGGTACAAACCGTTGAACAGGACCTCAGGCGCGGTATTCTACTTCAACTACCATAGCGTCTAGTCACGCCTTCTGCGCTGTCACCCCTCTCCTTCCGCGGAAAGAGAGGGGTCTCATTGCTTTGGTCAAAACCGGCTACACCGCGCAACGGGATTCCTCGTCGGCTGCGCTCCTTGGAATGACAGTGTTGTGGAGAGCCTTTAGTTGTGGGATGGACGGTCTACCCCGCCGCCTGAACCGCCGCCGTCAGCTCGTCAAAACTCATCGCCCCCGAATGCAACCTTCCCCCGACACGGAACGAAGGAGTCCGTACTACGCCCGCCTCCGAAGCCTCCTCATGTTGGGCCAAAACAAGCTCCTGGTAGGCGCCGGAGTCCAGCTTGGGCCACATATCCCCCCAGTCCAGCCCGATTGAAATGGATAGGCGGCGGATGGTGTAGAGGTTGCCCAGGTCGGTGCCCTGTTCCCAGTATTCTTTTGACGCCGCCCAGTAGAACTCTTGGTCCAAGCCCCGTTCTTTGGCGTAGGCCGTTGCGGCATGGATGGCCAGGGTGCTTATGGACCTATTGGACGCAGGCTCAGTGCCCAATCCGTGGCCGGGCCGGTAGAGGGGCTGCCGACGGTGACTGCCCGGCACGTCCCCCGGAGCGATTGTGGCCCGGCTGTTCTCAACAGAGCTTGAGCGCACCAAGAAAGGTCTCCGATCGATCTCGAAATTCAGCCCGGACGCCAATTGCTCCAGTTGCCGCAGCCCGTGGTAGGAGTGGGGGCAGGCGTAATCGAACCAAACGGTGAACGCGGCGGCAGGCATGCTGGAACTTAGCTCAGGCTCAGTTCTTTGGCTTGTTTGAGAACTTTGACCAGGGCATCCATGGTCAGAACGCCGGTATTGGTGTTGCGCGGGCTGGGGTGGTACGAGGCGACCATCATAGGCAGCAACGGCCCGAACCGGTAGACTTCTCCGTGCATGAACTTCCCTCGCATCTTTTCCGACGCCATTTCGCTCAGGGTTTGCAGCGTGGCCCGGAACGCGATGTGGCCCAGGGCCATGATGACTTTCAAGTTGGGCAGCATCCGCAGCTCCCGGACCAGGTAAGGCAGGCAGGCCCGCTGCTCCTCAGGAGTGGGTTTGTCGCCGGGGGGCACACACCGCACCGCTGCGGCGATATAGGCCCCGTTGAACTCCAGGCCGTCGTCACGGTGGTCCGAGTTGGGTTGGTTGGCCAGCCCAGCTTTGTGCATGGCGGCGGTCAGAAAAGTCGCTGATGAATCGCCGGTGAAGACACGTCCGGTCCGGTTGCCGCCGTGGGCTGCCGGAGCCAGGCCTAGCAGCACCAGTGAGGCGTCGGAGTCGCCGTAACTGGGAACGGGCTTGGCCCAGTAGTCCCAGTCCTTGTAGGACGCCCGCTTCTCTTGCCCGATCTTCTCCCGCCAGTCCACCAAGCGGGTACACATACGGCAGGCTACGATCTCATCCGTGAGGGACGCCAACTGTTTTCTATGACTATCTTCCACAAATAACTCCGTAAGAAGCCTTCGGCCTGGGGATGCTCGGACCTGAGGCTGCTATACTCAGGCCCAAGACCGCCGTATCCTTTATTCTGGCGCTATTTTCCGCAGTGGCCCACTCCTCGTGGAACCTGCTGCTGAAGCGGGCCGGCGACTCCGAAGTGTTCGCTTTTGGTCGCGGCCTCCATTTTGCTGACCCCGGTGGGACTGGCGCTGCTTTGATACAACTCGGTGGGCCTCTCCGGTCTTGGGTTCCTTCTGCCCACCATAGTTCTCCACGTCCTTTACTTCAACCTGTTGGCCCGCGGCTATGCTCAAGGCGACCTTTCCCTGGTCTATCCGGTGGCCCGGGGCATGGGGCCCATGCTGGTGCCGGTGTTGGCCGTGATCTTCTTGAACGAGACCATCGCATCCCTCGCCATCGTCGGGATAGCCGCCATCATCGGAGGGATATACACAATCTCATGGTGGGCCAATTCAATCAAGCGCTAAGAAGCCTCTTGCTGTTCCTCAGGTCCGCCTGAATGGGTTACACAGTGCTCACCGGACTACCGTAGCCGCCTATTCCATCGTAGATAAAGAGGGAGTCGGTCAAGTACAACCGCTACTCTACATGTATTTTTTGGGTACCGGAACTGCCGTGATGCTGGCGTCCTACATCCTTGCCCAAAAAGGTGCCGCGGCCGTCAGAGCGAAATGGCAGGCGAATGTCCTCCCCATGACCGTGGCCGGACTCCTCACCTTCGCGGCCGACGGCCTGGCGTTGACGCCTTCTCTCTGTCGGGGGTCAGCTACGTCTCGCCGGCCCGGGAGGTCGGCATCGGCATCGGGGTGGTGATGGGCGTGTTCCTGCTGAAGGAGCCCTTTGGCGGCGGTATGCTGCTGGGCTTCGGCTTCATCGTCGGCGGGCTGGTGATGATTGCATTGTCACCGTAACCAAGCCGATATTGAGCCAGACGCGTCCAGACATAATGTATAATACCCGGAGCTTAAAACAGGCCATTATCAGACGTGGGTATAGAGGGAGCCGATGATTAACCAGGAACGCTTGGTCAATGGATTCTGCGAGCTGGTGAAGATCGATAGCCCGTCCGACGAAGAAGAGGACGTTGCTAGGCATCTGACTGAACGCCTGGAAACCTTGGGTTTCAGCGTTGCCAGAGACGCTCACGGCAACCTCATAGCGTCTGAAGACGGCGACAACCCGCTGATGCTTTCGGCCCACATGGATACAGTGGAGCCGGGGCGCAGCATCAAGCCCCAGGTCGACGGCGACATTATCCGCTCCGACGGCACAACCGTCCTGGGCGGCGACTGCAAAGCCGGGGTGGCCGCCATCATGGAGGCTTTGGAGTCGGCTAAAGAAGACGACTCCCCCCGCCGCACCGTGCAGGTGGTCTTCACTCGAGGTGAGGAGATTGGGCTCATCGGCGCGGCTAACCTGGACTATTCGATGATCAACTGCAAAGAGGCGGTGGTCTTCGACGGCAACGGCCCGGTCAACACCATCACCGGCTCCAGCCCCACCTACATGGCCTTCGACATCAAGGTGACGGGCCGGGGCGCCCACGCCGGGGTGGAACCGGAGAAGGGCATATCCGCCCTCCGCATCGCTAGCGAGATCATCAGCGACCTGCCCAACGGCCGGCTGGACGAGGAGTCCACCTTCAACGTTGGCCTGATCTCCGGGGGCACCGTGCGAAACGCCGTGCCGGTGGAGGTGAACTTCAGCGGAGAGTACCGTAGCCGTAACACCGAGACCGTGGCCCTGCTGGAGTTGCAGTTGGCCGAGGCGCTCGACAAGGCCAGGGCCAAGTACACGGAAGCTGTTATCCATCAAGAGCTGGAGATGCTCTTTCAGATGTACACTTTGGACCCCAACGAGCCGGTGGTAAGGATGGTCACCGACATGCTGAAGAACATGAAGATGGCGCCGGACATCAAGCCCTCGGGCGGCGGTACCGACGCCAACCAGATGCGTTTGAACGGCGTCGACTGCATCGTGGTCGGCATGGCCACCAACGAGATGCACACCGTCAACGAGTACGTGGTGATTCCTGACCTGATGGCCACCGCCCTCCTCTGCCAAAACATAATGAACCCCAACCAGTAGACCGGTCGGAACCCGAAACTACGTAGGGGCACGGTATTGCCGTGCCCCTACTCATATAGCCGTGCCCCTACGTATATAGGAGAAACAATCATGAACGGAGCAGAACTTAAAGCAACTTTGAAGTCGGGTGGCCGCGTTTTTGGCACCATGATCTCCATTGCCCGGAACCCCAAGTGGATACCCATTCTCGACGGCGTGGGCCTGGACTACGTGGTCATCGACACCGAGCACAACTACCGTAGCCGCGGCGAGCTGGGCGACTTCTTGATCATGATGAACACCAGCGGCGTGGTACCGATCGTCCGCATACCCATCCCCGACGCCCACTACGTGACGATGGCCATGGACGCCGGTGCCCAGGGCATTCTTGCCCCTTACTGCGAGACCGTGGAGCAGGTGAGACAGGTCGTGGCCGCCGCCAAGTGGCGTCCCCTCAAGGGCGAGGCCGTTGAAAGGGTGGTGACAACGGGCGAACACGTCAGCGACGCCACCAAGGCCTACCTAGAAGACCGCAACAAGAACAGCATCGCCATCATCGGCATCGAGAGCGACGCTGCGGTGAAAAACCTGGATAAGATGCTTGAAGTTCCGGGCATAGACGGCATCTTCGTCGGCCCCAATGACATGAGCATTTCCCTGGGCATCCCCGACCAGTACGACCAGAAGGTTTACCAGGAGACGGTCAAGAAGGTCATCGATATGTCTGAGGCCAAAGGCATCGCCACCCTGGTCCACCAGCAGACCCCCGACCTGTCCACCTACTGGATATCCCAAGGAGCTCGCTTCATCCTACACGGCACCGACCGCCGAGCGCTACAAGAAGGTTTCAAAGCTGACTTTGGAGCCCTAAGAGACTTCGCGAAGAATAATTAGACCACCCGCCACCGTCATTCCTGCGAAAGCTGGAATCTAGTCCTACCATTCTTCTGATGCACCGGCTGACCTGCGCAGAAAATACATGGATACGGGCCTACGCTGGAATGACGGAAGAGGGTGGGGGCGTTGACCGTTACAAAATCCATCTGGACTTGAAGGTTTGGTGATGACAAATACGAGTATCTCCTTTCAGAACCTTGACCCGGCCTCGTTCTTGGAGAGGACCGCGATGGTCTATCCGGATAAACCTGCGGTGGTCTATAACGGCAAGACTCTGTCATATGCCGAGTACCACGAACGGTCCAGACGGCTAGCTGCGGCGTTGCAAAAGGCGGGCGTGTCCAAAGGAGATAGGGTGGCATTCTTATGCCCCAACGTGCCAGCCATGCTGGAGGGTTATTTCGGGCCGTTGGGCATCGGCGCCGTCTTGGTGGCACTCAACACCAGGCTTTCGTCGAAAGAGATCGCCTACGTCCTGCACCATTCGGGCTCCAAGGTCTTGGTCTTCGACTCTGAGTTTGCGCCCACGGTCAAGTCCTTCATTGATGAAACCCCGGGCGTAAAGACATTCGTCCAGGTGTTGGACACCCACCCCCAAGACCCTGCCATTCCCGGTCCGGACTACGAGTCTTTCATCGCACAGGTAGACCCGATCGCCGTTTTGAGTGGCTCAGATTCAGAACTCGATACCATAGCCATCAATTACACGTCCGGCACCACCGGGTTTCCGAAAGGAGTTGAGTACACCGCCAGAGGCGCTTATCTGAACGCCATCGGAGAGGTGCTGGAGATCGGGCTCAACTGGGAGAGTTCGTACCTGTGGACACTCCCAATGTTCCATGCCAGCGGCTGGTGCTACCCCTGGGCGGTTACCGCTGTGGGCGGCGCTCACGTCTGCCTGCGCCGCGTAGATCCGGACGAGGTCTATCAGTTGATCAGGGAGCGGGGGATAACCCATATGTGCGCCGCCCCGACGGTCCTCACCGCCATGTATTCTTCGCCGGCGGCGGAGGGGCAGGACCTAAGCGGCCTGAATATCATGACTGCCGGAGCGCCTCCGGCCCCGCAGGTGATCAGGACCATCGAGCAGATGGGCGCCCGTATCCACCACGTTTACGGACTGACCGAGACTTATGGCCCCCACACGATATGCGCGCCCCAACCCTCTTGGAGCGACCTTTCTCCCGACGACCGCGCTCAGACCAAAGCCAGACAAGGTGTGCCTTACATCATCAACGGCACGGAGCTTCGGGTGGTCGATGAGGGGATGACCGACGTGATCCGGGACGGCGAAACCATGGGTGAAGTCGTCATGAGGGGCAACAATGTGATGGCCAGGTATCACAATGACGAAGAGGCCACGGAGACGGCTTTCAAAGGCGGATGGTTCCATTCCGGAGACCTCGGCGTTTGGCATCCCGACGGTTATATCGAGCTCCGGGACCGGGCCAAGGACATAATCATTTCCGGAGGAGAGAATATCTCAACTCAGGAAGTGGAGAAGGTAATCATGGACCATCCAGCCGTATTGGAAGTGTCGGTGGTCGGAGTTCCGGATGACAGATGGGGAGAGGTACCCAAGGCGTTCGTAGTGGTCCGCGAAGGACAGGAAGTAACGGCCGAAAGCATAATCACCTTCACCCAAGAACGAATCGCCCGGTTCAAAGCTCCCAAACACGTCGAGTTCGGTGAACTCCCGAAGACCTCCACCGGCAAGATTCAGAAATACGTCCTTCGGGAGAAAGAATGGGCGGGTCATGAATCACGGATCCAGGGGTCTCAGGTATAGCGCCGAAGACGCCTGGACTCGGCATTTAGAAGCAGATTCGTTCCAGTTCTAACCGAAGTGACGGGAGTTACTCCCTCCCTCTATCTTCGTCATTACTGCGAAAGCAGGAATCCACGCATACCGATCTTCGAGAGTGCGAGCGGTTTGGCAAATAAAGTACATGGATTCCGGCCTACGCCGGAATGACGGGGGTTGTCCCCTCCCCCGTGAGAGGGGGAGGGTTAGGGTGGGGCAAGCACTCGCGCAAGTCAACGTACTAGCGCCAGACGTGACTTGGCCGTTGAAGCATTACTCGCTGCGAAAATTGAATTGGACTACCTTGAACAGATAGAACAGGAGCAATGGAGAAGACGGAGCAATGGTTACGTTGCCTCCTGCCTTAATCTTGGTGATCCCGTTGCATGGTGGGAGGGGAGTTCTGAGTACGCAACTATTTGCCCTAAATGGAAACAAGTGAGGTTTGAAGCGGCCTCAGAACATTGAGCTGGTTTGAATCCATCGAGATTCCTGGAAAGTTAGTTGCTAGGCGGTCGGACTCCAATCGGACGGCACGAACAAAGGTAACACCACGTTGGGCTCATCGATGGTTGGCATGAATGTAACCTGCACCGGCATGTCGACGTAGATGTCCTCGGGCGCAATATTCAGTACGTTGCTGCAAACGCGAAGACCCTCCTGTTCCTCCAACTCAATTAGGGAGATGTTATAGGGGACCTGTTCCCTTTCCCTAATGGCGGGATGAACTGGATTTCTGACTACGACGAACGAGTAAACGACCCCTCTTCCACTAACTTTGCTCCATTTGTATTCTAGGGAATGGCAGGAGGGGCACATGGGCGTCGGCAGGTGCCGGAACGTATTACATCCGCAGCATTTCTGGATTCGGAGCTCGCGGTTGTGTGAGCCCTCCCAGAATCCACGTTCGTAGTCTGGGAGCCGTTCCAAGTCCGGGAGGGGTATCCCTTCCAGTGGACCTGTCATCGGACGAGACTTGATGTTCTGGTCTTGATGCTGCGTCATGAATTTATCCCCTGCGAATGATTACGGCGGCGCTCAGTTGGGCAACGCTGCTGCATGAAAGCACTCTATCGATTGTCTTGTTGGGCGGCTGAGCGGTGGAGGCGCCCCGGATTAGCCGCACCGCTTCCTGGGTATGGGTGAGCCCATGGATGTAGGCCTCGGAGTGGTTGCCGCCATGGGTATTGATGGGCAGCGTCCCATCGAACCTTATGTTTTGACCCCCCTCCACGAAATCCTTGGCCTCACCGAAGGGTACGAAGCCATAGGCCTCCAGGTTAAGCAGACAGAATGGAGTGAAGTGGTCGTAGAACATCAAGGCGTCGATGTCGGAAGGCCCAAGCCTTGCTCTGGCCCAAAGGTCTCGGGCTGTATTCGTTGATTCTGCCACGGAAATGTCGGGCCGATAGATAACGCCCTCGTTCTGGGGACCCGAGCCCTGGGCGGCCGCCTCCACCAGAGTCAGGGTCTCGGCGTACCGGAGGTCTCGGGCCCGGTCTGGCGTAGTCATGACTATGGCGACGGCGCCGTCGTTTTCTTGGCAGATGTCCAGCAGATGTAGCGGGTCGACCACCATGCGAGAGTTCTGGTGGTCATCCAGGGTGATTGGATCCCTGCGAAGGGCCCGGGGATTGCGGGAGGCATGCTCACGCAACGTCACGGCCACCCAACCGAAATGCTCGCTCGTGGCCCCGTACATGTGCATATAGCGACGAACAAACATGCTGAACTGGTGCACGGGGGCCATGCTACCAAAGGGCGCGGCAAAGGTTTGCTGGCCGCCTGCGATCCGCTGGGGGTTTCTGGCCTGGCCCAGCCTCATCTGGGAGCGGAGATTGGCAGCCCGGAAGCACACGACGTAGTTGCAATAACCGGCGGCTATAGCTGCAGCGGCGTGGCCCACCACCGCGTTGCCGGCCCCGCCACCGTAGGAGACAGACTCCCAATGACGTAGGTTCTCGATTCCCAGCGATTGAATCAGCATCGTCTCCTGGTTGTTGTCCATCTCATAACGGACCAGGCCGTCGATCTGATGGGGAGAGATACCGGCGTCATCGCAGGCTGCCTTGATCGCCTCGCTTGCGAGTTGAAGCTCGCTGCGCCCGGAGTCGAAGGAGAACTCAGTCTCGCCAATTCCAACGATGGAGGCCTTGTCCCTGATTCCGTTGATGTCCGCGGAGGTTGTCGTCACTGCCATCTACTCCCTAAGCTTCTTCCCAATCCACGATTCCCCGGTGTTTGTAATCCTGGATCTGGTCATCGGTGTAACCCAGCTCCTTCAGCACTGGCCGGGTGTGTTCACCTCTGAGGGGTGCGGGGCCAGCCTTGCCTTCGGTTGCCGAGAACCCAACCACCGGCGCATAGCGCCAGAACTCGCCGTGGCGAGTGGCCTCCACCTGTTGCAGGAAGCCATTTTCTCGGACATGGCGGTCTTCGTTGAAAAAATGATACATTCCTCTGTCCTCGGCCTTGACGCAGGCGACATCTGCATCGGTTAGCAACTTCTCCCACTTCAAGGGCTCGCTGGCTAGAAACACCCTGGTCAACTCTTCGATTAGGGCGTCGTCGTGCTTCTCTCGTGCCGTCCGAGTCGAGAATCGAGTGTCCTCTATGAGGTCCGGCCGACCGATGGCCATGCACAAAGCCTGCCATTCCTCTTCGAAAGGGCAGGCGAGAAAAACCCAGCCACCTTTTGCGCGGTACAGCCGGTACAGAGCGTCAAGGCCATACCCGTCTCGGTCCGGCAGGCGCCGGGAGTCCTTGCCTTGGTGCCAGTAAAAGTCATCGGCATTTGCGTAGGCGTTGGCAGCAATCATGGTAGATTCGACATATTGGGCTCTTCCGGTACGCTCCCGGGCGTAGAGTCCCAGTACCAGTCCAACAGAGTTGACCATTGCGGTAGTGTGATCGGCGGTGCCGTCATTTGCGCGCTTGAGCTGCGTGGAAACCGCGATGATCTCATCGATAGTCATCGGCTGCTCCTGGGGAGGGAATGAATCGCGTCCCATCTGGGCCACGCCACCGCCCGAAACCGCTCCGGCGATGGGAGCCATGGAGGGCCGGTGAGAATACGGGCCAGTGGAACCGTAGCCTCCGGCATAGAGGTAGATCAAATTTGGATTGATCTTGGATAGTTGCTCGTAGCCTATGCCTGTGCGCTCAGGGGCTCCTGGCCGCATGCTGTGAAGCAGCAGGTCGGCTTTGGCCGCTAGCTTGTGCATTATTTCCTGGCCTTCCGAGGATTTCAGGTTTAGGCATACTCCCTCGGATCCAGCCATGGTGCGTTGAACGGAAATTCCCTGGAGACCCTGCCTCCCCCAATCACCGTCCAAGGCCTCTATGCGAATCACCCGAACGCCCAACTCAGCCATCAGGGCACAACCCAGCGGACCGTTAATCACGGTCCCCAAGTCCAATAGGGTGATACCCTCTAGAGCGATTTTTGGCATAGGGTTGTGGGTGCCTTTGGCAGCCGGTTTGGTGACTATGTCGAGGCGGGCCAGGACTTCATCGGTGTGCTGGCCGGGTTCAGGAGCCGAGCCCTTGGCGCTGCCCGGGGTCTCTGCCATGATTACCATTGGACCGAGCTGGCGCATTTCGCCTACCCCAGAGTGATGCACGCTGCCTACGTGGCCATTGTGCAAAATTTGAGGATGGTCCAACGCAGTTTCCGAGGTCATGTACGGTTCGGCCGCCACATCGGACGCCTCCTCCAGAAACAGGTCCATCCAGTCGTCTAGGGTCTTTTCCTGAATCTTTTCCAGCATTATCCTTTCCAGTGATGCCACGTGATCCTCGGCCAAAAATGGAGCAGTCTTGTAACGCGGGTCGTCGTAAAGAAAGTCCAACTCCAAAGAATGCATCATGGAACGAAATAGACGTTCTACGATGTTCCCCAATTGGATCCAGCGCCCATCGCTCGTGCGTGCGGGCAGGTAACCCGTGGGGTTGGGACGCCCAATGCCTACCCTAGGGTCCGGTGGGTGGGTCTCCGGGTCCTTTGCGATCATCTGGCCATGAATCCAGGAAATGTGGTCGTATGTAGTGATGGTCTTGAGCATGCTGGTTTCAACCATCTGCCCTCGTCCGGTTTTCTCCCGCAGGTACAGGGCGGCGGTGATACCCCGGATGAGGGCCGTCGCCGCCGAGTGGCAAACACCCTTTACCACCACGTAATTGGGTCCCTCCCTTGTGTTTTGCCCCGCAAACATCATCATCCTACCGGTCTTGGCGGCTACCACCGCGTCATACCCTTTGTAGTTAGCATAGGGACCCTGAGCCCCAAAACCCGTCAGCGACGCGTAAACCAATTCCGGATGATTGGCGCCTAGATTTGCGTAGTCGATACCCAGCCGCCGAGTCACACCGGGACGAAAACTCTCGATCACTACATCCGAGAGCCGCGCCAGCTTGTGTGCCTTCTCCCGGCCTCGCGGGGTCTTTAGGTCGAGAATTATGCTTTTTTTGCCCCGGTTCCACTGGATGGCGCCGGGCGATCTCCTGAATTTTTCGTCAGACGGGGCCTCCACCTTGATCACTTCGGCGCCGAAGTCCGACATCACCATGGTGGCGATGCCTCCGGGCATTCCTCTTGTGAAGTCAAGAACCGTGATTCCATCGAAGACTTGCGCCATTACTACCCTCCCGATTCGGGTCCCGGACAGCCTGATATTAGGCATGGTACGGTCATTCTAATCCACGAAGCCATCCTTGGGGTAAATAGCTCGGGATAGTTTAGTCTTGTAACCATGATCCCTTTGTATATGACGGTACTCCGGGCGCTGCGAGTCAACACGGATGCAGCTAGATTTCACCTGGTCTGCATCGTAAGAAAGTAACGTCCATGCGGATTCCAGCCGGTTTCCTAGGAAACATCGTCTTAGCTGTTAGCTAGGTAGCTATCCGCGCGTAGCGACGAGTTGTGCCCAACATCCTTGCCCGACTCCTGCTTCCGTTCTCATTTTTGTCTTAGGGTTGCGACAGCTCCAAAACGGGATCCCGTTGTGGCGTGACTACCTAACCGATAAAATATAGCGCACCAAAAGGACTGCGAATTGGAGCAGTAGGATGCTTCGAGCGTCGTATCCATCCCTAGGAGTTTCATCTTATGTTGAATATCAAAGCCTTTGCGCTATTCTTGACGCTCCTTGTTGCCGCCGGCGGGATGCTTGCAGGCTGCAACCCAGAAACTCTGCCCCAAGACGCAAATCCCGTTCCTGGCAAGGGCCCACCCCAGGAGATGCACCGACAGGCCGAAGAGGTTGAGCGCCTTTTGTTGGACCACCGCCGGCAGGTGGAGCATGAGCGAATGGAACTCGACCGGATGCGAAATGAAATGCGGGATCAGGCCAATCGGGAGCGGGAGCATGTTGAGCAAACTCGCCGTACTCTGGAAGAAAGGCAGAAAGAACTGAACGCTAGAGGGTCAATCCTGGCGACGAAAGAAGCCGACCTTCGGGCCACCAATATTGCTGAACTCGAGGCGAAGATTGCCGATCTTGAGGTTCAGTTAGCTGAACTAGAGGTTCTGTTGGGCGACCTAGAGCAGCGGGCGACAGACTTGTTGCCAAAGGAGTCGGAGTAGAGTCCGACTATATCGAGGATGGAAACTCGCTGTGGTGCTAATAAATTATTGAGTTCTGGTTAGATCTCGTCCTTTATGATCGGCCCCTGACGACCGTGTATTTCCTTTTACCAGAGTAAAATAGCGCTGCCTTATTCCCGTGAAATAATCTTAGAGCCAGGAGAAGACTATGCCAGACCTGACCTCGATGTCCGCCGCGGTAGGAGCGTTGCTCAAGGAACGGCAACAAACCGTCGCTGTGACAGAATCGTCTTGCGGTGGATTGATTTCCGCGTCACTGGTGGCCGTACCAGGTTGCTCGGCCTTTTTTGTGGGAGGCGCCACTGTCTATACCCGTACCGCTCAGTACGGTCTCCTTCATGTGGCTGAGTCTGCGTTTGAAGGGATTCGATCCAGTAGCGAGCCGTATGCGCTGATGAATTCCAGGAATGTGCGAGAGGCGTTGGGCACCACCTGGGCATTGAGTGAGACCGGCGCCAGTGGGCCCACCGGGAACAGCCACGGTGATGATCCAGGTCACTCCTGTATGGCCGTGGTCGGCCCCGTCGAACGATCGATTACCGTCGAGACTCGCGTTGCCGACCGGGAGGCGAACATGTGGATTTTTGCCAAGGCGGCGTTGGAGTTGCTGGAAAAGTGCATACAGGAGTCTTCCTGACGCTACGAAGGTCCCATGTCGGACGATCCGGGTTTATATCATGAGCTTGCAGCAACCTGCGACCGCTCTAACTAGGAAGCACCCCAGCCGTTTTTGTTTGCAGCCTGTAAATACTGGTCCGCGCGGTCACGAACAAAACACTCCCATCCTCTCCCCAACCCAGATTCGCAGGCAGTTCTGGTAATATAATTCGTCCCAAAAACTCGCCGTTGGCTCGGCATACCCACACTCCGCCTGGGCCGGTACAAAACACGTTGCCCTGCTGATCCACCTTTAGGCCGTCGGGTACGCCGGAGTCTTCCGATGACATATCCAACAGGATACGATTGTTACTCAGCCTGCCATCCACCCCTACATCAAACGCCCGGATCTGCTTGCGAGCCGAATCATCGACGTAAAGAATTGACTCATCGGGCGAAAAGGCTAGGCCGTTTGGCAACGCGAAGTCATCCACTAGGAGATCCAGGCTACCGTCAGGGCCGAGGCGGTACACACCATTACAGGACTGTTCCTTTCCGGGGATGGGTTGGGTCCACCAGTTCTCGGGCCGCGGCATGCCGGGGACGCTGGGTTGGATGGCGTAGGGCGGGTCAGTGAAATAGATGGTGCCATCCGACTTGACCACGATGTCATTGGGGCTGTTCAGTCGCATGCCGTCAAACTGCTCCGCCAAGACCTCGCGCCTCCCATCGTCCGCCACGCGTACCACGCGGCGACCACCGTGCTCAGCTGCCAACACCTGCCCCTGATGATCCAGAGTCAGGCCATTGGACATCCCCGTCGTGTAAGTAGTCAGTTCTGGGCCTTCAGGCAGCCGATGCCAACGCGCAATCCGATTGTTCGGAATATCACTAAATAGAAGGGAACCATCGCGCCACACCGGCCCTTCGGTAAACCCTAATCCGCCGGCTATGCGCTCAACCGACGCATCGGGATCAATGAGATCGTGAAGTCCCAGGTTTTGAACATCTAGAGTTGACATTGCTCGCCTCCGTCGATGGTGTGATGTGATCTTTGCCCCAGTCAGCATCGGGACATTACGCATTATATTGGCAGTTCCGGCTTTGCACCTAAACTCTGTGTTGAATCGAAAATCTAATGTCCATCCGTGCGCTAAGGGATCCGGATGGCGGCCCGGCTACTGGAATCCGATGCGTATAACGGTAGCCGACTACCGGATCAGTCCCACGGAAGACAGCTTGAACAACCACGATGCATTGGACCTCTGGTTGCGTCAGACGGTGGGCACCGCCAGGCACGTGTCTGGTACCTGCAAGATGGGGCCTGTTTCAGACCCGATGACTGTGGTCGACCAGCACTGCCGGGTCAAAGGGATAGTTGGCCTTTGGGTGGTTGATGCGTCGATCATGCCGAGGGTTCCCCGCTCCGGGGGCACCCGCGCGACCGTTCTGATGATTGCGGAACGTGTAGTGGAGTGGATCTCTGAGGCCTAGCGTGAATCAGCCTTGTTACTCATTGTTCGTAGCTGATGATTGTCTACGAAAAGAAACCTGGTGCTTCGCTAATAAAGCCAAACAGTCGCTAGTTTCGGGTGTTGTTGGGATACGCGGACACAACGCCGACGAAGACCCGCCCAAGAACGGGTTGCAGGCCATGGGCCTATCGCCCAGTTAAACTTGGCTTCGTGTGACCTTGTTCTTAGTTGAGCGTTATAAGACCTGGCGGAGCCTTGGGTCCAGCTTGTCCCGTAGCCAGTCGCCGAATAGGTTCAGCGACATCACGGTGAGCATTATCGCCAAACCAGGAAAGGTGGAGATCCACCAGAATCCGGCTAGCCGGTCACGTCCATCCGATACCATGGAACCCCAAGCCGCGGTGGGCGGGGGGACACCAGCCCCCAGGAAGCTCAACACAGATTCCAGAAGGATAACAATACCGATCTGCAGCGTGGCCACTACGATAAGAGTGTTGATGGTACCTGGGAAGATATGGACGAAGAGTATCCTCAGTGTCGATGCACCGGACACCTTGGCCAACGCCACATAGTCTTGCGTCTTTAGCTGCAACACTTCGCCACGGATCTGACGGGCGAAACGCGGCCAAATAAAAAGGCAAAGCACGGTTACTATTATCGAGAAGGACTGACCCAGGGTCACCACAAGGACCAAGGCAACCAAAATCAGAGGCAGAGAGAGCATGACATCGACGAACCGCATGATCAGTTCGTCTACCCAGCCTCCGTGCCAACCGGCGACCAGTCCTAGGGACACCCCGATGGTGCCGCCGACACCCAGGGTCACTACAGCCACTACCAGAGATATGCGGGCGCCGTAGATCACGCGGGACAATAGGTCCCTGCCCAACTGGTCGGTGCCCAGCAGGTATTTGGTGCTGCCGCCGCCCGAGATCTCAACTTCTACCGTATCGCCTACGGCGGCTTGCGGGTCGATCTTCTGGGCTTTCCTCAGGGTTATCAACCTTCCTTGTTCCTCCAAGGCGACACTGTCGGCAACTGTTTTTAGCGCGGTTCCAGGGCCGGACCAGAAGGGCGGCAGATTACGCTCCCTCAAGTTGCCCCGGTCTGGGTCGTGGGGAGCGACCCATGGCGCTGCGATGCCAGAAACAAGCACCAGGGAGAGCAAAAAGACCGGCACGATGGGCCATACGCGTAATGCGCGCCAGATACCTGGCAAGCTGATGAGCCGTGGCTCTCGGGGTGCGAGGATATCTGTGGTTTCTTGGGATGCCATCTGCTCTACGCTCCTAGACCTTATGTGTAACGAATACGTGGGTCTATCACCGCGTATAGGACGTCTACCAGAAAGGACGCGGTCACGTACAAGAGAGTGAATACGATGACTACCGCCTGGAGGAGGGCATAATCAAGGCCGAACAAAGCGTCCACGGCAAGCTTGCCGAGTCCGGGCCAGGCGAACACAGTCTCCGTAACCAGGGAGCCAGTAACCAGTGCGCCAAGAGTAACGCCAGCAAAGGTCAACGCCGGTATAACGGCGTTTCGCAAGGCGTGCTTAAGGATGATGGATTTGCCGGGCACTCCTTTGGCGCGGGCCAATTTTATGTACTCCGAGTCCAGCACGTCTAGCATCGCCGAGCGAATCAACCTCAAGTTGGCAGCCGCATAGAACCAGCCCAGCGTGATGGCTGGGAGAATTACGCCCCGTGGGTCTTCACGACCGAACGGTGGTACCCAGCCAAGGTGAACTGAGAAGAAGAACATCAGCATTATTCCCAGCCAGAAAGGCGGCGCCGATTGACCGACGAGGGCCACGGCCCTGCCGAACTGGTCGACAAGGCTGCCTCTCTTGACCGCCGATATGATACCCAGCGGAACGCCGATCAGCAGAGATAGCGCGAACGAGGCCGCCGCTAGCTGAAGAGTGGCGGGAAGATGTTCCAGCACGATGTGCATGGCGGGCCGCCCCTGTTGGATCGACTCACCGAATTCTCCCCGTAATGCGTCTTTGATGAATATCCCGTACTGCTGGTAATAGGACTTGTCCAGCCCCAGGGCCTCACCCATCCGGTCCCAGTCCTCCATAGTGGAGTAGTCATCAAGCAGGAGGGCACGAGGATCACCGGCGGCCCTGCTCATGATGAAGATCACCAGTGAGACGACCATAACAGTAACGATGGCTACTAAGAAGCGGCGCATCAAGAACTTCTGCATGCCCTTACATCTCCAATCGAAGGCTGTCGATATCTGGTCGGCACAGAGGTGAATGTCCAAGCCGGACGCACATCGTCAGAAATGCGTCCGGCTTGGAGGTTGTCGCCGTCCTAGGGCTTCTCGGCCCTACTTGCTATGGTCCTAGCGGTGCTTGATGTACTGATACCCATTGATGTTTCTGAGGTCCGTGAATTTGATATCAGCCTTCCATTCCTCGATGCGCGGACCCACCGGCCATACAGCGCCAACGCTGTAGAGCCCAATGTAGGTGAGTGCATTGTCGAAGAGCCAATTGCCCAGCTCCGATTCCAGTCGAACCAAGTCCACCGGGTCTACGGCCGAGCTGATCCTGGGCATGATGTCTTCCATCCAAGGGTGGCTCGCGCCAGCATTCCACGCTGCGTTCTCGGTGATCAGATTCTGAGCTCCGACCGTTACGATCCGGGCGCCAGCGGCGTGGCAGGTGGCCCCCTGGTATGTGCGGGCGACCATCGTGGGTCGCAGAGTGGAATAGGGGAGACTCTGCAATTTTACGTTTAGCCCTATGTCGCCCCACATCTGCGCTATCGCACCGCACGCCTCCACTTCAGCGGGAGCGCCGCGTAACGATGGTGTGAGCGTGATGTCGAAACCGTCGGGGTAGCCGGCCTCGGAGAGAAGCTGCTTGGCACGTTCCGGGTTGTATTCCCAGTCGCCATCGATCTGCGATCCGTGGTTGCCCCAGAACCAAAGTTTGATCGGGTCGGCAAACCCTCTGAGCAGGGTCTCGATGATGGTATCCCGGTCGATGGCGAGCCCCAAGGCTTGCCGTATCTTGCGGGCGTTCTCCCACTCTGGGGAGTCTGTATGCCAATCGCTGGAGATCCACGGCACCTCGGGATCGTAGGACGACCGGTTTTCGGTGTCGGGCTTAGAGGCTTCCGTATAGTAGCCTCCGTATAAGTTGATGGCGTAGTCGATGGCGTTGGACACCGATAACAACTTCGCCCCTTCCACTTTTTCGATCTCTGGGATGGAGTCAAAGGCCATCAGGAATGTGTCCAGCGTGCCGGTCTGGAATCCGGCGATACGTGACGACTCCTCCGGAATCTCTTTGAAGATCAGCTCCGCGAAGGCCGGCGTCTGGTCCCAATGGTCTTCAACTGCCGCCATGCGCCAGAACTCGTTTTCACGGTGCTCTTCCATAGACCAGGGCCCGGTGCCGGAGATGTCACGGTTGGCTGCTTCAAGACCGATCTCATCAGACTGGGCTTTGCTCACTACCCAGTTGGAGGAGCCGGAAGGAGTTTTTGCCAACCAGTTCTCTAATGTCACCAATTCCGATAATGCTATGCCAGTATGGACATCAATTGTATAGTCGTCGACCTGGGTGACACTGCCACCTTCAGCCGTCCAGAAGCCTTGGAAGTCTGGGGTCCTGGCATGCAATGGATTGACACCCCATCCTTCCTGGTAGGAATAGATCACATCTGCGGCGGTCATCTCGCCGTAGCCCTTGTGGAACTCAACCCCCTTTCTGAGGTTGAAAGTCCAGGTCTTGAAATCGTCTGAGATGCTCCAGGACTCGGCTAGCCAGCCTTCAACCTCTTTGTCGATGTTGATGGTCACTAGCCCTTCGCTGATGGGAGCCGTCTGCTGAACGAAAAGGGCAGGGTTAACGGCCAATGCGGGGTGCCCTTGGAACGTTCCCAATTCCTTCTGGCCCACCGTTAAGGTTCCCGCCGGCTTGACTTTGGCTGCCGGCGCCTTAGCCGCCGCCGGTTTAGCAGTAGGCGCTGCCTTCGTAACTCCTGCTACTTTAACTGGCGCTTTCGACTCAGCTTTCGGCGCAGCAGCTTTTGGGGCAGCTGCTTGAGGTGCCTCCGTTGCCGACGATCCACAGGCCACCAACAAGAAAAGGCACAGCAACAGGAACGTAAGTAAGTAAACCCCATGGTTTTGTGAACTGTTGAACATGGTCACATCTCCTCCAGATTTCAAGTTGTCTATGATTCCGTGTCTGCCTCCTAGCGACAGAAGCAGGTGAAATCTTAGATTGATTATTTATATAGTGACGATAATAGCAAGGCTTTACCTATATGTTATGTTTCTGACACTATTAACGATAAAGCTGCCTAACTACTGCTATATAACAGGCTAAGCATATTAATTATGCGGAAACATAATAGATACGTTCAGTGATGTCAAGCTTTAATTCCGGCTCA
>CEQE01082412.1_pt1 | contig 46309 bp, 36 predicted proteins | sample 356201 | NCBI WGS metagenome assembly CEQE01 (sample SAMEA2619970, study PRJEB7988) | marine metagenome | biome: marine biome (ENVO:00000447); feature: mesopelagic zone (ENVO:00000213) & marine oxygen minimum zone (ENVO:01000065); material: "saline water (ENVO:00002010), including plankton...
ACTAGACACCGGCAAACCGAATTCCCGTCAGGTCCGCTATCTCCTTCTTCCAGGTTGTAACGTCCTGAACCGAGAATTCCGACAGGTGATTGTGGCCGCAGGCCCTCGCCAGCAGACACATCAGTTCGACAGCTGCACCAAAAAAAGTACCCAGCCGGGTGGCTGCGACATCGACATCCAATCGGGCACGCAGGTCCGGGTTCTGCGTCGCAATTCCTGCTGGGCAGTTATTACTATTGCAGATTCGAGCACCAATGCATCCTATCGCCTGCATGGCGGTATTCGAGACTGCGATACCCTCCGCACCCAGACAGAGCGCCTTGACAAAGTCCGCGGGGGTTCTGAGACCGCCAGTAATGATCAGCGTCACATCGGGCGCATGTTCATCGAGATAGCGCCTCGCCCGCGCGAGAGCCGGAATCGTTGGAACACTGATGTTGTCACGAAAGATCAGCGGTGCCGCGCCAGTGCCACCGCCACGACCATCCAGAATGATGTAGTCGGCACTGGCCTCCAGTGCAAATGCAATGTCGTCCTCGATATGATTCGCTGAAAGCTTGAACCCGACCGGAATACCACCGCTCACGTCACGAACGCGATCGGCAAGCGATCTGAAGTCCTCGGGCGTTACCAGATCGGGAAAGGTCGCCGGTGATATCGCCGCCGTACCAGGCGACAGATCGCGGACCCGAGCGATTTTGCCTGTTACCTTATTCCCTGGCAGATGTCCGCCTGTACCGGTCTTGGCACCTTGCCCACCCTTGAAGTGAAAAGCCTGCACCAGAGCGACAAGCTCTTCGCGAAAACCGAACTGTGCAGAAGCGAGTTCGTAAAAATAGTGGCTGTTTTCCGCCTGCTCTTCGGGCAGCATGCCACCTTCGCCTGAACAGATGCCGGTTCCCGCCATGTCAGCTCCACGCGACAAAGCGACTTTTGCTTCCTCTGATAAGGCCCCAAAACTCATGTCGGAAACAAACAGCGGGATCTTCAGGGTTAGCGGCTTGCCAGCCCTCGAACCAATGACGAGATCAGTACCGACCGCAGCCGATTCAAGCAGCGGCTTTCTTGCCATCTGAGCGGCCAGAAGCTGGATGTCGTCCCAACGAGGAAGTTCAGCCGCGGGCACACCCATTGCCGCCATTGGACCGTGGTGTCCGACATTCTTCAAACCGTTTTTTGCCAGCTCATGGATGAACTCCACATGCGGCTCTTCCGGAGTTGCTTTAGGTGGTGGCGCCTTGTCGATTGACAGGTTGCGGGTACAGGCCTTGCCGACGTCTTCCGCACTCAGCTTGGTATGACTGCCATCGCAGTAGGGTGGATTGGTTGTCTGTTTACACTGACAAAGCGTCGCACTACCCGAAGTGTCTGCCACAAACTCCAGTGGCTTCATGCCGGTCTCACGATGAGATCCGTCGCAGAATGGTTGATTGTTCGATCGACCGCAACTGCACCAGTGGTAAGACTTGCCGGCCTCAAGACTGGTTGAAGCCGGCTTGATATCAAAAACAGTAGGCTTTTCCATCATTCCTCCTTCAGGCCGGTATATCAATCATCTGCCTGACGCCTTAAATCCGGACTTCCAGCCGGACCTCCGAACGGACCTCTAAATGAGTTTATCTCGTCCCTCCCAGTATTGATCGCGCACCTTGCGCCGTTGAATCTTGCCGCTCGGCAGCCGGGGCAGGTCTGTCGCGAAGTCCACCTGGCGTGGGCATAGGTAGTGAGGGAGCTTCCCGCGGGCAAAGGCCACGATCTCGTCTCGTAATTCGTCGGACGCTTCGATTCCTGATCTCAGCTCTACCACCGTGCGCACTTCTTCGCCCCACTCATCGTTGGGAACGCCAACCGTACAGACTTCGATGACTGCCGGATGCAGCATGATCTGGTTATCCACCTCCTGCGGATAGATGTTTACACCGCCGGAGATAATGACCTCTGCTGTTCGCCCTGTCAGAAAGAGATAGCCATCTTCGTCGAAATAGCCCATGTCACCGAGCGTGAAATACTCGCCTCGATAGGAAGAGCTTGTCTTATCCGGATCCTTGTAATAGGCAAAGCGGCCAGACCCCGGTGCTTTCATATAGATGGTGCCAGTCTCTCCTGGCGGCAGCTCATTTCCGTATTCATCGAGGATTCTATTGTCGTAGCCATCTGGCGCCTTGCCAACGGTGCCGGGCTTTTTCAGCCATTCATGCGAATCCACCGTAAAGCCACCGCCACCCTCTGTTGCCGCATAGTACTCATTTAGTACCGGTCCAAACCATTCGATCATGTTATGTTTAACATGCACGGGGCAGGGAGCTGCACCGTGGGTGATGTTCTTTACGCTGGTCACGTCATACTTCTTGCGCACGTCGTCAGGCAGCTGCAACATGCGATGAAACATGGTGGCCACCATATGCGTGTGCGTGACGCTGTGCTCTTCGATAAGACCAAGCGACTGTTCTGCATCCCACTTGTCCATCATGACGACGGGCACGCCAGAGATCAGGGCAATTGCGATATTCGATAGTGGTGCAGCGTGATAGGCGGGCCCTGTGAGAAGACAGACGTCCTCGAGCGGCAGCATCGGCGAGTCTCCGGACCACCGTGGCATGATCTGCGTTCGCGTATCTCGCCAGACACCTTTCGGCCTGCCCGTCGTACCGGACGTGTAGAGCATGTGGTATCCCAATGTCGGCTCGTCGATATCACTGGCGTCTTGCTGATTCAGAGTTGACGCATAGTCTTCAAATGGAGCCACACTTGTACCATCAGAAACCAGCAGGCCTAGATCCATGTTCGCCAACGGCCTGACAGCGTCGCGCAACGTTTCGGTGAAGCGCTCTTCAGATATGAACGCTTTAGCGTCGCAGTCGCGAAGAATGTAGGCGACCTCATCGGGCCCCAGGTGCCAGTTGATAGGCGTGAGTCTAAGTCCCGCGCGCAGAGCAGCCTGAAAGACCTCTATGAATTCGGGGCGATTGCCCATCATCATTGCCAGACCATCACCGTCACCAAGACCGGCTTCCCGTAAGACCCTCGTCAGTCGGTTTGCTGCATGGTTCAGTTGGCTCCAGGTCCTGGTGCCCGATTCAGAGTACACAGCCATTCGCTCAGGTGTATCTGCGGCAAATTGTGCGAGAGACATGCCTTGACGGGCGGCTGCAACAACGGTTTCTTCATCGGCGTGAGGATAGACGGTCATGGGAGAGATACCTTTCGTTTCCCGTTGGGGGGTCACTCCGTTGACGCACGGACAGTTGATCAGTCCCGGTACGCCGGCGACGACGCCTTCATCACCCTGGACTGCATGCGCATAGTCGCGACTAGATCGCCCTCCTCGTTGGTCGCGGTCGAGTCATACCAGACGTATTCGGTTTTCGGGCTTTGGCCTACGGATACGACCTCACTTTCAATCGTATAATGTCGATTCAGCAGGAAGGGTCCTTTCACCTGGCCGATCTCGATGGCGCCAAACAGGCCCACCGACTCGCCGACATAGGGGCCCATGCCCTGCATCGGGTACCCCCAAAGGTATTCGATAAACGTGCATGGACAGCCCACGATCTCGCCCCAGGGAGATTCCTTGCGATAGTAGTCGAGGGGATCGCTGATAACATCGGTATCATAGCGTTCGAACTGCTTGTCGGGAGTCACCAGGACATCGTAACTACCGAGCGAAAGGCCGCTGTGCAACTTGTGCAGTATTCGGAGTTCCGATGGATCACAGGGCCGGAGATCTTTGCTTCGAAGCTCCGATTGGGAGTGATCGCCCAAGGCGGCGCTACCGGTACATACCAACAAGCCGTCTTCCCGCTCCATCCAGACACGCACCTGTTCCTCGCCGTCTTCGGGTTCGTCGGCAAACACCTGAACCCGTTCTAGATCGACAGTCGCATTCTTGAAGCTGAGCGAGAGATTGCCTCGCTCAAACCACGCATTGCCGAATATCCGCAGCAGAACTGGCGGGAACTGGTTCATGTGGACGTCGCCAGCGACCGTGCCACCGCGGAATCCAAGCTTCGATGCTGTCGAATCATCGTGGATGCTGCCAGCGCCGTCACCAATGGACCAGTTTCTGGCTGCCCAGAGCGGGCCGCTGATCGTATTCCCCATGCCAATCTCCTCATGAATAGTTGTAGCCAGCGGCAATCTTGTACCATCATCGATCCAATAGTCCAATGCCCAGGGCGGATCATTTGAGATTACGACAAAGCATTCCGTTCTCTGCCTACAAGTGAAAACGCCGTCCTCAACCGGGCTGCGATAAAAGGCCCTATCGTCTATAAGGTCTAAATGTGGTAGCCTGAGCAAAGCCACGAGGCCAGTCAATAGGAGGTGTCCCAATGTTGCAGAAGGTAAAAGAAGCTGCACAAGAACCGTCGGTAAGCGATGAGGTGACGGAATCAGAACCAACGCTGAGGATCAAAAAACTTAAGGACGCTTTTCTCAAGCTCGAATCTACCGTTACCATCGACAGGGCGCGTATTGAAACCAGGATTCTGCAGCAGAATGCGGGGGAGCCGATGGTAACCCGCAGGGCCAAGGCGTTTGCCGCCATCGTTCGGGAGATGCCCATCCATATCGATCCCGATCAGCTTCTTGTGGGCTATGTCGACTCAGGCCCATATCCTGCCCATGTTTTTCCCTCCAACGCCCCTATGCTGGCTGGCTCATCCCGTTTGAATGATGAAGAGAAAAGAGAATTGACGGAGGAGATCATCCCGGTCTGGAAAGAGCAAGGCCTGATGCAGAACGTGACTCACTATGGGCACAACATTCACAACTTCGAGAAGGTGCTCAGCAAGGGCTTCCTGGGGTACAGGGAAGAGGCCGAAGCCGAGCTGGCAAAACTTGATCTCACCGAGCCAGAGGATCTCAAGAAGGCTGCTTTTTTAAGTGGCGTAGTAACGGCGATGGAGGCGGCCTCTGAGATAGGGGAAAGATTTGCAGCCCTTGCGAAGGAGATGGCGACAGAGGAGAAAGATGCAAGCAGAAAGGCGGATCTGCTGAAAATCGCTGACGTATGCGAGAGGGTACCGGCACATCCGGCGAGGACGCTTCATGAAGCGCTGCAAACCAGTGTCTTCGTTCGTATGCTTGTGATGTGGGAGATCGCTTACGACATGGGCTTCTGCCTGGGCAGAATGGACCAGTATCTATATCCGTTCTTTGCAGGCGATATGAGGGAGGACCGGTCAACAAGAGAAGAAGCCCAGGAGCTGCTTGAGTGCTATGTGCTCAAAGTCGGAAACGCCGGCGCATCGGCGTCCATGGCTGTAGGCGGTGTCCTGCCCGACGGAAACGATGCAACCAACGACTTGTCGTATATGTTTCTTGAGGCGATCATGCATACCCGGCTGGCAGGACCCAATATTGCCGTGCTGGTCCACAGCAAGTCGCCCGATCAATTCCTGATCAAGGCATGTCAGCTCAGTTCCCTGGGAGGCGGCCATCCTCAGTTTCTCAACTACGATGTCATGGTTGCTCAGGCCCTCGCGCGGGGTGCGACAGGTGGACCGGCGGTAACGCTACGGGATGCCAGGACCGCCGCCAATGTGGGGTGCCTGGAATTGGTGATACCAGGAAAAGATTCCGGGTATCTGTATTTCACCCATTACTCCAACCACGCGCTGGCACTTGAGCTCGTAATGACCAATGGGATCAGACGGTCTGACGGCAAGCAAGTTGGCTTGCAGACAGGCGACCCCAGACAGTTCACGTCTTTTGAGGAGGTGCAGCAGGCATTTCATCAACAACTGGCCGAGATGAGAAGGGTAATCCAGATAGGTGGCACTCAGCGGGAGCAGAAGCTGATTGAGCTGTATCCAACGCTGTTTGAGTCGGCGCTGATCGACGATTGCATTGCGAAGGGGATGTGCCGCGAGGACGGAGGCGCCCATTACAACTTCAATGTCGGCATAACCCAACTGGGGACCACAGACGCAGCGGACTCATTGACCGCCATCAGAAAGCTCGTATTTGACGATGAGACAATGACGATGGGCCAGCTGTGCGACGCTCTCGATGCCAATTTTGAAGGCTACGATGACATCCAAAGGATGTGCCTGGAAGCCCCCAAATTCGGCAACGACGATGACTACGCCGACGAGCAGGAAGCTTGGGTGCTGCATGAGTGGGTGTCCGAATTCTCGCAAATGAAGAATTTGCGGGGCGGGCACTGCTCTCCCGGCGGCTCTTCCATGTCGATGTATGTACCGGAAGGGAAGATACTCGGTGCGCTGCCTTCCGGAAGACTGGCGGGGCAGCCCCTTGCAGAAGCAAATTCCCCGAGCCAAGGTCAAGCCCTCGAAGGCCCAACGGCGATCCTAAAGTCGATGGGCAAAGCCGACAATATTGAAATTCTCGGAGGAACGCCGCTCAATATCAGGATAATGCCGGATGTCTTCAAGGATAACGAAGGGATCAAGAGAATGGCTGACTTGATACGCGTCTTTATCGATCAAAAGATTTTCCATCTTCAGATCAACGTAGTCTCCTCAGACACACTCAAGGAGGCGCAACGGGAGCCCGAGAAGCACAAAGGTCTAGCGGTGAAAGTCGCCGGATACAACGCCTTCTTCACGCAGCTGAATGGCGACCTTCAAGACGCGATCATCGCAAGAACCGAGCATGGGCTGTAACTGCAAACCTTACGGCTTCGTTAGTATGTTAGGCCACAAAGTGTAGGAGCACTCGAGAAGTTCGATCGGCGCTACGGACACTCCGACAAAAAGCTACCGTAGCGCCGCTCAATGCCACCTGGACCCCCAGCAAGAACCCTGGTTTCTGTCGTCATGCGCTATTCCACGCGTTTCTGACATGGTCGACGCTGTATTGAAGATTGTCCTTGCCGCCGACGAAGACCTCCAATGAAAGCCAACCGTCATAGCCGGCCTTCTTGAGTTCCTTGAAGACGCCGCCAAAATCCACTTCGCCCTTGCCGACAACGATGCGATGGTCGTGGCCCTGGCGGTCACTCAGGTGCGTATTCACAACCCTGGGCGCTACCAGCTTGGCTAAATCGACGGCCGTACCTTTGCTCGCATTGGCAGTATCCAGATTGACTTTCAAACGATCATCGTCGACGAGTTCGAGAATCTTCATGAAATCATCAATGTTCGTACCTATACCAAAGTGGTCTTCAAACGCCAGCATCACCTGCTTCTCTTCCGCATAGTCGAGACATGCTCTCAGACCATCGGCGACGGATTGCAGAATGACCTCGCGCTCCAAACCATCACCCCCAATACCCGAAACCACTCGCACGGTATCTGACTTGAATATGAGCGCCTCATCTACCGACCGTCTTACGTACGCGGTTGCCTCTTCTCGCTCTGCCGGGTTGCAGAGGCAACAGGCGGTATGGGCATAACATCCACTGGCATATTTGGAGACTTCCAGACCGGCACTGTGTATAGCATCAGACAACGCTGCCTTGCCGGATGAATCCAAGCTGCTGTGGAAGGGCTCGTACAGCTCGATTCCGTCCAGACCGAGTTCCACTGCCTCCCCTATCCAATCTTCATGGGACATCGTCCCTTCACTAAACTGCTTGCCGTAACACAGCGGAATAATACTGACTTTCATTACATCCTCCTGCTCGTATCTGAATTTCCCATTGTTCGTTACCCTTATCACCAGCAAAACAGCAATGGCACCTGGCTGTCAAGCGCCATCGTTCCAATTTGCCGTCGTACATAGCGGAGACATAAGAGTCCTTTCCCACACACACAGGTTTGCATTAGAATCCAACTATCTGCATCAGCAATAGATGCACACAAGTCGAGGTACCATACTATGCCGGAACTACGAATCATTTGGCTGAAGTGCGTCAAGAAAGATGACACCTTTGGGAAGGATAGCGTCCACATCAGGATCGACGGCGACGTGCGGTGGGGGCCTGAGGACTTCAGTAAGGGGGAGCAGCGTGAAATAGGCACCACGCACCACTTTGACAGTAACGTCATAGTAGATATTGAAGAGTTGGACAGCCTGAGCGCTACGGATATGATCGGTACCCTCAGACTGACGAAAAGCTCGCCCAAAGGAGAACGAACCCAGCGTTTCAACCAATTCGATTCAGACTACCGCATGAGATTCGAGCTACTGGAGTGGTCAAAAGCGGACTGATGGCCGTTGTGGCCATGCAGCTGACCTATCGCCTACAATACATCTTGGCGTAGAAACTCGGGGGGCCACATGTCGGTGAATAACAACACTTTCAGCATCGTGAGCAGAGCACGCATGGCAACTTGCTGCTTCCTCCTCAGCGGGGTGGCTTTCATTCCGGTGAACGCTGCTGGCTCGGAGGCAACTGTTCGTGCAGATCAGGATGATCTATGGGACCACGGTGAACCGGGTCAGTTGTCTGCGAGAGAGACAAACGGGAACCCAGATCAAATCAGTGTCCTGCAGATTCAAAGATGAAGAGTATTACCGGACATTTGGCCAAAGCTATGCGTTGTTCGGCGTCAATGGTCTGTCTTCCTATTAACCTCCCCTAATCGTGCGACCATCGCATACCTAACTGGTATGGCGCATCGCCGTACCACCTCAATCGTCGCGTAACTAGCGCCCGCGTCTCACGCTGTCACGGATCCCGTCGGTATAGCAAGGGTATGGCAAGGGTATGCCATTGCTATTCATTCCCTCGGGCAGATAATTGTCGGCAGGAGGATCCACCAATGGCGCATCCCACTTACCAAATCAACGGCGGCGGCCCTAGCATGCAGCCGAAATATGACCGGCTTGATGCTAAGCTGGATGCGGTCAGATACAGGTGTCTGGCATTGATTCGACCGTCCCGCATGGGAATGCCCTGTGTCGCGCTAATCACGGTTGCCGTTGTTGCATTGGGAGTGCTGAGTTGCGATCCACTTGGCACAACAGCTGTAGGCCAGCCTCGAGTTCCCCAGAATCCGGTGCACGTCGCCTTGCTACCGCGCTTCCTGACCAGCGATCCTGTCAATGAATACTTGAGGATCGGGAGCGCCCATGCACGGGAGGACACCGCACGCCTGATCGCATGGCCGCGCAGTGCCCTGCTCGGTGCCACGCAGGCCAAAGAAAGTATCGAGCCACAGATTCGAGCATGGCTGCCGCACGAAGTAGAGGAGTTGCTGTCACGCTCAGTCGACGTACCACGCAGTGTCCTTCAGTCTTACGTTGGGACCTATCGGGGCATGGGGTCGACGCCCGTTGTGTTTTCCCTCGAACGCGGGAAACTGATAGGACGCGATACGTCAGGTGACACGATCATCCAGATGATACCCATGGGCCACAGCCGCTTCGTCGACAGACATCTGCGGGGCCGCGAGTACACGTTCCCATCCGGCGGACGCTATGATCTCGAGATTCTAGATGGCGACGTCATGCGTCACTACCTGCTGGCTTGCATTCACACGAACCACCTTCCCGCACTCGCTCATCTTGAGACCAGGATTTACTAGACACCAATAGCCGCGGTGTTGCCGCGGCTGCCTCTACAAGTCGGCAGCGTCATCCCCTTCAGGTACTAAGGATAAGTCGGTCTGGGATTGGTAAGATCTCTCTTACGTCTCATGAGTGATAGCCGAGGGCGCACGGGAGGAGATCATGCCTGACACCAATGCGAGCGGATGGAACATCCATTTCGAAACCAGAGGGAAGGAAACGGCGCCACCATTGCTGATGGTACTGGGCCTTTCTCATCGGCTGGCCCACTGGGGACGGCTTCCCGGCCTCCTCGCCGAACAGTTCTTTGTCGTCACCTTCGATTGCCGCGGCATCGGCCAGAGCGAACAGCGCGATGTGCGCTACAGCATCGACGACGAAGTCGGTGACATGGTTGCCGTGCTCGATGCGGTTGGACTCGACAAAGTAGCCCTCTACGGTCGATCACGGGGCGGCGCACTGGTACAGGCGTTCACGCTGGCGCATCCCGAGCGTGTGCAACAGCTTATCCTAAGCGGCACGTCACACTTTGGTCCGGGGCGCGTTGGACAAAGCGAAGACGTGGAGAAAGCGATGAATTTCACTCGTGACATGACCCGTGAAGAGATCTTTACCGTCCAGAACGTGGCGATGTCCTCGCCGGGATGGCGCGAGCGAAATCCCGATGCGTTCAGTGCCTGCCTCGCTACCGATCTCGAGGCACCACCAAGGCGCTTTGCGGTCGTGAATCAACAGGCCGCACTCGCGGGTTGGTCCAGCCAAGGAGTGTTATCCGATATTCGCTGCCCGGCCCTGGTCATATGCGGTGAAGACGACGGCATGGTGCCGCCGGACAACAGCCGGCAACTTGCCGAGGGTATCCCAGATGCCAAGCTCGAACTCATCGCTCAATGCGGTCACCTGCCGATGCTTGAGCAGCCCGACATCGTTGCCCGTCTGGTCACGAGCTTTCTCGATGAAACTTAGCTCACAAGGATGAGTGTCGAACGAAGACTCTCCTGTTTGCACACCCTAACTACGTACGGCTGACCTTGATATGTGCAGTCCAAACAGACTATCCTCCGCAGGGCGGTAGAGTGGCTGTCTGGATCCTAGACTGCCTGATCTTTGCCGTGCACCGTTCAAGTTTTCAATCCGTGACCTCAGACATTTGCTCAGCAACTCTGTAGCCGGACGAGAGAAGCCCCATAGCTATCCAAGAGGCATGTAGTGGACGCAGAACGTAATCAAGACATCTCAACAAAGACAGACGGCAGAGATCGTCCGAAGCTAGTAATCCTCGCGGTGCTGCACATGGCGCAGTACTTTCCGGCCGCTTTCGCCGGTGTCGCCTTACCTTTCTTGTTTAGGAAGGAGGGTCTGGCACTGGAGCTATTCTGGCTGCTGGCATTGCCTGGCTACACTCGGTTCTTGAAGTGGCTAATGGCTCTGGTGGTCGACAATTTCGGGAGTCGACGCATCGGTAGACGGAAATCCTGGATCATCCCATGTACAGCAATAGGTGCCATGTCCTATGCACTATTGGCTCTCTTTCCACCATCGCTGACCGCTCTGCATATCATTGTCGGCATCTTGATCTTCAAGTCGTTTGTAATGGCAGCACAGGATATAGCGGTGGATGCCTATGCTGCCGAGAGCATGACTGACGAAGAACGACCCCTTGGCACATCGCTCATCAATTACCTCGGCGCCATAGCCGGACTGTTGGGAACGGGTGCCGTCATTATCGTTGAGTTTCTTGGCTGGGCACCGACCATGCTCGCCGCTTCAGGTTTGCTGGTACTGGCAGCTCTTCCTGCGATCATTCGACGAGAGCCCCCTCCTCCTGACCTGGTGCAAAAACGCGTGGCCCGTGGCGACCGACCGAGTTTCATTACAGTTCTGAAACAGAGAGATTCACGCCTCATCATGCCATTCCTATTCTTATTTGGCTTCGGACCAGCTTTCCTCGGTTCCATGGTTGCCGCATTTTGGGCAGACCGAGGGTTGACACTCACCGAGTATGGGACGCTAAGCGCTATCGCCACGGGTGCCGGGGGATTACTGGCCGCTACCAGCATCCCTTGGTTGGTCAGTCGAATCGGCTTAGCTCGGACAGCCTCGATAAGTATGGTGGTTATTCCGCTTCAAGCGATCATGTATATGTGCTTCAGTGAGTTTGAATTGCCGGCCTGGCCAATCCTCATCATCACTTACATTCTGATCGCGTGGCTCACTTCTCTGTACGGCTACGCGGCTTCCATCTCTCGTTTTCGCTGGGTCTCGAAGGGGCAAGCAGGTACCGATTATGCGGTTCAATCCAGCATTTGGAATTTGGGCGTATCCCTTGGTGCATCTCTGTCAGGCTTTGCTGCTGCAAGTCTTGGGTGGACCTTTTTCTTTCCGTTAGCTGCAGTGATCTTGCTGATTGGAGGGCTCTACTACGTCCTGCTATACGAACGAATGGAGAACATGGTCAAGGACAGGGAAGCGCTCGAACAACGCATGGCGGCAGCCGCCTGACACGAAATGGTCGGAGTGATATCGATAGCTCGAGAATGAAGGCATCACGATCCAGCGCGAGTTCTACATGATCCCATAGGTATCGATGAGCTGTCGTTTGAGCTTGTCTATACTTCAACATCATCGCCAAGCGCATTCTCGGACTGCCGGATTGAGTCACGGGCACTTACCGATAGACAACGTAAGAGGAAGATCATGACAGGTATTTTGGAAGGAACGAAGGTCGTTGAACTGGGGCACATGGTCGCCGTACCCGTCGCCGGCGCCACCATGGCGGATTGGGGCGCCGATGTCCTCAAGATCGAGCCTCTCGACGGGGAGATGGCTCGGGGCATATACATCATGCAAGACCAGGAGGACCCGGCGGCAGACCTTCCTTCGAACAACTGGTACTTCCACGTATTGAACCGGGGCAAGAAGACGATGAGTGTGGACCTCAAAACGGAGGCCGGCAGAAATGTCGTCTACAAGCTGGTGGAGGAAGCCGATGTCTTTACCGCCAACTATGAGCGATCCAGCCTGGCGGCTTTGGGGATGGACTACCAGACACTGCAGCAGGTCAATCCTAAGCTGATCTATGCGTCCCTCACAGGTTACGGTACCGAAGGCCCGGACAAGGACCTGCGCGGCCTCGACTGGACGGCGGCCTGGGCGCGCGGCGGAATCATGCAGTCGCTTGCCGGACCGGACGGCATACCGGTTGCCTCCCGCGGCGGCATGATGGACCGGGTAACCGGGTCCCACTTGGTCGGCGGGATATGTGCCGCCCTCTATCATCGGGAGAAAACGGGCGAGGGACAGGAGATACGATACTCCCTCTACCACATAGGTGTCTGGTCCATTCTTGAAGACGTGCAGGCAGAGCTGGTCGGCAAGCGGCTTCCGCCCCACGACCGTATCGCGCCTATGAGCCCGACCGCCAATAGCTATCGCACCAAGGACGGCAAGTGGTTCTGGATATCTGGACTGGGATCAGGCTGGCAGGCTCTCTGTGAGATTATCGACCGTCCGGACCTTGTCGATAGCGACCTAATCAAAGACTACTATACGTCAGACGAGAGCAAGCATGCGCTGATTCAGGTTCTCGATGAGGTCTTTGCCGGCAAATCGAGGGCGGAGTGGAACGATATCTTCAACAGGCACAACTTTCTATTCGGCAGGGCGGCGTCTCCCGCTGAGGTCGTGGAAGACGAACAGGCAGAAGTAAATGGCTTCTTCACGGACCTGGGTCATCCGGGCGAAGAGATGAGAGTCATCGCCTCGCCGGTGAAGTTTACGCAAAACCCTGCCGCCGTGGACGGCCCCGCACCGGAAGTCGGTCAGCACACCGAAGAGACGCTGCGGGAGTTGGGTTATGAATGGGAAGAGATCACTGCGCTGAAGGAGCAAGGCGTGATCCTTTAGCCACCGCCTCGTCAGATCTGTCTGCGGTAGATCCAGATCGTTAGGCGGCCGCCCACGCGATGGCATTCTGCACCAGTTTCTCGAACGTAGGGTTCGCCCATGGTCCTTTGTAGCCGGAACGGCCGGGTATGTTGACCGTGCAGTGCCCGAGGCCGATGTAGCAAACCGCCCCTTTTCCAACTTTTCTTTCATAGGCCAACACCCGATTGTTGTTGCTCCCCAAATCTGGGTGGGGCGCGTTTCTCTCACCGGGGTCGCGGTCGACCAGCATTTCCGATTGCTTCGGTAGTGCGTTCTTTTCGTACAGCTCCTGCAGCTCTCTGATCTTACGCTTGGGATCCCAAGGATAGCCCCGCGTATAGGCATAGTTCGAGCGTACCATATCCACTCCCAGGATATCGTACTCCGTGGTGAGGAGAATTTTGTAATCGGAGAGCTCACCCTGTAGTTCAAACAGGTATAACTCGTCCTCAACTGCAAACTGGGAGGGGATGCCGGCGTTGAGCGGGTGATCAGGATCTGTAACTTGAACCGGAAATGTGTGGATGGGAGCATGAGCCATGAAGAATGCGCCAAGCGAGTCGTGGAAGGACTTTTTCAGCCATTTCCTTGGGCCATTGCCGTTGGAATGGACCTCCCCTTCATATAGGGCGTTGGCGAAGTCCTCCTCTTTCACTCTCCTCGCATAGCCGCCAGAAGTCCCATGGATACCGATCATCTTGCCACCTGCTTCGAGCCACGCTTGCAGCACCTTTGTGTTCTCGTCGTCCGCGACAGGGCCGGAACAGTAACTGATGAGAATGTGTGCGTGTTCCAGCCATTTGTCGAGGTGGCTGTAATCGCTGGAAACCGTGCCGACCAGCTTGCATCCCTGATAGTCATCCATCCACTCCAGAATCTTTCGATTCGCATACTGGACATCATGGTCGAACACCATTCTATTCGTCACGACCATAATGTCCCCACAAACCACGTGGACACGGAGGGGGGGCCTGCTACTTGCAGTGGGTTGCGGTACCGATTCACTCGTTGCGGGTTGCTTACTCACGTGTTCTTTTCTCCCTGATAGCGAGCTGTAATTATGTCAGAAAATGGGGTTAGTCTCATTCCTCGGCTGCTTTATGCGGGAAAACGTCCCCCTGGTGTAAGATGATGGCATCTGTAGACACGACCTGAGGTGTACATGGATAAGAGCTGCCTGCAATACTGCCTGACCGACGCTGAACGGAACGCCTTTGAGCGGGACGGATATCTCATCGTCAGGGGAGCCCTTCCAGAGCAGATGATCTCCGCCCTGTCGCTCGCGCTTGATGCCATGGAGACAAAATACCGTGCCGTGCGTAGCCTCGGTCCTGGCGAGCGATTCAATCATCTGGATGCGATCGGAGAGAACGACCTCTTCCTGGAACTGATCGACTGGCCCAAAACCTTTCCCAAAGTGTGGGGCATCCTCGGCTGGCACATACAGCTCTATCACTCACATTTCATCGTTACGCCGCCGCTGCCGGAGAGAGACGAGATCAGAGAGGCGCGGCTGGGCTGGCACCAGGACAGCGGACGGCTGAACCTCGATCTGGAAACAGAGCCGCGCCCGAGGATTTCACTCAAAGTCGGTTTCTTCCTGACTGACACCAGTGAACCGGATCGGGGCAATTTCCATGTCATTCCCGGTAGCCACCTTAAGAACAGACTTGATCTGCCCGACGATCACACTGAGGAGCACCCAAAAGCTGTACCCGTACTCGCTGCGGCCGGTGATGCGGTGTTGTTCGATCGCAGAATCTGGCATGCCGGCGGCCACAACCGCTCCAGGATTACACGGAAAGTGTTGTTCTATGGCTACAGTTACCGCTGGCTCAAGCCGCGCGACAATATGACCGTGGCGCACTATATGGACCGCTCAGACCCGGTGAGGCGTCAGTTGCTGGGAGAGAGCCCGCACGGGGGATTTGGATTCACCTCGCCCAGCGACGAGGACGTCCCCCTGAAACAATGGTTAGCAGACAATCTCGGGCGGGACGCACTCGTCCCTTGATGGATGTGCCACTGGCAGCAGATGGTCAGATGACGCCCTTGGCAAGTAAGGCGGCGATCGCCTCATCCGAGTAACCGAGCTCGCTCAGGATTTCCGAGGAGTGTTCGCCGAGGTCGGGCGCCCTTTTCTGGGCGACGTGCGGGACGCTCGAAACCTGGATGGGATGGCGGATCAGCAATGGCACATCGATGTCGTCCGCCTCGGGTTTCACCGCCATGTGGTTCACCTGGATCTGCGGATCGTTCCCTGTTTCCTCTACCAGCCCGACGCGCACGACCGGCACTTCAAGGTCATCGTAGATCGAAAGCCACTCGTCCGACGAGCGTTGGCCGATGATCTCCTGGATGAGATTACCCAGGGCTAGCCGGTTCTCGGTGATGTGCTCCGGCGAATCGAAGCGTTCGTCTTCCAGCAAATGTACCGCCTCAAGACCGGCAAACATGAGGGCCAACAATTCCTCTGATCTGACCATGTTGAACATCAGCCAGCGACCGTCACTGGCCTGGTAGACGCGTCCAAGGAACCCCGGCACGTCGCGGCGGGTACGGTAGAGCGGCATGTCCCCTCCGGCCATAACCCCTTGCGCGATGCAGGACGCGGACCACAGGCCGTTGGCGAGCAGCGACGTGCGCACGAGGCTGCCTTCGCCTGTCCGCTCCCGATGCAGAAGCGCCGTCACAATGCCGCCATAAAGTGATATGGCCGTAGGATGGTCACCCATGCCGGGCAGGCCCTGCGTGGGTCGAGTGCCCGGTTCGCGCATCAGATCCATAAGGCCGCTGCGTGACCAGTAGGCCAGTTGATCGAAGCCCTTGCGGTAACGGTCCGGGCCCTCCTCTCCGTATGCGGTGAGGGAGGCGAAGATCATCTTCGGGTTGAGCGGCTTCAGTTCTTCGTAGGTAAGCCCGAGCGACTCTCTCACCGACATCGGCTGATTGGTGATGTAGACATCGCACTCGGACACCAGCTTGCGCATGATCTCCATGCCCTCTTCCGACTTCAGATCCAGAACGATGCTGCGCTTGTTCTTGCCGTCCATCTGCCACAGATAGTTGCTGTCGGCGTCCGGTGTCGTTGGGATGGACGAGATCATGCGCAGTGAATCGCCTCTCCCCGGTCGCTCCACCTTGATGACGTCCGCACCGAAGTCCGCGAGGATCATGGCTGACGAAGGGCCGGCGATGACCGCCGAATTGTCGATCACCTTGAGGCCGGAAAAAAGATACTGGTCCATAACCTGGTGCTTCCCAAAAGGGGGCAAATAAACCACATCGAGTGAGATTACGCAATGGCCCCAATGGTGTGCACACTGCCAGCCTAGCTAATTGGGACTGATCGACTGACCGGCGATGCGGGGCCCTTTAGGAGATGAGGCGATTGGTGTATAAGATCCAATCATAGAGACTGGACTTCGTGAGGTGCTTGATGCAATTACTCGTTCGAAACAAAGTCAAAGATTTCGTCAAATGGTACGCGTACTTCGAGGAGGACAGTGCCGCAGCAGCCAAGTACGGCGTGACTTTAGCGCGTCTCTGGCATACGGCAGACGATCCAAACGATGTGTTCTTTCTCCTTGACGTCGAAGATGTCGATCGAGCCAACGCGTTCATGGCGAGACCAGAGTCGCAAGAGATGGGAGTCAAATCAGGCGTTATCGACGGAGAATTCTACTATCTCGAATCTGTACCGGCGGGTGGCAGTCTACCTTGAGGATCACAGACCCGATCGAGTCACTTACTATCCGTGACAATCACGTCTGAAGATTTCGCTTCCCGAGTTCGAATCGTGGAATCCCGTTGCACGACGGACGTGACCACATCACCTTCTCGAACGGTCCATCGCCGCGCCTCAAAGCTGCTGAGTGCATCCTCGACGAGATGCCTCGAAAGCCCGGTTCGTTGTGCCAGCTTGTCGGGCTTTGCGGCCTTGCGATCTAGCGCCCCAGCACCACCGACTCGTCATGAGTCAAGGGATAGTGCTCTTCGCTGCCAAACCGTGAATCGCGGACCACCTTTGCTGAATCGTTATACTGCAAAGTGCAGCTCTTCCGATTACCCTCGTCCCACTCGCGTCGCCAGTGAGCGATCTGATAGACCAGTACATCGCAGGCGGAACGGACGTCATCTGCAACATCGTACGGTCGTTGGAATACATAGCAGTAGTCATCGAGGGAGAAGCCAGTGCGCTGCAGAAACGCCTCGGAGAAGATTATGCCATACCTGTAGTGCGCGTGAAGCGGACCCTTGCTTGCCCATGACAATGACAGGGGTGAAAACCTGCTGAACAGGATAGCCAGGAATGTTTCGGGCGGCGGAAAGTGGGACAGCCTCGGTATCAGATCCCACATGCGCCTATAGTACTCAGCGTCGTCTTCGGGAAAGCCGTACAGGAAATTGTAATAGACCTCGATGTCCCGTTCGGCGAGCATGCGAATTGCAGTGATATTCTGCAGACCATTCACACCCTTACGCATCATCTTCAGGACCGGTGTCGAGAATGACTCAACCCCCAGTTGGGCGCGAAAGACCCCGCCGCGCTGCAGGATGTCCGCCTCTTCAACGGTCATGTTGGACTTCATTTCCCAGTGCAGCCTGAACGGGCTGTCGCGACGGCCGAGCTCCGGCAGCAGGGTTCTGAAATACTCCCGCGGCATGATGTAGTCGGAGAACCGGAAATTCGTGACGCCATACTGGTCTGACAGTGACTCCAACTGCGGTGCAACGAACTCAGGAGAGCGCCGCCGGTATTGCATGCTGACTTCGTCGATGCCGCAGAATGTGCAGTGGTTGCGCTGTCCCCACCAGCAGCCGCGGGAAGTTTCCAGCGGCAGGGCGACGGGAGTGATCCTGACTTTCGTTTGCTTGTACAGCTCGTCGATGTCCGCCATCCAGTCCGAATAATCGGGCCACGGAACCCCGTCCATGGGACCGCTGCTGCGCGCCCCCGGCGTAACCACGATGTCCGCCGCCTGTTCCGGGCCGGATCGATAGATTATTCCAGGCACCCCGGGCAGGAGTGAGCGATTCACCGATGCATCGACGAGTCGGTCGATGGTCCATTCGCCATCACCAAGGTTTACCGCGTCAAGCCACGGAAAACTCCGCAGGATCGTCTGTGCGGTGGGGGGCAGAACTGCGGTTCCTCCAAGGACGATCAACGCGCCCGGGTACTCCTGGCGAATCCTCCGAGCCAGTGCCACGGAAGGCAGGGTCTGATCGTACATGCAGGTGAATCCCACAAAGCTGAACTCATGCTTTCGAACTTCGCGCATGCAATCATCCAGGAACGTGGGGATGAGCTCGTTTCTGAGGCGCAGATACTGATCAACGTGCGGCGCCGGATCGAGGGTCCTGCGAAAACCGTAGTCGATACGGTCGAAGCGGTCATTGGTCAGCTTGTGGATTAGCGCCAGTTGATGATCGGTGGGGCCATCCGGGTCCAGGTCCCTGGAGAAGACGAAGTCGTTGAGCGCATACAGATCAGCGAGCACCTTGTAGGAATCCGGCCGCATGTAGTCTAGCAACCACAGGTGAAGGTGACGGACGACGACCTCGTATCCCCTTTGACGCAGGGCAGCAGCCAGGACGCCAAGCCCGAGGGAGGGTTCATTGAGCGACCCCCACGGCATACTGATCAGCAATGCTGATGGTCGCAAGGGCCAGATCTCCGGCGGTTGAATTACAGTTTCTGGGCGTGGTGCTCGGATTCGTCCTTGTACCAGTCGGCGTAGGGATCGGACGCATCGCCCTGCGTGCCGTCCTTGTACTCATCCGTTTTGTAGGTGACAACGACTTCAGAGACCAGAATGCCAACGACCGTTCCCACGACTGCACCAACGACCACGGCCGCGACATCAATACCGACGAAACTGGCAGAGGGGTCCCTCGAGGAGAAGGGGCCGTCGGCGAAGCAGCGGTCGTAGTGTTCCGTTAGCAGAGAATCAAGATCGTGTGCTTTCAGATAGGCCACGTCGTCCTGACTAATCTCTACTCCGAACTCCAGCGCGATCTCCTCCGGCCGTGTGGAGAGTTCATGGATGAAACGGCCATCCCGCAGTGTAGCTGCCAATAGGAGATCGACCGGCGCCAGCTCCTTGACAGCGTTTTCTTCCTTTTCGGGCTCTTCGGGGCGCACCAGCTTGAGTGAGGTATCGGTAGATGCTGGTTCCAGGCGTTCCGGTTCTTGTGATTCCAGGATTGCTGCATTCTGTTTCATTAGTTTGCCTCGATGTTCTTCTTCTCTACCTGACGCTGCTGTGAGACGCTATGTGCAGTCTTACAATTCAATTCAGTCTGAAGGTTTTGGGGGGTTACGTCAAGATACTAATCGAACTCCCAACAATGTAAGCGCTCGACTGACTGGGCGACACGCAAAACAGACCTCCTTGTTCATTCATTGACATGTAGTTGTTTACGTCAACATCAGTGCGGTGAACCGATGGCCTGATCCTAGCGAGATCAGAATCGGTACAACAACCTTCACACCTCGAAAGCTTGACGCAAGTCAATGCCAGTTCCAGTGGGAATAATATTCTGAGACTTGTATCGCACAACCTGAAAACAGGAGTATGGATCTATGGACTCTACAGCCTTGGAACTCATCACTGCTCTCGCCATGTTGGCTTTGCCTACCGCATTAATCGTATGGTTCTTTAAGAATCTGGCAAGTGAGTCAGAACGACGGATGACACTCATGATGGACAGAGTGGGTCTGGTGGCTGCCTCGCTTGATGATCAACGGGACATAACAGACGCGAGGGCCCGTTGTCGACGATGTCCATGCGAAGGATTGTGTGAACGATGGCTCTCAGGGGAGGTCAGTGGCGAGAATACCTTCTGTCCCAATGCATCTGCATTCGATCGATTGGTGCGAACGGTGGGAAGCGCTGCCTAATCTGTCCGTGATGATGGGAATACTATCCAGCAAGAACAGGTCAATGCGTCTATTGCTGGGCTTCAACCGTCGGTCGGGGGCACAATAGCCCCGGGTCTCGGAGTTTGGATTCAGCCTTCTGCAGTAACTGGGTCGATCATCTTGCGGACTTCAGTCACTATGGTTGCCGGAAAGCCGCTTCTTTCGGCGTGTTCCAGTATGAGCGACTCGCTATCGGCAATGTAGATACAGAATGTTTTGTCATTGACCACATAGGAGTGTTCCCATTGGATGTTCTTCTGTTCAGACTGCATGGCCGACAGAACGCTGTTGGACTTTCCTGCTGCTTCCCGAAGCGCATCGCGGTCTGCGGATCCAATTTCAGGTATATCTCGTTCGATAACAAATCTTGGCATGGCGCACTCCTTCAGGTGATTATCGGTACTTATTTGACCCTCAAACAGGGCAAAATGCATGCACATATTGATAGAAAGGGCGGTATCCCACACCCCGGATCGTCTCTCGCAACATATTCTACACCAGCAGCAACGCAGTGAATTGGTACGCTTCACCCAGGACACCCAGACCTGCGATGATGATGCCGAGGGTGCCAACTGCTCTGCCTTCAACGAAGCGATCAGCGAAGTAGATCAAACTCCCGTAGCAAATCACAACCAGCATGAGTAGTGACATCATCAAGAGACCATGGAAATCTGCGTTCAGTATACTGATGATGATCATCCCAACGAAGGTCAGGCCAAGCGCGATGGGCATAAACCGAGTGTAAGAAATAACAGGAAGTAGGTAGAGATTCATCTTTTCTCTGATAGGACTCAACGAGGATGTTTTCCTACGCTGTGCATTCCACATTTCCAGTTGACCAATCGGTGTCATCGACTTGGCCTCTCTGCTGACATACCCAGCAAGTCGTGCAGCTAGTTCAGGAAATCGCACTTCGACCGCAGCCAGCGTCAGACCAATCACCTCCAGCGGAAACGTAAACATCTGAAGCGTGTTCGATAACTCATTGCTGAATATCCCATCCATCGCATCCACCCTGTGATGTCTGTGTAACTCACATCGCGGACATCTTACAGCAGACTGAGTCAAGAGCTACAGCCAGCATACGTGGGTTTGATTACGATTGTCGCGATCCGCCCACGGTGAACATCGCGTCGTGAATCCAATAGGCATGCGGTCTACGCGAGGGTAAAATGAACGCGTACCTCACATCCAGCGCCCGACTGAAGTCAGAGGCGAAAGTCTTAAGGGATCCAGGACCGGGATACGAACCTACAGGACCAAGTTGAGGGGGCCATTTGAAGCAGTACCTATTATTCGCACTGGTGCTAGCAGTTGGCGTCGCCCTCGGCATGTTGCTGTCATCGACCATCGTTAAGACTGACGATGGCGAAGAGTCAGCGGCGATCGATCATCAGAGAATCCGGACGCCGGAAGCGGCCGATACCGATTCAGGTCTAGTAAGCCCTTCGCCAATAGACCCCAGCGATCAGACCACATTCAGTCATATTAAGGCAGTTGTGCTGGAAGCTGAAACACTTACGCTTGAGAATCTGCAACGAAAGCTCCTGACTGCAATCGGTGAATTTGAGACTTCACTGACGTACCCGGATCAGTATCTGTCTAGGATTTACCTGAAGCGAATGGTTTCGTTGGACCCCACTGAGACGATCGAATTTCTCAACGCGGAACCAGCACTAGCGCGCCACTTCTTTCACTATGCCTTTTGTGATTGGGTAAGTAATGATCTGGAAGGCGCCCTTCAGTACTTTCTCTCGGCAGAGCAGTCAGTTTACCTGAAGCGTTCCTGGCACTGTTTCGTGAGACATCCTGAGATTCAAGATCACCCGGAGTTTGAAAGGTTGGCTGAGCGTTCCGGTCCCGATTTCTCAGACCAACTAGAACTCCAGCAGCTGCATGCGCTGATGCCCAGCGAGGCGTTTGACAAAGCACAAAGTCTCAGAGGCGATCTGAAACAACGTGCGATGATGAGTGCGGCAAGAAGGTGGGCCGACCAAGATTTGGTGGGTTTTCTGCAAGTGTTCAGCGAGTTGCCACAGTCCAGCTACAGGCACAACATCATCCTTAGCAGTCTCCAGAATTCACTGATGGATAATCCAATTCCAACGCTTCGCCTGATAGAAACCTACCTCCCCCTGGACGCGTCGCTGGTTCGGAACCTGCTAGGCAACGTGGTTCGTAACCTGTCATTTGCCGAAGCAAGGAATTTCGTTGAAGAGTATGCGACCGAAGCAGATGATCAGAGGAGTATCGCCGCTCTATCAGATGCACTTTTTGAATCGGATCCTGAACAAGCGCTGGAGTTCTTCGAAGGTTTTTCCTTGAGTCAGCGCCAGGGGATCTATGCCAACCTAGGCCATCGCTACGCAAGTCACAATCAGGATGATGCACTGTCATGGGGCATGTCGCTGGACAATGATTTCAACCAAGCGAAACAGAATGTGTTTAGGGGAGTTGCCAGACAAGATCTTTCTTATCTCGAACAGGTGTTCCTCTCCTTGGATGCTTCGCCTTCAATGAATCGTCGTTTGATGTTTGGTGCAATCGTACAAGCAAAGTCTCAGCAAGATCCCGGTGGAGCGGTGGAGTGGATCACCGATTATGAGTCGGAACCAGGCTATGATCAGGCTGTGAGCACAGCTCTGGGCCAATGGATCTACAAGGCGCCTTGGGCTGCCGGGGAATACATCAAAGAGACGTTGGGCGAGGAGAGGCAGGTTCAGTCAATGAGGCAGCTGATCCGACAGATGATGAGCAGGGATTCTCAAAGAGCAGAACAGTATGTGGATAGCCTGCCAGCGGGCAACGTCAAGCAACAAGCCATTTCAGGCTTGGCGCTTGCGGTTTCCGGCACGGATCCTGAAAGAGCCTACTCGATCGTGGAAGATCTGCAAGATCAAGAGGCGCGGGACAATGTGGTGTGGCGCATCGCTACGGTGTGGGCGTCCAGAGAACCTGACAGAATAGATGAAATCTCAGACTTGATGGCACTTAGCGCTGAGAAAACAGCACAGTTACGATCTCGCTACCTTGGATTGCAGGAATAGCAGACTCATCGAATCTGTTGGGCTTTCTCCGGACTGCAAATCCTACTTCCAGGAATCCACATAGCCCGCCCACTCGAGCGAGGCGGCCGCCTCACTGACTTCCAAGGCGTCACGAGTGTCAATCATGACGGCATATTCATCCGTTGCCTCTCTGCCCCTTCGTTCACCCGTCTTCAAAGCCTTGGGGTGCGGTCCGTGTGAGAAGCCGGACGGGTGCAGGGTGAGCATGCCCGGTGAGAATACATGGCTAATTAGACTGGAAACGCGGGGCCGCGCGCGAGATCGGTTCTACGCAGCAAGCGTCAACGCCATCGCCTCCTTCGGAAACGTAAACAGCCGAAGTGAATTCGCGATGTTGTGGTCTCTTGCGTTGTCGTCAATCGCTTTCTGCAATCTCAGGGTAAAGCAATTCAACACAATCGGGGCAAATGCTGTGGCTAAATTCTGCGTGGGAGTGGCTTCCTATGTACGTTTCAATCTGTATCCAATAACCCTCGTCATCACGTATGTTCTTGCAGGACGCACAAATCGGCAGAAGACCCTTTAGCGTCTTGATCTGGTTCAGAGCGGTTCGTAGTTTCCTATTCGCTTGTTCCAGCTCTATGGTCTTTTCCTTGAGCGCTTCCTCTGCGCACTTCTGCTGCGTCAGATCCGTGTGGGCGCCTAACATACGAATGGGTTTCCCTGCGTCGTCACGGATAGCTGTTCCACGGCAACGAACCCACACCGTCGAACCATCGCGGTGACGGTACCGTACCACCTGGTCATAGGGATGATTGGGATCTTGACAGTGTTTGGCGAAATTCGAGAGTGCAACCTGCAGGTCATCAGGATTGATGAGCTCTTGCCACTCTGAAGCAAGATGTCTCATCTTTCTGTAATCAAAACCAAGCAGTTCCCAGAAGCGCGGGCTCATCCATTCCGATTCCGGATCCTCAAGATCCCAATACCAGATACCATCCAAGGATCCCTGCTGCAGAAACTCAAAGATCGATCGGTCTTCTTGGGTTAGCGTATAGAGTTCGTTTTGCAGATAGTGTTGTGGTGTTTGCATGACAGTTTGATTGCCAACGGGATTTCGGGCGTGCCGTCGTAAGTGTAGTTGGAATTCCTGTGTCTGCAAGCCGACTGCAGAGATAGATGGGATAGATGGTCGCCTATAGGTCGACGGGTAGGCCCATGGACCGCCATTCGAGAATTCCGCCACGAAGATTGGCGACCTGTTCGAATCCCTCTTTTTCAAAGATGGTCGCTGCAACTGCAGAACGAGCGCCCGCGCGACAAGAGATGGCATCGTTCGCCTTGGACCTGCTGGGCGCGGACGGGGTCATCTGGGATACGGAACTCTCGGCGGCCGCCGGGCTATTTCAGTCGACCTACATGAGTTCACCCGGAATGCGGATCGCCGGCGGCACCGACGAGATCATGGCCAACATCATTGCAGAGCGGGTGTTGGGGCTTCCCCAGGACGTACGTGTCGACAAGGGCATTCCGTTCAGTGAGATCCCAACGTCCAGTTCCGGATAACTGCTTGCCCCGAATCCATTGAGCATGGTGTTATCCACCACGACCTGGGTGTGGCGGCAGACCACTTGGCCTCAGTCCGTTCGCAGTATATTATCGACCCAAAAAAAGGCATGGAATTCGCATGGGGTGGCTTTTCACGGCTGTTCAAGCCGCAGGTCAGTCCGAGGGCACAAGGCTGCAATCAACGAGTGGCCCGGAGTCGTGCTCGTGAGCGATCCGACCCCGAACCGCCCGGGGATCACTTCCGTTTCCCTTGCCATCATCTGCTTTTCCCTGGTCCTGCTCGCAGTTCTAATTCAGTTCTTTGAGGTCATCGAGGGCTCTTTCGCCGCCGGTCAGATCTCCTTTGCTCAGAATTCGCTGGCCGTGCCTGCGATTCTTATATTCCTGGCGTTGCTGATCATCGCTGCTCTCTTTCAGCGTGTTTCCCGATCCCAGCTCATTACCCGTCCCGAGGCGCTCTGTATCTTGTTTTCGTTGCTGATTGCTGCACCGATCATGTCCGACGGATTCTGGGGCCGGTTTATTGGCACCATGGGGACCCTGCCACGCTCCGGCGAGTTTGAGAAGATGACCGCCCTCAGCGACAAGCTTTGGCCCCACGGTGAAAACCTGCTGGCGGGCGCGCTCGACGATCCCGCCTCCCCCAACATCGTGATAGATGGCGATGTGCGTTGGGAGCAGGTGGAGTACGAGAAGGGGATCTTCAAGGCTCTGCCGGTACTGCGCAACACCGAGCCGAAGGCCGTCTCGAGCGTCCGGGTTCGAGTTCCCCTCGACAGGAACGGCACCCCCCAGGTTCTTTACGACGAAGCCTACATGGTCAGCGCAATGGCCCGGGCAAACGATCTCGGTGGCCACGCCATTTACTATTGCAGAATTTACTATGACGACTCGGACTATTTCACCGAAGAGGCGTTCAACTCCAGTGAATCAACTGTGTCCACTGTCATCCAGGAAATGGGGTTCAAACAATTCGGTACCTATGGCTTGTCCTTCGCGACGACACTGCGCGAAGCACTCTGGGTCGAGTTCAGCCTTCACGGCGAAGGCAAACTCGAACTGCTTTCGCCCCGCTTTCAGAGCGTACGTGCGGTCGAGAACGCTTACGAGGGCCGCAGGATAGTAACGACGTCCGAGTGGGATACGCTGACCCCCAACGAGCAGGCGCGTTTCGTCATGAAGCCTGACAATATGATGAGTGTGGCGGGGCTCAAGTACCTCGTGACAGGGTACATTCCCTGGGCCGACTGGAAGGATTCCATCATTGCCTGGTTTGTCTTTATCGTGCTGGTACTGACGAGTACTTTTGCAGTCGCCGTCATCATGCGCCGACAGTGGGTTCAAAATGAGCGATTCCCTTTGCCCGTCGCACAAATCCCGATGGCCCTGATCGGTGGCGAGTTGGAGGGTCAGGCTGACACAGGCCAGAATCTATGGCGAAACCGCATTATATGGATCGGCTTCGGGTTCGGGCTATTCTGGTGTCTCATGCAGGGCTGGGCCACCTACGACCGCAATGTGCCGAACATGAGCGTGGACATTCTGCTTAAGCCCTATTTCGCCAACCCCGAGTGGGGTCACATGTGGACGAATGTCTCCTTTTCGGTGAGCGCAATCTTCTTGAGCCTCGCTATCTTCATGGAACTCAACGTGCTGATGAGCCTCGTGGTCGGCTACTTCATCTATCGCGCGCAGTTTTGGTTCGGCCACCAACAGGGCTTGTCAGTCTTCTTGCAGGACTTCCCTTATGGGGATCGTCAGGAGATAGGGGCTTACTTGGCCTATGCGCTGCTCATCTTGTTTTTTACGCGCAAGTATTTTGCCCAGGTGTTCAGATTGGCGCTTTTCGGTGCGAAGAGCTTCGGGGTAAACGACCTCGGGCAGAATAGCCTCGGGCAGAACAGCCTCGGGCAGAACAGCCTCGGGGCTCCAACGACGGATACGGGTGGCGACCCCTTTACGCCCCAGGAAGCACGGGAGTACCGCTTTGCCCTTATTGCCATCGGCCTGTCTTTTGGTGCCATGGGGCTCTGGGCCCGCTGGGTAGAGCTTCCGGTGGTACCCATGCTACTCTACTTTCTGGTGGTCCTGCTGGTCGGCCTCGTCGCAGCCAGAATTCGAGCTGAGTGCGGCGCCCCTTTTGGCTATTACTTCCCCTTCAACCTGATGATGGTAGTCTCTGTCCTCGGCGGGATCGGTTTCTTCCAGGCGGAAGGTTATCTTTTTGCCCTGCTGGCCAGTCTGCTGATGTTCTCGACGGTGTTTTTCATCATCCCCGGTCTTCAGTTGGAACTCCTTCATCTTGGCTCTCGACTCCGGGTTCCAAGCCGACATTTGGCAGCTGCCTGTATGATTGGCATCGTCGGCGGATTCTCTGTTGGCGGGTGGGTGCATGTTTCCAGTTTCTACGCCCTCGGTGAGGACCAAGTGGGTGACACCCAGCCTCTGGCAGAACGGCGGTGGGATATGCGCTTCTTCAATCACGAGCTGCGAGCCGCCAACAGCGAGTTCCAGCTAGAGGATCCGGATGATGATACCGCTGCCGATCCATCTGTTTGGGCTTATGTCTATGCCGGTGGTCTGACGGGCGTTGTTACTGTTTTGCGGCAGATGTTTGCCGGTTTTTGGTTCCACCCGGTGGGCATCATCCTAGGGCCATCAACCATGCTGTATCACGTGTGGGGCAGTTGTTTGGTGGCTGCTGTGATTCGCTTCCTGGTTCTGCGCCTGGGCGGCGCGGTCACGGTGCGTCAGAAGCTGCTGCCGTTTTTCATTGGAGTTTTTGTTGCGGCAGTGGCGGCGCACTTGATTTTCGGGCTGGTTACCACCTATATGTACTTCTTTGAGTCGGGAGCCGTGCGTCTCTCGTTGATTTTCTGATTGCCATGACAGAGCAGAGCCAACTCACTGATAGCCGCGTAGGGTGGCCAAGGGCAGTTGCAGCGGTTTGCTTCGTTGTCCTCACGGTTCTTGCGGCCTGGTTCTTCCTGCGTGTCTTCGAGCCCGCGGAGCGCATTGCGCCGATCGTACCTGACGAAAGCTATGATCGTGCCGCCATGCAAGCGGCCGTAGCGCCGGAAAGCGTTGCAGCCATCCAGACCAGCATCACCGGCCTCGGCTCACGGTATATGGGTCAACCCGGTTATTACGCCACTGAAGACCACATTCGCGAAGTCTATCGAGAAGCCGGCCTCGAGATTTACGAGCAGGAAAACTGGTCCGCGGCGCCCAGGACACTGCAGCGTGAAATAACGCTCGCAGATGGCACCACGATGCCGGACATCGAAATCTTCCCGCTGATGCCCAACCAGGCACAACCCATGGTCACCCCGGGCGATGGCCTCGAAGGGAAGCTGGTCAAGTTGACCCCGGAAACAATCGAGACAACGCAATCGTTTGAAGACGTCATCGGTCTCGTGAGCATGCGCTGGGGGGAATATCCCACATCTGGTCTGAATTGGCGTACCTATGCCCGGCTTGGCGTCAAGGCGATCGTCATCTACCATCCGGATGGCTTGGCCTACATTCCTTGGCACTTCATGGGTGATCCTTCGGGTATGACAGCCAGCGTCCCCGTGAACTTCGTGCGAGTGGCGGCAACAAGAAACGTCCAGAGCTACGAGGGCCAGAGAATCCGTCTGGATGTCAAGACTAAGTGGGAGCAGACGCGCAACACCACTGTCATTGGAGTCCTACGGGCAAAGCGGCCCACGTCGAAGGCGCTGCTGCTAACCGGTCACTACGACGCCTGTTCCCTCCTGCCGGACCTGGCCCCGGGAACCCTGCAGGCGCTGACGCCCGCCGCCCAGCTTGCCTTTCTCCGCGGATTGCTGCCCTATCGGGATACGATGCAGCGCGACGTCATTTTCATCTCGTCAGGTGCTGAGATGATGGCGAACGACGGCATCAACGAGCTTATCTCCATTCTCGACACCAACACTGCCAAAGCAAAGCAAAACCCCTTGCTGAAGGCGTTGGGGATTATCGATACCGACGCCGTGCACGCCGCGACAGCTAAAGCCGCACGGCTCGATCCCATCCTCGAACGCGAAGCAGCCAACGACATTGCATTGCAGCATGTGACGGCTGTTCTAACGAGTCTTCAAGAGCCCCGCTTTCTGCTCGACCGCAACTTTGCGGAAAGCGTGATGGGGGAGTGGGACGAGTCAACGCAGGAATTCCTTCAGGAACAGTTCACCTACGTCCTAAATACCCTCGTTTTCGAAACATCCGAAGAGCGGCTAAAGGCCAACATTCGCCTCGAACGCGAGGATGTGGCGCGCGCGGGGGGCCCTCTCGCCTTCAAGACCAGCCCGTCCTACGATGCGTATCAGAAAGCCAACAGACGTTTCAACCAGACCATGGCCGCTGCGGGTTTCAGCGTGGGCAATCTGATTGAGGTAAAACAGCAATTCATCCAGCAATATGGCCTGCGCGACCGGCTTGTCGATCGCTTCGAAGAGCTCTTTGCCTACCATGACAGGATTCGCAAGCGCACGGTGCAGGACAAGGCCCTCATCGGCTTGTTCAATCCCTACGCCGAAATCGTGGTCGTCGAACCCAAGCTCGCGCCTGCGCTATCACCGGGTTCCGACAGGGAAATCTTAAGTTTCTCGCCGGGTCAGCTAAATTGGGAATCGCCCGCACCGGTCTTTCTGAGCCTCCTGTCTTCGTCGAAACAGCGGCTGGGGCTCGATGACCTCGTCGAAACGCCTCCGCTCACCCGTGACCAGACAATCACCACCAGGTGGACCGAGACCTACATGACTCCGCACCAGGCTCCGACCATGTGGACGGACTTCGGCTATCCCGCTTTTGCCGTCACCAACTTTGGGCGCCCGGAGTCCTACAGGCGGTACGCGATCCCCGTGGAATTGCCCTATATGCGTAACGTCGAAAGTATCCGCGGCAGCCTCGCCGTACTGGGTGAAGCGGTCCTATCACTGGCGCACGGGATTGGCAAATTCGCCAGTACAAAACCATCGTGGCAACCCCACGATTTCGGTGGCCGGGTCCTGGTTGCCGGCGTAGGGAAAGCTTCTGTGCCGAATTATCCGCTCAAGAACGCGATCGTCACCACCCACACCTATCCCGGCCGCAGCACATTCTCGAAGTACGGGTTCTACGATCACACGCTCGAATTCACCAATCCTTACGGTGAGTTTTCGTTGCCCAATCAGGCTTCGGACTTCTTAAACTGGTGGCTCTATTGGGGAGTTCGCGGATTCAACCCGTTTGCAGTCGGCTATGGCACAGATGGCCTCATCTCCCACGTCACGGACCAGGGCGAGGAAGGCCAGCGCCTTTACAAATCCGTTAATCTATCGCACACCGATGCTGGAAAATGGAAGGACATCACCATTGTCGTGTTCCGCGCGACGGGCGTCACCCTGCTCGATTTGACCAACCCCCAGACGATGAAGCAATACGCGGGCGTCGAGTTGATCTCACAAGAGACTCTCACCCCACTTCGGAAGAAGAGCGTGGCTTATGACCGTACCGTTCAGACGACCTTTGTCGAACCTGACGAGCGTTTTTTTGTAACCTTCAAGGCTGGCGCCGCAGACAACGAGCTTGTGCAGACTACCCGGGCTTTCATGCTCGGCGAGAGCGAGAATTATGTGGTCGATCCGATGAAGAGGATCGACGGGCCAGGCTACCTGGCTGCTGACAACGCGAGGATGGTCGCGGAGCCCTTCGAGGTGGCACGCTCGATGATCCAAGTGAACGGCAAACGGTTGGACTTGCAGAACGAATTTGGCATGGCTGATGAAAGAACGCGCGAATACCACGAACGGAGCGTATATCGCGACGCCGAAGCGCGCGCGCCCGGGCTCGGTAGACTCAATGCCGGCCGGGCTGCCGGCGAAGCGGTGACCTACGCCACGCTCAACCACCCGGTGATTCGCGGCTCCGTAAACGAAGCGGTCCTCGGCATCCTATGGTACCTGGCCCTGTTAGTACCGTTTACCTTTTTCGCCGAAAAGCTGGTCTTCGGCTTCACCGACGTCCGCAAACAGGTCGCCACCCAGACCATCATTTTCATCACGGTTTTTGGGATCTTGCGGATCCTCCATCCCGCTTTCGAGATGGTGCGCTCGTCTCTCATGATTCTGCTGGGCTTCATTATCATTCTCATATCGGGTGGCGTGACAGTACTCTTTGCCGGCAAGTTCCGGGAGAACCTGGAGGAGATCAGCAGGAAGCGGGGCAAAGTCACGGCCGCGGAAGTCAACACGCTGGGTGTGCTAGGAACGGCTTTCATGCTCGGGCTAACCAATATGCACCGCCGCAAGGTGCGCACGGGGCTCACCTGCGCAACGCTCGTGCTCATGACGTTTGTGATGATCTGCTTTACCTCGGTGCACACGGAGATTGTCGATGAAAACATCGTCATCGGTAAAGCCCCTTACCAGGGCTTTCTCATCAAACGTGAGCGCTTTGCTCCAATCTATACCCTCGGGGCCCTGGAGAAGAAATACGGTGACAGGTATGAAGTCTGTGGGCGCAAGATGATCGTAGGGGCGTTCGATCAGGAACAACAGGCTTTCAACGCGCAGCTCGAGGTAGTCATGAGGCGCGGCGATAGAGCGCGCAAGGTGGAGTTAGACTCCATCGTGCAATTCGAGGCCTGCGAGCCCCTACGTGACCAGATCAAATTCGTTAGCAAGCACAGGTGGTTCACCGCTGCACAAGCAATCGATTCCGACATCGTGCCCGTCTTGCTGCCGGAACGCATGGCAAGAGACCTGGGTGTGCGGATCAGCGAAGTCAACGCTGCGATCGACGGGGGTGAGCCGGTCGAAGTGCTCATCAACGGGCGGCGCTGCCACGTTCAAGGCATTTTCGACGCAGAATCGTATGCGGATCTTCGAGACCTTGACGGCAGGGACCTGTTGCCCTTCGACGTCGAGGCGATGAAGACGGTGATCCAGCCTGACGACCAAACCGATAGCATTCTGGCGCATGATGACGACCCACGTATTCCGGCGCACAGCATTGTCCTTGCCCCACTTAGAGATTCGCTACGCATTCCCGCCAAGCACCTGCGCACACGGACAGCTTCGGTAGCCGTTACGATGGCGGGCGAATCTTACCGCGACGCCAAAGAGACTATTGACACCTACCTCGAGGGCAGTGCCGAACCCGTTTATTACGGTCTTGGCGGCACCGCTTACCAGGGAAAGCGCCTGCGCGAAGTGTCCATGGCAGGACTGATGCAAATGATCATCCCCCTCATCATCGCCGCACTCACGGTGCTGAATACCATGAGGGGCTCGGTCTACGAACGACGGGACGAGATATTCGTCTACAACGCCGTTGGCATCGCCCCGCGTTACATCTTTTTCATGTTCTTTGCCGAAGCCTTTGTATACGTTGTCATTGGGGCGGTGCTCGGCTACATCCTTAGTCAAGGTACGGGACGCATCCTTATCGAACTCAGCCAATCGTCCTTCGGCGCCGTGGCGGATTTTACCGGTGGATTGAGCCTGTCTTTTACGTCGCGAATGAGCATCTACGCGTCGCTCACAATTGCCGCTGCGGTGTTCGTATCCACTTACTTCCCTGCCCGCTCGGCCATGGAAATCGCAGCGCCGGCGGACGACTCCGGTTGGGACTTGCCGCCCCCCGAAGGAGATACCCTTACATTCCATCTGCCCTTTACGTTCACCCCGCGTGACCGCATCGCGGTGCTTTCGTTCTTTGAGGGTTACCTTTTGGACCACGGAGAAGGAGGCTCGGGGCGTTTCTTTGCGGGCCCGCCGGAGATAGGCGTTTGTACCCAGCGCGACGCCCTTGCGGGCGATGGACCCGTGCCCTCGATCGAGGCGACGCTCTGGCTTAAGCCCTTCGACCTTGCCGTCTCGGAGCGGATGGAGATTTCCCTGCCCACCGACCCCGAGACCGGTGAATTCATCGCCACGGTCACTCTTGTTAGACTGTCGGGAACACGGGAAGCGTGGCTGTACCTCAACAAGAGCCTGGTTCAAATCATTCGCCTGCAATTCCTGCGCTGGCGCGCAGTGTCTGCGGGGCAGCGGGAACAGATGTTTCTACAAGCCAAGGATCGATTAGTGCACCACGCGAGGGAAGCCGTTTATGGCTAACGGTCAGGAGACTGCAACCGATCTCGAGGTGTATCGGAACCTGCTCGATACACCCGACGAGTTTGAGGACGGTTTTAACCTAACGACGGTCGTCGGCATCTTCTTCTGCGGCCTCATCATGATGCCCGGCGGCATCTACCTCGGTCTGATGACGGGCGGGAACATGGGTTCGGCGGCATCCTGGGTTACGCTCATCCTTTTCATGGAGATCGCACGCCGCTCACTCAAGCCCATGAAGAAGCAGAACCTCTCGATTCTGCTGCACGCGGCCGGCGTGATGATGGTGACACAGTTGTTCGTTCCCGGCGGCCCGATGGGATGGCTCGTTTTCCGCGCTTATCTCGTCACCAGCGAAACGGCACGGGACGCCGGAATGATGGAGAGTTTTCCCTCCTGGTTTGCCCCCCCGCCCGGCAGCCCGGCGCTGCTCGAACGGAGCTTCTTTCACGAAGACTGGTTGATTCCAATTGCCATTGTCGGCTTCGTCATGGTCATCAGTTTCATCAAGCGATACACCCTCGGCTACTTCTTCTTCCGGCTGACCTCGGACGTCGAGAATCTGCCCTTCCCCCTTGCGGCCATCGGTGCCCAGGGCACCCTTGCTCTGGCCGAGATCGACGAGAAAGTTGAAGAGCGGGGCGCCGAGCGGGGAACCGGCCAAGGCGAGGACGACCAAGCGGACCAGGGCGAGCACAGACAATCTAATCGTTGGCGCATCTTTGCCCTCGGGGCTGTCATCGGCATCGGCTTCGGAATCCTGCAAGTGGGCGTGCCCACCATTACTGGCCTTTTTCTCTCCAAGCCCTTCTACCTTATTCCGCAACCGTTTATCGATACCACGGTCCTGAGTGAAGGCGCCCTTCCGGCCACGCCGACCGGCTTGGTGTTGGACCTCGGTATGGTCTTTGTCGGTTTCGTTCTGCCGTTCTGGGTAGTCATCGGTACCTTTGCTGCCATCCTGGCAACGATGATCGTCAACCCGATCCTCCACCGGGTCGGCATCCTCCACACCTGGCAGCCAGGAATGGACACAATCAACACGACCTTTGCCAACAACATTGATTTCTGGCTGAGTTTCGGTATCGGTGCGGGCTTCGCCATTGCCCTGGTGTGCATCTATGCCGCCTGCAAAGACGTGATCATGAAGCTTCGCATGGCCCGGGAAGCCCGCACCGAGTCGGCTGAACAGGAAGATCTGTGGGAAACGCCCGCAGGGCGCGGTGATTATCCCTTGTGGATCGCTTTTGCAGCCTACAGTGTGACCGCCGGTCTTCTGGTCCTGCTGTGCTACTACCTGATCGCCGGCACGACGTTTGCCAGTCCCACGCGCATTCTCTTCTTTCTGATCTTCTTCGCCTTTCTCTATATCCCCTTTCTTTCTTACGTCAACGCAAGGCTGTTGGGCATTTCGGGACAGACCGTTGAGATCCCCTATATCAAGGAACTGGGTTTCCTGGTGTCCGGTGCCAAGGGCCTCGAGATCTGGCTGGCGCCCGTTCCCATGGAGAACTACGGCAACATGGCGCAATCGTATCGAACTAACGAACTTCTCGGGGTGCGGTTCTGGTCGCTCATCAAGACGGACCTGGTCGCCTTGCCCGTCATGTTTGTTCTGTCGCTCATGTTCTGGAGTTTCATCTGGCACTCCGATGCCATTCCTTCCGACGCCTTTCCCACGGCGCAAGTCAACTGGGAGCTCATGGCCAAGAATACCGTGCTGGTTTACACGTCGACATTCGTGCAGCCCGGCGAGGACCCCGACGAGGTGCGCATCCAGGATTCCGAATTCATGAAAGCCATCCACCCCGAGGTCATCGGTGGTTCCTTCGTCGCAATTCTTGCCATATATGGTGGTCTGAGCCTGTTCGCTCTACCAGTCACGTTTCTATATGGGGTCATCCGGGGGTTCGGAGGTCTCCCCCACTATATGGTCCTGGAGGTGGTCGGTGCCTTCCTCGGCCGGTATTACTATCAGAAGAAATACGGGTCCATCAATTTTCTGCGGGATGCTCCCGCCCTCCTGGCAGGCTACTTTACCGGCGTCGGCCTGATCAGCATGGCCACGATCGCCATGAGGTTCATCCAGGCAGCCGTGTCGGCGGATCCGTTCTAGGAGTCCATGCATGATTCAGAACCAGGTCACTCTCCCCATCGACGTCGCCTACGGTGTGGCCATGCAGGGCATGCGCATCCGTCTTGGGCGCTCTCTAATCACGATCATGGGTGTCGTCCTGGGCATCGCGTTTCTCATGGCGATCCTTACCGAGCAAGTCGTCAGCGAAGGTGTTCGGGGCGAGGAGCAACTGCGGCTCGAGGTGGGACGCATGTATAGCTTCCTTTCGACCGAAGTGGGCCCTGCCGATGGCCGCAAAATGGGATTCCTCCAAACGGGCGTACTCAGCGTCGAGGAGCAGCGCTTTCTGCGCCGGCTAGAAGAAGAGGGGCTTCGGAAAGTAGTCTGGACTGATCTTTCGACGGAGTCCTCGCGGGAGCGCGCACCGGGCGGCGTCTCGTTCGAGGACCTCCTTTGGGAGCCGGTCGACATCGCGGACCTCGGCGACGGCACGAGTGCCGTAATCGTCTCCGGAGATGGCGAGCTGTCTCCCGAACAGTGGGCGACGTTGCGCGAGATCGCTGGCGAGGCAGTGATCTGCTCTACGCGCCCGTATGGGTTCGCTCCGGGAGTTGCGGGCGCGCCCGTCAGCTTGGGGCGTGAGTTGACCCAGGAGGAGATGGACAAGGCTGAAGCGGAAGCGCGCAGCAGCAAATTCCGCAATACCTGGATCGTTATCATCTCGCTAGTGGTAACCGTTATCGGTATCAGCAACGCCATGCTGATCTCGGTCACGGAGCGCTTTCGCGAGATCGCCACCATGAAGTGTCTCGGCGCTCTCTCCCGGTTCATCCGCGTGCTCTTCCTCATCGAAGCCAGTATCGTGGGCCTCGCGGGCGCAATAGCGGGCTCGATACTGGGCATTGCCTTCTCGCTGTTCATGTATGGTCTCGTCTACGAGTGGGGCCTCGTCTTTGCCTCACTCGACTTCGGCATACTCATCGAGTACCTTGGCCTTTCCCTGGTGGCCGGCGTCGTACTATCCATCGCCGCCGCCATTTACCCGGCCCACATCGCGTCGAGCATGGTGCCCGCCGACGCGCTTAGGTCCAACGTCTGAACCTGTCTTCGCGGAGCGCGATATGCCAACTATCCAAGTCCACCCCGACGAATTCGATAAGCTGTTCCAGGTCACGGACAAGCAAGATGCGCCTCACGTGATACGCGCCTTCGACGTGAAGAAGACATTCAAGATGGGCAACACGGAAACCCATGCCCTGCGCGGTGCGACACTCGATATCTTCAAGGGCGAATACCTTTCGATCATGGGCCCCTCGGGTTCGGGAAAAACCACCCTCTTCAACATGATCGGCGCCCTGGCCAAGCCTACTGCCGGCAAGGTATACATCGACCAGGTGGACATTGCCCACCTCGACGCTGACGAGCTCGCCTGGCTGCGTTGCCGCAAGATCGGCTACATCTTCCAGACTTTCAACCTCATCCAAGTGATGACCTGCCTCGAGAATGTGATCCTGCCGATGGCTTATGCGGGCGTCGACCGCGAAGCCGCGCGCAAGAAGGGTATCGAGATCCTCAAACGGGTGGGCCTCGGCCACCGAATTCTGCACAAGCCCGCAGAACTGTCGGGTGGTCAGCAGCAGCGTGTCGCCATTGGGCGGGCCCTCGCCAACAGCCCCGCCATTATCCTGGCCGACGAACCCACGGCGAACCTGGACCAAAAGACCGGCGAGGAAATGATCGTGCTACTCAATGATCTCAAACGGGATCTCGGCGTCACCATCGTCTCCGCCACCCACGACCTGAAAATGCTGAAGACCTCGGACCGCATTCTTTGGATCGAGGACGGCGTCATCGTCAAATCCGCGAGCCCCGATGAGATAGACTTCTCTTCGAGCGAATTCCATTAGGAGCAGTGGTGTTGTTCGGTAAGAAAGAACCCACGTCCGCCATAGGGCCGCCCCACGCCGACCCGTTTCTGGCAGTAGCGCACCTGGACGCGAAAGCCGAGGCGCGTCCGGACGCGAGTGGTCACCTGCAGATTCGACGCCCACTGCCTGAACGTCCGGGTCTCAGTGAGTTCCTGGCTCGGGCTCTGGGATTTCGCCGTGCGGTGCGCGTCAACCTGGATGAACGGGGCACGTTCTTCTGGCGCCAACTGGATGGCAAGCGCAGCCTTGGCGACATTGAGACGCTCGTGCGCGGGCGTTACGAGCTGACAACGGAGGACAGCAGAGCCGCCACCCTGGTTTATACCAAAGCTCTGCTGCTGCGACACCTGATCCACCTGGAATTGCCCGGTATGAGCAACGAGGAACCGACAGATGGCTGAAGACCTGATCGTCCAAGCCGAAAACGTAAAGAAACGCTACGTTTTGGGTGATGAAGAGGTCTGGGCTCTCAAAGGCATCACCCTGGATGTTCGTCGGGGCGAGTTCTTGTCGATCATGGGTCCCTCGGGATCTGGAAAGTCCACCTTTTTCAACCAGGTCGGGGCCCTCGATGTACCCACGGAGGGTCGGGTGCTGTTCGAAGGCGAAAGCGTATTCGACCTCAGCGAAAGCCAGCAGGCCTGGATCCGCTGCAACAAGATTGGCTACATCTTCCAGACCTTTAATCTCATCCCCGTTATGACGGCTTTGCAGAACGTAGTGCTGCCCATGACCTTTCAAGGAGAAACGCCGGCTGAAGCCGACAAACGTGGCACGGAGATTCTCGAACGGGTGGGACTCGGCCATCGCCTGCACCACAAGCCCCTGGAACTCTCGGGCGGCCAGCAGCAACGCGTAGCCATCGCGCGAGCCCTGGCCAACAGCCCCGACGTCATCCTGGCAGATGAACCCACAGGCAACCTCGACACAAAGACAGGTACGGAGATCGTTCAACTACTCAAGGAACTCAACGTGGAAAACGGGGTTACCGTCATCTGCTCGACGCATGACTACAAGATGATCACCTCCTCGGAGCGCGTCTGCTGGATGCGCGACGGTTCCCTGGACAGAATCTCGAAGGGGGCAGAATTCAACCTCGAAGAGATGGATGCCGACAGTCTGGGACGGGACTGACGTGAATCCTAGGTGTCATCGTCCGATTAGATGGCGAGCCCATATGGAGGAAGCCAAATGCCTGTGAGTAATGATTTCTCAGGCCTGGATCTCATGGACGCTCTCGATCTTGCGATTCTGATCGAGACGGAAGCCTGGAAGCGATACACCTTCTTTGCCGAACAGATCGGTCACCGCGAGCCCTGGGATGCCGCGGCAGTCTTTCTCTCGATGGCAAGGAGCGAGGAGGAACACGGCCGCCAGCTCGGCGAGAGGCGCCAGGAGCTGTTCGGAGACGCGACGCGCCGGGTAAGCAAGCCGGCGATGTCCGATGTCGAAGCACCGGACTATGGATCGCCGCACTGGAACATGTCGCCGCTCAAGGCCCTTCAGGTGGCGCTCGAGTCGGAGGAGAGGGCGTTCCAATTCTATGGCGAGGCCCTCAAACAGGTGACTGATCCAGTGGTACGCGAACTCTTCGCAGAACTCCGCGACGAGGAGGTCGAGCATGTACGCGTAATCAAGGAGGCCATCGGAAAAGCTGCCGGTCGGAAGGGGTCGGAGTAAAGTGCCGGAGTGATCCACTCCGGCACTTTACTCCGACCCCTTCTATCCCAAGCGAGCATAGGTAAGGAGGCCCGATATGGGTAAGCTTGACGGAAAAGTAGCCATAGTCACCGGAGCCAGCCGCGGTATCGGCAAGGAGATTGCCAAACTGTTCGCGGCTGAGGGCGCCAGTGTCGCCTGCGCGGCGCGCACGCTCACCGAGGGCTCGTTCTATGTGGAAGGGTCCCTTGAAAGTACCATTGCCGAGATTCAGCAGGCGGGTGGATCCGCTGTGATCGTCCAATGTGACGTTGCCGATCCCGAGGCCTGCGCTCAACTGGTGGATACCGCGCGGCAAGAGTTTGGTCCAATAGACGTGCTGGTCAACAACGCGTCGCAGGCGCCATGGGGTCCGACCAAGGACATCGCCCTTAACGACTGGATGAACGGCTTGGCCATTGTCGTGACTGCCCCCATGCTGCTGAGCCAGAAGGTGCTGCCGGACATGCTTGAACGGGGCGACGGCGCCATCATCAACGTCTCTACCTGGATGGCAGCCGGACCGGGACGCGGCCCCTATGATTCCGGCAACATGATGGGTGAAACCGCGTATGGGACAGTGAAAGCGGCGCTTGAGCGGTTTACCCAGGGACTTGCTCAGGAAGTTTACCCGGACGGCATAACCGTAGCGGCGATCGCGCCGTGCCTGGGCGTGCCCACACCGCAGTTGGTCGCCGCGGGACTCTTCAGCGGACCGGACGATCCGAGCGGCGAGTCGCCGGAAATGATGGCCAAGTCGGTGCTCCTGCTTGCTACCGAGCCACCGGAGAAGGTTTCGGGCCGCGTCACTTACAGCCAGGTGATCCTGCAGGAGTTCGGCCTGATAGAGGCAGATGTGGAAATCGGCATGCCCCCTGCCGTGAGTCCGTTCAGCGATCGGTAGGCGAATGAAGACCCTCGGTCAGGTACGTTGTCGTAGCCTGCCGGCCAGGCTGGTTGACGTACCGGATCGACACTCCTATGCTGGAAAGCCCACACGGCAGGGAAGGTTAAATTGTTGGCGCACACGCGTCTGATCACGGAGAAATAATAATGTCTAATCTGATGACCGATGTACTAGTGGTTGGCGGTGGCGGCGCCGCGGCAAGGGCCGCGCTGGAAGCTTCCATGGAAGGTGCCGACGTAACGCTCGCCGTGAAAGGCAGCTTCGGCTCCGTCGGCATCCGGGGTTCAGGTGCAACTGCCTCGGCCATCTCCGAGGCCGGGGCAATCATAGCTGCCGGCAAGTCCGAGCCGCCGCTCTGGTCGATTGACCCGGACAAGGATCTGGCAGACATCCTGCAATTGGGGCTGGGTCTCGCAGACCGTAAGTTGGCGACCGTCCTGGTCGAAGAATCTTTTCAGGCCCGCGAAGATCTGCGCGATTGGGGCTGGGTTTTCCACCTCTGGGGCATCAAGAACCATGGCGTTCCGATCGTCGCAGTGCTCGAAAGCCAGATCAGGAAGCGCGACATCAACATCATGGACCATACCATGATTGTCGATCTGTTGGTTCACGACGGCGTTTGTGTCGGTGCCATCGGCGTGCATGAAATGACCGGAGAAACGCTGGTCATCCAGGCGCAGGCGGTGGTGCTTTGTACCGGTGGTGATGCCAATCTCTACCAGTTCAATCTAAACCCACCGTGCACCACCGGCGACGGTTACGCCATGGGTTACCGAGCCGGCGCGGAACTGATGAACCTCGAGTTCAAACAGATGACGCTGGGAATGGCGTATCCCACCAAGAACATGGTCTTTGACTGGGTGCTCCAGTCTCACGCCAAGTTTACCAACGGCAACGGTGAGGAGTTTCTGGAGAACTACATCCCAGAGGGAGTGACCCGAGACGAGGTCTTAAAGGCGCGCGGCATGAGTAACATGTTCAGCACCAGGGTACCCGTTTCCACCTATTTCGACATCGCCCTAGTCAGTGAAGTCAAGGAAGGGCGGGGCACTCCGAGGGACTGTATCTTTCTCGACTTGCGCGACTCGGGGGTCAATCTAGGCCCGGCCGAGCGACAGCAATGGTGGGAGTACCGAGGCGTGAACTGGCGTACCGACGTGGTCGAGATAGCGTTCTCGCACCACTGCTCCAACGGTGGTTTCCGCATTGACGAAAACGGTCAGACGACACTACCTAACCTCTATGCGGTGGGAGAATGCGCTGCCGGGCCTCACGGCGCAGACCGATCCGGCGGGCACATGCTTTCCGCATGCCAGGTCTACGGCAAACGCGCCGGCAGGCATGCGGCGGCACATTCGGAGTCGAACAAGCATCTACAGTTGGATTCGAAGCAGCTCGACAGCGCTCGCGATGCCATCCGGCAAATCGAAGATGGGCAGGGAGATCTGTCACCGTTTGAGCTCAAGGCAGATCTGCAGAAGAAGGCGTGGCGAGACCTACTACTGATCCGCAGCCAGTCCAGCCTTCAGGGCATGCTGGATTACATAGACCACGCCAGGTCCGATGCACTGCCCAAGCTATCGGCCGCGACTCCCGCGGACAAGGTGGCGAGTCTGGAACTGCGTAACCTCGTGGACGTCGGAGAAGTGGTTTCCAGCGTCTGTCTGGAACGGACCGAAAGCCGAGGATCGCACTACCGCGTCGATTTCCCGGAGCGAGACGATGCCAACTGGCAACGGTGCATCACGGCTCGTCGTGAGGACGGCAGCATCGCACTGGACAGCGTCGTCGTCGACCCGGAATGGCAATTCCGCGACGGCGATATGGGCGACACCCACTGGGGCTAGCGCCTAACGCGTCACGTTAGACTTTGTAGAGGTAAGCTACCGATGGACTACGAAAACATCCTATTTGCTCAGGAAGGGGCTGTCGCCACACTAACCCTGAACCGACCCGACGTCCTCAATGCGCTCAATGTCCAGTTGGTGGATGAAATCCTGGATGCTCTCGAACGAGCGTCGGTGGACGACAGCATCCGTGCCTTGGTGATCACCGGTGCCGGGCGCGGGTTCTGTGCCGGTGATGACATCAAGTTCGGCATCATTCCTGCTTTTGATCCAACTCAGATGGCCGCCCGTGTGGAGAGCGGAAGTCCGCCAGTCGCTTCTTCGGATGCCTTGGGGGAGACCTTCCGCTACAAGTGGCACATGATGTACAAGACCATACGGAATCTGCGCAAGCCGGTCATCGCGGCGGTCAACGGCAACGCTCACGGCGCCGGGTCCGATCTTATGCTCGCATGTGACGTCAGGATCGCCTCAGAGGACGCCATTTTGGGCGACATCCGAACGGCCCACGCACTAACGATTGCAACCGGTGCCTGCTATTTCATGCCGAAAGTGGTGGGGTTGACCAAGGCTATCGAACTCCTCTTCACTGGAGAACTGATCGATGCACGAGAAGCGGAGCGGATAGGACTGCTCAACAGGACCGTACCTGTGGACAAGTTCAAGGAAGAGGTGGCCGAGTGGGCCAACAGGCTGGCTAAGGGACCGACTAAACTCATCGGCAGGGTAAAGGAACAGATCTACCGGCAGGCCGGCATGGATCTGGCGTCTGCACTGGAGGACGGCTGGCGCGAGCACAGGGATGTGTGGGGAAGAACCGAAGACGGAGCGGAAGGGCTTCGTGCCTTTGGGGAGAAGCGGCCTCCCAACTACACCGGCAGATAGGTTCGACGTAGGTGACATCGTGGGCATAGCTCACGAAAATGTACGATTCGCCTGCGGCATCACCTTCACACGCGGCACGGCCAGTAGAGCCTGGATGTGCGGTGGTGCTAACGAGTACCTTATGCGATCCCGGGAATGAACTCCGGAGGTCGTACTTCCTTCATGTGCAGAGCATGGTCTTCCTCGTCACATGCAGCGACGCAGACACCACAGCCCCAACAGTTGTCCTCCGTGACGCGTGCCTTGAGCTTTTTGCTCTTCTTTCCAGCGACGGGTTCGGGCTTCACCATTTCGATGGCATCGAATTGGCAGCGATCGACACAGTCCTGACAGCCACTACAGTCCGTCTCTGCTACCTCGGCCTGGAAACGGCTCTTCTCCCAGACCTTGTCGATGGTAGTCCCCACCATGTCGATGGGCACGTAGGTCATACAGCAGTCCCGGCAACACTGACAACTGGTCCCGACTCCCCCCATGGTGGCGTGGTTGGGCCAGATATGCAGCAGTCCTTCGGCTTCCACTTCGTCATTGAGTGCCAGCAACTCATCCGTCGTCAGCAGTTTGCCGGAGTCGCGCGCCTCCACGTAATCGGCGCTGCGGCCGAACTGAATACAGTTCCAGCGCTCTTCTTCGGAGACATGTTCGCAGTGCTCATCGACCGAAGTGGTGCGGAAACGGCAGGAACAGGGCACCACCGCGGCACGTTCTTGTGCCTTCAGGATTTCGGGGAAGCTGTCCTCGGGTAACACGCCGGGCAGGTCCTTGATGGAACTCCAGGCCGCCACGATACGTGATCCCGGACGCGGCGACTGCTTCATCTGTTCGCCCCGGTCGGGGTACCACTCGTTCATCACGAAGTCGTGCCATAACCGATAGAATTCTTTGTCCTTGTCCACATCGCGCGCGCTGGTAGCCTGGGTGCAATCGTGGAACTGACCCATATGCCGGGCGAAGCGGAAATACTCGCGCTTTGCGTAGTCACCCCGCGGAAACGCGGCGCCCAAAAGAAACAGGGTCTCCAGTTCCTGCCCAATCTCCTTTTCGTCAAACCCGGTCTTCTCCGCTACATCCGCTGCGGTTCCGGGTAGTGCGGCTGCGATCTGCGCCTGTTGCGGCGTCATCAGGTTCTCCATGATCGCGCGCAGGCGATCGGAGGTGGGGTATCCCAATTGGTCCATCAAGTGGGTATATGATTCGTCCGTATTCATCGTTGCCTCCATTTGCATAGGGGGTAAGGGATTAGTTAAACAGCAACAATAACCACAGCCCGAGTATGGTCATGATTCTGAGGTCGTGTCAACCCTCTTCCAGGATCCGCTCGGGATTCTCGGGGCTACACGGACAACATTGATGCTTCGTTTTTGTTCGCGCTCATGGAAGACATCACACCATGTTTCTCAGAAGAGACACTAGCGCTGGTGAACTTCAGTGGTCTGAGGAAGGCCGAGTTCAACACTAACCCGCCGTTTTTCTGTAGTTATTCGTTGGGACGAGGCACTCGAGCCCATCGAACCAACTCTGAACCGGGACAGATAGGGGCTGCCCCAGTACTGCCCTTGACTGTGTCAGCCCGTTTCCTTATGCTCACTTGAGCGACTGGAATTTGGTTAGGTAGGATAACATGGTTAACAAACTAGATGGTGGCGCTGTCAGCGCCACGACAATTGAAGCCTTTCATACTATGTGGGGCAATTTCCCTCATGGCGTTCTGCTTCTGAAAGGCAGCCGCGAGATTGTCGCCGCCAACAAGAAGTCCAAAGAGTCAGGGGCGATAGAGGGCAGAAAGTGCTTTCAACTGGGAGGCCTGACGGATATCCACAAGGGGTGTCTGGGAAACTGTGCGCTAGAGGAAGGAACGGTCCAGCGTAGGACCTATCATGACAAGACCGACGGCAAAGTCGTCGACGCTTATTGGTTGCCGGTGCCATCGGATGAAAATCTGATGCTGCACTTTGCTGTCTATATTGACCCGGCAACCGATTGCTAGAAGCGGCGATCCTATCGCCAGCTACCTACTTCGTTCGCATCAACGTTCAGGTAATCGAGGGCAGCTTAGCTACGCGATAGTTACTCCGCAGGACCTTTGAGGTACTTGGCAAAAAAACGTTCAGTTTCTTCCAGAACTTTTCTCTGCTCCGCTTTCCACAAGGAGTGACCCCCTCTCTGCAATTCGATGTACTCGACATCCTTGTCAGCCTTCGTCAGCGCCGCCTGCATCTTCTGCGCATGTTCAACGAAGACCCGACGATCGTTCTTCGCATGAATCAGCAGTATTGGAATATCGATTTCCTCCGCACGATGAACTGGCGACTGGCGCTTTAGAATCTCAGCTTCAGTTTTGATATTGCCCATCTTTTCATCTGCCCAGGCCCGATATTCAGCTTTCTCCCTCTTGTCCTTGATGCTCTTTAGCTGTTTCTTAATCTGTAGCTTCAAATCCACGGGCCCATTAATGCTGACAGCACATTTTAGGAGATCCGTCCTCACGGCCAGCATTAGCGATGCATAGCCGCCATAGCTGTAGCCGGCCGCACATATCCGGTCAGTATCAACACGACCCGCTTCAATCAACGCGCGAATACCGGCGGCGATGTCATCGATCATGAGACCGCCATATTCACCGTTGGCAGTTTCCTCGAATTTGCGGCCATATCCCCATGAGCCCCTGAAATTAGGTTGCAGGATCGCATAGCCACGCGTTGCCCAATATTGCACGTCACGGCTAAAGACCAGCCAGTCACGTGCCAGCGGACCGCCATGAGGCAAGACGATCAAGGGGAGTTTCGTTCTCTCGTGACCTCTTGGGATCGTCAGATAGCCGACAATCGTTGTCTTGTCTTTGGTCTGATACTTGATCTCCTGTACCGACGCCGGATAGACATCCTTAAGTTGGGGAGCCAGATCAGCCACTTCAGAGATCCGGTTTTCTTGTTTGTCATAGAGATAGTAGGACCCAGGACGCCAGGGCTCAGTGGCAAACGCCAGATAACGACGCCGGTCTCTCGATCTCGATGTGATCCTAATCTGTCCGTTGGGGAACAGCTTTTCAAGATGAGCCTGCACCTGTTGTTCTTCTTCATTGAAGTAAATCTGCCGCGGCCGGCTGCCCACATAAGTGATGCCGACTATTTCATTAGTGAAGCGGTCGTGTATCGTATTGCGGATGTCATAATCTTCGACTTCGTGAACCACTTCGCTGTGGCTCTCTGTCAACAGGTCATAGCGATGTAATTTGACGAACTCCTCCCCATCGATTCGGTCGAGCATCAGGATTTCCGTCTGTCCTTCCAGTTTTGCGACATTCTTCAGCAAGTCGTCGGTCAGATCAGCAAAGTGGAAGGACCGAATCTTGCGCCACTTTCTGGTTTTGTTAATGAATGCATACAATCTGACCTTGCGCGTTCGCACATTCATGTCCAAGCGTATCTCTGGTTCGCCCGTGCTACTGATCCCAAAGGCGAAGGTGCTCCTCCGTCCCAGCGTCTTTAACTCAGCATCTCCCGTGTAAACATTCACTTTGTAGAGATTGAAGGATCTGTTCCAGACGACCATAAGAATGTGATCAGGATCGTCAGGAAGCACTGAAGCGATACGGCTCAGATCATAGCCCTTACCCAGACGCCTGTTATCGACCAGTAATGTCCTGGCGTCTCCACCACCGACTTCCATGGAAACCAGGGTGCGGCGCAACCTGCGGGGACTTCTGGTGGTCACTCCCAATCTGGTATCGTTCAGCCAGCGCACAGATGCAAAATACCCCTTGCGCGGTTCTGGATGCGACGCAATCATCTTGTTGGTTGCCAGATCGTAGATCATCAGGGTGTACCTGCCGGGCTTGGCTCTTCTGATCCCAGCCAGTTTCGTGCCCTCCGGCGACAGGGCCACACCGAGGAGTTCGGTTTCGCGAAAGTAGTCATCGAGCGTTGGCAGTTTGCCGTGCGCCAAAGCTGCGCTCAAACACAGCAGTGGCATTGCGATCAGCAATTGCCGCCTTATACAGTACCTATCAG